>Ga0315332_10001228_pt1 | contig 13382 bp, 8 predicted proteins | sample M110034915metaG_FD_203455 | JGI IMG/M metagenome (GOLD analysis project Ga0315332, IMG submission 203455) | Ammonia-oxidizing marine archaeal communities from Monterey Bay, California, United States - M1 100m 34915 | ecosystem: Environmental > Aquatic > Marine > Intertidal zone | place: USA...
ATTTTCAAAAATTATATGTTCAAGGATTTTTAGAACAATAACCGCTGATTATCATGTCGTTACAATAAAATTCATTTTTTTATTTTGTATTTCGATTAATTAGTGTACTTTTAACACTAAATAATAAAAATTAAAACAATAATTATGAAAAAAATTTACTATTCAGCTCTTGCTTTGTTAGTTGCAGGCATGAGCATTGTTAACCTTCAAGCTCAAGGTCCAACATCAGGCCAAATAGAAGGTACTTGGAAATTAAGACCTATTGCCTACTCATTGGCTGTGGGCGACGCTCCTGGTAATTACAATTGGTGGGGAATTTCTGGTGCTGATGTTATTGTTAGGTCATGTTTATATGATGACCAATATGTTTTTACACCAGGTGGTACTTTTGCAAACATTTTAGGCACACAAACTTGGTTAGAAAGTTGGCAAGGAACTCCAGAAGGTTGTGGCACACCAGTAGCTCCTCATAATGGATCAAATGCAGCAACATGGGCAATAGATTCAGTTGCTGGTAATGTTACTATTAATGGATTAGGCGCATACCTCGGCTTAGCAAAAGTGCATAACACTGGCGAAGATGGAATGCCAATTAATAGTGAAATTACATACAATTATTCATTAGAAGCTGATAGTTTAGATATAACTATTCAAGGATTTAATCCTGGTGTTCCGACTGCAGAGTGGTTATTTAAGTTCATTAGAATTAATTGTAACATTGGGGTGTCTCCGTCTCAAAATGACGCAACTATTTTCGGAGGTAGTGATGGCGATGCTACGGCAACGGTAACGGGCGATCAAGGCAACGTTACTTACTTATGGAATAATGGTAACACAACAGCTTCTATTACTGGTTTAGTCGCGGGAACATATAGTGTTACTGTAATGGACGATGTTGCAGCAGGTTGCGCAGCATCAGAAACTATAACAATAACAGAACCACTTGCAGGATGCTCAATTACTGCAGCTGTTTCGGGCACAAGCGTTACTAATAATGGGGGTTCAGATGGATCAGCTTCTGTTTCAACAACGGGAGGGCAAGGTGTTATAACTTATATGTGGTCTAATGGTGCTTCTACAGCTTCTATTACTGGTTTAGTCGCGGGAACTTATTCGGTTACTGTTATGGATGATGTTATTGCAGGTTGTAGGACAAGTAGTTCAGTAACAATTATAGAACCTGCTGGTGTTAGTTGTACTTTGAGTGGATATATTTCACCTTCAAATAATGTAACAACAGCAGGAGGAAGTGATGGAATGGCAGTTGCAGTAGCAACTGGTGATCAAGGTAATGTTACTTACCTCTGGTCGAATTCAGCTACAACTGCTGCTATTAATAATTTAACCGCTGGCGTTTATACGGTTACTATAACAGACGATACAACAGCAAATTGTGATTTTATTGTATCAACCACAATTACAGAGCCTACCGTTAATCCAACATCTGGTCAAATAGAGGGCACATGGAAATTAAGACCTATTGCATACTCATTAGCTGTGGGCGAGGCTCCAGGTAATTACAATTGGTGGGGAATTTCTGATAGTGATGTTATTGTTAGGTCCTGTTTATATGATGATGAATATGTTTTTAATACAGATGGTTCATTCGAAAACATTGTAGGAATAGATACGTGGCTAGAATCATGGCAAGGACAAGACCCTGAAGGTTGCGGTGCACCGGTTGCCCCTCACGATGGATCAAACGCAGCAACATGGACAATAGATTCGGTTGCCGGTAATGTTACTATTAATGGATTAGGCGCATACCTCGGTCTAGCAAAAGTGCATAACACTGGTGAAGATGGAATGCCTATGAATAATGAAATTACGTACAATTATTCATTAGAAGCTGATAGTTTAGATATAACTATTCAAGGATTTAATCCTGGTGTTCCCGATGCGGAGTGGTTATTTAGGTTGATTAGGAATGTTGATACGGGAAGCAACGGAATTACTGATATGATTGAAACAAATTCGTTCAAATTATATCCAAACCCATCTAAAGACAACATTACTATTAAATCTACTAAAACAATAGATTATATTGTAATAAGAGATATTTTAGGACGAAATGTTTTTGAGCAAGATAATTCCATTAATAATATCTTGAGCGTTAGTTTAGAGAATTTCACTTCTGATGTTTATTTTGTTGAAGTTCATTCTAATGGCGTTTCGGAAACTAAAAAATTAGTTGTTATTAATTAAACCAAGGAGTAGTTTAGGAGAAGTGGGTGGTGACTTAAGGTTACCGCCCATTTTTTTACTAAAAAATTAAATAATGTAGTAATTGCGGAGCTTATCGAGAATTAAATCTCAAATGAAAACCCGCGTTCTTTTAGCTTCTCGTATTTTTCCTTATTAAACTTATACAATTTTGCCGGGCGATGAGATACACTTTTCTGAAATTCATCAGTATCGATAAGTAGACCCATGGAATTTATTTTTTTTCTAAAATTTCTTTTATCAAACTTTTCCTGTAAAATCGCCTCATAAAGACTTTGCAGTTTAGAAAGGGTAAACTTTTTGGGGAGGAGTTCAAATCCTATTGGTTTTGTCTTAACAGAGTTTACTAATGCTTCTTTACATGCTGCAAATATCTTATTGTGGTCAAAGGCCAACTCTCCTAGTCTTTTAACAGAATGCCATTTTGCTTCTTTAGCAAATGAGGAAGGATGCAATTTATAATCACTAATTTTTATTAAACTATAATATGAAATCGTAAAAACCCGACCAAGAGGATGTCTTCCTACATCGCCAAAAGTTTTTACCTGCTCTAAATATAAACTTGAAAGACCTGTTAAATCTTTTAATACTCTTTGAACAGATTCTTGTATTCCTTCATTTGCATGTATTAAATCTCCTGGAATAGCCCATTGATTTATATATGGTTGTTCTCCCCTTTTTATTAAAAGTACCTTTAAATCTACTGTATCGTATCCAAAAATCACACAATCTACAGAAACAGAATAATTAAAATTAGTTTTTGAATCCATCTTACATTTTTATCACGACCTTAAAAATTTAAAATACTATTTTGAATACAGGTTACAAACTTAAAAAAGATAATCTCAGTCCTACTTTTTACAATAGAAATTAAGTACAAGGTCGTTTGATTTAAACTAGAAATAGTCGAAAAATAGATTAAATTATTTCTATTATTGAAATACGCGTATATAGTCAACATACATCGACTGCGGGAAATCTGTTGTTCCATCAGGATTTCCAGGCCAATTTCCACCAACTGCTACGTTAAATATTAAAAAGAAATTTTGATGAAACTCACTTAATTGAGTAGGAGTAATATCGGCAATATGGTATTGAATATCATCCCTTAAGAATTCAATAGAACTTGAATTCCAAATTATTGAAAAAACATGAAACTCATCTGCAAAAATACCGCTATTTAGTGAATTATTACCCCCATAAGATGCGTGAGAACCATTATCATCCCAATGCAATGTACCATAAATAGTTTTTTCATTTGAGACACCACCACCAATCATTTCCATTATATCGATTTCACCACAATTAGGCCAGCTGGCTGAACTAATGTTATCGCCAAGCATCCAAAGAGCAGGCCATATTCCCTTTCCTTTAGGAAGTTTTGCACGAACATCAACTCTACCATATTGAAAAGATTTTAATCCTTGGGTCTTAATTCTTGCTGATGTATAATTATTACTATTTACAATTTCCTCTTTCGCAGTTATAACTAACAATCCCTGATCAACAACTGCGTTATTTTGTCGATAATATTGCAGTTCATTATTACCCCAACCCCAATCTCCGGTTCCTAAATCATAGGTCCAATCGGAAGAAAGGGCTGTTCCTTCAAATTCATCACTCCATACTAATGTGTAGCCAGGGTAACTTAACGGTGTTGTATAGCCATCAGAAATTGGTGTTTGCCCATCTAAATCAATACTTATGCTTTTTGATTCTTCAATATAATCGGCATAAGTTGTATGAGCTTTAATTAAAATCGAATAAGTTCCACTTGCCGAAAAACTATGATTCGCTATACCATCTGTAGATTCAAATTCTATATCATTTGAATTTTCAAAAAATGTTATGGTGTAAAAATTAGCGTTAGTCGCTGATGCTTCAACTTGAACTAAACCATCATCAAGAATATCAATTGTAACTTCAAGGTTAGTTGGGAGGACAGCTTCAAGTTGGGGTTCAGGTTTACAGCAAGAAATAATTAATAAGCCAAAAATTGACAAAGCAGAGCATAATATATTTGAATTAATTTTATATAACATAAAAGAAATATTAAAAAATTAACACGGCCCGCAAGAAGCCCAGCAAACTGTATTAATTATTGTGTCATTAACGGGAATAACTACATATCTATTTGTATACGTGTTTGATCCATCAATAGTTGTTTGTACACAATTTAAAGATGGATCAAGAGTCTCTTGTATAGTCCAAAAATCAGCAGAAAACTTATATTCAACTGTGTCACCAGGTTGATATGTACTACTCGAAAACTCAATAGTTGTCTCCCAAATATTGTCAGCATCGTCATCGCTCAATGGGTTACAATCACCACACCAATTGTTGAATTCACCATTAATTTCGGGTGTTGTAAACGCATCAGTCACTTGATTCATATCTACTAAGAAAGTGATATTTGGATCAGTAGCGCCACCGCCTGAACCACCGCCATTATCACTAACAAAACCTTCAGGTATCAGTCGCAAATACCATAACAACCCCCCTGAGTGATGCTGATATTGCAACCATAATGATGTATCAGTTAGTTGAATTACTTTATAATCTGATACACCAGTCCAAAATCCAATAAAAGATGAACCAGAAACTGAAAGCATGGTGTCCTCATCCTCAGTCAATGTCCAGAGCTCGTCTATTTGATCTGAATAAGGAGCGGTAAAATCGCCTAAATTTTCGAATGACCCTGGAAAATCAGCAGCTAATTCATTGCTTACATAAACATCACCATTAGTAATCATATCAAACTTAAAATTGTCTAAATGAAAAACATATCTATCATTATACAATCCACAACCATTTTTATCACCGGGACCAGCAGCCCACCATTCAGGAAAATTACCCTGCGAGCCAATAGGGTCAGGACCAACTCCAAAATGAGTAGAGTTAGCGGAATCTAATACCCAAGTTTTAAATCCATCGCCAGTACTACCCCCGGTAAGCATAACTAATAGAGGTGAATTGAGTAGAGATAAATCAGTTTCTTTAATTACGATTTCTTGAGAAGAAGAAACACTTCCACCTGGAGCATATATAGAAAGGGTAACTTCATAGGTTCCAGCATTAGGAAAAGTTGCAGAAATATTTGTGCCACTTCCTAATGCTCCATTACCGAAATCCCATTTAGCAATAACTCCAGCAGTGCTGGCGGTAAATTCAATAATATTATCGTTTGCAGCAGAGGGGGAATATGTAAATGCCGCATCTGATTCAGAAGGCGGATCTGGTAATTGCAAATCTTTTTTATTACAAGCATAAAATAACAACGTAATAGCAGCAATAAATACTAACCAATAAAATTTCATATTCTATAATTTAAAAATTTAATAACCAATATTTTGATCCCAATTACCTCCAGCAAGATCAATCTCAACCTGTGGTATGGGAAACACTTCATGTTTATTTTCTTCAAAGTTAACTATCATTTCTTTAGCCTTGCCCGTTCTGACCAAATCAAAAAATCTTAGTCCTTCGCATGAAAGTTCTAACCGCCTCTCTTTCCAAATATCTTCAGTGAGCTGATTTCCAGAGCTCGACAGAGGAACCATATTAACCCTGTCCCTAACTTGATTAACATAATCTAACGCTATTGCATCATTAGGAGATGCGCTTCTATTATGCGCTTCTGCAGCCATAAGTAAAACATCTGCATACCGAATTACCCTATAATTTACAGGGCTTGTTAAATCGTTGTCAGGAAGTCCAATTTCACCAACTCTTTTAATGTATTTATTATTATAAAATCCTGTATGCCCTCCAGCACCTATTGCATACGTAATATCTTCTGCATTTGTTTGCGAAGCAATAAATGCATCCAAATCTAAAATTGTAGCCTCCCTTCTTGGGTCATTAGCCGAAAAAACATCGTATAATTCTTGAGTAGGAAGGTTGTAACTATTTCCATCACCATAAATTGGGCCAGTATATTGCCTAATACCTTGAAATCCAGGTGCGGCATTCCCTTCAAGGCATATTAAACATCCATAACTACCACCTTCAAGACCTGAATATTGCACATCGAAAACAGTTTCACTATTATTTTCACTTGAAACAAAAAATAGTTCAGAAAATTCTGGTGCTAAAGCATATTGTCCTTGATTTATTACTTGATCGAGAGTTTCTGCTGCTTCAGTAAATTTTTCATGATATAAGTATACCTTACCCAATAGAGCCAATGCAGCTCCTTTATCAACCCTGCCTTTAATTTCTGCAAACCAATCAAGTACCGTAATCGATTCATTTAGGTCTTTTTCTATTTGTTGATAAACTTCTTCAACAGTGGTTCTGGTGGTTTCTGTAACCTCATCTACTCCTAGACGCTTATCAATAATTAAAGGTACAGCACCAAAATATTTTACCAATTCAAAATAATAATATGCCCGAAGAAATTTTGTTTCGGCAATTATTTTGTCTTTACCAGCAAAATCTATGTTATCCCTATTTTCTAAAATGTAATTTGTTCTTGCTATACCCGCATAATTCCATCTAAACACATTTCGAAGTTCAGTATTTACAGCACCATGGGTCATATTATCAATTTGATGTAACCCTTCTGTATCGTTAACACTTTCGCCACCAGCGATTGAATTATCAGAAGCTATTTCACCTATCCATAGGGTTAAAAAAGAAGCTTGTAATAAATCATATGCTCCAATAAGAGCCATTTCATAATCTTTAGGGTTCTCAAAATAGTTTTCCGCATCTTGGGTATATGGGGGGTCAAGATCTAGAAATTTTTTGCAACCTCCTATAAAAATTACTGCTAGTGATAATAGTGTTACTATTTTTATTTTTAAACGATTCATAACCTAAAGTTTGATTGTTAATCCGCCCATAATTGTTTTAGCTTGCGGATAAAACCCGTAATCTACACCTGCTGACAAAGTTCCCGCGGTTGCTCCAATATCAGGGTCATATCCACTATACCTAGTAAATGTTAACCAGTTATTGGCTGAAATATAAATTCTAAGTGACTCTGTTTTAAAGTATTTAGCTACTTTTTCAGGAACGGTATATCCTAATTGAACGTTTCGTAATCTTAAGAAAGAACCGTTTTCAACATAATAATCTGAAAAAACATTGTTTCTAGTTGAGCCTGTTGTTTGAAGAGGAGTGATATTAGTAGAATTAGCTCCAGTCCATCTTCCAATAACATAATTCATTTGATTAGCATAAGGTTGCTGCCTTTCGAAATTGCGAATTATTTCTTGACCAAGAGCAGCATATACATTAGCCGATAATCCAAATCCTTTATAGTCAAGGCCAAAAACTAAACCAAGAATAAAGTCGGGAATTGGGGACCCAATTATTGTTTTATCAGAATCATCACTAAAATTAATTTCACCATCACCATTTTGATCTACAAACTTAAAGTCACCAGGTTGCGCCCCATCTTGAATTACTATTGCATTATCTATTTCTTCCTGTGTTTGAAAAATTCCATCCGTTTCATATCCATGAAAATACCCGATAGGAAACCCTTCTTCAAATCTGGTTGCAACATTTCCACCTACGCCGAAATATGCTCCTGGTAAAAAATCAACTCCTTCAGGAACACTTGTAACCTTATTAGCTAGCGTTGTAAAATTAAAATTAACATTTGTTCGCAAATCATTTCTCATATCTGACGCATAACCGAACTCGAACTCGAAGCCCTTGTTTGAAACATCTCCCGCATTAATTATTGGAGATGAGCCACCAGGCCCATACGACCCTATTATTCCACTTACATCGGGTTGAAATAAAAGGTTATATGTATTTTTTATAAAGTAATTAGCAGTTAAATTAAACCTATTAAATAAAGCAAGATCAACGCCTAAGTTATATTGGCGGGTAGTTTCCCATTTTAGGTCAGGGTTAGCGGCTCTTCCTATAGCAACTCCTGTTGTTATAATATCGTCAAAAACATAAACACCCTCACCATTTAAAGAAGCTCTATCAGCAAAGTTTGCAATTTGATCATTTCCAGATATACCGTAACTCATTCTGAGTTTCATGAACTCAATTGGCTTTATATTAAAAAAATCTTCTTCTGAAATTAACCAAGCCCCTGAAACCGTTGGAAAATATCCAAACCTATTGTTGTCACCAAATTTACTTGAACCATCACGTCTTAATATTCCTGAAATTAGATATTTATCTTTGAAGCCGTATTCTAATCGCAGAAACGTAGATAGTAACCTTTCTTCAAATTCATAAGAACCAGTATTATTTAAAAAACCCCCAGGAGCTATATTAGCAGAAATATCAGCGTATGCTACATCGTTATTGGGTATATTAAAAGCAGTGCCATTCAAAACATCTCCTTTTCTTTTGAAAACAGATCCACCTAGTGTCCCCTTAATTTTGTGCACTAGATTAAAAATATGATCGTAATTTAAAAACCCTTCATAAGCTAAATCAAGATAAGTTGCTCTTTGTTCAAAAATACTTGCTCCACGCTCAATAAAAACACTATCAGCAATTTCAACTACAGAAGGATCTAGATCAGCATTAATTGCAGAATTTTGAGCTTTGCCTGGACCGTACCAAACTAATGGGCCAAAAGATTTGTTGTCTACTAAAGCATAATTATAGTTTAATCGATTAGTAAAAGTTAATTCTTTGCTAATGTCGAAAGCAATTTCTTCCTTTCCAACAAATTTATTAACACGTGCGTCATTGTATGTGTTTGCTATCTGAGCAATTGGATTTATTATATCGCTGACTTCTTCTAAATAACTATAATTTCCATCTGGCGTTTTTATCGGGTCAGTTGGAAATGCATTAATCGTGTTATATAATACTGAACCAATTCCATTTTCTGGTAATCCTTTTCTTCGCTCGTTAGTGTATAGAAAAACAGATGTCAATCTCATCTTTTCTGATAATGATGTAGAAATATTCATTCTACCATTATACCTCTCGAAACTAGCTTTTTCTCCTCCTACAATTCCATCTTGAGAATAGTAAGAACCACCTATAGAATATGTAGTATTTTTTGTGCCGCCTGATAGGCTAAGATTATGATTTTGAGTTGGGGCTGTTTGAAATACTGAATCTTGCCAATTGGTTCCTTCCCCAAGTTCTACATTAGCAAATGGGACAGGATTACCGCCATTAGCAAACATTTCATTTTTAATAATAGCATATTCTCGAGCATTGAGAAGACTTAATTTCTTTGCAGTTTGTTGTACACCATAGTAACTACTATACTCGAATTGCGGCTTAGCATTTTTTTTACCTTTTTTGGTCTCCACTAATATAACACCATTTGCCGCTCTAACACCGTATATTCCGGCAGTTGCATCTTTTAAGACATTTATCGATTCAATATCAGACGGGTTAAGCGCATTTAAACCCTCAGAATCATACACAACCCCATCAACAAGAATAAGTGGGTCATTATCTCCAAATGTTGACAATCCTCTTATTCTAATACTTGATCCTCCTCCCGGTGAACCAGAATTTGTGTTTATTGAAACCCCCGCAACTTGCCCTTGAAGAGCCTGATCTACTCTTGACATATTAAGACGCTCTACATTTTCACCTCTAACTTTAGCCGTTGCACCTGTTACTTCTCGCAGCGTAGTTTGGCCATAACCAACAACAACAAACTCATCTAAAATTTCTGATTTTTGTTTTAGGGTAATATTGATTACGTCTCTTCCCGCAACAAGTATTTCTTGTTCCTCAAAACCTATAAAAGAAATAACTAATTGATTTGAATCTGCTTTATTTATATTAATCGAATATTTCCCATCGACATCAGAAACAACTCCCGTAGTAGTTCCTTTAATTGAAATATTAACACCTGGTATAGTTTGATTATTTTCATCGTACACTATACCTGTTACTATGTTTTGGGATTGTGCAAATGTGAATGAAAACACTACTATTATTAGTAAACAAAATTTCTTTGACATCAGCTTTAGCTTTTTATTATTTAGTAGTAACATCGTCATTTTTAATTTATCTATGTGTAAATAAAACACTAAGGTAGTGAAAAATATATTAATATTTGATTTTGAACTTGATAAGTTTCGTTTTATGCCTCATTTTCACTCTCATTTTTTACTTAATTTTTACCAATATAAATCTAATACTAATTTTCTATCCACAGATCTAAGCTAGCCAGGATCCACCCACAGAAATTACATTATCATGAGCTAAACAGTCTTTATAGTTTGTTTCATGAACTCCACCAGTAGGACAAAAACGAACTTGTGGGAATACACTTGCATAAGTTTTTATAGCTTTTACCCCCCCTGCTAGGTCAAAAGGAAATAACTTAAAGGTATTCCATCCCCTTCCAATACCACTAATAATATCTGAAGGAGTCATAACCCCCGGTAAAAAAGGAATGCTTGATTCTTCAAAAGCTTCGGCAATTCCATTTGAAACTCCTGGGCTTACCATAAAATCAACTCCTAATGATTTACAATCCTTAACTTGATAAGAAGAAACAATGGTGCCCACACCAATATGAAAGCCACTAGGACGAATTTTTAATGCCGTTTCAATAGCTTGATAAGCAGAAGGTGAACGAAGTGTAAGCTCAATACAATTAATTGATTTTAACTTCAACATTTCAATAACCTTCTCAACTTCATCAATATTCGTAATGCTTACGACAGGAATAACTTCATGCTGTGCTAAAATATTTCTTATTCCAAATTGCTTTTCCATAATTAAAAAATTGTTGCTCCAGTATCACTAGTTGATATTATATCTCTGATTTTTGAGAAAAGTTCTCGTCCAGATCCATGACTATCTATTTTTGGAATTTCCGGTTCTCTTGACTGAACAGATTTTGAATCTAAGCATGTAAGTTCTCCAATGTGGCAGTCTAAGCGCAGCATGTCTCCATTTCTTAATTTCGCCAAGAAACCCCCTTCAATAGCCTCTGGAGAAATATGAATTGCAGCAGGCACTTTACCCGAAGCCCCAGACATACGTCCATCCGTTACTAAAGCAACTTTAAATCCATTATGCTGAAGTATACTTAAAGTCGGAGTAAGTTTATGTAATTCTGGCATACCTTTAGCTCTAGGGCCTTGAAATCGAATAACAGCAATGAAATCTTTATTTAATTCACCTGCTTTAAAAGCAGTTAAAAGGTCATCTTGATTATTAAATACGATAGCAGGAGCTTCAATTAACCAATGCTCTTTGGCAACTGCAGAAGTTTTAATTACTCCAATTCCTAAATCACCTTTCAAAACTTTGATTCCTCCTTCTGTATCAAAAGGATTGTTAGCAGGTCTTATTATTTCTTGATCTAAAGACTCATTTTTAGATGGTTTAAAACTTAATCCAGAACTTTCTAAAATCGGTTGTTTTGTATATTTTTCTAATCCATTACCTAAAACAGTTGTTACATCAGCGTGAAGTAAATCATTGTCTAACAATGTTTTTATTACATAGGGCATTCCGCCTGCATCATGAAAATGATTAATATCCGCTTTTCCATTAGGGTAAACTTTTGTGATCGAAGGAACAACCCTAGACAATTCAGAAAAGTCGTTCCAGGTAACTATAATACCAGCGGATTTAGCTATTGCAATAATATGAATTGTATGATTTGTTGACCCACCTGTAGCTAAGAGTCCTATAATTCCATTAACAATTGTTTTTTCATCAATAATCTTACAAAGAGGGATAGAATTTTCGCTATCAATATTCCTTAATAATTGTTTAACTGCCTCATCTGTAAGGGCAGCTCTTAAATCAGTATCTGGATTAACAAAAGAAGATCCAGGAAGATGCAGACCCATTATTTCCATCAACATCTGATTACTATTGGCTGTTCCATAAAACGTGCAAGTTCCCGCAGAATGGTAGGCTGCTGATTCACCTTTGAGCAGCTCAGCTTTAGATATTTTTCCGGCAGCATATTGCTGTCTAATCATCGCCTTTTCATTGTTTGAAATTCCAGTCTGCATGGGTCCTCCTGGAATAAAAATAGTAGGAAGATGGCCAAATTTCATAGCTCCAATTAATAGCCCTGGCACAATTTTATCACAGATACCCAGACATATTGTTCCATCAAACATATTATGTGAAAGCGCTATAGCTGTTGAGAAGGCTATTACATCTCTACTAAATAATGAAAGGTCCATTCCGTCTTGCCCTTGGGTTATCCCATCACACATTGCAGGTACACCACCAGCAAACTGAACCACAGCACCATTTAATGCCGCTACTTTTCTAATCTGATCTGGATATTTCTCATAAGGTTTGTGAGCAGATAGCATATCATTATAAGCAGATACAATTGCAATATTTGGTTGGTTATCGCCTGATAATTCTTTCTTATCATTAACAGAACAGGCAGCAAAAGCATGCGCTAAGTTTCCACAAGAAAGCTGACTTCTTGAACGATGAGATAAGCTGGCTTCCTGCATTTGACTTAAATAAATAGAACGCGCTTCTTTACTTCTTTCAATAATGGATTCTGTTACTTTTTTTATCGTTCTATTCATTTCATTTTCAGTTTGATGTCCAATAAAGAATTGGGTTAACTTCTTTATCATTTATTAATACATCAATTGGCAACTTTACTTTTCTGTCATCCGATGCTTCAATTATTTCTTTTTTTTCGTCCCCTGTTATATGTAAAATAATATGATTTGCTCTTCTGAGGTAAGCCCAACTATGAGATATTCTGTTTTTTGCAATTGCTGGGGCTTTTGTAGTAGTAATTGAAAAACTACTATCAATAGCTAACCCTTTTAAAGAAGCATTATCGTTAGGAAATAGAGATGCAAAATGGCCGTCATTGCCCATCCCTAAAACAACAACATTTGGTTTAGGAATGTTAAAAGAGAACTGCCAAGCAGCATCAACATCAGAAGATATATCTTTTGGATTTTTAATCAAAGGATAAAATATTGGTTTGGGTCCTGATAATTTATCCAGCAGGTTATTGCAAAGCATACCAGCATTAGACAACTCATGATGCAATGGCACTATCCTATCGTCTACTAATCCTATGCTAATATTAGACCAATCAAAAGGGATTTTGACCAATTCGCTGAACATGCCTGCTGGAGTGGTTCCACCAGAGAAAAGAATGTTGGCCTTACCGAATTTATCAGTATCGCTTTTCAAAATACCGATTAGATCTCTCGATAATTGATAATCTAGGTCTTTCTTATTATTAAACA
>Ga0315332_10001231_pt1:0-5000 | contig 13371 bp, 9 predicted proteins | sample M110034915metaG_FD_203455 | JGI IMG/M metagenome (GOLD analysis project Ga0315332, IMG submission 203455) | Ammonia-oxidizing marine archaeal communities from Monterey Bay, California, United States - M1 100m 34915 | ecosystem: Environmental > Aquatic > Marine > Intertidal zone | place...
TGACAGCAGATGACTTGTCAATATCGGCATGCCGCAGGCGACTCAAAAAGAACACGGCGGCAATATCCCTGCTCAAGTCGACGGTGGTCGCACATCTGTACGCCCGCTCTCAGAAGTCACTCTCAATACGTCAGACAGCAACCGGTGACCGGCTGAAAACCGGAAATCAGAAATCGGGCCAGACATCGGTTTCAGGCTTCTGCACAGTGCCTGAAAACTCTGATCCATTCCGATCGGCGACAGGTTCATCAGACAAACAGACGCCTGGGTTGGCCGATGCGATTCAATTTCAGTATCTTATCCTCATGGCTAAGACAAACATCGTCGAATTCAGAAGCGTCACCAAGACGTACAACGCGGGGCGTCACGACGCCTTTACCGCAGTGACGGATGTTTCATTCGAAGTGCCCGATCTGCACGGCCAGGGTGAGTTCATATCCGTACTTGGACCCAGTGGGTGCGGCAAGAGCACAATCCTGAGAATGATTGCAGGACTTGAACCTCAACACCCCGCAACGACCGGGGACGTGCTGGTTGAAGGGAACCCGGTCGGGGGACCAGGCCCTGATCGCGGCATGGTGTTTCAGGACTATACCAGCTTTGATAATCGCACGGTGCTGGACAACGTGGCTTTCGGACTTGAATGCCGGGGCATGAGACGAGTGGAACGCAATGAACTGGCCAGAGAGTGGATCAGCAAGGTCGGACTGAACGTCGCGACAGATGCCAGCAAGTATCCTCACGAGTTGTCAGGAGGTATGCGCCAAAGAGTCGCCATCGCCAGAACTCTGATCCTGCGTCCCAGAATCATCCTGATGGACGAACCCTTTGGAGCACTGGACCCGCATACTCGAATGCAGATGCAGGATTTACTGGTAAGTCTTTGGCGAGAAGTGCAGGCGACCGTATTCTTTGTGACTCATTCAATCGAAGAATCCGTGTATCTTGGTGACCGTGTCTTTATTCTCAGCCGGTCGCCCGGTACTCTGCTGCACCAGATTGAAGTGGAACCACCGAACCGCCCGGCGCTGGAAATGCAGAGAGAACCCGATTTTCAAGAGACCGTCTTTGGAATTCGTGATATTCTGGAAGTGCTGGAATCGGGCAACGATAAGTAAAGACTTGCCTAACTGTCACTGACGAAAATGAATGGTATCAATCACAGCACGACGACGTGCGTAAGTAAACTTCGTTCAGTGACCGGAATCACGTGAGTATCTGGAAATACATCAAGGCCGCATTTTCGAACCACTGGAACCTGCTTGCAGTCGTCGGTGGCGTCGGATTTTCAGTGGTATCCGGACGGCCGGAGGTTGGTCTTCCACTGGTTGCCGCAGCGGAACTTGCATGGCTGGGATTCGTGGGTACCCATTCAAGGTTCCGCCAGTTCGTAGATATTCAGGAACATCAGCAACTGAAAGCAGACGACGCCAGGACTGCCGAGGTCCGGATGAGACGAATGCTGACATCGCTGCCGCGTGGTGCGCAGCGGCGATTTGAAGAGCTGATGGCCCAGTGTGAAGAGATGCGAAATATCACACGCCAATACCAGGCGGCCCACGGTACAGAAGACACAGATTCTGCGTTTTCCGAAGTTCGTCTGGGCGGCCTGGACCGACTGCTGTGGCTGTTCCTGAAGCTGCTGTATACAGAGAATTCTCTGAATCGTTTCTTCGAAACAACCACGCTGGACGCCATTAAACGTGAACTGCGTCAGGTGAACGGACGAATCGAGCGTGAACAGGCCCGTCCGGAAAACCAACAACGCGAGCGAATCATGGCAACACTGCAGGACAACCGCCAGACGTGCGAACAACGACGGAAGAATTTCGAACAGGCGCGCGACAGTTATGAGCTGGTCAGAGCAGAACAAAAACGACTGGAGAACAAGATCCGGTCGCTGGCCGAAAGAGGTATCAGCAAGGGCGATCCCGGTACGCTGTCGACCGAAGTGGACGCCGTCGCAGGCAGCATTCACGACACGGAAAAAACACTCAGCGAACTGCAATTTGTGACAGGATTCTCAACGTTTGCAGACGAAGCCGTACCCGAAATCGTCACTCGCAAGGTGGTGGCCGGGTAAGTGCCGCCGGAACTTTCCGCAAGCGGCCAACCGTCCTCAGTCTGCCGACAGTCGCGCAAGGCAGCACGTCAGCGATTGTCATCTGAAAGCGGTGCCACCACCGGTCCGCTTTTATCGTTCAGCAGAATCCCGATAATCTTCCCGTCCGAAGTAGCCACCACCGGGGCACCATGTGATGCCGAATAATCCGTATCTCCGCTGATTATCCAGCCGCCGGTTAACCCGGTCAGGGACAACTGTTCCCGATCAATGCTCTGAATTATCGGCATCGGCTTCGACTCGCTGGCAGCAGTCCGTACGGCAATACACTCTTCCGGTGCCGTTGGCACGCGGAACTGTGCGGACGCCGCCGTCGGGAAACCCGAAACTTCAACCGGGATTCTCAGCGTACCGTTATCGCTGCTAAGGCAGTCGTCGAGTGCCACGTCCCGGACGGCAACAGATTCTCCGGTCATCAACTGGATCCGAAATTCCGCCAGCGTGCGGTCTTCCTCGTCAGCTGCCAGTGGTAGTTCTGCAGTCAGCAGATTTGTTCCTGTTGCACCAACGGTCAGCAGCCCGACCTGCGTGTAGGCCCTCGAACGCGGAATCCCAAAAACAGTCGTGCTGCGCGTACCCTGTACCAGAACGGTTTCAGGCAGAGAGAATCCGACTAATGGAACATTGTCTGCGGCCTCCAGCCACTCCGTGACCGGCTTCTGAACCAGCGGAAACATGTGGCCGCTGCCGATTGGAGCATCGTCGCCTTCGGTTGGCGTGATCAGAGAAATCCCCCCACGAATCATCGTGCTCAGCGACTGGGCGTTGAGTTTCACTCCTGAGAAACCGACGTCGACATCAAACCCACTCGTGATCCAAAACTTTGAAGATCTCCGCACCAACCGGTGATAGCGGCGATCTATTCGTACCGTCACATCAACGTGTCGAGCATCAGCAGACAGGTTCACAGTCAACACCTGGCCCACGTCAATACCTCTCCATGTCACGGGTGAGCCGGCACTCAGGCCGTGTCGACCATCGCCGCGCAGAATTAACTCCAGACCATTTTCCGCAAGTTCATCCGGAGGCGAGGCCGTCAATCCCTGAAAATGTTTCCCTGGTGGTGCTGTAGGATCGCCGGGGCTGACCCCGATGTATTTGGACCCCACTGCCGTTTCAAGACCGCTGATTCCCATTAGACTCAGTTGCGGTCGGACGATCCAGAATCTCGTGCCCTCCCGGTTCAGGACACCACCTCCCGGATTCAGCATTACGGACACTTCAACCGCAGACAACGCTTCATCAAGAGTCACTTCCGTGACCGTTCCGACTTCTATTCCGCGGTAGCGAACAGTGTCGTCCGGCTTGAGCCCATGACCTTCTGGAAACCGAATCGTGATTTCCGGGCCGTGGTCAGGAAGCGACGTCCAGACAAGCCCCATCGCAAGTATCAGACACAGCAGGGTGACCCACCACATTTTGGAAAGACGCAGCAAACCCGGCGAAGCCGAGACGTCTTTGACTTCTGCCAGCGGAAACCCGGATTCGGGAATCGTGGTCTCTGAAACAGCAGCGTCACTGCCGGACGGTTCGGGCGTTTTCATTGGCTGACTCATGAGTCTTCAAAGATAGCGTGTGGGTCAAAAGTCAGCGACGCGATCATGCTCATGGCGACACAGGCGATGAAGGCAACCACAGCCGGCCCCAAATGGAATTCCACAAGATTGCCGAGCTTGACCAGCATGACAAGGAACGCCAGCAACATCACATCCATCATGCTCCACTTGCCGACGTGCTCCATAATCCGCAGCGTCAGCGCCTTGTGGCGACGATGCAGAACTTCCAAAAGACTGAGTTCCAGCAACAACATAATCTTGGTCAGCGGGAACACGACAGAAAACAGTAAAACAATGCCCCCAACCAGCCAGTTTCCGTGACACAGCAATTCGACCGTACCACTTAGAATACTGGATTGCTGCTGATGGCCGAGCTTTTCAATCTGCAAGATGGGGCAGAGAATGGCTGGCCAGAAGAGCACCAACGCGGCGAATGCGGCGGCGGCTGTGCGACTGGCCGACACGCGACGACATCCCGGCACAGAAATACCGGTGCCGCACCGAGTACAGACAGCCTGCTGACCGGGCATAAGGCTGGGCAACCGGTGAATCAGCCCACAACAATGACAGGCTCGATGTTCCATGACAGCTGACTCATAACTTCATTTCACATCATGTTTCGCTGCAGCAGCAGGAAACTGTAAACAACGACACCACCAACCACCAGAGTCCCCAGTTGCAACAACGAACGCCCCACAGTTGCGCGAAATCGGCCAACAACTTCGGCAATCACAGACACAACACCGATCATCGTGAACTTAAAAATCACCATCCCCTGCATGCCCCATTGCTGCAGAATCCAGCGTGCCAGCGGATTGCCCTCGACCAGAACGTTCTGTGTACGGCCCTCCGCACTGTATCTCAGAATCAGATACGTCATAAACACGTCCAGTGCGCCAACAAGAATGAACCAGCTGAGTTCAGATTCGTACTGGAGTGCAGAACGTCGTTTGCTCAAGACACGGCCCCTCAACTGGTCACTGCTGCACAACTTCGCCAAGGCAGTAGTCGGAGTTTCATTCCAGCCCCATTCCTTCCAGGTTCACGTTCTGCAGCCGTGCCTTCTTTGCGGCGTCCTTAAGTTTTGCCACAGCAAAAAATTTGTGATTGGCAACGGCCTGTTCGGTCAGATTCAGGCGATGAGCCACATCCTTGTTCGCCCAGCCAAGCACAAAAATCAGCTCTACACACTGCAACCTTTCCCAGGCTTCGCTGCGTTTAAAATCCTGAATCAGTGCGGACAGGCATTGTTCCACCACTGCCGACTCTGCGTACGACTTTTCATGACTTCGCATCATGCTGGAGGCTGCACGCCCCCCTCC
>Ga0315332_10001231_pt1:10000-13371 | contig 13371 bp, 9 predicted proteins | sample M110034915metaG_FD_203455 | JGI IMG/M metagenome (GOLD analysis project Ga0315332, IMG submission 203455) | Ammonia-oxidizing marine archaeal communities from Monterey Bay, California, United States - M1 100m 34915 | ecosystem: Environmental > Aquatic > Marine > Intertidal zone...
GCCGAACAGTTTTCGGTTCTCCACGTCGCGAGATCCTCGTATCAAGCTTGCGTGGTGTTCAGGTTGCCGGAACCGAAGTCTTCAATATTCAGGGGGCTGTTTCCCGGCCATTTGCTGACTGGTACCAGGCACCCAGAGACAACGCCGAGCTTGACCGCCTGCACGGCAAGCTCAGCCAGCACTTTGACATCGCATGCGTCTTCACCTGGATTGCAGGGCTGCTGAACCTGATGGCAATCTGGGACGCCTATGAGGGGCCGGCCTACGGATACGGAGACGAAGACCCCGAGGACGATGATGACAAAGACGACAAGGCCGGAAAAAAACACTCGGACTGAGACCATCGGCAGGCACGGGCTGGTTACCGCCGACCAGCAACAATTTGCGAGGTATTTATTGCTGCTTCGTCGTCCATTTCCATTTCTGACGTCTTAACAGGACTTGTGAATCGACAATGCCCTCACTGTACTACGCCATCCCTCTGACTGCTGCGATCAGTCTGGTTTACTGCACCACTCGTTTTGAAATGCCGTCCCGGATCTTTCAGTCTGCCGCGGTAATGTTCGTCAAGACCACGGCCGGGCTTGCTGTGTTGTATTCAGTTCTCTGGTATTTCTCATCGTAGCCCCGCCAATCGCCTGATGGCTCGATGATCGCCGAACGACTGGAACGCACTGCCGTTAGGCGCAGCGGTATCCGCATCTCCGATAAAGTGTCTTCGGCGTTCGTGTCCACGGAAGATGCCCCAGACAGATCCGCAGGCGTCTCACAGGGCATCGATCGCTTCTATCATGAGACTGCGGATTTCCCCATTAGACTTTGAAAACACAGTTACGATGGGATTCCGGCCAGGGCTACAGGGAGTCAAGAACAGGACTCGTGCTACGCGACTTCAACCGTCTCATGCAGCCCCTTAACCTTATGGGAGGACACGTTATTCAGAGTAACGATATGGTCCGGCTGAAGGGTCGGCCCCCCCTTTCCCCCGACGGCAGAAACATGACAACGTCAGTACCGCCGGTGATCACCAGCGGCGCAGTCAGGCGGCACACCACACCACAACGCAGCGAAGAACGTCGTCGCCTTTCCGTGCCCATATGGAACTGTGTCCAGCAGGCGCTGGACGCAAAAACACGCCACGTGGTCGAGTCATGTTTGTCTTGCCCGAGGTCTCAACAATAAACACAAGCCGAGACGGCTCAAAGCAATGCTGCGTGGAAAATCATGAGGGCCACATCACGTTCTGAGACAGTCCGGAATTCTTCTAACGTGAAGTACAGCTGCTGCATTACGCGGCAAAGTGTGGATTCGCTGAGCTCCGTTGCCAGTTCTCATTTCATCTGCTGAAGTGTCAGGTCAGGTTGTGCCCGCACTACGCGTGGAACGTATTCGACATCAGCCGGCCCTGTCGCAATTCGTCTGCACGTTGTGAGCGGTGCCGTCCGACCCTGTTCGAGAAGCCACGGCCTAACCCGCCGAAACCCACGACTCGCCTGCATTGAACTGAAGAGCATCTGCTCCCGGTGCGTTGTAGCGACACTGCTTCGAACAGGCTGCCACAGCAACCGCCCTGTCTGTAAAAGCAACGACCCCACCGATAACGCCACTGTGCCGTTACTCTTTCGTGAAATACGTTCTATTTCCTGTTCTTTCGGCGGTTCCTGAACATTGCAGGTGAGAATGCAGCAAGAGCCGCCAACCAGCCAGTCGTCGCCGCCTGGCTTCGCGCAGATGACGATTCGATGTGGCCAGGCGCGGGCGTTGACGCGGCGGATTCCTCGTTCCAGATCGCATCATCCCAGGCTGCCATAACTTCGTCGCTGGACTGCTGGTCTGCAGCGTCTTTAAGAGTGATGGTTTGAGGCAGAGGCCTTACCTGCTCCGCCACAGCAGACTGGTGTCGAGCCGCATCAACCACTCGGCCACTTTCCGAAATCACTCGAGCAGGAATCTGACTGACCGTAACGTCTTCAGACTGCCACGTCGATTCCGCCGCGACCAGAGACACCAGCTGTACCACAGACTGCGTCGTCTTATTGTGCGATTCAGCAGCAGTAATAGTAAAGCCGTCCGGAACGCTCCATGCACTCAGCTGGCTGTTGGCACCAATGGACCTGACCCAGACTCGGTACTCTCCGGGAGCCAGCGGAGTTGCAGGCGTGAAGGACACGTCAATGAGATTATTATGCCGTATGACCGCTACGGTCGGCGTATTCTTCAGCGAGATGAAGATCTCGTACCGGACTGCTCCGCCCGCAGGCGACCAGGTAATGGTCGGAGTTGTATCGGAACCGTCCGGAACGTCGTTGAGAACAGGCACTTCGATGGGCAGGACAGTCAGCGTTGCCTGAGAATTGAGACTCCATGGAGTCAGGGCCCCGTCGGATGCGATGGCCCTCACCCAGAACTTGTAGACTCCGGGCACGACATCGTCGGTCAGCGTGAAGGACGTTGCACTTAAGCCTGATTCACGAAGAATCGGATTACTGATGTCGTTCTCAGTGGAGAAGTATACTTCATAACCTGCCGCATCTTCCACTGGCAGCCATGACAGAGTCGGGGTTGAATCTGCGGTGGTCGCGGGATTCGTGACAACCGGTCGACCACCAACGCTGAATTCGAATGCTCCGCTCCATTCCGTGACCACATCATCGGTGAAACCGCGAACCCAGACCTTATAACGACCGTTGACCATGTCGACCGGAATGGTGAATTCCGGTGATGTCAGTCCGCCTTCCACATATTGAATGACGGCCGGAACTTCATCCACCTTGTTCACCCACACCTGCCAGCTGGTAATTCGGTCCTGAGTGTTCCATGTGATCGTTGGAGTGCGATTCAGGATTGAGGGACCGAACGTGTCAACAGACGGTGGTGTCACCACAGTGAAGTCGAAGCTGTCGCTCCAGTCACTTCTTTCTCCCGTCCCGGTTGACGCCTGGACCCAGTAGCGGTAGTTGCCGACGAGGAGGTCCGCCGGAGGCATAAAGCCGGCAGACGTCAGACCATCCATGATGTAGATGGCTCGCCCTGTGTTCAGGTCGGAAACCCAGACTTTGTACGATTCTCCATCCAGGGAACCATTCCATGTGAGCGTTGGTCGGGGCGAACTAGTTCGACTGTTGGTGCCTGCGCCAGCCCCCAGCCCTTCAGACGGGCCCAGTGGCACAGGTGCCGCACCGATCTGAAACACATGATCTGTGCTCCAGTCTGAATCAAGAGTTCTGCCGACATCACCGTATGACCGGGCGCGAACACGGTATTCGCCAGGCATCAGTTCACTGCCGTTCGGAACAGTATATGTCCCGGCGGTAACGTCGGCCTGTGTAAATTCAATGCTGTTGGTCGCCAGGTTGAACACCTCGACGTCA
>Ga0315332_10001232_pt1 | contig 13363 bp, 25 predicted proteins | sample M110034915metaG_FD_203455 | JGI IMG/M metagenome (GOLD analysis project Ga0315332, IMG submission 203455) | Ammonia-oxidizing marine archaeal communities from Monterey Bay, California, United States - M1 100m 34915 | ecosystem: Environmental > Aquatic > Marine > Intertidal zone | place: USA...
TTAAATTTTATGAGTTTCTAAAGTATCGTAAGACAACTAAGCATGAAGTGGATGCTTTCATTGAGAGTTCTACTGCTGCTGAGTTAAGTGATCTTGTATTGCAATTGGAAGAGTATATTAAAGGAGGGCGAGACAGTGAGCATCAACAATTGCGTGAGGCATATCATCATATCCCTAAGCCTCAGGCAAGGAAGATAAAAAATTATTTGTATAGCATCTTAGAAGATGCGTGGAGGTATTCTCATGATAGAAGGCGAGGAAGACGAAAAAAAGGATCTAAATAATGACGAACCTCATCTTAATAGAGGGGTGGAATTATTATTACGAAATAGGAGGAAGAAGCTAGATTACCCCAAAACACTCCAAATAAAATTTGGAAATATGATTTCTTTTTTTAATAGAGAAATTGTTTTTCACTTTAATTTTTATTTGGATATTAGAAAAAAATAAAACTCTGGAGAAATGCCATGGAAACGACCATAGTAACACTAACTTTGAGCACAGTAGTTTCATTTCTTGCTTTATTAGTAGGAGGTATGATAGGATGGTTAGCAAGACAGCATCATTTAGAGCAGCAGTATGTTGCTTATACACATCCAGAGATGTTTGATGAACACGGGAATGTAGTTCCTGATGAAATTGTAGCAGTTCGATTTGAAAACAATTATGACACCGATGAAGACGACGAAGACTAAACTTCCACCCAATCCATTCATGCATGAGATTTTGGAATTAGTGAGTAAACAAAGATCAAAAGCTAAGAAAGTAGAAGTTCTGCAGGAATATGCCACAGATGCTTTAAAATCTATTCTTATTTGGAATTTTGATGATACTGTAAGATCTCTTATTCCTGAGGGAGATGTTCCTTATGAGAGGAATGAAGTTCCTGTTGGAACAGATCACACGTCTTTAAGGAGAGAGTGGAAGCAATTATATCATTTTGTTGAGGGTGGTAATTCTAAGTTGAGTACTTTGCGTCGGGAAACTATGTTTATTCAAATATTGGAAGGACTTCATCCTGAAGAAGCAGAACTTTTATGTTTGGTTAAAGATAAAAGATTGAATGAGAGGTATAAAGTTACATATGATATTGTTGCTCAAGCCTATCCTGATATTGAATGGGGAGGTAGAGGGTGAGTGTAAATGTTGGTGGTAAAGAAATAAAAAGAGGAGACAGTCAAGTGGCTGAAGAAGAAAAGAAAGAAGAGGAAAATAAAATTAATCCCTCCGATTATTCCTGCCAGATTTTATTAGAGAAAACTACCCTTGCGAAAGCTAAGGATAGATCTCTTCCTAGGGATGGATATCTGGTATGGTATAATGTAGAGGGGAAGGAGTTGTTAGATGTAACTCGTTCGGGAAAACAATCTAATATTTTTGATATGTATTATGATAGATATGGAAAAGAATTAAAGAGAATTGAATGGGGATATGGAACAATTAATCCTTCGCAGTGGGGGTATAAGCAAGCTGAGAAAAAGAAGAAAAGAAAATGAGTGATAAACTGAGAGATCAAGTGAATGAAATCATTCGTGATGAGATTCAGGATGTTATTAATGATTATGTAGATTCTTCAGAACAGGAGGCTGGCGGTCTTGGATTTGTTAAAAAAGATGATGAAGAATTAAAAGTTAACATTCCTAATGATGAAGTAGATAAACTTATTAAAGAATATAAAAAGATTAAAAAAAAGCAGAAGTCTAATCTTAATCAGGTAAGACTTCTTGATAGACATGGAAAGCCATTGAAATGAGTATGAAGGAGATTGGTCTGAAGATTCAATTCTATTATCCAGAGGGTGATGATAAGAAATTTCAGAAGCAAGTGCCTTGGACTGATGATGAATGTATTTTAATTTGTTTGGATAATTGTAGGAATATGGCTGGAATGGATAGGAAGCAAGTGGAGCGTCTCATTAAAGAAAGAATAATTCCTAAACTAAAACCAGGTGAGAAGAATAATGTAGAAGTTAAATCATTTAATGGTATTAGTGTTACTTTATTAGGTGGAGCATTGGGGGAAAGTTATAGAAAGGAGTGGACGCAAGATCAGCTAAATCAATATGAGGAGTATCTTCAGGAGGACTAAAAAATGAGGATAGGGGTTATGTGCAGTGGCAACGGCACAAACTTTGAGAATATTGTTAGGACTTGTAGAGAGGATGAAGTTGTGGTTATGGTCCACAACAAAGAGAAGTGTGGTGCTGCCAAGAGATCTGGTAAATTGGGTATACCATATACTCATATTAAGAGTAAGAATGAAGAAGTGATAATTGATGTAATGAAAGCATGGAAGGTTGATCTTATTGTTCTCGCTGGTTGGATGAGAATAATATCACCTAAACTTATTAATGCATTTCCAGATAGGATTATTAATATTCATCCATCATTACTTCCAAAGTATAAGGGACTGCATGCTGTGGAACAGGCTTTAGAGAGTGGTGATGATACCACTGGGTGTACCGCCCATTATGTGACAGAAGAACTTGACTCTGGTGATATAATATGTCAAGCTGAAGTTCATATCTTTCCCCATGATACGGTTCAGTCTTTAACTAAAGTTATTCAACAAAGAGAATACGAAATTTTACCTAGAGCAATTGAAAATGTTAAGCAAAGATTACAGGTTACGTCTTACTGAGATATGTTGTAGGATGAAACTTGATCGTCCTGTGACTTTAGCAGAGAGGATATGGGTGCAGAAACTTTGTGAGGCAAACAAACATGCAGCTGGTATAGCAGAGAGATTGCAATGAAAAAATCTGAGGAAGAGATGGAAAACGAATTTCAAGAAAAGGAAAAAATGAGATCCTTTAAAGAAGAATGTAGTTCTGTTAGATATGATAGTAGAATATATGGTATTAAATTTTGGGATGAAAATGGTAAAGGAAGGATAGTTAAAGGAAAGAAGATTTATAAAAATTAACAATTTTTTGTATCAGTCTTATACCAAAATGTAGTAACTGATACACATTTGACTATATACTATACTATGTGTTACAATGCACATATCGTTCACCTCATTAGAGGCGCAAGTAAGTCGCGGAACGGAGCGTTCATCTTATGTTTAACTTGCTACTACCAGTTCTAATTGCTTCTACATCTACAGGACTCATGTCATGTGAGGACTATAATTGGCTGAAGGCGGATATGAAATTCCCCGATGTCAGTGAAAAGTTGAAGCAAGAAATAGTGGAAACACTTAAGGACGGAACTGATCCTGCATGTTTTAAATCATAGGACGCAAACGATTAAAGGAACGGGCCTTAAAATCCAACTACTTTAGGAGTAAAAATCATGGCAAAAGTCACTTACAGGGGTATCAAATATGATACCAATGATAGCAAAAGCTGTCAGAAGCATGTCTCTGAACTCGTTTACAGGGGCATTAAGCATACAGAGTCTAAGACTGTGTGTGCGCGGTGAGCTGAATCTTACTTGATTTAAAAGCAGGGTCTTTACACCCTGCTTTTTTTGTATTATAATTAAATGGAAAAGGGCTGTTATGGACAAGGAAAAATTAAAACTTATTGTTCGGAACATGAAGTCTCTTGTAGATGCATTAGAATCTGAAGTTCATTCGGATGTTGAGGCATATAAGTATGAGACTTACAAAGAGTTAACTCCACAAATTGCTGATTACGATGAGGTCTTTGATGACGACGACGGATACCCCGATTAAATTAGTCAGTGTTACTCCTGATGCGGAGAAGCACATGGCTTATGTTGCTCGCGTGAGTAACCCTAAGAATCAAGACAATGATAAGTTTGCCGGTCTGTTAAGGTATTGTATTAAGCATGGGCACTGGAGCGTCTTTGAGCAAGCCCATATGACGGTAGAGATCAATACTACCAGAGGCCTTGCTGCACAGATCCTACGGCACCGCTCCTTCACCTATCAGGAGTTCTCTCAGAGGTATGCTGATAGTAGTTTGTTGGATGAGACTATACCTATTCCTGAACTGAGAAGGCAGGATGAGAAGAATCGTCAGAATTCTACAGATGATTTGGATCCCAAACTTATACGTGATTATCGTATAGGAATTCAAAAACATTTTGAGAATGCCATGTGGTTGTATAAAGATATGTTAGCTAATGGTGTTGCCAAAGAGTGTGCTCGATTTGTATTACCTCTTGCTACTCCTACCCGACTTTATATGACTGGTAGTATTCGATCATGGATACATTATATTGATTTGAGGTCTGCACATGGCACTCAGAAGGAACACATGAACATTGTAGAAGCAATAAGATGTCTTTTTATATGTCAGTTTCCAACTGTTGCTGAGGCACTTGGATGGGAACTTCAGAAGGATTGTCCAGAGTGTGAAGATGCTCCTTCTATCCTTATTAACTAAATACACATAAACATTATTAAGAATTGTATGCCTACCTATCCTGTTATTAACAAAGAAACTGGTGAACAAAAAGAAATTAAGATGAGTATTTCTGAGTGGGATCAGTGGAGAAAGGAAAACATTGATTGGGATCGAGATTGGTCGGATCCCACTACAATGCCTGGAGTTGGAGAAGTTGGAGAGATATATGATAGATTGATAAAATCTCATCCTGGATGGAATGATGTTCTTTATAAAGCATCCAAAGCTCCTAAGTCTAATGTAAGACCAATTTAATTTTATGCCACGTAAAAAGAAAACAGATCAACCAATAGGTGTCGGAATGACGGCAAAGCAGATGAAAAGAAAGAAACCAATTAATAGTGATATGTTGAGGGACATAGAACCCCTCACTCCTAATCAGCAACTTTTATTTAATGCATATGCAGAAAATAAAAATATTGTTGCCTATGGTTGTGCTGGTACAGGTAAAACTTTTATTACACTTTACAATGCACTTAAAGATGTCCTGGACCCAGAAACTCCTTACGAGAAAATATATATTGTTAGGAGTCTTGTTGCTACTAGGGAAATTGGTTTCCTTCCTGGTGATCATGAAGATAAGTCCACACTTTATCAGCTACCTTACAAGGCTATGGTGAAGTATATGTTTGAGATGCCCACAGAAGCAGATTTTGGGATGCTTTATGGAAATCTTAAAGCACAGGATACTATTGACTTCTGGAGCACCTCATTTATTAGGGGAACAACTTTTGATAAGTCTATTATTGTAGTAGATGAATATCAAAACTTGAATTATCACGAACTTGATAGTATAATGACAAGAGTTGGTCAAGACTCAAAGATTATGTTCTGTGGTGATGCTACTCAGACTGACCTTACAAGGGAGAATGAGAGGAATGGTATCGTTGATTTCATGAGGATTCTTCGTCTGATGTCATCCATGGAAGTCATTGAGTTTGGAGTAGAAGATATTGTTCGCTCCGGATTGGTCAAGGAATACATTCTTGCTAAATTAGAACTTGGTTTATGACCTTTAATCATTGTAATTATCTTGGTGACATTGAACTTACTAAAAAAGAGACACCAGGTTGCCGACTTTATCAACTCCCAGATGGCAATTGGGTTCCTTCTATCACTTCAGTTACTGGTTTCTATAACAGAGAAATTTTTGTCAAGTGGAGGAAGAGGGTCGGTATTGAGGAGGCGAACAGGATCACGAAGAAAGCCACCTCGCGTGGTACGGATTTCCATGAAGCGGCCCAAGCGTATTTGATGAACTTGGAGATGGATTGGGGGGAATTTAAACCACTCACTAAGTTTATGTTTCATCATGCTAAGCCATATCTGGACAAGATAAATAATATACATGCTATAGAAAGAACCCTTTACTCCGAGTACCTTGGTCTTGCTGGAAGAGTTGATTGTATAGGTGAATATGAGGGTGAATTAGCAGTAATAGATTTTAAAACATCTGAAAAGATTAAGCCTGAGAAATGGTTGGAAAACTATTTTGTTCAGGAGACTTTTTATGCTGCTGCTTACTACGAACTAACTGGTATCCCTGTTAAAAAACTCATCACCTTAATGGTGACACCTGGTGGTGAAGTAGAGGTATTTGACAAAAGAAACAAAGGGGATTATATTAAGTTATTAGTGAGATATATTAAGAAATTTGTATCTAACAATACTGGGGCAGAGAATGGCCGAGAATGAATTAGAAAAGGTATTGGAGAGTAAGTTCTTCTGTCCTGCTCGTTTTGCAGAAGAGATTGAAAAGCTTGTATTGGCTAATAAGGAGATGAATTATATTGATGCTATTGTTCATTTTTGTGAACAGAATAGTCTTGATTTAGAATCGGTTCCTAAACTTATATCTAAACCATTAAAAGAGAAGATTAAATGTGATGCACTGGAGTTAAACTTTATGAAGAAGACTTCTCGTGCTAAACTTCCTGTCTGAGGGGAAATTCGACTTTTTATTCCAAAAAAGGGCGCAAAAAAACTCCGCCAAAAAATCCTTCTATTACTTTTTTTGAAATGAAAGATATAATGTCTATGACAAGATTAAAGTCGGGATGTCCTGTTTTAGTCTTTGATATGCCTAAGCAAATAAGAGGTGAAATAAAGCAATGGGTAGATTATAGTAAAAAGACTAAAAACCATCCTTTAGCAGAATTGAAATCTCATGAGAATGTGGGATATATGGCTATGGATGGAAAGAAGCATAATTCGTATCAATGTTCTATTCCACCTTCTATGATTGAAGAGTCATATTGGTTAGCATGGGTATTAAGGCTAACTGCAAGTTATTGGGGAATGGGAGCAATGCACCGTGAATTTTCTTTGAGGAAATGGAACGGTCATTTTGATTCTTATGATATTTGGACTAATTTTGCATATAAGGGAGATGATAATCCTACACATAATCATGCAGGATTTCTTTCAGGGGTGATATACCATCAGAACCATAATCATCCCACTATATTTGATGAGCATAATATTGCATATGAAGGTAAAGATGGGACTATGGTATTATTCCCTTCTCAGGTCTTACATCATGTAGAACCACAGACGGCTAATAAAGAAAGAATTACTCTTGCATTCAATATAATAAAAGGCCAACCACAACTGATTGAGCAAAAATGATGGCACCGGATGCTTATCGTTGTTATCTTGCATTAAAGAACCATTTTACCAAAGAAAAATATGATTATCATAAGTATCGGGGTAAGGTTAGGGCAACTAATGCAGCCTTTTATAAGAGGAAGGATAGATTTTGGTTTGAAAAGTTTGCACGCCAGAAGGATGATAAGGAAATAGAAGAGTTTTTTGTATCTAATTTCATATATTCTACTGATCCAGGAACTATGTGGATTGGTGAGATGATTAAGGAAGGAGAGGGAAGGTATACTGAATGGAAGAAAAGGATACAGTCCCTTTCATATACCTTTAAGGAGGAAGTTAATACTCTTTTTGAGGATAAGAATGTCGAGGAAGTCTTTGATTGTGCTAAGGGTCACCCTCCTATTTTAAGGAGTTATCTAGGTGGGGAAACCTCTCTAGAGACTCTTGTTATATGTGATAGAATACTGGAGTTTAGGAAAGACTGGGATAAAAAATTGAATGACCCAGTATGGGAAACCGTAAGTCTTAAGATGAAAAAGTACTCTTCCTTCCTAAATATTAATGTACCCAATTATAAAAAAATCCTCAAAGAGATTGTCCTATGAGTTTTTTTCACTCTGATGTAGTTCGTGCTGAAATGGCAGAGATTAGTGAACTTCAAGAAGAAGTTTATTCTAATGTCTTTAAATTTGCAACAATGTCTAAAGAAGATCAGCAGTATCATGTTGAGATTCTTGAAAGACTTCTTGAAAAGCAGAGGATCATGTATACTCGTTTGAGTTTATCTGATGATCCTGAAGCTCAAAAATTGAAGGAGAATATTAGTGAATCTGCTGCTGATATGGGAGTCCCTAAAGATATGGACATGAATGTTGTTTTTAACAACATGTCTAAAGCTGTATCATTTATGAGACAACATATTGACAAAGAATAGTTTTAGAGGTAAAATTAAGAGGTACACACAAGCCAAATCTAATTAAATCCGAGGTAATCTAATGTCTTTTTCAGACTTAAAGAAGCAATCTTCTCTTGGTTCGCTGACCCAGAAACTGGTTAAGGAAGTAGAGAAGATGAGTTCAAATACCAATGCCGATGAGCGTCTCTGGAAACCAGAGGTAGACAAAGTTGGTAATGGTTATGCTGTTATTCGTTTCCTACCAGCACCAGAAGGGGAGGATATTCCCTGGGCAAAGATGTATTCACATGCATTCCAAGGTCCTGGTGGATGGTATATTGAAAATTCACTTACTACTACTGGTGGTAAGGATCCTGTATCAGAGCACAATCGTGAGCTCTGGAATAGTGGTAATGAATCCGATAAGGATGTTGTTCGTAAGCAAAAGCGTAAGCTGTCTTACTATGCAAACATCTATGTTGTAAAAGATCCTACTAATCCTCAAAATGAGGGTGGAGTATTTCTCTACAAGTTTGGTAAGAAGATCTTTGATAAGGTTATGGAAGCAATGCAACCAGAATTTGAGGATGAGAGTCCAATCAATCCGTTTGATTTCTGGCAGGGTGCAAACTTCAAGTTGAAGATTGTGAAGAAGGATGGTTATTGGAACTATGATAAGTCAGAGTTCGATGTAGTATCACCTTTGCTAGAGGATGAAGATGCATTAGAAGCACTCTGGAATAAAGAGTATTCTCTTGCTGCAGTTACTGCTCCAGATCAATTCAAGTCCTATGAGGATTTGAAGAAGCGTCTTGATTATGTTCTAGGACATAAACAACCTGCTCGTCCTCGTTTTGATGAGGAACTGGAAGGTGAGAGTGATGGTCGGGGAACATTTACTCCTGACTTTAAATCAAAGGCTCCTACTCCAGTAGCAACTTCTAGTGAAGATGAAGATGATGCTCTTAGTTATTTCCAGAAACTTGCTGATGAATAGTTAAGAATAAAGTTTAATATTTTCTGCTTTTTTAAGGGTTCCGCTTACATATTGAGTGGAACCTTTTTTATATCTCATTATAGATGTCATATCATCTTTTACTACATGTATATAATCTGATTTGAGTAAGAAGATGTTTCTTTTCTCATCTTCTTTTTTCATTTCATATTCATAGTTAGTAACGGGAGTTGTAATGCCTGATTTTGTTTCTAAACTATTAATCATCCAATCATAGAAAGTTATTGAGAAATCAGATTCTACTGTAAGACCTTCTTCAACCATTATTACACCAGTACTATTTTTTACTTCAATTGTTTCATAATGATGGACTTCATTAAGTTTTTCATAAGATTCATACTTATCTAAAAGATATCGATCAAGTTCAAATTGTTGCATTGGCCATTCAGTTTGAATATTCAAAATATTATTACTAAGAAGAACTATCCAATCTAAGGATGAATCATTATATACTTTATATGCCACATTGTCTGGTCTTTCATTACCTTGAACTTGATATTTGGTGAATAATGTTAAGTCTTGAAAAATATCTTCTTTTAAATAACCTTTTTTAAAAAGATTTTTTACAGTAATATAATCTGATATCTTAGCATCAGGAAGACGGCTAACATATTCAAAATTGGGAATTTTATTAAAATAATTTGACATAATTTATTTATGGTTTATTAACTCCACTACTGTATCGAGATTTATTCCCTCCCTGTCCTCCTACTGGACGTGCTGGTGTTGGTGCTGGTGTAGATGCTTTTTGTTCTCTAAAGTTAAGATCGGCAGGGAATTCACCTTCACCAGAATCATAATCACTATTAAGAACAGGTTGTAGTTCTTTGAATTGCATTTGTATTTCGTATGAATTCATTACACCATCTTCATAGGTTGAATAGTTATTTTCTGGAGTATAATTAACAATGAAGTTTTCTAGGGCACATTCTTTAAAACTATTTAAGAAAGGATGTTCTCCTTCACCTCTATAAAGATATTTGAGTTGAAAAGTATGAGGAGACTTAAGGAATAGGAGATCTCCATCAGTTCTAGGTGCCATTCCTTGTTGAAAGAATCTAATAATTTGAATTACTGCCTTTGATTCATCTTTACTTCTTGGTGATAATCTAAATCTAAAATTAAAAGGTCTTAAGGTAGGAGCACTGAATAATAATTCCATATTAGGATTCATTATTGCACCCAGTCCTCTTCCTAGAAATGTATTTCCATCTTTTCCTATTGCAGCAGCAGCAAAGTACTTTGGAACTAGATCTTTGAGTGCGCCGGTATTACCTTGTGCTTGTTTTACAATGTTTTCTATTGCCGCCTGGGGCTTACCTTGGATGGCCTCATCGGAGAAACCTGCTGCCATCAATTCAAAAGGATTAGCTGAATCTTCATCCCATTTTACTGCATTGGTAGATTGAATTCCTCCAGGAATGGGAAGCATTACTGATCCTATAATGTCTCGCTTTGAAGTTGAAGGTCTAGTTCCAGCACCTGACCCTACTCCTGGCGTTAGACCTCGCGCCACATATTCCAACATTTGGAATTGAAGTACATCTTGTTGTGTAGATCCAATTGAGAGTGGATATATAAGAGGTTCTTTTCCTTTAGCTCCTGGAAATTCGGTTCTAGAAGCTGTTCCTGTAGTAGGAGTACTAGTAGTACTAGTAGTACTAGTAGTACTAGTATTGGGGTCAGTAGTAGGTGGGGTGCCCGTATTTGAATTAGATATATGTTCTGTGAGTTTAGTAGCTTCTGCTTCACTTACTGGTTGAAATCCTGTAGCTTTAGATCCATTATCCATAAGATCTTTTTTTGCTGCTAATTGTGCTTTTTTCAATCCAACTTTTGTACCCTCAGGAGATGCAAAGTATTGTTGTTGTGGAGCATTAACAGGTTTTTGTGTTAATAAATCTTTTACTGGTATAAATTTTTTATTTTTATCCCATTTTCCAATATAAGTATCAGTTGCTCCAAGAGGATCCAACAAATTTCTTTCTTTTATTTGTGTTTCGCCAGTCTCCTCATCATACATTGTGTAAAAGTCTCTATTTTTTATACTGTCTGGAGCAGTAGGCCCTGGTTTCCAGTTAATATCTCTACTTCCAAGTAGATTATCAATAGGACCTGTATAAATCGGCATCTTTACGATCTTTTATTTATTTAGGAGGAATTTACCATATTGTAATGCAAGTAACTCATCTAGTTCCTGAAATTCTACTACATGAAGTTTTCCTTGTATTTCTTCCCATGTATAATTCCTATAATCTTGCCAGTGGAAGTTAATTCCTCTGAATCCCCACTTAAATATATCTATACAGGTAATAAGTGGATGTTGGTCATAATCAATATTGGGAGTCTTGGGAGTATAAACAAAGGTATAGAACTTTCCGGGTTCAGGATATAATACTTCTATATTAAAGAGTTCCATAATAAGAAGCATAATCTCTTCAGGATCAGTAGTATTTTCTGCTTCAACTCTTCGTTTAAGTTCTTCTACTCTTGCTGTGGGGTTTTGTTCTAAGTCTAGTTCTTGTTCTATATTACTTTCAAACCCAAAAGAATCTGTCATTACTTAATACCTAGTTCGTTTTCTGTAATGATTTTAAATTCAATTCTTCTATCCTTACACCATTCATTTGCTGCACTCCATTTAGCTTGATTAACGGAGTAAGTTTTCATTTCATAGAGGTAAGATTTTGACACTCTTTTCTTTTTGATAGGTGGTTTGGTTTGTCTTTTGGGCTTAACTTCAATTACATATGTTTTGACTTCACCATTACTTTCTTTTACTTTAATAATAAAATCTGGGAAGTAACGATGAGTTTTATTATCTATGGGTGAAAGGTATGGTATCCAAAACTCTTCACTACCCCATTCTAAAATATTTTCATTAATATCACACCAGTTACAGAATTTTCTTTCCCATGTACTACGACAGATAATATTAGTAGCATCACCCTTATATTTCTTTGGTTTAGTGGGTTTAAATAAACTCTTAATACTTTCTGCCATTATCTTGGCTACATAATATATAAGATCAAATAGTATTTATAAATGGCTCTCTCGGGGTTCACTCAGGCATTAGAAGATCAATTTAATAATAGTGGTGGATTGGGTGGATTGTCTCAAAGAATATTTGGCGTTAATCCTAATAATTTACCTGCTTTTGGTTTATCTTCCACTTCCCCAGATGGTGTTGGTCCCGGAACTCCTAGGTCTGTATCATCTATTAAATCAAAATTATTAAGACCTGCTACCACCTCTCATTTTTATGCAAGTATTGGTGGAGCTCCTGCTCCTGTAATGGCATTATTAGGTAGTAGTAATGTAGATAAATTAAATTTGTTATGTGCGGAAACAGTATTGCCGGGATCTAATTTAACTACTTGGAAAGTTAATAATGATTTTACGGGAGTAACAGAGACATATGCTTATCGTAGACTTTTTGATGAGAGAATTAATTTAAATTTTTATGTAGATGCAGATAATTATTTGCCTATTAGATTTTTTGAAAAGTGGATATCGTATATAATGGGTGAGGATATTGGAGAAGATCCATTTGCTGGTGGTTCTGGACCACTTGCAAATCAAATTCCTTCAATAACGTCTGGTCAGTATAATTATAGATCAAGATATCCTGGTTATAGTTCGGCGGATGAGGGGTATATGGCACATCAAGGATTGGAAATTACAAAGTTTGAAAGAGATTATCAGAATAGTTTGACCTATAGATTTGTCAATAGTTATCCATTGGCTATCAATTCAATGCCTATTTCTTATGATGGATCACAATTATTAAAATGTAGTGTGTCGATGAGTTATCTGAGGTATGTTGTGGTTCAACCCAAAGAGGCGGCGACAGCACCAGGAACACCACCCGGAGCACCACCAGTAGCACTTCCTTCTGATCCTGTGAAAGATCCTGTGGCACCTTCTGTAGATCCTGGTAAAATTGCAAGTGGTATGATGATACAAAGAGGTATTTTGGGTAGGGATGTTCAGAATGCAATTAGACGGCAAGGTTTACCTTTGAATACTAATAGGGTAAGATATTGGGGGAGGGGTGCATCTATGAAAGTAGAAGCTCTCTAATCCCCTATAAATAAACATACTGAAATAACTATAGGATATTATGCCTTTACCAAAGATTGCTACGCCAGTATATGAGTTGGAATTACCTTCTACTGGTGATACTATTAATTATAGACCCTTTCTAGTTAAAGAAGAGAAGTTACTTGTAATTGCACTAGAGAGTGAAGATACAAAGCAGATTACAACTGCGATTAAATCTGTTATTAAAGCTTGTATTCAAACCAAAGGAATTAAAGTAGAAGCACTTCCTACTTTTGATATTGAATTCTTGTTCCTTAACATCAGAGGTAAATCTGTTGGAGAAGAATTGGATGTTAATATTATTTGTCCTGATGATGGCGAAACTGAAGTTCCAGTAAAAATTAATTTAGATGATATTGAAATC
>Ga0315332_10001234_pt1 | contig 13358 bp, 10 predicted proteins | sample M110034915metaG_FD_203455 | JGI IMG/M metagenome (GOLD analysis project Ga0315332, IMG submission 203455) | Ammonia-oxidizing marine archaeal communities from Monterey Bay, California, United States - M1 100m 34915 | ecosystem: Environmental > Aquatic > Marine > Intertidal zone | place: USA...
ATATTAAAAAAAATTAGAAAATTAGATATAGGTTTGGGTTTCATTTATATATCTTCCTTGATTCTCTCTTTTTTTTTAATTCTTCCTCTACTTTATCTTTTATTTAAAATAACTTTTGAATTTAATCTATTCTTTGATTTTATATTTAATACTACAATTTTGAAATTATCATTAAATACGGTTTCTTTGATAATTTTGGTAGTAACTTTTTCAATACTCATTTCATTGCCATTGGCCTTTTTAAATGTGCGAACTAATCTTCCCTTTTCAAAATACTTGACATCAATTTCTGTACTGCCTATTGCTTTACCAAGCTATGTAATGGCCACTACTCAAATAGAAATATGGAGTAAAAATGGCTGGGTTCATAATTTTTTTAAAATGTTTTTTGACATGAACTCATTTCCTTCATTCTATGGTTTGCCAGGGTCTGTTTTTGTTTTGTCTCTTATTACTTATCCTTATGTATACATAGGACTTTCCGCTATGTTTAGAAGATTTGACTATCAAATGATAGATGCTTCTCGTACGTTAGGAGACAGCCCTTTTGCAACAGCAAGAAAAGTTGTTTTTCCTTTGGTAAAGCCTACTGTTATTGCTGGCTCTTTACTTGTTTCTTTGTATGTATTAAGCGACTTTGGCGCTGTTTCACTATTACGTTACAACACGTTTACTATAGCAATATTTAATAGGATGTATAACAGTATTAGTAACTACGGGGTTTTAGAAATATCTCTTCTTGCTGTATTGTTTTGTTTTATTATTTTAACAATTGAAACAAAGACAAAAAATGAAGCTAGGCATTTTTCTAACTCAAATTTGTCTGATTTGAAAAAAATAGACTTAGGTGCTTGGAAATGGGTAATATTTCCTATTTCTCTGATTCCGTTGATTTTTGGATTTATTCTTCCTGTTTCAGTGTTAATATATTGGTTAATAATTGGCTTTGGAGAAAATATGGGATTTATAGATGTAATACAACCTACTTTAAACACTTTATTTATATCTTCAGTTTCTGCTGTTTTTATTACAATAGTTTGTATTCCTTTACTAATTACAATTAGAAAAAATATTAAGATTTTTTCTTTTTTAATTGATAAAGTATCTTATATAGGTCTTTCATTACCTGGAGTTATTGTTTCTATGTCCCTAGTTTTCTTTTGTATTAATTATTTTGATTATATTTACCAAACTTTTATTGTTTTAGTGTTAGGTTATTTTATTTCTTTTTTGCCTGCAGCTTTAGGACCAATTAAATCTAGCATGACACAAATAGATCCTAAGCTTGAAGATGCTTCATTTACCCTTGGTGCAAGTAAAATTAAAACTTATTATAACGTGATTGTAAAATTATCAAGTCCTGGATTTATTTATGGAGGGGTTTTAGTATTCATATTGTGTCTAAAAGAGCTTCCTGTGACATTAATATTAAGCCCAATAGGATTTCAAACATTAGCAACAGAAATTTGGAGTTCTGCTAGTGAGGCATTTTTTGTAAAAACTGCCTTAGCATCAATTATTTTAGTTGTCATCGCTGGAATCCCTTCATATATTTTTATGTCTAATGATTTATCAAAAAGGTTAGGAAATTGATGAAGATCCAAGATAATGAAAATAGCGCTCTAATACCTAAATTAGAAATTGTTAATATGCATTTTTCATACAATGGTGCTAGAGATGTATTGTCCAATTTATCTTTAAGCGTACAAGATAAACAATTTGTGAGTGTTATTGGAGATAGTGGAGCTGGAAAAACCACCCTGTTTAGAACGATTAATGGTTTAGAGAAAATCAACCAAGGATATATAAGACTTGATGGTTTTTTGCAATCTGCATCTTTTTTTCATATACCTGCAGAAAAAAGATCTATAGGAACTATTTTTCAAGACTATGCTTTGTTTCCTCACTTAAATGTTGAAAAAAATATTAAATATGCATTACAAAGCTCAAATTTTGATAAAAAGTTTTATGAAGATATAATTTCTCTTCTTGAAGTAGGAGATTTGCTTGATAGATATATTGATGAATTATCGGGAGGGCAAAAACAGAGAATTGCGTTGGCAAGATCATTGGTTAGAAAACCAAAATTGTTATTAATGGATGAACCTTTTTCGAATTTAGATAGAAACCTTAGAGTCCAAATCAGAAGAGAGTTAAAAAAAATATTAACAGAAATTGGATCAACTGTTTTATTGATTACTCATGACTCTGAGGAAGCATTGAGCCTATCTGATAAAGTCGGATTTCTATATGCGGGAGAAATTATTCAATTTTCTACTCCACAACAAATATATAACGCTCCTGACCATAGCGTTATTGCTAGATCTATTTCTAACTCAAATGTTATTTTTGGGGAAGTTTATGAGAAAAATGTATCTACATTTATAGGAAAATTTTTATTAAATGAAAATTTTGATGAAACAAGCAAAATTTATATTAATGTAAAACCCAATCAATTATCTTTAAGCTTTGATGAAAGTAACTTTGTAATAAAAGATAAAGAATTTTTAGAAGGTAGCCAGCTCTTTGTTGTAAAAGAGATTGATTCTGGGATAGAACTAAATGTTAAGATGTCAAACTCAGAAGAATTTCAAATAGGACAAAATGTTGGAATAAATATTATAAAAAAAGAAGCAAATAAATTACTGGAATGAGTTTGTAGAAATAATAAAATTAAATTAGTACTTCTTTACGACAACACAAGCGTTTTGCCCGCCAAATCCAAAGCTATTTGATAAAGCAACGTCAACTTTTTTTTCTAATTTTTTGTTAGGAACATAATTGAGATCACATTCTGGATCTGGGGTTTCCAGATTAATAGTTGGATGAATTTCATCATTGGTTATTGTTTGTATGCAGGCAATAATTTCTAAAGCTCCTGAAGCTCCTAATGAGTGCCCAACCATTGATTTTGTAGAAGATATTGGGATTTCATAAGCAAGATCTCCAAAAAGATTTTTTATTGCGAGCGTTTCTATACGATCATTTGTAGGAGTTGAGGTTCCATGCGCATTTATATAATCAATATCTTTTTTTTCTAACCCTGCATCATCTATTGCTAATTTCATAGCTTTCGCTGCTCCTAACCCGTCTTTATGAGGTTGAACTAAATGAAAAGCATCTGAAGTAACTCCAAATCCTGCAATTTCAGCTAATGGAATTGCGCCTCTATTAATAGCATGATCTTCAGATTCTAAAATTATTATTCCAGCACCTTCTGAAGGAGCAAACCCATCTCTATTTGCATCAAACGGTCTACTTGCTTTTGCAGGGTCTCCATCCCATGTGGTTAATGCATGCATCGTGCTAAAACCACCCATGCCTATTTCACAAATACCTGATTCTGCACCACCAGTAATTATTATGTCTGCCTTGTTATTTTTTATTATTTCTGCCGCTTCGCCTATTGATTGAGTTGAAGCCGCACAGGCTGTAATACAAGTATTATTGTAGCCTGTAGCTTGATAAATTCTAGCTATATTTGCAGAAGCCATATTTGAAAGCATTGAAGGAATATAAAATGGACTCATTCTCATAACACCTTTTGATTCTTTAACAAACGCTTGCTGATCTGTTTCAGGGAGACCTCCAGCACCTGTTCCAATCAATACTCCAACTCGATCAGTATCAACTTTTCCTAAAAACTTAGATTGATCAATTGCATCTTTCGCTGCAGCAACTGCTAATTGAGAGAATCTTCCCATTCTTTTAGCTTCCTTTGGATTCATCCATTCCCCTGGATCAAAGTTTTGAACTTCTCCACTTACTTTGCACGGAAAGTCAGAGGGACTTACTTGAGTTATTGTTCTGATTCCAGATCTACCGTTAGATAAAGCTTCCCAATAATCTTTTACTGTATTTCCTAAACAACTTTGAATACCAATTCCTGTTACAACTATTTTTTTATCCATAATTATATTTTTCGGGTGTTATATTTTCTATTATTTCTATTATTTCTGAGGCTATATAAAGAGATCCAAATGCAACAATTACACCATTTTTATTAACCATATTTTTTGCTTTTTTATATGCTTCAAATGAATCTTTATTTAATTCTATTATATTTAATTCTAAATCTTTTATTTCTTCGACGATTTTTTCACTTTTTTTTGCCTTAGGTAATCTACTTTCTGTAATAATAATTTTAGGGTTGAATTTCTTTATTGGCTTTAATGTTTCAATTGAATTATGTCCTTCAGATGCTCCATAAATCCAAATGATTTCACTAAGCTCTTTTATAGTACTTTTTAAAACATTAATAAGTGCTTTAGTAGATTGATTATTTTGGGCTCCATCAATTACTAAAGTGATTTGATTATCTTTGATAATTTGGCATCTCCCAATCATTTGTGTTTTTGAAATAGAATTTGTAATGATTTCCCAATTTGCTTTTTTAGATTTTAAAGCAAAAAAAACTTCTATTGCTTTTAATGCAGTTTTTATATTTTCTATTTGATGATTCCCCAATAATGAAGTTGTGAATGAATGTTTTTTTAGGAATACTAAATGTTGAATTGATTTGTTTTCAGATCTTTTGTTTTTTTTATTTAAAATAACTTCATTTGAACTATATAAGTTAGAATTATATTTTTTAGCTGTAAGTTTTATAACCTCAAAAGCATTTTTTGTTTGATTAGACGTTACTACGGGAATCTCTTTTTTAATAATTCCTGCTTTTTCAAGAGCAATTTTTTCTAATGTATTTCCTAATATTTCTGTATGATCTTTACTTATTTGAGTTATTACACTTAAAGAAGAATCAATCACATTTGTTGAATCTAATCTTCCGCCTAAACCTACTTCGATTATAGATAATTCAACTTTTTCATCTCTAAAAATAACTAAAGATAGCAATGTCATAAATTCAAAAAATGAAGGTCTTTGACTTAGCTCCTTTTTCATTGTTTGAACTATTATCCATACTTTTTTAAAATATTTATTAAATATTTTTTTTGAAACAGGATTATTATTTATTTTTATTCTTTCTGTAACAGTGTGCATATGAGGAGAAGTAAAAAGTCCTACTTTGTAACTACTGAGCCCTTGTGAAATAAGGTTTGATGTTGATCCTTTGCCTTTAGATCCAGCTACATGTATAAAAATCTGATTTTTATTTGGGTAACCAAACTTTTTCATCATGTAATTAACTCTATCTAAATGAAATCCAGGAGGATTATTCTTACTTTTTTCATATTCAAAATTAGTAAGGCTCATTAATTTATTAATATTCTTAGTGTAAAGAGATTCTTGATTCATAATTTTTTACTGTATGTTTTTTAATAAGGATTATAATTACTTAAATGTTATATTTTTTTAAAGGTGTTTTTTATGAAATTTTTGTCAATTCAAGAGAGAAATTATAAATTTGATGATCTTTTGGTATCTACTGAATGGTTAGAAAATAATAAAAATAATGAAAAATTGATTATTTTGGATTTAGATTCTAATGAGGAATATGTTTCTTCTCATATTCCTGGATCATTAAATGTACTAGATAATTATTATAAAACATCTCTAGAAGATAGAATTCATGTTCAAACCATGGATCAAATATCAAAAACCTTTTCTGACTTGGGAATTTCTTCTGACTCTTTAGTCGTAGGATATGATCGTTCTGCTTGTTTGTATTCCTTTAGATTAGCTTGGGTTCTACGATATTATGGACATGATAATGTTAAGGTTTTAGATGGAGGATTCCCAAAGTGGGATTATGAAAATAGGCCAAAAGAAACTGGAAATATTCAGTCTGAACGAAAAGGTAATTTCAAGCCAAAAGATCCAGATGTTGAAATTTTTTCAAGTAAACAGTCTTTGTTAAATATATTAAATAAAAATCTTGATATTCAAATATTGGACGTTAGGTCTGATGATGAACGAAATGGTATAAACCTTCGCGGGGGTTATAGAGGAGGCTATATTCCTACATCTTTTCATAAAGAGTGGGTTGATTTTAATACAGATGGTGATATTCCTATTCTAAAAAAATCCGATGAAATATTGGAAATAACAAACTCTCTAGGATTAGATCCTGCAAAACCAACCATAACTTATTGCCAAGGTGGCATAAGAGCTGCACATGTATTTTGGACTTTAAAATTAGCAGGCTTTAATAATGTGAAAAATTATGATGCATCATGGAGAGAATGGGGGCAAGATGATTCTTGTCCAATAGTTGATATGACAAAATGACAAAGATCAAAAATAAAATCTTAATAATTCTTGATGGTACGGAAGATCTTGAAAATTCATTGCGTGTAATCACTGAAACAAATTTGCTTAAATGTGATCAAATCGTTTTGTTTTTTATTTTAAATCCTTTTAATCCAATAACTAAGGGGCAAGAAAAAGAAGTTTTATATAATGATTTTGTTCATGACCACGGCAGAAGGCTCGCTTCTTTATATATAGAGAAATTAGAAGCAATGATATATGAAAAAAATAAGACTATAAAAGTTACGCATAATTTAGTTAATTCATTTGAAAATATAAAAAGAAGATTAGGATTAGATGACATAGATATGACTGTTTCATCTATAAAAGTTTCTAGTAAATTAAATTATGCATTTAAGCAATCTAAAAATATTAATCATCTTATTTCTATGTCTAAAAACCTTTTAATAATACCTTATGATTTTTTATATAAATCAAATTTAAAAAATAATGTTTTAATTGCTTATTCAGAAAATGATCCTCCTATTGATTTTGATTATTTAAATCATTCTTTCAATATAGATAAAATAACATTTTTATATGATAAAAAATCTAAATTAAAAATGGATAAATTCATTGATGACATCCCCGAGAAAACAAATCCAATAGAATCATTAGAAATTAGTTCAAATCTTTCTCAACATATAAATATTCTAAATGAAGATTATAATTTGATTTTTCTAAGAGAATCAAAAAAAATAGGCAACTTTTGGAAAAATTTTTCTAAGTATTCAAACTATTACTTGTTTGATAAAAAAATCCCATTATTTTTCTGGAATGAATCTTAATTAGATTTCGCTCTGGCAGCATAGCTTATTAGAGCTCCTACTAAATTTCCAAACAAAGTGTAGGGAATTAAAACAATTGCTAATACAATTGCTAAAATAGGGTCCATTCCTGCAACTTCTAGTTCGTTTGATCTTTGTATTAGTGCATAAATAATAATAAAAACACTTGGTATTGCAGTAATAGATGTAGTGATAATACTAAAAATAATAATTTTTTCTTTTTCAGCTTTTGCTATAGAGCCTCCTATAAAACCACCTATAAAAGGACTTAAGGGAACAGCAAAAAAATGGATAACTGGTATTGGAATAAAGATAAACATTAAAATTACAGAAGTTAGAGCACCTTTTAGCATATGTTTTGCCTTAATTTTATAGTAACTTAATTGTATTCTAAAACTAAATTTGTACAAGGATAATAATTGCCTAAAAATTTACCTTTCAAGGATATCGTAATTGTGGGTTCAGGAGCCTCTGGTGGTGCATGTGCATGGAGATTGTCAAATAGTGGAGCATCAGTTGTTTTATTAGAGCAAGGGCCTTGGTTTGACAAAGAAGATTATCCAGGAGATTCTAATTCATGGGAAATTCATTCGAAAAACTCATTTGATTTTAATCCCAATGTAAGAAAACTTGACTCTGATTATGAAATTCTAGACAAAGAATCAGATATTCATCCTCTAATGTTTAATGCTGTAGGAGGATCAACGCATCATTGGACGGCACACACGCCTAGGTTTCATCCTTCTGATTTTAAAGTAAAATCCCTTGATGGTGTAGCTGAAGATTGGCCTATTTCATATTGGGATTTAGAGGAATACTATGACTTAAATGACGAAATGATGGGATGTTCAGGAATAAATGGGGACCCCGCAAATCCACCTAGATCTAATCGTCAAATGCCCCCTTTACCACTTGGTCCTGATGGAGAAAGAATTGCAAAAGCTGCAGATAAATTAGGATGGCATTGGTGGCCTTCGGATTCTTATCAAGCTTCAGAAGATTATAAAGGAAGAGTAGGCTGGAATAATCACGGTACTTATGCATCTAAAAAGAAATGGCAAGCAATTGCTTCAACTGATCATACGTATGTTAAACCAGCGATGAATAATGGTTTAGAAGTAAGAGCTAATTGTGCTGTTCAAACTATATCTGTGGATAATTCAGGTAAATTGAAAGGTGTTGTTTATGTTGATGATAAAGGAGTTCAATATTTTCAAGAGGCTGGAAAAGTAATATTGGCTTGTAATGGTATAGGCACCCCTAGATTACTATTAAATAGTAAATCTAAAACCTTCCCAAATGGTCTAGCAAACTCTTCAGGGCTAGTAGGTAAAAATTTAATGTATCATCCTTATGCAAGCGTTAGTGGGCTTTTTGATGATGATGAAATTAATTACTCTTTAGGGCCTCTAGCTAATATAATTATTGTTCAAGAATTTTATGAGACTGATGAATCTAGAGATTTTGTTAGAGGATATTCTTTTCAAATGAATAGATCTCATGGGCCAGGACATACTGCTCTTGGAGCAGGTGGTGGAGGCGAAATTGTTCCATGGGGTAAAGACCATCATACGGAATTTAAACGAAGATTTAAGAAGTATTTAGGCATGGCTGTAATAAGTGAAGATCTCCCAGAGTTACATAATAGAGTAGAAATTGATGAAAACTTAAAAGATAAAAATGGAATTCCTCTTCCAAAAATCTATTATAAAACATCAAAAAATACTAGAAAACTTTTGGACCATGGTATTAGATCTGCAGAAAAGTTACTAAAAGAAGCGGGATGTTATGAAACAAATGTAATTCCAACAATTGAATCCGCTGGTTGGCATTTAATGGGAACTGCAAAGATGGGAAATGATCCTAAAACATCAGTAGTTAACTCGAATTGTAAAACTCATGATGTAGATAATTTGTACATTATCGATGGCTCTGTTTTTGTCACTTCAGCAGCAGTAAATCCGACTCCTACTATTCAAGCTATAGCACTAATGACTGCAGATAAGATTCTGAAGGGATAAAATGGATTTAAAAAACACGGATTTAAATAATTTATTTTCATTTGCAGATACTATTATTCCTGCAGATGAAAGAATGCCTTCAGCTTCAGAAATAATTTCTCTTGAAGATATGAAATGGCTTTTAGAAAATACAACTAAATATTCAAAGTCTTTAAACGAATGCTTAAACTTTATAAAAAAAGAGCCGGCAACCAGAGTAGTGGGAGGAATACATGAACTTACAAATAACCATAGAATTGAAATATTAAATTTAATGCAAACAATTGTTCCTGATCATTTTAATTTATTTATTGAAGTTATATATCTTTTATATTATTCAAAAGACAAAACACATGAAATTATCGGATGGGATACAGACGAATCATCTGATGAAAATAAGTTGGATCCTTTTGATAATGCTATTCTTGAAAAAGTAAAGAAAAGAGAGCCTTTCTGGAAAAAAATTTAGTTTAATTGAGATCTTCTAAGAACTTTTCCAGGGGTTTTTTTTGTATGAATTCCTTCAGAAACAACTAGTTCCCCATTTACGAGAACATATTCTATACCCGCTGAATATTGATGAGGATTTTCAAAAGTTGCTTTATCTGCGATTGTATTTGGATTAAAAATTGTTATATCAGCAATGTAATTTTTTTTGATTTCACCTCTTTGTTTTAGTCCCAATCTCCAAGCGGGGAATCCTGTCATCTTGTGTATAGCTTCTTGAAGTGATAACTTAGATCTGTTTTCTCTTATATATCTTCCTAAAATTCTTGGGAATGTCCCATAAAATCTTGGATGTGGCTTCCCATCTTTATAGAACCCATCTTTAGATATTGCATTACCATCTGATCCAAACATTGCTAATCTATGATCCATAAAACATTGTATGTCCTTTTCAACTCTATTGTGAAAAATCACAGAAACTACAGCTTGCTCTTCCTCTGTAAGTTGCATAACAGTTTCACCAATATCTAAATTTCTTTTTTTAGCTATTTCTTCTATAGAAAGTCCTATAATATTTTTATTTTGGGGATTTTTTACAGATGATATAACTATGGTTTCCCACTTCTGAGGTAATCCGTCTATACCGTCCATTGTTTCTTTTTTAATTTTCTTTCTTAGCTTTTGGTTTTTTAATCTTTCTAAAAACGCTTCAATTCCTCCAGAATGCGACCATAATGGCATTGTTTGATCTAAACCTGCGCCAGCGGCAGTGTATGGATACATATCATAAGTTATATCTAGTCCTTTTTTTTCAGCATCTTCAAAAACCTTGTGCATTTTGGGGCCTTCACCATAATATCGCCAGTCTGTAATTGCTAGATGAGAAAATTGAACAGAAATATTACTTTTGATCCCTATTTCTACAGCTTCTTCTATTTTCGAAATATGCCTCCCTGCACCTTCTCTGGCATGGGTTACATAAAACACATTGTCATAATGTGAAATAGATTTACAAATTTCTATTATTTCTTCTGTACTCGCAAAAGCAGATGGAGGAACAGATAATCCTGTAGATAATGAAAAAGCACCCTGTTCAATAGACTCATTTGCCAATTTTTTCATTTTTGCTAGTTCGTCTTCTGTAGCTCTTCTATTTTCTACGGAACCTGAAGCAATTTGTAATGCGGCATAGCCAACTTGAGGGGCAATATTTAAGCTTGTTTCTTTTTCCTGAAGGTAGTTTGCATATTCATCAAAAGTTGTCCATTTCCAAATAGTATTAGGGTCATCAGCATTACCTCTTTTTTCCCATAACTCTTCTTTTAATGTATTCGGATCATTGTTTCCTGAGGGGAAGGGTGAATAACTGCAATTCCCTGTTACCTCAGTTGTAACACCTTGGAAAATTTTACTCTCATTTAGCGGATCATTTATTACAGAAATATCTGAATGTGTATGTATATCTATAAAACCAGGAGAAATTATAAGACCTGAAGCATCAATTGTTTTCTTTGCACTGGCATTTTCTAAAGAACCAATTTTTTCTATTTTATTATTGTTGATGCCAATATCAGATTTATAATGAGGTTTATTAGACCCGTCTATTATAGTCCCGTTTTTTATTATGATGTCAAACATTAGGTACTTTTTTATATTTCAAATACAATTCTGATTTATATTATTATCTGTAAATAATTAATAATAAAGCTTTTATTAATCAAATTGGATAAAATATAAATTTCACAATTTCTCTGTGGAAATGTTCCTCTGAGTAGTTATTACCTGTCATAACAGTTTTATATCTAGTTTTGTAGCCATTTGATTTTTGTTAATCAAATTTGATCTATAATGAAAATATTACTAATATAAAAACGTTTAAATTATCTATTCAATACGTTCATTGATAATCAGTATCTAAAGTATATAAAGCTCTTATAGAAAGCGATGGGGAAAATTAAAAAAAAGTTAAATGAGATTCATTCTAAAATTGAAGATATTAAACACATAGATCAAACAAAAACTGATCCAGTGCGTCGTGCTGTAATTTTAGCAGCAGGAAAAGGAAACCGAATTCAACACTTGACTGTAGATATTCCAAAATGCTTAATTGAAGTCAATGGTCAATCATTAATTGAACAAGCTTTGCATGCTCTTTCATTAAATCATGTTAATGAAGTAGTGATAGTTGTGGGTTATAAGTCTTCACTTATTCGTGAAAGACTTGGTAATTCTTTTGAAGGAATTAAAATTATCTATGTAAATGCGTGTGACTATGAAACAACAAATAATATTCGATCATTATGGGATGCTCGTGATTATCTGAATGAAGATATTATTTTGGTTGAGTCAGATGTCATTTTTGATTCTAATCTTATTACTGATTTATTACGCGAAAAAGGAAGTAGTGCTGCAGTTTCTCCCAATCATAAAGCTTTATCTGGAACGTTAATAAGTTGTGACGATCAATTTCGTATCACTAAATTCATAATGAATAAGGATCTTAATACATTGAAAAAAGATATAGATTTGTTTAAAACTGTAAATCTGTATTTATTTCGAAAAAATTTATTGCAGAAACAAATTATACCAAGATTAGATAAAGCAATTCGAGCAGGTCAAGAAAATATATATTATGAAAGTGTCCTTCGTGATTTTGTAGATGAAGATTCTACCAGTAATCTTATTGCTGTAGATATATCAAAAAATCGTTGGTATGAAATTGATGATCAACGAGACTTAGATGCAGCTAAATTTACTTTTTTAACACGAAGTCAACAATTCGATCGTATTCAAGAATTACATGGTGCTTACTGGAGATATGGATTTATTGATCATGCCTACTTATATAATATGTACTTTCCTCCTTTAGGAATGTTAGAAATATTTGAACGTAATTTGCCAGAAATTATCAGTAATTATCCTGTTGCTCAACCCGAACTTGCCCGACTCGTAGCAAATTGGACTGGTTCAAACCCTAATTACCTTGCTGTTGCTAATGGGGCTTCGGAATTAATTAAGATTCTAGGAAATCAACTTTTTCATCGCATTATTATTCCAACACCCTCATTTAATGAATACGAAGAAGTTGTTCAACCAGAAAAAATTGATAGATTTCCCCTAGATCCTGATACTTTTGATCTAGATGTTGACGGATTTGCTGCTGCTGCTATTAAACGGGGTGCAGATAACGCAATAATTGTGACCCCCAATAATCCTACAGCGATGTCTGTAAAACCTAAAGAATTGATAAAACTAGCAGAGAAGCTCAGAAGCGAAAAATGTAGGTTGATTATTGATGAATCGTTTATAGAGTTTTCTACTGAAGAAAGTTTAGAAAATATGATTGACAATCATCCGAACCTAGCTGTTATAAAAAGTATGAGTAAGGTATTTGGTATAGCTGGGCTTCGTTTGGGGTATATTCTTAGTTCTGATAGCGAGTTTATTAATACCATACGAGACAGTATACCTATTTGGAATGTTAACAGCTTGGCAGAGGAATTTTTATATTCAGTGGGTCGCTATCGAACAGAATTTATTGAGAGCTGTAATCAAACTAGACTAGATTGTAGATCATTGTATGAAGATCTGATGGCAACCGATGGTATAGAACCTATTGAACCTGATGCAAACTTTGTGATGTGTAAACTTTCAGATCCTAACGCAAGTGGATTTGAGATTACCAGAAAGCTTTATATAGAGCACAATATATTAATAAAAGATTGTGCAAAAAAAAGTATGTTAGAAGCTGATAGATATCTACGTATTGCCTCTCGTACTAAAGAAGAAAATAAAAAATTAATTCATGCACTTACTTTGGTGCTTTAAGGTTTTTACATGAAAAAAGGAGACTGTTTTGAAATCGGATAAATTGAGTGATTCTGAAAATGCTGAACTTATGCTCCATATAGAA
>Ga0315332_10001238_pt1 | contig 13350 bp, 12 predicted proteins | sample M110034915metaG_FD_203455 | JGI IMG/M metagenome (GOLD analysis project Ga0315332, IMG submission 203455) | Ammonia-oxidizing marine archaeal communities from Monterey Bay, California, United States - M1 100m 34915 | ecosystem: Environmental > Aquatic > Marine > Intertidal zone | place: USA...
AGCGACCCCCAAACCCTCACGGTGAGGGATGTGCCCATGGCCAACAACGCGTTCTGGTCGATCACGGTGTACGACAAAGACGGCTACCCCCAGGGCGAGCACTTTAGTCTAAACAGCACCCTTACAACCGAAAACGGCGAGGGCGAGACCATTGTGCACTTTGGTGGCTCCCCCGATCAGGAGAACTACCTCGAGATCTACGAGGGCTGGAACGCGACCTTTCGCATTTACTCACCCCAGGCCGACTACTTTGATGGCAGCTGGGAAGTACCCTCGCCCCAACTGGTGGGCAACTGATCAACCCCCAAAACACTGATAGCCATCGTTAGTCCGGGAACCCTCCGTCATAGCTGCTGGAGCCTCGCTCCCGGTGCCAGAGGCGAAACAGATGACGTTTCTTGTCGGCATCTTCATGATCCTCGAATTCGCTGCGATAGTGGCCGACTTCGTGGTTGTTGAGGTACTGGATGTCGCCGCGTGCCATTGGAACTTCGTACCAGATTTCGGGGCTTGAGGCGACTTCGTCGATGGCGTCCAGGGCATCGACCAGATCGCTGTCCAGTTCCTCACCGGCCACTTCGTAACCCTGTCGCACCAGGGTGGTATTGGCTCGGGCATTCAGGCGCTCACCGTTCCAGCTGAAATAGGGTGCCAGGGAAACCTTCGCATCACCTTCGTAATGCTCTTTCTGGCGATCGAAATACATCGGCTGGTAGAGCCTGGCCAGCTGCTTGGGATAGCGATGCTGCATTCGGTCGTGCACGGTATACAGGCTGCATATCCGACTGGCTCCGCCGCATTTTGCGGTATTGCGGCAAAGCAGGCCGACATAGTCGGGTACCATGCGGGCGAAGGCATTGTCTGTGTGGAAGGTTAGCTCTACCGTAGTATGCGAGCCCCGTACGCCGTACTGGTAAGTGGCACCGGAATCATGAACATCATAGATCACCTGGCCGATCCAGTTTTGTGCCACGGGCCTGCCGACAAGCTGTCCCAGCAGCCAGTAGACTTCCACCATCGCATCGAGCGGGTAGTCGTCCATCGGCAGCCGGTTAAGTACGGCGAATCCGGCGCCATCATCAAGGATGTTTTTCATCTTCAAGATGAGGCGACGGCACTTTGTCAGTCTAAATTCGTCGGCCCGGCGCTGGTGCTTCTGGTGGGGGTTCATCAGGATGAATGCGGCAAGACCATGCATTTCATCAAGAACATCGTCATCCAGTTCGAGGCGCCAGTGCTCTTCGAGGATATCGGTGGCCAGCCAGGCCCAGCGATTCTTCGGCACAGCCCTCACGCTGGTGACTTCCGCGGTGCAATCTAGAAAAGGTTTCGCCATTCTGGGCAACCCGGGCAATGATCGATTGCAATTATAGTAAATGCTCGACGTCTGGTTATCCATCCCGTTTTCAGTGGTATTCTTTCGCGGTTTTCCCGGGTTCGATTAGGACGAACCAGCTAAAGTGAGCTTGCCAAAAGGCCACCGCAGCAGGGATTTGTTGTGACGAATGGCCGGAGGAGTCGATGGTTGCAAGAAGGGGGGCGGGATTTCAGCGCCGCTACCTCCACAGCGGCCGGATTCGGGGGAGGTGTTACACAGTTACCGGGTGATGCAACAGCAGTCATCGGCTGTTGGAGTTAGGTGAAAAGGGCGTTTATCCTTCCTATACTCCAAGGATTATTCTACTGGCGGTCGGCATTAATCGCATTAGGTTTTTGTGAATATTTGCGTCCCACTTTGAATATTTCTCCTAAAATTAGAGTCACCACCCGAACAAGAAATAGCGAAACCAAAGGTCACTATGAGCAATAAACCGCGCCGAACCTCTCTGGGATGTAACCACACGATTCACAGTGAGCATAATCATATGACCTGGGATAATGCGCGTCCTCCGGCGATTACCATCGCACCCGGCGACAGCATTGAGTTCGAGAATATTGATGTCGCAAGTGGCCAGTTAAGCGAAAAATCAACCCTAAAAGACTTAAGCGAGATCGACTTGGACCTTGTCAGCCCGATTGCCGGCCCGGTCTATATTGATGGTGCTGAGCCGGGCGATTCGCTCAAGGTCACCATGCTGGACTTTGAGCCTTCTGGTTGGGGATGGACGGCGATTTTGCCGGGATTTGGCCTTTTAGCGGATGACTTCCCTGCCTTGGCTCTAAACATCTGGTCTTTTGATAAAAGCTTCACCAAACCGGCGTTCTACAGTTCGGAGGCACGAATCCCCCTAAAGCCCTTTTGTGGCACGATTGGCAATGCGCCCGCAGCACCCGGCCCACACAGCACCATTCCGCCCTATTCGTCCGGCGGCAACATGGATATTCGCGATCTAACCGTGGGGGTCGAGTTGTTTTTGCCTGTAAAAGTTAAAGGCGCGCTTTTCTCTGTTGGGGACACCCACGCCGCCCAGGGCGATGGCGAAGTTTGCGGCACAGCGATAGAAGCACCAATGAACGTCGCCGTTAAGTTCGATTTGGTGAAAAACGAAAATCTTTCTTTCCCGAGATTTAGAACTCCCGGGCCGGTTACCCGACATCTGGACGAAAAGGGATATGACGTTACAACCGGCATTGGTCCTGATCTAATGGAAGCCACTCAAAACGCCGTACGCGGCATGATAGATCTTTTGGGCAAGCAGCAAGGTCTGAATCCTGAAGATGCTTATATGCTGTGTAGCGTCTGCGCCGACCTGCGAATCAGTGAGGTTGTTGATCAGCCCAACTGGGTAGTGGCATGCTACATACCTCGCGTTGTCTTCGAATAAGACTTAAAACCTTCATGACCACAAACATTGCGACAGAACCAAATCATGCAACCCCAGCGAGAAAAATCCCCCAAGTCGGGGTAAAAAATCGCTCATTTGCTTAAACCGGAATAGATTTCCTCAATCACAGCGTGGGCCAGCATTACATCCTCCGCTGTTGTATCAAACTGACCTACCTGAAATCGAATCACCTTTGAACCCTGCCATGTGCTCTGGGTGAGGTAGATACGTCCGTCGTCGTTTATCGCATCGACGAGCGCCTGCTGCATTGCATCGTCACCCTCACACCTGAACGAGAACAGGCTCAGCACAGGCTCGGTCACAATATGAAAGCCCGGGGTATTGCGGATGCGCTCACAGAGTTCCTGCGCCCAAACAACGTGATTGCGAAGTCGGGTTCGAAGACCTTCCAGGCCATAGGAACGAATCAAAAACCAGAGCTTCAAAGCCCTGAAACGCCGACCGAGGGGGATGGTCCACTCGGAGAAATTAGTAATATCCTCATGACTTGTCGCCAGGTAGGCAGGCGTAATGCGCAGAGTATCCAACTGCATCTGCGAATTTTTAAGAAATTGCACCGAACAGTCGAACTGTGCTCCCAGCCATTTGTGAGGATTAAAGACGATACTGTCGAAGCCACTTACCCCCTCCCACAAGGAAGCCCGTAAGTCAGGACAGATCATGGCGGCTCCCGCCCAGGCAGCATCCAAGTGGGTGTACAGATTCTCCTCGCCGGCAATCCTTGCAATCTCCTCAAGCCTGTCGGAAGCACCAACACTGGTGCTTCCGGTGACTGCAATAATTCCCGCGGGCAACAGCCCCGCTGCGCGGTCGGCTGCAATAGCCTCTCTCAATGACTCGAGATCAAGGCTGTGTAGGGGTCCGGAGCTGGGCAGCTTAACCAGGTTTTCCTGGCCAATTCCGGCAATCCAGCATGCACGATCAATCGACGAATGCACTTGATCAGAACAGTAAATCCGCACTCTTCCCTGCCCGAACAGCCCCTTTTGATTCCCGGTAAAACCAGTAGCTCTCTCCCGCATCGTCAGGACCGCCGACAGCGTGGCCGATGAAGCGCTGTCCTGAATAACGCCAGTAAAACCATCCTGCAGGTCAAGGGCCTGGCGTAACCAATCCACCATGACCTGCTCCATCTCAGTTGCAGCGGGTGACGTTTGCCACAACATGCACTGCGCGGCCATCGCGGACACCAGCATCTCCGCCAATATCGATGGCGGCGCGGCATTGGCGGGAAAATAAGCAAAGAAACGTGGATGCTGCCAGTGTGTCATTCCGGGCATCACAATTTTCTCAAAGTCAGTCATGATGGCATCCATTGCCTCAGCCTCCTCGGGAGGAATGGATGGCAGCTGCGACCTGATTTCCCCGGGAGCACATTGGGCGCGCACGGGGTACTGGCGAATGTTTTGACGGTAGTCAGTTGCCCACTCGATAATTTTTTCGCCCCAGTGTGCGAATTCACTCCACTGCATCTGCACTCCAGAAAAAACTGCCAACAAACTGAATACTACCTGAAGTCATCGTCCCCATAATCGCGGTACCGGTTATTGCGGCGCCAACCACTCCACAAGATAGTACACCTCCTGACCCTCAGAAGACTTGGAAGGCTCCAGTACTCTGGCCCAAACCCCGAACCACCACGCCAGCCTTCTAAATGCCACAGCAAATTTCCTAGATTTCCGCGATGACCTTGTAGCGCTGAATGATTCCTTACCGCTGCTGTATGTGGTTCGAGCAGAGCAGGACACCGTGGTATCCGGATGGGCTGAAATCAATACGCCCACAGCCCGGATCGAAGCCTTTGGAGGTCATATGATGTTCTGGGAACAGCCAGAGCGGTTCAATCAGATTCTGGATGAATACCTGTCGCAGGTTGGCAAGCGTTCGTAGCACACCGCGAAACGGGTTGATGAAAATCTTTCGAAAATGGCCTAAACCCCTCTCAACGGCAACTCAACTCAAATGTTAAGCGTGATTGGTCAGATTTATTCTATTTAAGAAACTGTCGCGTTCTACGACCCATTTAGCCGGGTTTGTTACGCTCGCTCAGAACCACAGCAAGGCCGCTACTCACAACAATAGCGGCACCGATCATCACCACAACGGTTGGCACATCGTGAAACAGCAGGTAACCCCAGATCGCGGCCCACACCAGCGCTGTGTATTCCAGGGCGCCAACCAGATATACCGGCGCATAACGAAAGCCGTTGGTCAGTGCATACTGACCGAACAGAGCGGCAACTGACAGGCCCAGCATCAGTATTAAATCGTCAAAGGATGGCTGAGACCAGGTAAAGGGCGCACTCAGCAAAGACAGCACCAATATGCAGCCCGCACCCGTCAGCAGCATAAGCTCTGAGGATTCAGTTTTCGAGAGGTGGCGGGTATGTATGGCTAAAGCCGCAAAACTCAAGCAGCCGAAAAGCGCTGCACTGGCGCCGATCCAGTCGACTTCGTCTCCTGTAGGCTGGATGATAAAAAGGACGCCAACGAAACCTGCGAGGATTGCCATGATCTGCCGCGCATTAGGAACTTCAGCCAATACCAGCCCTGAGAGGAGCGTCAGGATAAGTGGATAGGCCGAGGCGATGGAGAGCGCATCAACCAAAGGCATTCGGGAAATGGCATAGTAGTAACTGAGAAAGGCTATTAGGTTGAATGCAGCGCGTAGCAAGTGGGCTCCTGGGCGGCGGGTAACCAGGCCCTGGCGCCCCCAGCGCGCCAGGCAGATCAACGCAAAAGTAGGCACCATGATAGAGCTGCGCACCAGTAGCAGTTGCAACAGCGCATAGTCACCGGAGAGCCACTTGACCAGTGCATCCTGTAAGGAAAAAAAGAATGCCCCGATCAAGGTAAAAACGCCTCCGACCCAGTAAGCCCGCTGGAGTTTGTTCATAGGAGCTTTTTGTGGAAGCGGTCGTACAGGTCAGTACTCAGGTCGATAAAAGCTGCGCGTGGTGTCTCAGGTGATCACCGATAAATGAGGCAATGAAATAATAGCTGTGGTCATAACCCCTTTGCATGCGTAGTTGCAGAGACATACCGGCCTGGTCGAACGCTGACTGTAATTGTTCAGGTTTGAGTTGTGTTTCTAAGAAAGGGTCGGCGTCACCCTGATCAACCAGGATAGGTCCGCGAAAGGTGGTGTTCTGCGCCAGTTCACAGGCATCCCATTGCGTCCAACTTGAGCGGTCTTGACCAAGATAGCCGGTGAAGGCTTTTTCTCCCCAGGGACACTGGGTAGGACGGCTGATTGGAGCGAAAGCCGAGCAGGAGCGAAATATGTCTGGGCATTTCAGAGCGCTGATCAACGCGCCGTGCCCGCCCATCGAGTGGCCAGTGATGCCAAAGCGATCGCTATCACCACCCAACTCAGCCGCGACGATCCGAGGCAGTTCAGCCGTCACATAGTCAAACATCTGGTAGTGGCTATTCCAGGGCGTTTGGGTTGCGTTGATATAAAAGCCGGCGCCGGAGCCAAAATCGTAATCGTCGTCTTCCCCGGCGAGCTGCAGCCCGCGCGGCGAGGTATCCGGCATCACCAGCAGCATCCCGTGCTCAGCGGCAAAGCGCTGGGCACCGGCTTTCTCGGCCACATTGGCCCAGGTGCAAGTCAACCCCGACAGGTAGAAAAGTGCAGGTTTCGATACCACGACGTCAGGATGAGGATCAAAAACAGCAAACTCCATGTCGCATCCGGTACTGGTACTGCTGTGGCGGAACACTTTTTGGGTACCGCCAAATGATTGAATCTCCTGTATGCACTCCATGATAGTCGACCCCCGGTCAGAAGGTGACTACGCTGCGAATCGACTTGCCTTCGTGCATCAGGTCGAAGGCGTTGTTGATGTCCTCCAGTGGCATGGTATGGGTGATCAGATCGTCAATGTTGATTTTTCCTTCCATGTACCAGTCCACGATCTTCGGTACATCGGTGCGGCCTTTGGCGCCGCCAAAGGCGGTGCCGCGCCAGTTGCGACCAGTCACGAGTTGGAACGGGCGGGTAGAAATCTCAGCACCGGCTGGCGCCACACCAATGATAATGCTGGTACCCCAGCCCTTGTGGCAGCATTCCAGTGCCTGGCGCATCACCTCGACATTTCCGATGCACTCAAAACTGTAATCAGCGCCACCACCGGTTAATTCGACCAGATAGGGTACTAAGTCTCCTTGTACCTCAGCCGGGTTTACAAAGTGGGTCATTCCAAACATCTTGCCCAGTGCTTCCCGATCCGGATTGAGATCTACCCCGATGATCTTATCCGCCCCCACCATGCGGGCGCCCTGCAGAACATTTAGCCCGATCCCGCCAAGACCGAATACCACCACATTTGCTCCAGGCTCCACTTTGGCAGTATTAATCACAGCGCCTATGCCTGTGGTAACACCGCAGCCGATATAACAGACCTTGTCAAAGGGCGCATCCTCGCGAATCTTTGCCAGTGCAATTTCGGGAACAACTGTGTAGTTCGAGAAAGTCGATGTGCCCATGTAATGAAACAAACGGTCGCTACCGAGTGAGAAACGGCTGCTTTCATCAGGCATCAGGCCGCGACCCTGGGTTTCGCGAATAGCCTGGCACAGGTTGGTTTTTCCGGATGTGCAGTAATCACAGGTGCGGCACTCTGGCGTATAAAGGGGGATGACATGATCGCCGGGAGACACAGAGGTCACACCTTCGCCGACTTCCACTACAACCCCGGCGCCTTCATGACCGAGGATTGCTGGAAACAGTCCTTCGGGATCATCCCCCGACAGGGTAAAGGCATCGGTATGACACACCCCAGTGGCCTTGATTTCAACGAGCGCCTCACCCTTGCGTGGCCCCTCGACATGTACAGTTTCGATACTGAGTGATTGGCCAGCCTGGATGGCAACCGCGGCGCGACTCTCGATCATTGTGTCCCCCACATTTTCGGATAGTTGTTATTTCTGCGGATTATATAGAAGCACTCGCCTGGGTTGACTTTTTTGCGATAGGCCAAGCATGCTTGGGACAGTATCAGCCAGAACACCGGTTCCCATGTTCTCGATAATGCCATCTGTCCAACGCCTTGTACTGCTGGTCCTGATGTTTGGCGCTATGGCGAGTGCTTTTGCTGATACGAGTGCGGTATTTAAAAGCCAGAAGGCAAGTTTTCGTATTGTCACTTTGATCTCGGGGTTGAATCACCCCTGGTCTGTGGCATTTTTACCCTCGGGCGATATTCTGGTGACCGAGCGCCCCGGCACTTTGCGGATGATCCAAAACAGTGTGCTGTTAGATTCGCCCATCACCGGATTGCCACCAGTATCTGCTAAGAAAGATCAAGGCGGATTACTGGATATCGCACTGGATCCGGATGTTGCGAACAACCACCGGTTGTGCCTTTCCTATGTGGCCCGTGGTGAGGGTGGCAGGGGTACCGAGATTGCCTGTGGCGAGCTGCGCGGCAATCACTTGCACAAAGTCGAGGTGATTTTTAAGGCCGTGCCAAAGAGCGGAACCGGACGGCATTTTGGCAGCCGACTGCTGTTTGCTTCTGACGGGTACCTTTATGTCACCCTGGGTGAGCGGGGCTATCGGCCCCAGGCGCAAAATCGCGCCACCCATCCGGGATCATTGGTACGCATTGCCCGAGACGGATCAATACCACCGGATAACCCCTTTGTTGGGGATCCGGCCAGTCAACCCGAGATATACACCTATGGTAATCGTAACCCCCAGGGGCTGGCCGAACACCCGACGACAGGGGAGTTATGGATGCATGAGCATGGCCCTCGCGGCGGTGATGAGCTCAACCGGGTTGTCGCCGGGACTAATTACGGCTGGCCGGTGATCAGCTATGGAAAGGAATATTTCCTGCCCAAACCCGTTGGGGAGGGAACACACAAAGAGGGTATGCGCCAGCCAGTACATTACTGGGTGCCGTCGATTGCCCCTTCGGGTATGACTTTTTATACCGGATCGGATTTCCCGGGCTGGGCTGGAGATTTATTTATCGGTTCGCTCAAGTTTGGCGAACTTGTGCGCTTGGAACTTGAAGATGGACAGGTGATTAACGAAGAGCGCTTGTTAAGCCGTGCGTTCGGCCGCATTCGTGATGTCCGCCAAGGGCCTGATGGCGCTTTGTACTTACTGACCGATGAGCGAAATGGTCGTTTGCTCAAAGTGATACCCCAAGGTTGATTCCCCGGTTAAGTTATGATCCTTGTCAACACACTCTGTCACGATAAGGGGCGGATCCGGTGAAACTATCTGAACTCGAGATCTTTGTTGTCGGCAACCCGCCGCCGGGCTGGGGTGGCCGATACTTTGTTTTTGTAAAGGTAACTGCCAGCAACGGCTTGGTCGGCTATGGCGAGGTGTATTCCGCATCAGTTGGTCCCGAGGCCATGCGGGCGGTGATCGAAGATGTCTTTGAGCGGCATATGGCAGGGGAGAATCCTGAGAATACGGAGATGATGTTCCGGCGAGCTTATTCCTCAGGCTTTACCCAGCGCCCGGATCTGACTGTGATGGGGGCTTTTTCCGGATTGGAGATGGCCTGCTGGGATATCCTGGGCAAGGCACATGAGCGACCGGTCTACGCCTTGCTGGGCGGGCTGATGAACGAGCGCATACGTTCCTACAGTTATCTGTATCCGTTAGCGCATCATGATCTGAACGCTTTTTGGAATGATCCCCAGATGACGGCTGAGAGCGCTGCCGATATGGTTGAACAGGGGTTTACTGCTGTGAAGTTCGACCCGGCTGGCCCCTATACCGTGCGCGGTGGTCATCAGCCTTCACTGAGCGACATAGAGCGCTCGGTCACTATCTGCCAGCGCATACGCGAAACGGTGGGAAACCGTGCTGATATTCTTTTTGGCACTCACGGACAGTTCACCACCGCAGGCGCTATTCGCCTGGCGAGAAGACTGGAACCCTATGATCCTCTGTGGTTTGAAGAGCCTTGCCCACCGGATAACCTGCTGGAGTTTGCCAATGTGGCCAAGCAATGCCGCATACCGGTGGCTACCGGTGAGCGGTTGACCACCAAGGCAGAGTTTGCCACTTTGCTGCGCACCGGTGGTGTGGCTATTTTGCAGCCGGCGTTGGGCCGCTCCGGGGGTATCCTTGAGACCAAGAAGATCGCCGCCATAGCCGAGAGTTTCAATGCGCAGGTGGCTCCACATTTATATGCAGGCCCTGTGGAGTGGGCCGCCAATATCCAGTTAGCAGCTAATATTCCTAACCTGTTGATGGTAGAAACGATACAGACCGGTGGTGATTTTCACCGCCAGCTGATCGGCGATACCATTCGCTGGGAAGATGGGTATATCGTCCCGCCCACGGCGCCTGGTCTTGGCATCGAGTTTGATGAAGCCCTGGCAAGGGCGCACCCTTGGCAGGGCACCGGCCTGCATCTTGAGATGCAAGAAGCACCTTGTAACTATTCGACCGACAATATTTTTCTCGGTGGTGCCCCGCCTGTTGCGGATAAATCCTAACGCTGATTCGAGCTACGTTAGTGAGATTGGTCGAACCCGGACCACTGCTGATTTAAGAGGCACTGCCGGAGCCCAGTTGCACATCCGCCTGGCAGTGCACCATGATTGCGTTGATGGCAGCCTCTAACTGAACCATGTCTGTATCAGCTGGGAGTTCCAACATATCAAAACCACAGCGCATTAGCATATAGGCCTGGTTGATGCGGATGTCTCCTGTGGTCCGTAACTCACCGGCATATCGGTATTGGGTGCGCAGCTGTTGGGCCAGGCTGTAGCCCCGGCCATCGTTAAACACCGAAAATTAACCTCGATAATGCGAGAGGTGTCAGGAGTGGATGGCAGGTCTGTTACCCAGTCGCCGTCAGATATCGATAAAACGTTCCGTTGGCGAAAGCTTGCGTGCGCCAGCGAGCAGTAGTCGGCACCCGGGCAGCAGGTCATAGCGGTCGGTGTGCTCGGTCAGTCCATTGTTTCATCGTGCCAAGGCGCCAACTACGCAAAGTGGAATGTGGCGATTATCAGTGGCCACAAGAGCAGCCGTTATAATCGAATGTGTTAATGAGAGGAAATTTTTTAAATGGAAGCGCTTAGCATCTCGGCTGATTTCACCTGGAAGTGTCAGCACACCTGGCGGCGGGCGGCAAAGAACACGATGTGGTGCCTGATCGGTTGTTCGATCGGTGATTTTGGGACGATTCTTTTTTTTCAATTCACCGAAATTCCCTGGCCCGTAACAGCGATCATGGCGCTTGCGGTGGTCAATGGTCTGCTCACTTCGATCGCGCTGGAGACGGTGATTCTTTCACGGCAGATGGTGCTCGCCAGTGCTTTTCGCACCGCCTGTGGTATGTCGCTGATCTCGATGATCTCGATGGAAGTCGCGATGAACATCGTGGACGTGGTGGCAACAGGCGGTGCGGTAATCACCTGGTGGGTGATCCCACTGATGCTGCTCGCGGGTTTTTTGACACCACTGCCCTACAACTACTGGCGGTTGAAGGCCTTGAATAAAGCCTGTCATTAGGTCTCATGCAACTTTTCAAGTATCCCCGTGCGGGTTGCGACCACCGGGGTGCGTTTCAGCTTTAAAGGGTGGCATTCAAAATGCCTGCTTATTGCAAGGTGTTCGGAACCTCTGATTCACGTTTGGCGATAAATTCTTTGAGTTGTTGATCCAGAGCGGGGTCCATGGCCGGTGCTTCATAACGGGCCAGCCAACGGCGGGCCTTGTCTAGTCCAACCTGCTCGGAGCTCTTGCGGCCTTCAGCTTCCCACTGCTCGAAGGTGACGTTGTTCTGGGAAGGAAAGATGAAAAGATTGGCCTTGCGGGTGTGGGCGGCGCCCAGAAAGTGCCCGCCAGGCCCAACTTCTTTAATGGTTTCAAAGATCTCATCCAGATCATCAAAGTGAGGTCCCTGACAGAAATGGTAGAACGCATCCAACTGCTCAAAGTCGATAACGGTTTTGGCGTAACCTACTCCCAGTGTGCCTTCCATCATGCCGCCTGCCATGGTGATCCACTGGGCGCCGCTTAAAAATGAGGGGAAAAGCCCCCACATGGAGTCATAAGCTCCCTGCATGTCTGCCGATTTGGAGGTTGCGCAGTTGGCGATGGCGCGGTGAGGTACCTGATAACGTCGTGCCATCTGGCCGGCCAGAAACTGCACGATCGCTGAATCCGGACTGCCGTGTACGGGGGCTCCCGAATTAAGTGCCACGGTCATGGCCGGCACCCCGAACAGCATCGGCGCTCCCGGTCGAATCAGTTGCGCATAGGCGATTGCCATGAGCGCCTCAGCGGTGACTACCGCCATAGTGCCGACATTACTCGCCGGGGTGGATGCAGCCGCCATTGAAAATGGCGAGCACATCACCGCGTGATTGTTCTGGGCATAAACCCGCAACGCCCCGAGCATGGTCTCGTCCCAGACCAGCGGCGAGTTGGCGTTAATCAGTGATGTCGTACAACAGTTATTTACTGCAAAATCATCACCGAATACGATCTTGCACATGTCCACCGTATCTTGCGCCCGCGAAGCAGAGGTGACATTGCCGACAATCGGTTTATCCGAGTACTTAAGTCCGCTGTAGGCCATATACAGGTGGCGGTACGGTACCGGTATATCCATCGGTTCCACCACGGGCCCACCGGCGATATGCACGCTTGAAGCCATGTGGTTGAGTTTTTGCAGGTTATTTAGATCTTCCAGTGTGGCTGTGCGTCGGACTCCATCGAGATCGTAGATAAACGGAGGGCCGTAAGAAGGCGATACCACCATTGATGACCTACCCACGTTCACGGTGCGCTCTGAATTTCGGCCGTGATGAGTGTACTCAGAGGGCGCCTTATCGACGAGGCTGAGCAGAGTTTCGCGCCCTACACGTACCCGTTGACCGTTGATTTCGGCATCGGTTTTTCCCCAGGTTTTAAGTGCTGCGTCTTCGCGAAAGTCCACCCCGATCTCTTCGACGATTCGCATCGCCAGTTCGTGAATCTGCTCAACCCCTTCTGCGTTGGCAACTTCATACACGGGCACATTGGGTATCAGGGCCGGGTTATGCACAATCGGCGCGTTAATACGTGTCGCACGCCGAGCTGCCCGACCTCCTTTTCGGATTTCTTTTTCTTTTTCCATGTTCACCATTGTGTCCGTACTGAAATCTACATCCGAGGACGATGGTTCTCGGGATCGTAAGGCGAGTCGGCGATGACGACCGCGGGCACGCGTCTTTCCAGCACCTGGATCTCAAGAGGTGTACCCGGGGTGGCCTGGTCGAGTTCTACATAAGCCATCGACAGGCAATTGCCGATATTGTGAGAGGTGGCCCCGGACGTGATGCGCCCCACCAGACGGCCGTCCCGGAAAACACTCTCGTTCATCCAGGCGTCAGCATCGACAGTCTCTACCTTAAGGGCCACCATCTTGTGTTTTAGTCCGGCAGCATGTTGCTTAAGCAGTGCCTGTTGCCCGACAAACTCGTCTTTGTCCCACTTGATAAAGCGATCAAGGCCTGCCTCAAGGGCAGTGTGTTCCAGATCCAGATCCCGGTAGATCGCGCGGTAGGATTTTTCCAGGCGCAAAGATTCAAT
>Ga0315332_10001242_pt1 | contig 13335 bp, 7 predicted proteins | sample M110034915metaG_FD_203455 | JGI IMG/M metagenome (GOLD analysis project Ga0315332, IMG submission 203455) | Ammonia-oxidizing marine archaeal communities from Monterey Bay, California, United States - M1 100m 34915 | ecosystem: Environmental > Aquatic > Marine > Intertidal zone | place: USA...
CAAAGCACGCATTCACGAATTCCTGTGGAAAGAAGCTCCGCAAATCTTTTTCTTCAACTGGCAAACCGAGAAAAAACAGTCGCGCGAGTGCCGTAAAAGCTGAGTTTACAGGCGTTGCTGCGGCAAAGTCAGCTGCTTGAGGGTGATGATGTGGCGGAGGAATCGAAAATCCAAATAATTCCTCCAGCTTGGGGGCAAGGTACCCCGCAGAGCGACAGGTTTCTGTGATTTGGGATGCGTTGGCGGCAGAGGGTGCTTGAAGCATGTTGCTGCTGGGTGCGGGGACGCGATTCCGGTCCATTGGAAGACCGGCATTGGAAAGTGGATTCAAAATGCCATTCCATGGCGGACGTTTGTTTTCTGCACCTGATTTGGGGCTGCAAACCTCCGTTGTACTTCTCTATGGCTTTAACGCCATCACTAAATACCCTGGGACACTCTCATTGCCTTCCTGACGCAAATGAGTTTCGACAATCTGTTGACGCTCAAAACCTGCTTCGAGCAGCCAGGCTCGTACCACAGATTCTGTGTGGGCGAAGCGGCCTGAACAGCCCAAAGCATAATGGGCATCGGTTGTTGAAGCTGCCAACTGCTCGACGCTAAAGAGTAGAATGCCTCCAGTGGTAAGCTTTTCATGCGCGGCGGCAAACACAGGACGCAGGTCTCCAATGTAGATCAGCGTGTCAGCTGCTATCAGGAGGTCATGACCGCCAGTGCTTTGTTGTAGATAATCTGTGAGTTCGATTTCGAGCAACTCATCATAGACGTTTTTCTCACCTGCTTGGCGTAGCATCTCTGGAGAAAGATCTACGCCGACTAACTGCTCTGCATAGTCCTTTAGGAAAGGACCGCACAAGCCAGTCCCACACCCCAAGTCGACGATATTTTTATCAGTTACGTTAGGGGTTCCAACTTCCTGCTGGCGATAGTCTGGATTCTCCTTCAGCAGGTCGTGCAGAAGCTCCGGCACCCGGTATTCCAATTTCCCCAAACAGGTATCAAAATCTGCGGCGAAGCCATCGAAAGTTGACTTCACGTAGCCATTGGATGCTCGCGTTGGAGCTGGGCTGCCCCCACAGGAAGCTAATAGGTGAATTACCACTGGATCATCGGGGCACAGAAGCAACAGTTCCCTGTAAACTTCGATTGCTTCTTTCAGTTTGTGCTGCTTTCTAAAAACTGAACCAAGTCGGTGGCGGGCGATGGTTGATTCCAAGTCAGTTGTGGAAACGGTTGAGTATTGCGTAATCGCTTCGTGGAACTCGCCCATTGCTTCAAGCGTCGCACCCAGCGCGAGTCGTGATTCGTTGTCTTCAGGAGCGAGTTCGATCGCCCGGTTGTAGCTTGCGATTGCCTCCGCAATGCGTTTGCATTCACCATAAACATTTCCAAGGTTGTGGTGAGCTTGGGCATAGTCAGGCGTCAGTGCGAGGGCCTGCTGATAGGACTCGATGGCCTTCTCGTGCTGGGCGATTTCTGCATGGATGTTGCCAAGGTTGTTCAAAGCGCGGGATTGCGTGGGGAAAAGCGCAAGTGACTGTTCAATCCGCTCGATTGCCAGTTTGGGATTCCCTAACTGATTGGCAAGAACCCCCAATAAATGAAGGGCCTCGGGGTGCTCCGACTTGAGTTCGAGTATTTCTTCGTACTTCCATTCAGCTTTTGTGAGTTGCCCCTCGCGGTGGAAATTAATTGCTTCTGCGAGTAGTGAATCAAGTTGACCTTTTGGAGCTTCGGACGTCATCGATTTATCTCTATCCTGTTCAATTTAGTTCACGTAGGTTTTTCTGTCTCTTTGATCGAGATAAGTGGATACCTCGATTCGTATTTGAGTCTAGTCCGCTATAATTAAAACTTTCGCCCACGTTCAAGTGGACGTAGCGGTCTGCCATGCAATACCGCAGACTTCAGTTTTGCGTTCGTTGTACAGCGGGGAGCAAACAGGTATTCAAAAATCTCGCTTTGCCGAACCTTTCGTGGCACCCAACACGTATAGCTAACCTAACCATTTCAGTTGCTGATGGCTATCTGCCAACGTTATGATTCAACCGTAGACCGGGATCATCCGATAGGTTGCCAAGCTAGTGGCTTTGGCAACACGTGGGCCTTGCAAGACGCAGAGGCCCCTGCGGGCATGCCTATTTCCCGGCTTGGGATGTCTGCTTTATTCGGGCGTTTCCGAGTGTCTTGGATCCCGTGAATAGCGTGTCAGTTTATTGAGGTGGCGAAGGTGAATGAAGCAGATTCGGATCGTGCTCGTGATTTCTTAAAGCCGCCTTCTTCCTCGAAGGTTGGTCGACACCTTCCATGGAATGCCCGAACCTGCCTAATTTGCGGAGCACCACTTTCGGTGAATGAGCAGGCTCGTGGAAAAACTTGTCCGCTTCCAAGCTGTAAGGGGGAATATCTTCGTGGTGAACTGCAGAGACAGTCCGAAGAATCTCGCCACGTGCAGTTGAAGGCTGAGCATTATCGTGATTCCGTCTTGCAGGGTAGTGAACTGCAAGTTGGTAAGGCTGATGTATATGTGCTACCTGCCAATATTCAGAGATTGAATTCGTTGCCAGAAAAACGCATTCGTCTTTTTCGTGATCGACTGATTGGCGTGATTAGTTGTGCGATGGCCACGCGACATGGCGGATCGCGGGTCTCGGAACAAGAAGCTGATTGTGAGCTGGAAAAGAAACAGTCAATAATGGATGATCCCTCGATTGCTGGGCATGCTTGTGCCACTTGCAGGGGAGAGTGTTGTTCCCAGGGAGGAAACCATGCCTTCATGCAACCGCACGTCGTTTCTCGTTACATGAATTCATTTCCCCGGCAGCGACCGATTGAGATTCTGGCGGCGTTCATGTCGTATCTACCCCGAAAGACATATCAGGGTTCCTGCGTTTATCATGGCGTAAAAGGCTGTGGGCTACCCCGAGAAATGCGTGCTTCTCTGTGTAATGATTTCCAGTGCAATGGACTAAAGAAGATGTGCGTTCAAACCCGTTTCTGTAAAGAACCCGAAGTGTTTGCCGTGGCAGTAAACGGTACGGAGATTGTCCGAGGTGCGGCGATCAGTTCTACTGGCCGGAAAGAGACGGGTGAAATTCCCGGAGTTTGAAACTCGTGATAGTAACACCTAGGATCCATGTTCACCTTTCTGCCTAAGCCCGCTACCCCTTTGGGGCGATAAAAAGGTTCCGTTTCACTAAAGTTGAGTATGTCACAATCTGGACAAGGCATGTCGATCAAGATAGATGAGATTTTCTCAGGTGGTGGGCGAGATCTGATCAATCTGTTGGAGTATTCAGTCTTGTCGATCAACGTCGACTTGATGTTTGTTTACCTCGTTCGGGAATATCGCCTACGCCCTTCCGCAGCCTCTGCAATTGCGGTGCACGACTTGTTTTGTTGTTCGGATTCGCCAGCGAGAGTCAGTTGTGAAGCTGCCTTATACCCGAAAGATATACGGTTGACTCACACGATCTCGCCGTATCGCGCAGGCTCGCATTTGGCATCGAGTGTTGAGAGTGCATTAGCCTTAGAATCTGCTAATCAGGATAACACGTCACCGCGAGTCGCAGCTCCGTCGTTGCCCCCGCGATACATTTTTGATTCACTTGTGCAGCGCATTAATGACGAGGAAGAATCCACCTTGATTCAAGCTCTGGCCTCATACCGTGTTGGATTGACGCCACACGAGAATTTGCCCAACGGTAAACTCTCAGCGGTGCAGCGGCGTTTTGTTGAGCACACCTGGCAGCCAATCGTGCGTCCGGGATTGGTTGCGGCTGGCTTTTGGAGAGTTGCCAGTGTTGCCTGATGTAAATTTCTCCGTTGGGTTTTATTGAAGCTGCCACATCGGACGGGATGTTCACACGTGTCGGGCAATGCTTAAAACGCATTTTGGAAATGAGTGGAAATCGATAACGAGTAAGTAGTAATGTTCGAAGAGTCTGTTGAAGAAAAAGTACAGGAAATCCTCACGCTTGCAGTCGGTTTGCACCAACGGGATCGTCTGGAGGAGGCTGAAGAGCTTTATCGTCGCGTCCTGGATCTCGTTCCAAGACATTCGGGCGCCCTGCATTTTTTCGGTGTGTTACAGCATCAGAAGGGTGATAGTGCTACCGCGATCCTACTGATTCGGCAGGCACTGAAGTTTGATCCTCAGTACCATGATGCAAGAGTCAATCTAGGGAATGTTCTCAAGGAGAATGGTCAGCTTGCGGATGCTGAGACGGAATATCGTCAAGTTGTCAAAGCGCAAGGCAAGAATGCCAGCGCGCACAATAATCTCGGCGTCGTTCTAAAAGCACAGGGTAAGTTTGATGATGCAGCTAAAGCATTTGAATTAGCTACTCAATTGTCACCGCAGAATGCGGATGCGTTTCAGAATCTTGGAAATACTTTCAAGGCCAGTGGACGAATCGAAGACGCCTTGACGGCGTATCGGCAGTCGCTGGAAATTGATCCCAGACGTTGTGATTCACATCTCAGCCTTGGTCGTGCGCTGTACGCATTCGGAAGAATCGATGAAGCTTTGGGCGTATACAAAAAATGGCTCGAACTAGAGCCAGACAACCCGGTTGCTATGCATATGTTCAATGCATGTGATGGAGCTCAGGTACCCGATAGATGTTCTGATGATTTTGTGAAACAGACGTTCGATTCTTTTGCGGGCAGTTTCGATGAAGTGCTGGAACGACTTGATTATCATGCTCCGGAATTAGTGGGTGAGGCAGTGACACGGCTGTTGCACGGAATTAGTGGATTGACTGTTCTGGACGCCGGTTGTGGTACAGGTTTGTGTGGGAAGTTTCTGCGAACTCAAGCCCAGCGACTTGTGGGTATTGACCTTTCCCCGAAAATGATCGATCAGGCTCGCCTTGCTGGTGATTATGATGATTTGGTCGTGGGGGAACTCACTAACTACATGCAGTCGCAAGCTGGCATATTTGATCTTTTGGTGAGTGCTGACACGCTGGTGTACTTTGGAGCCTTAAAGCAGGTTTTTCGGGCTGCGTTTAAGACATTGAAAGACAATGCTCTGTTTGTCTTTACGCTTGAAAAAGGCGAAGGCGAGATGCCAAAAAATGGATTTCTACTTAACCCTCATGGACGCTACAGTCATTGGCAGAAGCATGCAACACAGTTGCTTTTGGCCGAGGGTTTTCGAGTTGAAAGTACCGAAACCGTGATATTGAGACGCGAGGTGCGTCAACCAGTTGCCGGGTTGTTGTTCGCTGTCCGCAAGCAGGCATGACCATTTGCCCGACATTCGTCGGCTTTTCGCAGTCGACTGGCCCGATGGAAGGTGATGGCTTCCCTGTGCCTGAACGAATTGAAAGGCTACACTGGGAGTGGGTGTTTTTAGGGTCGGTCGTTGATAGATCGTTTGCTCTGAAGGCGAATTCGAAATCAGACTTGATAGCGGCATTGCACCATGGCGAAGGCTTCTCAAAGCGACAGAACGTTTAAGGTTAGCACCTCCGAAGGAAAGGATGCTCTACTCTTCTACCGCATGAACGCAAGGGAAGAACTGGGTCGCTTGTTCCATATTTCGTTGGAACTGCTCTCGAATGATGCCGGTATCAAAATCCAGAATGTACTTGGACAGGCGATGGCTGTCTCAACCCCTTTACCCGCGGGAGGGAAACGCGAATTTCATGGGATTGTAAGTCGGTTTAAATACGCTGGCAGTCATGGTGGTTTTGCCAAATATGAAGCAACACTAGTGCCATGGCTGTGGTGCCTCACTCGAACTGCAGATTGTCGCATCTTTCAGAAAATGACGGTGCCGGACATCATTAAGAAAGTCTTCCGGGACCACGGGTTTTCAGACTTTTCTGATAAGTTAAGCGGCAAGTACAAAGAACGCGAATATTGTGTTCAGTATCGTGAAAGCGACTTCAGTTTTGTCAGCCGCTTGATGGAGCAAGAAGGAATTTACTATTTCTTCCAGCATTCTAAAAGCAAACACATGCTCTGCCTTTCAGACGATTATGGATCCCACGGGACAGTTTCAGGCTACGAAAAGATACCATACTTCCCCCCTGATACGGCGAATCGCCGAGAACGCGACCATGTCTTTGATTGGTCGGTGAGCCAGGAAGTGAGTACAGGTACTGTTGCGTTAAATGATTATGACTTCGAGAACCCAAAGGCCGATCTTCTAGTGAAATCATTGGTCAAGCAGCAGTACGCCCACGGCGACATGGAAGTGTACGACTATCCTGGAGAGTACATCAAAACAGATGAGGGCGAGGGGTACGCGAGAACCAGAATTGAGGAAAAACATGCCAGTTATGAGAGAGTAGAGGGTGTAGCTGATGCTGCGGGCTTGCAGGTAGGCGCGTTGTTCAAGCTCGAGAATTATCCGCGCAAGGACCAAAATCGCGAGTACCTCGTTGTATCAACAGACTACGAGTTGGCAAATAATGAATACGAGACCGGAGATGCTGGCCAAGAGAAAAACATGCGGCAGGTGCGATTTGAAGCGATGGAAAGTCGCGTGCCATTTCGTTCGTCCCGGCGGACTCCATTACCGATTGTCCAGGGTCCCCAAACCGCAGTTGTTGTCGGCAAGAAGGGAGAAGAAATCTGGACAGACAAGTACGGGCGAGTCAAAGTTCAGTTTCATTGGGACCGGCTCGGGAAAAAAGATGAAAACAGTTCTTGCTGGGTCCGCGTCTCGCAAATATGGGCCGGCAAGGCTTGGGGAGCAATGCACATCCCGAGAATAGGTCAAGAAGTGATCGTTGAGTTTCTTGAAGGTGATCCTGATCGCCCCATCATTACCGGGCGTGTTTACAACGCTGACGAGATGCCACCTTATAAACTGCCGGATAATCAGACGCAAAGTGGAATTAAGAGTCGAAGCACCAAGGATGCGAATGATAAAAATTTCAACGAATTGAGATTCGAAGATAAAAAGGGTGAAGAATTGGTCTACTTGCACGCAGAAAAAGATTTTGAACGTGTAGTTGAAAACAATGATTCGTTAAAAGTAGGCCTCGATACGAAGGATGACGGTGATCAGAAAATCGAAATACACAATAACCAAACATTGATCATTGGGAACAAGGATTCCAAAGCCGGGACGCAGGCCATTACGGTCTGGAAAGATCTAAACGAAACAGTGAAGACTGGTGACAAAACGGTGATGATCGAAAAAGGTGATGAATCGGTTAAGATCGAGAAGGGCAGTCGCAATACTACGATCCAGTGTGACGACACGTTGACGCTCAAAACCGGGGACCACAAAATAAAAATCAGCGCCGGCAAAAGTGTGATTGAGGCAGCCAAATCGATTGAGCTCAAAGTTGGCCCCAGCAGCATCAAGATTGAACCTTCAGGCATTACCCTCAAGTCTGCTAAAATTCAGATCAAGGGTGATGGAAAAGTTGACATTGAGTCACCGATGACGACGTGCAAGGGAACGGGGCAGTTAACCCTGAAGGGTGGCATGACGATGATCAATTAGTTGGCTGAAGCACCAATAGCGTGCTTGAGTAGGAAACTGGGGCACCGCATCCTAGCTGCGAAGTTTGATGCGACCTAGTAATGGTGTGCTCTGAGGTGTTCGAACCGAAGAACAAGGCGAAAAATATTTTCAGATGATTGGTTTGAACGCATGAAAGTTGTTCTGCAAATTACTACAGGTGACTCAAGCGGTCGCCAAATTCCCGTGCAGACGGGCGAAATTGTGCGTTTCGGGAACAGCAACAGTGCTGATTTTTCGGTAGCGGATGACCAGCAGATGGCTGCAGTGCAGTTTGCTTTGGAGTGCAGTGCAGACCAATGTTTGATTCGAGATCTCAAAAGTGGTATTCCTACCACCATCAATGGCAAATCGCTCGCTGATACCTCGATCCTGGCTTCCGGCGATGTTATCCAAGCAGGCGAAACGAGTTTCCTTGCCGAAGTCGGAGGGGCTGTGGCGCAACCCCTTGGAAATGAGCAGGACGAGGAGGCGAATGAAATTACGCTCGCATTCTCGGCTGCCGAATTGTGTGATTTGGCTGAATTGGAGGATGAGCCCCGAGTTTTCTTGCTTCCTGAGCACTCGCCACTTGAGTTTTTTGATTTGCTAATTAAAAAGTCGCAGTTGCTTGATGCGATCCGGTTGCTGGCGGTTTGGTTGGCTCCCCGGCATGCGATTCATTGGGCTTTGACATGTGTCAACGAGTTGTCTTCTGATGATCTTGCAAAGGGCGAACAAGGTGCGCTCCTTGCCGTAAACAAATGGTTGGAAGAGCCGACGGAGGAGCATCGTCGGGAGGCGATGAAGCTGGCGGAAATTACCGAGTTCGAATCTGCGGCGGGTTGGGTTGCTGGTGCGGTATTTTGGTCTGGTGGCAGCATCGCACCGCCAGATCTGCCTGAAGTTCCCCCAGATGAGAGTCTCGTTGCGAAAGCAGTTACGACTTCCTTGCTAATGCTGGCAACGCAAGGCGATCCGGAAAAAATCAATCAGAGCTATTTCGAGATTGTTGAGCGGGGCTGCGGATTGGTGACTGGCAAGGGTGATTAGTAGGCTTCTATCCTGGGGCGATATTTTCTTTCATGCTCAGCAAAAGTGATTGCGGTGGGCACTTTGTGAGAACTCTCCGCAACGATGCCATTCGACTTAATTCTCGTCGCTCGAAGATGTCAAATCAACTTGGATCTTCAGTGGAAGACTTGAGGTTGGCACTCGTGATTCAGCATTCGTTGTTGTGTCGTCAGCAAAAAGATCGTGCAGTTGAATCCTGATCTCAGTCTCGTTGCTGATTTCATTCAGACTGCCGTTTGCAATCGCGTTTGTTTTGACGTGGATGTCGCGAATCAGTTTCTGAACGGAAGCAAAAGTCGGCTTTATTCGCTGTGGGGTTGTGATTGGCCGTAGTATGATGTTGATTGGATTGACTGAACTTGCCGTGCTGCCGTTTGTTAAGAGGGGATTGGCCTCTACTTCTTCGAGATGCCATTCTTTTGCGCTTTCTGAAGACGGCTTGATTTGTACAAACAATCGATCAGCTGGGAGGTTGCTGGTGATGGAGAGCGTTGCGTTCTCAAACGAATAGTTCGTTGGTGTCTGAATGGATGCATTACCCGCGAGACTGGCGAAAGTATTCTCCTTAAGGTCGAGAAATTTCTCGGCGCTAATGGCGGCCGACATGTTGACGGACTTTTCTAGTATGATCCGTCCATCTTCACCAGCGGTAATCACATCGTTGCCTGTCTTGGAGAACATTACCGTCGTAACGCTTCGCGTGTGTGGTGTTAAGTTCATCACCGGAATCGTCGTCTCCTCATTCGAGCGAGTGCCCTCGGGTTTGACTTCCCAAAGTTTGGTCATGAAGTCTTCTCCGCCGGTTAGAACGCGATGTCCATCTTCTGAAATGTCGACTGCGCGGATTTTGGCTGCTTCTACGGAGAGCTCTTGAAATCTGCTTGCCGTCTTATTCGAGATGCTCCAGATGAATGCCTTCATTCCGGATGCCGTCACCAGTCTGTTTCGATTCGCAGAGAAGGCCAAACAATCAACACCACCAGGAACTATTTCGGAGAGTACACGGGTGCAGAATGTCGATGAACCGCTCGGAAATTGCCAAATTTCAAAGCCAGTATCATGCCCCACAATAAACTGCTGGCGACTTTCGTCATTTGCCACGAGTTTGAAGCATTTTGGCCTGTAGGTGAGTCTCGCTACGATTGATTTCCTGCTCCATTTACCATCCTTCACTGTCCACTCCCGAATAAGCCCTGCCTTTTCATCGCCAAGCTGCTGCTCAAGCGTAAATAACTGCTGGGGGTTATCCAGTGAGAAATTGGCCGCAATGATTTTTGAGTCTAGTGTTTTTGGAACCAAGGCCTGCTGCCATCCGGTGTTTCCAAGCTTCCACAGAATTATTCTTCCTTCGGCATCAACGGTGCAGGCTTGCTGGCTTGAACTGTCGAAAGTCGCAAAAATTGCCCTCTCCGATTTCTTGAAAACCGCGACAGGTGCGATTTCTTGAACCTTGGCCTCCGTTTTCGGGATTACACGAGGATTCCATAATGCAATACCGCTACTATTGAAAGTGAGGAACTTTGAGACGTGATCCGGTGCAGAAACTTGCGGGACAGCAATGTTGACAGTGTCGTCGAGTTCTGAGGACTCATACGCTTGAAGTGCTCCAGTCTCAAAAGTCCACAGCCCAACAAGACTATCGTTACTTGCATCAGTCGGCACGGCGAGCACCAGAGCCGCGTCTCGGCTGCCTGAGAAGACGATAGTTTTCAATTGCGGTAAACGCTCGGATGTCTTCAGTTTCTTCATTATTTGCAAGTTTTTTGCATCGAGAAGATATGCAGTTTCCCTTGATGGAGAATCCTGCTTGCCAAGCTGATTTCGGATGTTAGGTGGATTGAAACCCACAAGAACCTTTTTTCCATCTGTTGACACAGCGAGCGCTTTGACCGGACCATTCACAGTCCGAAATTCAACTTCTTGAATGTTTGATGTCGGCGCATCATCATATTTCCATTTTGAAATTACTCCATCAAAGTTTCCAGTGAAAAACGCCAATTCACTAGGATGAAAGGCCGAGTTGGTAATGTCTCGCTGGCCTGTGGCAATCTGTTTCACGAGTTCAAATTGTTTCGTGCTTTTTTCGATTGAGAAGAGCAGGCAGTTGCCCTGTTTGTCGCAAAGCAATCCAAATGTGGCATCGCGCGACAGTGCAATGCTGGTTATGGACTCGAGGCCCTTCGATTCTTCTGCTCGACGAAGCATTTCATCGAATGTGTCAAGTGTTTTCCAAGAATCATCTTCCTCGTTTCTGCTCCAAGCGCGCGCTCTTTTCTCGGGGTCATCACTGCCTGTCACGCAGAGTTTTCCGTCTTCAGAAATCACAGCGATTCCCTTCAGCCCAGTACCCAGTAACGCAGCAATTTGACTTTGATTCTCTACATCCCAAATTCTTGTGCTGTTGTCACCAGCGGAGCTCATCATCCGTGATCCATTCTGGAAGAACATCAGGCTATTGGGAAGAAACTCATGGCTTCCTCCCCTACGTTGCATGTCCGTGTCCCAGAAATTGATTCGTCCGTCTGATCTGGCCGCTGCAATCCAGTCACCATCGGGGGAACAGGCGGCATGTTCAACACCAATGGCCGACAATTCAATGGATTGTGAACCCAAGTCAGTGGAAAGCCCATCTGCAAAGACGATTGGATTCTGATACTTTCTCCACTTCCATTTCTTTATTCCATCGAAAGCACCAGACACCAATAACTTCCTATCGCTTGTCAGTAGACATGCAGTGACCCATTGACCATGACCACGCAATGCTTTGGTGAACTGGGCTGATTTCTTGTCAGGTGCATCCCAGATCCTGATGGAGTTGTCATTGCTACCAGAGAAAATGGTCGTCCGCTCTTCTTTGTCATCTCTGATTGTGGCGAGGCAGTGGATGCTTGCGTCATGGTAGCCAATCACACGAGACCGATAGACATCGGCTTGCTTGGTTCCGTTGCTGGGATTGATTGCGTCTTCCACCCCAGTTCTCAAGGCATCTTGGAACTCTGCACCGGTTCGGAGGGGGCTCCAGAGCATGATTTTCCGATCGTTACCTCCTGAAGCTACTTGATTTCCGTTCGCAAATACCGCTGCGTAGACAGGCCCTCGATGCCCCGTGAATTTGGCAACTCGTTCGATTTTTTTCCAGTTGGACGTTTGCCATACACTTACACAGCCGTCCTCAGATGCCGTCACAATTTTTGCGATACTATTTTCGGAATCGGACTTGTCATCGTTGGTCCAGACGTTGATTGACCAAACGGTTTCTCGGTGCGAGATCGGCGTGGACGAGTCGTTGAAGGCCGTCAACTTCGTATCCTCAAGCCGGAATAGTTTTACCTGCCCCTGATTTTCCTGTCCCGAGGACAACAGGATTTCCTGACCAGCCGCCTTAACAGTAGCAAGGCTTGTCGTTTTTCCCCATGAAACTTCCAGTACCTCGCTTGGACCTGAACCGGACACTTGCAGCCTATTGTTGAGATCAACTGTCAATCCCCAAACTGCAAGCCGTTCCTGCCCATCGTTCGTAGTGTATCCGGTGATTAGTCGGTCGCCGCCTTTGGTAATCGTAATCGCATTGACGGATTGTTTTTTCAAAAAATGTCCGACCAACACGGGTTCGCGTGTTTTTCCGGATTTACCCGAGGAGATTGCCCAGAGCCTTAGGCCAGCACTCGTGCCTGCCGCAATTATTTCAAATGAAGCAGATGACGGAGTGTCGGCAGAAGTTTGCTCGGCTTTTTCGATTGCCATGCATTGAACGCGCTCGGTTGTGTCGAGTCCAGGAAATGAGCGGGGAAAGCTGTCTTCCAGCAAATATTGGATTCGACCCCATTCCCAATGCCTGATATTTTCCGGAATGCTTTCTTTGCCGATGTTGATTGCTTTTGTGGCACTCCCGAAGTCGTTGCGTTGGATGGCCTGGTTGCTGAAGCCGATCAGTGCTCGATAGGCATCATGCTCGGCTTCAAGCTTCGCTATCTCGGCATTCCGTTTTGCAGCTTCTGCTTTCGATTTTGCATCCTCTGCTTTTTTTTTCGCATCGTCCGCCTTCGTTTTTTCGTCTTCTGCTATTTTTTTCGCATCGTCCGCCTTCGTTTTTTCGTCTTCTGCTATTTTCTTCGCCTCCTCCGCGTTTGTTGTCGCCTCCTCCGCTATGCTTCGTGAAGTTTCCGCACGGGTTTTTTCATCCAACAGCCGGATGTAGAAGAAAACGCCAACTACCATGGTGACCGCGACCATTGCCACTACTGATCTCACAAGAACGCGTATCTGCACTGCTTGGCGACGCTGCGAACGTTGTCCTGCTTTCAGCTTGGCAAAGACTGGTTGGTGGCTTTCATTGTGTTCATCGAGAATGGAGAGACCCAGAGAAAAATCATTTTCACGTAGTGCATGGGTCGCATACGCCAAAGTTGCCTGATCAAGGCCGATGAGAGCCATCCGGTTCTCGGGCCACAGCTTGATCGATTCTTCGAATGCGAATCTTGCCCGCGCATATTCATCACTGTTGCGATCCTGTTCTGCACTGCGCAAGTGCGATTCTGCACTTTTCGTCAATTTCACACTTTCGTGATGAGATTGGTGCAAACGTAAAGCATTTTGGAAATCGCTAACCGTCTGGTATCGGTCACGAACGTCAGTGGCCATCGCTTTGCGAGCGATGTCGACGAGCTCTCCGATTTGATCTGTTGAGACAATGAGATTTGACGCAGCAGCGAACAACGCGTCGCGGGTTCCAGCGGTTTGGGGGTGAGGTGGTGTGCCAGTAACAATTTCGTATAGCACGGCTCCCAGCAGGT
>Ga0315332_10001243_pt1 | contig 13323 bp, 17 predicted proteins | sample M110034915metaG_FD_203455 | JGI IMG/M metagenome (GOLD analysis project Ga0315332, IMG submission 203455) | Ammonia-oxidizing marine archaeal communities from Monterey Bay, California, United States - M1 100m 34915 | ecosystem: Environmental > Aquatic > Marine > Intertidal zone | place: USA...
GGTTCTGCTGCTGGTTCTGCTGCTGGTTCTGCTGCTGGTTCTGCTGCTGGTTCTGCTGCTGGTTCTGCTGCTGGTTCTGCTGCTGGTTCTGCTGCTGGTTCTGATTTTTGAGATCTAGATTGATTACGTTCTAATGATTTTTTTTCTTTATCAATTATCATTTGTTTTCTTTCTTCAAATTTAGCTTGTCTTTGAAGCATTTTTGTAATATAACCAGCAATTTTATTTTTTAGACCTTTTGAACGCACTATAGAAATTTCATTTAATGATTGTTTGTTAGTGAAAAAATCAGTTCCAAAACGTTCAGAATATTCATTCAAAACTTCATTTGAGAGTCGCTTTATTCTATCCACTAGCAGTTTGATTTTTTAGTTTTTTATATATGTACCATCAAATTCCTAGAAATCTCTTCGAATTATCTTCAATTTGTATGAGTAATTTTTCATATGATGTATGAAGAATTTTTGAGGCACAGAAAATTATACTCGATACAAACATAATTTCAGTTGTCCTGTATGCAAAACAGTGAGAAAATTTTACAGGACCATCAGTTTCAACTAAAAGTTGGCATGGATCTGTTTTTGTGAGTAATACTTGTTTATCATTTGCATACACCAGCAAAGGACCATATGATACAAAATATTTATTATCCATAGCAGTTCTCAATTGAGATTTATTTCCATCAAACCAATGTAGTAAGATTCCAGGTATTTTGTAAGAAGGTAAAATTTCAAAAATATCGCCTAGTGTTTTCCTAGAATGAATTGAAACAGGTTTGTTGAATTTTTCAGCTAAAGACAATTGTTTTGAAAAGACTTCTTTTTGAACATTCCATTCATCATCAGAATCTATGTAAGTTCTATCCAATCCAATTTCACCAATTCCAGTTATAATTTTGTGATTTTTTTCAATTAGATTATAAACAGATGATGGTTCTTTTTGAGCCATTTCTGGATGAAGTCCAATGAATGGTAAAATATTTTTGGATTTTTCATATAGATTCATTGTTTCATTAGAAGTTTCAAAATCCATTGAAACACAACATGCTTTGATTTTTAACAAATTCATATAATTTAGAATCATATCAATGTCAGATTTGTATTCGGGATCTGAGAGATGAATGTGTGCATCATAAATCCAGCTCATGACATGTGTTAGATTTTTTCACTAAAAGTATTTTATCGCCAATTTTCCTCATAATAGTATGAAAACATCTGATTTGGGAGTTTCAGCAATGTATAGAATTTTGAAAAAGGCGGGAGCAGAAAGAGTCAGCGATGAATCAGCAGATGAACTAAGAAGAGTATTAGAAGACATTGCAACAGGCATTGCCAAAAATGCCGTAGACATGAGTAAACATGCAGGTAGAAAAACAGTCAAAGCAGAAGATGTCAAATTAGCATCTAAAACATCAGGCAAAGTTTAGGTAAAGAGTTTAATTGCAAATATTCATTTTTTTAATTGCGGTGACGTGGCAGAGCGGTTATGCGTGAGCCTGCAAAGCTTATCTAAAGGGGTTCGACTCCCTTCGTCACCTTTCTACTTTTATCTGTCCTGCCATCCAAGGATGCAAAGTACAGTAGTAGGGATACATTCCAGGTTCTTCAAATTTGTATGAAAATATTTCATATGGATCTAGGTGTCCACTGTCAAACATTCCATCAGGTTCTTCATAACTACCACTAGTTACACTGTGAAATGCAGAATCTTCGTTTTTCCATGTAACAGGTTCACTAAGTTTTGTGACATAATATGATGGAATGTAACATTCAGGATGAGGTCCACATGCAGGTCTTGCAGCTTTTACAGGAATTGTGATTAAGGCTTCTTCTTCAACGGTTTCAGTTTCAACGGTTTCAGTTTCAGAAGTTTCTTCAACATTAATTTGAGAAACTGCGCCAATTATGGCAATAATTACTACAATAGGAATAATACTAATTCTCTTATTCACGTTTTTGGTTGTTCGTATTTCTTTATGTTTCTTAGTAAGGTTATCTTGTAATCACCCTATTCTTCTTAAGGATAAGCAAAACAAAATAACAAAAATGCCACCTAAAGGAGCAAATCTCTTAGAATATAGTGAACAAGGACGCAATATTCTTTCAAAATTTTCTAGTGCACCACTAGAAGGATTTGCTACACATTCAGTTGATGTTAGCATAAGTGAGTTCATGAAAGATTCAAACACTACAGTTGAGAAAGGTCGGGATTATCTTTTGTGGCATTTGATTAACGTTGAAGAGGTTTTAGAAGATATTGCAGAAAATTCAATAATTGATGGCGGATATGATGAAGGAATCGATGCATATCTAATTAATTCTGATGAAAAGAGAATTAGATTATTTCAATCAAAGTATGGCTCTGCTCATTCTATAGGAGCAATTGACCAATTTGTGCAAGATGTATTACGATTAAAAGAAAAAGAACAATCCAAACTAAAGAGAGATGAATTACAATATCTCTGGAAAATTCTTAATGATAAGAAGATGAATGTTGATCTAGTCTACATAACTGACCAATTTGTAGATGATTATCAAAATGACAGAGTCAGAGTCATGGGTAGACAGCAAGTATATCAAACATTATGGGAACGTATCAAAAAACCTGCTAAAGGTCAGAATACAAGTTTAAGAATTCTCAAACAACCACTTGAGCATAAAAATTGTAAAGTTTGTGTAGTTTCTGCTTTTGATTTAGCAGAATTGGTAGAGAAAAATGAACATTATATTTTTGAATCAAATATTAGAAAACATTTGGGTGGTAAGGGCTCAATAAATAAAAAAATATCAACAACATTAGAAGATGATCCACATAATTTCTTTGAATGGAATAATGGCATAACCATTACAGTAGACGATGTTTCAATTAAAAATAATGAACTATACTTAAAAGGTGCCCAAATTGTTAACGGAGCACAAACATCAAAAAGTATTCTAGATAAGAAAAAAAAGGCAAATAATATTGATGCCGAGGTATTAGTCACTGTAATTAAAACAAAAGATGAGGAACATCAAAGAAAAATTACAAAATATAGAAATTCACAAAATGCTGTTAAAGGCAAGGATTATGTATCTTTACAAGATTATTTTGTATCTATTCATCATATGTTGGCAACAAGACTTGACTATTGTTTTGAGCATCAACAAGGGTTATGGCTCAATCTTTCTGTAGCTGAAAAAGCAAAGTTTCATGGAGATGAGATGTATAACAAGTATTTACCAGATGTAAAAGACAGATGTAGAATAAAGGATGATTCAGCCATTGCGTCATTTGTATCATATTTTGTTCAGAAACCAAATGAGGTCTATGGAGGAATTGCAAAATATCTTCCAAACGGAGCAAAGTATGAAAATGTGTTCAATGATGAATTAGAATGTGATTACAGATACTTCCTATTTCCACATTTGATTCGGGAATTTGCTAAGAATAATTTAGGGTATGATAGAAAAAATATTCAGAATAAAAACAAGAGATATGCTCAAAGTCTGTTTGTTGCAGTTACAGCAAGAATAATTCACAAAAATATTCTAGCAAAAAATGATGATTTCAAAAATGATATTATAGAGTTGGAGAAGATAATGAAGAATTTTAGATTATCTGAAAAGATTTTGCATATAGCTGATAATGTAGTCACAAAGTTCTTAGAAGACTCAGCTGTTGAAACAAAGATTGAAGAATCAAACACAGCTCATAACTTTTTTTCAAATCAAGTGTATGGTAATGATATGATCAAAATTATTGATAGAAAGATTGATCAAGAAACAGAAGAGATTGTATTCATCAAGAGAACAATTTTTGGGATTTAGAATAAAGGTAATAATCCAGCCAGTGTAAAATCTTGCAGGAGGTTACATTGACCAGACTATTACCGATCATAGTAAGGACTAGTAGTATTTACGTCGTTTTTTCGGCAAATGATTTTATAGCCAAATTTGGTCGGTGAAATTGTATGGCAGGAAAATGTAAACATTGCTCCAATAAAATTGGAGAGACACCCTACAATCCAATGCCAGAATGGAAAATAGAAGGACCACTATGCGGCAAATGTTATTCAAGTAAACTTGAAGAATTTTATCCTGGTGAACACATCAGAACTAATCGTTTAACTGAAAATGATTAATCAGTTTTAGAATATTTGTTTCTGTTAAGACAATTCCATGCCAATGCATCATCTTTGACATCATCTTCTGACAAAAATTTGATGTTTGTTACTACCTTTTTCTTTTTTAGTATGTTTAATTGAAAGGTATCAAAGTTTGTACACTCACATACTTCGTAAAGACATGCGTGTGAGTCCTCATCATGATCGTCTTTTCTATGTCCACAGTCACATAATGCATCATTTTTTACCTGATCAACTGTTTTTTTAGAATAAATTCCAAATCGCATATACGCACTTCCATCATGACCTTTTTTGAAACGTTCATAATTTTCAGATTTTTCTAGAATTTTGTAAAAATACTTGTTAGTATCTGGACGTCTAGAATCAGCACCCATTACAAACCAATAATCATCAGCAGTTTCCACAAATCGGATCTTAATTGTATGATCGTTCCACCAATGCATTGTTTCATACCATAGATTACGTGCTGGTTTGCTCTCATTAAACATTAGAACTATATTCATTCTAATGTCAAAATATCGATATGCTACACCAAGAAACTCCTCATACCATGAGATCGATGGGTTTTCAGACACGTTTAACAAACAAATTTTGCCTATTTATCTTCATCACGGAATGAGTAATACTCTTATATCTGATTGAGAAATTTGTAGATATATGACTTATAGAACTAGTATGCAAATTGTGGCAGATGTACTAGTAGTTACTGAACAAACTGGTCAAGAAGGAATAAAAACTACATCACTTCTAACAAAGGCTAATCTTTCACATTCTAGATTAGAAAAATTTGTAAAGAATTTGACTGGTGCAGGATTGATAAACAGAATAGAGTTTGATGGAAGACATACATTCGTTATAACCGAAAAAGGTAGACAATACTTAGAATCATACCAAAAGTTTTCAGATCTAGCAGGATCTTTTGGATTAGATTTATAATTTTATTTTCTAAACTTCTTTCTTCTCTCACGTCTAAGTCTTTGTTGCTCTTTACGAGTTTGCATTGAACTGTAAAGTATGATGACTATCGCACCACCTATTGAAACAAAGAATAGACCTGTGTAAGGTTCTTCACGTAAACCACCTTCAGTTGGGTCAACATATGCAATAGGAATTCCTATTAGCATACAACACATAATCACCATAAGATACTTGTTCATGATAATACCAAATCATTAAATCATTTATCTGTTTTATCATATATTGTATGTCTAAAGCATTAGAGTTAGTAGGTTTAGCATTAATTGGTGGAACAATTGTTTCATTTGTTGGTATGGGAGATTCAGAATTACGTTGGCCAGTTTTTTGGGGATGTGCAGCAGGAGCACTCGCAATAATTTTTTATCGAAAGTGGACAAGAAAAAAACAAGATCAGAATTTGTCAAAATAGATCAATAACTCAAACAAAACTATACCGGCAGATCTATAAAGGACTGTGAAGATAAATTTCTTGGGAACATGGAAGAAAAGATCGAATGGTGGAAAGGACTTGGAGAAGAACTACAAGCAGACATTGAAATTTTAATAGATGAAAATTAGATCTTAATAGTTTTATAATAAATTATCAATCAACAATAATTGAAGAAAATTAATAATATTTCATTTATTTTTCTTGGAATAATTTTGATAATTTTTACAGTTTGGAGTGCTGCAGATACCTCATTTTCAAGTATAAAAGGAATAGATCATCAAGAAACATTGAAAAAAATTAATTCATGTGAAAATTTGAAAACAGATAATTCTTTTGAAAGATATATGACAATTTCATCTCAGTTTGATGTAGATTGGTCAGGATGTGATTTAACAGGAATAGTGTTAAGATATGTTTCATTGGGAAATGCTGATTTGAGTGGAGCGGATTTATCTGGTGCTGATTTGACAGGAGTTAAATTAATTGGTGCTGATTTGAGAAATGCAAAATTATTTGGAGCTGATTTGAGAGAAGCTGATTTGTATCAAGCAAATTTAGAGAATGCATTTCTGGATGGAGCTGATTTGAGAGATACTATAATGGAAGATGTTAACTTAAACCATGCATCTCTAAAACATGCATATATTTACAAAACAATTCTTGCAAAAACAGAATTTACAAATGTTGATGCATCATATGCAAACTTTTGTGGACAGGACTTATCAAAAAAGATATTTCACAATACAAATCTAAGTGGATCAAATTTAGCTCATACAAAAATGCAGTATACATATCTAGGTAATGCAATTTTGTATGAAACAAATTTTGAAGAAGCAAATTTGATTGGAACAGATTTTTCTGGAAATTCGCTCAAAGGAGTTAATTTTGAAGGGAGTAACATGTATTCAGTAAATTTAAAAAATTCAGATCTAACAAATGCAAACCTACAAAATGCAGATTTGACAAATGTAAATTTAGAGAATGCGGATTTGACAAATGCCAGAATTTTTGGTGTTGATTTTTCTACAACAAAAATTGACGGAACCGATATGAGTGACACAGATAAAACTGAAATTATTAAGAAAAATCAAAGATCAGATGTAAAAATATTACAAAAATATTCAAACATATCAGAAAAAAATTTTTCAAATTTGGATATCAGTAATATGGATATTTCAGAATCAAAATTACATAATATAGATTTTTCAAATTCAAGTTTAATAAATAATAAAATGACACATGTTGATTTTCAAGATTCAAATCTCTCAAACACAGATTTGACAAATGCAGAATTATTAGGTTCAAATTTATCTGGAGTTAATTTAGTTGGAGCAAATCTTTCTGGAGCAAATCTTTCTGGAGCAAATCTTTCTGGAGCAAATCTTTCGGGGGCAAATCTCAAAGATTCAAAATTGTACGGGGCAAATTTTAGAGGAGTCAATTTAGAGAATGCGGATTTGAGTGGAGCCAATCTAAAAGGAGCAGATTTTAGTGGAGCGTATATGTTAAATGTAATTTTAGAAAATACAAAGTTTGATGGAGTAAACTTTAATGGAATTCACATGGCAGGGCAAAAACTTGTAGGAGCAAATTTGATTGGAATTAATTTTCAAAATGCAATTTTAAAGAGTGTAAATTTTGAATATTCAGATTTAACAAATGCAAATTTAGATTCAGCATATCTTAATTCTGCAAACTTGAAAGATGTAAATTTAACAAATGCAAGTATAAAAAATACTGATTTAGGAGGAGCAGATTTAACAAATGCAAATTTAAAAAATACAATAGTACAAAATTCTTATTTTAAGAATGCAAAAATGGAGGGAATGAATATAGATGGAATGAATAGTGATAGTTGTTTTAAACAAGATTTACTTAGTAGAATGATTTGTAAGATAAATTTTGAATTAAGTCCTGACAGTCCACCTTACGAAACAAATTATGAATTAAGAGATAATTATTCATTAAGAAGTTAAAAGCCTCGAATGGGATCTGAACCCATGACCTTTCCATTACGAGTGGAATGCTCTACCAGGCTGAGCTATCGAGGCACGAACGATTTCTTCTCAGAGTTTATAAAAAGCGTTTCTGGTTTAAAGAAGTGAAAATTTCAATCTCAGGAATAAGAGGAATATATGGAAAAGATTTTTTTCCAGCAGATATTATAAAATTCTGTGATGGTTTTTCTACTTTAATAAAAATGGATAAATGTGTCATTGCAAGAGACACCAGACCATCAGGAATTATGATTTCAAATATTGTATCATCTGTATTGTTAGAAAGAGGAATAGATGTTTATAATTTAGGAATGGTACCTACACCAGTTGCTTTCAGAGAAGCAAAGAAAATAGGTGCAGGAATAATTATTACTTCATCACACAACCCAATAGATTGGAATGGGTTAAAATTCATTCTTGAAGGGCAAGGAATTACAGAAAAAGAATTAGAAATAGTCAAAAATGAAAGAAATTTGAATAGAGTAAAAATTGGAAAGGAAATTTTTGCAAAATCGGATTATATTTCTGATGCAGTACACATTATTGGTAAAATGAACCAAAGTCAACAAGTAACTCTTGATATTGGAGGTGGTGCTGCAAAATATGTCGCTCCACAATTATTGCAAAAAATTGGATGTCAAGTTATAACAATAAATGATGAATTAGAACTAAGTTCAAGAGGTCCAGACCCAACTTCAGATGAACTCACAGAATTAGTTAAGAAAACTAAAAACATCGGTTTTGCATTTGATTTAGACTCTGATAGAGTGGTTTTAGTAATAAATGGCAAGAAAAAATCTCCAGATATCACATTAGGATTAGGAGTTGTGAAAGCAATCAATCTAGGAATTAAAAGATTTGTTTTAAGTTTGGATAGTAGTTTAGCAATTGAAAAATACATCATCAATCATGGAGGAAAAGTGTGGAGATCTAAAGTTGGAGAAGCAAATGTAATTCAAATGATGATTGAAAATAATGCAGAGGCCGGAGGAGAAGGAAGTAGTGGCGGATTTATCCTCAAAAAATTCAATATGTGTAGAGATGGATTATTGACTAGTGGGTTAATAGCATCCATGATTAATGAAAAAAATATTCAAAAAGATATAGAATTTTTTGAAAGTTTTTCACAGATTAGAGACAAAATATCTGTTGAATCCATTTTACATGATAGTATAATCACAGAGATGGCACTCAGATTACAAGACAAATATGAAATTAATCAATTAGATGGCATCAAAATAAGTATAAATGAGAATACCTGGTCATTGATTAGAAAATCAAATACAGAGGATATAATTAGAGTTTCAACAGAGTCTAATGACAAACAATTGCTAGAAAAGATACAAAAAGAAATGGTGAGTAATGTAAAGAGTTGTTATGAAGAAATTAAGTGAGAAAGAAATTATTAATATCATGAACAAGAAAAGAAAAGATTTTCTTTCCGAAGATGTCGAGATTTTCAGATTAGGTAGTGAACAATGTGCCGTATGTGTTGACACTCTAGTAGAGAGTACAGATATTCCGAGAGGTTCAAAATTAGCAGATATTTCAAGAAAGAGTATTGTTTCTAGTTTAAGTGATTTTGCTGCAAAAGGAATTATACCAAAATTTTGTATTGTATCATTAACATTACCATCAACAATATCAAAAAAACAGGTAAAAGAGTTATCCAAAGGTTTTTCAAATTCATGTAAAGAGTTTAAAATTGAACTATTAGGAGGAGATACAAATCAAGGTACAGAGATTTCAATACATGTAGTAGTATTTGGAACTGTAAAGAATTACATAAAAAGAGATGGTGCAAAAATAGGTGATGTGATCTGTACAACAGGACCATTTGGATACACTTCTGCAGCATTAGAAATAATACAAAAAAAGAAAAAAACAACTAAAAAATTTTCAATAAAATCAAAAAATCTTTTTTTTAGACCTAAACCAAGATTAGAATTTGGTCACAAATCAATAAACCATATCACATCTTCTATGGATTCAAGTGATGGATTATCATCATGTTTGAATGAGATGTCTAGACAAAGTAAGAAAAGATTTCTAATTACAAAATTACCAATAAATAGAGATGTGAGGGAATTTTCGAGAAAAAACAAGATCAGTTTGAATAAATTGGTTCTTGACGGCGGTGAAGAATTTGAATTAGTTTTTACTACAAGTCCTAAGAATTTAAGAAAGATTCACACACTCGCAAAAAAATTCAATATTAGTATTTTCGAGATTGGTCACGTATCAAAAGGTGATGAAGTATTTTTTGATGATGGTAAGGAATCATTTAAAATCAAAGATAATGGATGGCAGCATTTTAGATAATTTTAGGGCATTCTTTTATAAAGCCAAAAAAATCTGCAAAATCTATGTCAGAAGCTGTTGAAGAAAAAACTGAAGAGATTGTAGAAGCAACTGAAGAGATTGTAGAAGCAACTGAAGAGATTGTAGAAGCAAAACCACAAGAACCCACAAAAACTAAAGTAGAAGACAAGTGGGGAATTGCACATATTTTTAGCAGTTATAACAATACCATTATTCACATTACTGACTTGACTGGTGCAGAAACAGTTTCAATTAGTTCTGGCGGTCATCACGTAAATGCAGACAGATACGAATCATCACCATTTGCAGCAATGAAAGCAGCAAATGTTGTAACAGAATCTGCAAAAACAAAAGGATTCACAGGATTACATATCAGAGTCCGTGCTGTAGGTGGGGTTGGTTCTAGAGTTCCAGGACCTGGAGCACAAGCAGCAATTCGTGCACTTGCAAGAGGCGGATTTAGAATTGGAAAAATTGATGATGTAACACCTATTCCACATGACACAACAAGAAAGAAAGGTGGAAAAAGAGGAAGAAGAGTTTAGTTAGCCTGTAATAATTTTAATTTTATTTTACAACCATTGTTTTCCAGATATTTTATAAAAAAGTTTACAAATTTCTCTTCAGGTTTTGAACCTTTAGATTTTTTTACTTGTTCAATAAATTCTTGTTCCATAGACATATGAAAATCTCCTTTTAGTATCATGTCTATAAATGTCCAGCCAAATTTTGACACAGGTTCATTGAGAATATAACCGCCTTGAATATCACACAGTTTCTCTAATGTATTTAACGTATCTTCAAAAAGAATTCTATCTTTAGACCAATCAGTTGTACTAATTTGAATGTAATATGTCATAATTCATCGTCATTGTTTGTTTTTTTAAATTTATCTGCAATTGAAATGAATTTTCCATCTTTTTCAACATTGATTTTATTTTCCATTCTGATACTAAGCCCTACAGATCTAAATAATACTAATAATTTTCCGCCATCCAATGTTTCATTAATATCACCTGATGAGATCAATTCCCCTAATTTTTCAATTATAATTTTAGATTCATTTGGAAATTGATATTCTGCATTTTGTAATACTTCCATACCACGATAACCCAAACTATTGACTACATAATCACGTAACGAACGTTTTGGTTTTTCAATTTCTTCACTTGTATGTTCATCTAATTGATCTTGTATAGAGAGATTTTTTTGCATTTCAGCTAATCGCTTAGCCTTAAGCATCTCTAATTCCTTGTCTTCGTCATTCATCCTTTGATCACTCCGATTGGAACTAATTTAGCAACTTTAGTTGCTATTCCAAGATTATGAGATACATTAACAACCGCATCAACATCCTTGTATGCTTGAGGCGTCTCTTCAACCACACCATCTCTTGTTAAAGATTTTATAAAAATACCTTTATCGTTAAGAGATTTTTTGACTTCAGATTCTGTAAATTCACGTCTTGCTTTTGACCTAGACATCATTCTACCAGCACCATGAGCTGTTGAACCAAAACTTGCCGACATAGAATTTTCACTACCTAAAAGGATCCAACTTCCAGTCCCCATAGAACCAGGAACCAAAACAGGTTGACCAAGATCTCTATATTTTGAAGGAACATCATCCATATTTGCTGGAAAAGCACGTGTTGCACCTTTTCTATGTACTACAAGATTTTTTTGTTCTCCATTAATTTTATGTTTTTCAACTTTAGCAATATTATGTGCTACATCATATACCAATTTCATATCTAAATCAGATTCAGATTGCGAAAATACTCTTTCAAATGATTTTCTTGTCCAATGAGTTATCATTTGTCTATTACTCCATGCAAAATTTAATGCTGCAAACATTGCTTTTCGATAAGATTCACCTTCCTCAGATGTATTTGGAACACACGCAAGTTCTCTATCAGCTAAATCGATATTATATTTTTCTTGTACCTGCTCAGAAATTCTAAGATAATCACTACAAACTTGATGACCGAATCCTCTAGAGCCACAATGAATCAATACAGTGATAGTACCTTCTTGTATTCCCATTCTCTTTGCAGCTTCTTCATCATGAATTTCTTCTACGCGTTGGACTTCAAGGAAATGATTTCCAGATCCTAAACTTCCTAGTTGTGGAAGTCCTCGTTTTCTTGCTTTGTCAGATACTTTATTTGGATCAGCATTTGCAATTTGGCCATTTTCTTCACAAACATTTGCATCATCACTTTTTCCATATCCATTATCGATTGCCCATGAAACACCCTTAACTAAAACTTCATCTAATTCAGATTGAGTTAATCTCACAGCACCTTTTGAACCTACTCCAGATGGAATAGATTTGAAAAGATCATTAACAAGTTCACCAAGTTTTGGCCTTACTTGTTCTTCAGTAAGATTTGTTCGTAATAATCTAACACCACAATTAATGTCATAACCAACTCCACCAGGACTAATCATTCCTTCTTCAGCATCCATAGCCGCTACACCACCAACAGGAAATCCATATCCTTCATGACCATCAGGTAAAACTACTGCATGTTCCTGAATGCCAGGTAAAGTAGATACATTGATAGCTTGTTTTAATGTTCTATCAGTCATCATTTTTTGTAGCAATGTTTCATCAGCATAAATTGTGACTGGTACTTTCATTCCCAAAGAAGAATCTGCATCAATTTGATATTCATTTTCACCAATTTTTTTTGGTTTTAAATCAGTCATATCCTATGTTAAAAATCACTTCAGGCAATTTAAATTAAATAACAATTTCTACTAGATAATGAAAAAGGCTATCGTTCTAGGAGGTAGTAGAGGAATTGGAAAAGCTATTTCAGATTCATTAAAAAAACTTGATTTGGAAGTTCTTTCAGCATCAAGTACAGATATAGATACTTCCGATTTACAGAGTGTCGATAAATTTGCAGAAAAAAATAGCACAGCAGATATTTTGGTGCTAAATACAGGTGGTCCACCAATAATTGAATTTGAAAAAATTACTAATGAAGATTGGAATAAATATCATAATCAATTATTTGTTGGATTTTGTATGCTATTACAAAAAATCAAGGTTAATGATGGCGGATATATTTTTGTAATAACATCAAATGTAATAAAAGAACCAAATGCAAAATTAATCATATCAAGTGCATACAGAACCGCATTTTCTAGTGTGTTTAAAATTTTGAGTAAAGAATTTGCTTCTAGAAATATCACTATGATCAATATAGCTCCAGGTCCAATCAATACAGATAGAACAAAAGAATTAGTAGATAATATAGGAGAATATGCAGATAGTTTGCCAATGGAAAGATTAGGAGAACCACAAGAGATTGGTAATTTTGTCAGCTCCATAGTAGAAAAAGAGATAAAATATCTCTCAGGAGCAGTAATCAACTTTGATGGTTCGAATTCTAATTTCATTTTCTGACTAGACATAAGTTTATTTTTGTAAAAAATCTATACCAAATAGTGGCAATTTTA
>Ga0315332_10001244_pt1 | contig 13321 bp, 9 predicted proteins | sample M110034915metaG_FD_203455 | JGI IMG/M metagenome (GOLD analysis project Ga0315332, IMG submission 203455) | Ammonia-oxidizing marine archaeal communities from Monterey Bay, California, United States - M1 100m 34915 | ecosystem: Environmental > Aquatic > Marine > Intertidal zone | place: USA...
GCATACAAAAAGCTTTTCTTTGATGCCAGTTCAGGTGTCCTTGAGCTGGACTCGAAAGTTTCAGCTTTCGACAGTTGTGTTGGGAACATCCATCTGATTAAGGATGCACGCGAGTCACGGGCAGGGGTGTTAAATTTCTGCCGCGTTGTCGCCGACTCGGTTGCTGCCCAACTACATTCGCCTTTCAGCGGATTTTTAGGTCCACAGGTTTCGGCTGCGTCGAAGTTCCACGATGTTGGCTGTCGGAGTGATCTATGTTTCAGCAGCGAGGCTCGTGGCAGTCATTGCAGTGTCCACGCAACAGAATTTCGGTCACGTGCCCCACTCCATCACTTTGTTTTTTGCTACCAGCTGTCAGCTGCAAATCGTTCAGACAAGTTACAGAACCGCAGTCGATGCAGACAAAATGGGGATGGTGAGCTTCATTACCCGAGTGTCCATCGGTAGCTTCGAAACGCCAAACGTGATCTCCCAGCTCGGTTCGCCGTAGCAGCCCAGCCTCGGTTAAGTCATTCAAATTTCGGAAAACCGTGGCTTTGTCGATGCCGTTTGCAGCTAAGGCTTCGGCTGCGTCAGCATGGGTCAGTGGTGAGCTTCGCTCTTGAACAAGCAAAAGTGTTGCCAGTCTTGCAGGAGTGGCACGCAGACCGACGGACCGGATCTTGTCCTGCGTGGACTCGAGGTCTTCTGGGCGTTGGGCTGGGGGGCTCAAAGCTTTTGCTCCGTGATTTCGCTTCATGATTTTCCCGCGTCCGTTTTTGCCTTAACGCGGTTTGTTTTAGGCGTCTGGCGTTACCCAAGCCGTCGGAAACGGTTCCGTTATTGGGAGGTTTAGCCGGACCCCCCACCGGAACTGCGATGCCTATGTTGACCCACTTGCAAGTGAATTGCAATAGCTTACGATTTGCCACTGCATTTTATTTTTTGGTTCGTTCCAACCACGGTATTTTTACCGTCCTATTAACGTTTCTTTGTGGGCCAAGCATGACGATCGAAATCTTGCTCGTCGTTTATTGCTGTGCAATTGTCCTCGCGTCCACTGCAGGGGGACGCCTGCCTCGCCTGGTCAAGATGACTCATCTGAAGACACAATTGTTGATGAGTTTTGTGGGCGGGCTAATGTTGGGTATCGCGCTGTTGCACTTGATGCCTCATGCGGTCGACACGCTCGGTTCCGCATCAAAAGCGGGTGCGGCCGCCTTGGTGGGTGTCGTGACCATGTTCCTTTTGATGCGGGCCTTCCATCCACCCCATGATCACAGTGGGCACGATAGCGGTGGACATCAGCACGGTGGACACGAGCAGGGTACCGATTCCGGGTCATGTGATCACGATCACGCCAGCCAAGAAACGCCGCGGCGAATCGGTTGGATCGGAATGTTGTTTGGGCTCGGGTTGCATACGATGATCGATGGTGTTGCTCTCGCGGCAAGTGCGGTCGCAGATTCCGAACATGGAGCGACATTGGGGTTGGCCGGAATTGGAACCTTTTTAGCTGTCGCGCTACACAAGCCGCTGGATGCATTTGCCATTACCTCCACGATGAAGGCTAGCGGGTGGTCGGTTGGTTACCAGAATCTCGTTAACTTTCTGTTTTCGCTCGCTTGTCCACTTGGTGCCCTGCTCTTCTATTTCGGCTTCACCCAAGTTAGCGATAGTGGATGGTGGTTAGGTTGTGGCCTCGCGCTCTCTGCAGGTTTCTTCGTTTGTATCTCTCTATCCGACTTGCTTCCAGAAGTCGCTTTTCATGATCATGACCGTGGGAAGCTAACGGCTGCCTTGTTCTTGGGGATTGCGTTGGCTGTCGGTGTTGAAAACTTGCCGGGGCACTCCCACGACCACTCCGGCATACATCAGCATCAAGCTTCAGAGAAAGTTTCGGATGGGCAAGCGGCAGAGCATGATCACTCAGAGCATGATCACTCAGAGCATGATCACTAGCGTTGAGCCTCTTTAGACAAGAGGTCGCCGGGCGATAGACGCTTTGACGAGCTGCGTTTTATCCAGACTTTGCTGTTAGGTGGTTCCCCCGGTTTCGCATGCAAACGCTGCATCAGCAGGCTACAATCAGGACCTGAAAGATTCGAGCAAGCGAATAAGGTGGAACGAGAAGTATGTCCCGATCTCTTGATTTGTATCGTTGTCATTGGAAGTGGTTGTTTTCTCTGCTCGTGGTTTTGCTGACAGGCGCCCGCAGCACTGCGGAAGATTGGCCGCAGTTACTCGGTGGTGGCTTGCGTTCAGGTAACGCTCCTGATTTTGCAGTGGATGAAGCATTGGGGCTTCTTGCTGCAGTACCAATGTCGGATGCAATTCTTGCGTCGCCGGTGGTCTCTGGAACTTACGCTTATGTGGTTGATGGCTCCGGGATATTGGCTTGCATTGACATTGCCACTGGCAAGAAGCAATGGCAGTTCAAGACTGAAGGTGGGCAAGGTAATTGCAATAATGTGGCTTCACCGTGCGTTATTAATGGCTACGTTCACGTTGGGACGATGGCAGGTTTCTATTATGTGTTGGGTTGCAGTGATGGTAAGTTGGTCCGTCGCGTGGACTGTGGAGAGCCGATCTTTGCGGCGCCGGTGGCAGGGGGTGGCCGAGTCTATTTCGCGACATTGGGCGCGCGGTTGTACTGTGTTCAGCCTGATGGTGTTTCCAATTGGGAGTGGGATTTTGTTCGGGAGGTGATCGGTTTTGATGGTGACCGTTGGAAGGGAGACGAATGGTTGGCCTTTCGTGGAGACCGAGTCACGTGGCGGGATCATTTCGTCTGTTCTCGGGAGATTTGTCTTTTGGGAAAAACCGTCGTCATGCCCGCCGGTGGTAGGACCGTCTTTATCAATGATGGGGGTGCGACAGCTACTTTGGAGCACGTTGGTGAAGTGCCAGATTATGTGGGCAAGGAATATCCCGCGACATTCGGTCAAAGTGCGGATGAAGCTGGTCGGGTGTTTGTGCAATGGCACCGTCGTGACAATGCCGGTCGCGTTGAGGTCATGAAGCTTGAGGATGGTGAGTTCACTACCCAAGTGGTTCCCGGCACTGAAACTTCGATTGATAAGCCAGGGCTGTTGAGTTTTGCCTCGGTCAGCGTTCGTGGCGACGATGTCTACCGGGTCAGGCCGGAGCAAGGTGCTGGCTTAAGTCGCCACGGGTTGGTCACTGGTGAGACAGAGTTGCTTTGTGAGGAGGCTGCGATTTGCCCACCGGTGTTGACGCGTCAGCATGCGATCTATGGCGGGCTCAACGGCACGCTCTACGTGGTGCCACTGCATGGAGGAGAAACCAGAAAATACAAAACAGCGTTTGGGGCGGCGATCAGTGCTGCGGTCGCTGTTGCAAGTGATCGCGTATTTGTGCCGTGCGAAGATGGTTATCTCTATATTTTGGGGCCCGGTGGGCGGGAGCGCGGGCCAACACGCAATTTGAAGATTCATGAAATTCGTAGCCACTTGACAGGCAAGTTTGCAGATTCAAGTTACGACTGGTACACGAATTATGGAGACTTCAGTGGCACTAATGCGAATGATCAAGGCCTGCAACCTCCTCTGCGAATGCGGTGGGCACGCCGCCTTGAGGGAACGGTGAAGCATCTGCCGGTGTGTGGCGGCGGACGGCTCTATATGCACACTGCTGAAGGACAAGTGATTGCGGTTGAGCAGGATACCGGTCGGATGCTATGGAGGCGTCATTGGCCGGATGTTTATTTATCGTTTACCTCTCCCTTGTACGTCGATGGGAAATTGATCATTCCTCAGGCAGGTATCAAGCGATCGGTGATGAGGTGCCTGGATGCAGAAACCGGTGCGTTACTTTGGGAAGCTCCGTTCACGGGATCGCCCAGCTGGAGTCGTCAGTTTCCGCCAATCGTGATCGATGGTCTCGCGATTTACGCATCAGGCTCGGGAGAGTATGCCGCTCAAGGTACAGAGAAGCCTTTCACATTTCGCGGAAATCCGGTCGAGCGAGATGGCAAGGAAGTGATGAGTTGGATTTACTCGAATGATAATCCGTTCTATCCCCGTAATCACCGCCCGCGTCTGTGGGCGTGGGACCTTGAAACGGGCAAGGTCGTTTGGGAGAAAGACTATGCGGAGTTTGGGCGAGGTGGAAATGATTGTGGGATTTGTGAGCTCGACGGAAAGCTTTTCTATTCCGTCTTTTTTGGATATTCCGAAAGCCAGCGTGTTCGTCGGGGGTTGCCGGCCAAGAATAACGGATTGACCGTCTGCCTGGATCCCAAAACCGGTGAGCAGATCTGGATGACAACCGATTATTACGTCACATCCAAGTGCACGCTGAGTGCCCGCGAAGGTCAGATTTATATCGGTGGTTTCAACCGTGCTCGGGAGGGAACGGATGAACGTTTCGTCTGGTGCTTGAACGCTGAAAATGGGGCATTGGTGTGGCGTTCCGATCCAATTACGTCGGCTTTGAATGTGGTAACGGTGGGGCCGAAATTTGTCTTCTCGAACGCCCTGAGAGGGAAGGGCAACGTGTTTGATCGCAAGACGGGAAAGGTGACCGGTAGCATTGGTCACAACTATGCTTGCTGCCGATTCACGCTTTCGGAGCCTTACGTTTTGGGGGCCAACATGGACATGATTGATTTGTCACGCGATGGGAAATTGGTTTCCACGGGGCCTGCGATCGACTCGCGAGAATGCTTGGGAGCGGTCGTTTCGAATGGACGTATCTTTTACATGTCACAGGCTAGCGGATTTGTCGTGTCGCAGACTTACGGAACGAGTTCACAAAGTCTTCCCGCCGTATGGGAACGCTAATCAGGTCGTCATCTGCTCAAAGATTTTGCGTTGCTCAATCAGGGCCGCAACTTTGTCAGCTGGTTTGGTTCGTGCCTCCAGCAGAATCCAACCACCGTAGTTCATGGCCTTGAACCTCTTCATCAGTTCTGCATACGGATACTTCCCGACATTCAGTTCGCGGATGTGGACCGTATCACCAAATCGGTCTTTGACCATGTCGAAGTTTTCTGCGAGTCCACTGCCTTGCAGGTCAACATCGTTTGAGTTCCAGCAGACGGTTGCATTCGGGTTCGTCGCGACCTTGAAGATGTCGCGAACGACAGGAAGTTCACTCGTGCCACGTCCGTGAACCTCAACTCGAACCTGTTGTCCCAACGCATCGCCAAACTTGGCAACTTCATTGAGGGCCAAGCCGATTTGCTCGATGGTTTTTTCTCTTGGAACATCCTTCACAAAACCATTCGGTTTGACTTTGACGCCGCTGCCACCGCAGTCGTGCATTAAGCGGATGTACTCTTTGGTCAACGCAATGTTGGCTTTGACCTTCGCAGCGTTGTTTTCGTGGTACTGTGCATTGGAGCCATAACCGACTAATTCGACAGGACTATCAGCGAATCGTTTTCTGACTTCGGCTCTTTGGGCTTTTGATAATATCGGTTCAACACCGTGGGCGTGTTGTGTCCGTAGTTCGACACCCATGACACCGGATTTTTCGCAGACGTCCAGCAGGGTGGGTAAGTCCATGTCCTTGCCCCACAGGTAAGTGACCAAGCCGAGCTGCATCTTTTGGGCTGGCGTCTTTGTTGTGTCCAATCCGTGTGCGCAACGGGGCAGCAGGCTGAGTCCAGCAGTTGCGGCGATTGAATTCTTAAGGAATTTGCGACGGGGATGGCTTTTCATCATGATGAAATCCCATGAGTAGAATGATGGGTGGATACCGTTTGCACTGGGCGCGAGGCAGCGTGCGGGGTGGGCAACCCTATCATAGACTGTTCTTCTTACTCGTGTGCGCACAGGGCACGCACCAACTGAAACAACTGGTCAGGGTTTTTGGTTGTTGTTTGGCGACGCGTCAGCAATTTTCCACATGTACCGAGCAAGAAATGACCGTTGAGGCGAAAATTGGTCCGCCGCCAACGTGGTTTTACGTCGATAACCGATGAGCCTTTGCAGGGTTTTTGTTACCGTAATATCACTTTCTGGCCAAACGTCGTGATCATTGAAATAGGAGATGCCAATCATGTCGGCAGTCCATTGTCCAACGCCCCAGATTTCCATCAATTGCTGACTTCGTTCCTGGTGCGTCGCGGCAGTTAGCTTCTTTGTGTCGAGGCGACCCGAATTAAAAGCAGTCGCAATTTCTTGCATCGCTCGTCCCTTCGCGCGAGATAGGCCACACGCTCGTAGTTGTGATGGGCTAGCCTTGGTTAAGTATCTGGCCAGAGGCGTCGGTCCACTGTCTGCAAGGACACGTGACCAAATGGTCCGAGCTGCATTCACTGACAGTTGTTGGCCAGCAACCGTCCGGCACATTACTGTGGCGAGTGGTTGTTCATTTGGGTGTTGTTTGGGTAGAGCTCCGCACTCGGAAATTGCATTGTAAAGCTGGCTGCTGATTCCCTTGGAAGTCGCGAGGAACTCTGCGTGAAGCTTGCGATTCATGCCGCTCTCGTTCTAGTGTCAGTGTCCTGATGCATGGAGGGTGAAGCCCGATCGCCTCATTGTAAACCAAGCGTAAACGAATCCAGAGAAAAGATTGAAGCCACCAATGGTCGCGAACAAGATCGAGAACCCATAAGCTTCGCCAAGAAAACCAAGTGCCGGTGCACCTAGGAAGGTACCCAAATCCAGCATCATTAGCGCAATGGCCGAGCCGGTGCCACGGACAGCGATCGGAAAAGGTTGGAGCGTGAGTGAAGTCATGGTGTGGAACATCAGGCTGTGCCCGGCACCCGTTAATGTTGCCGGAATGGAGATCAGCCATGGATTGCCCGCATGAACAATCCCGAAACAGAACATCCCGAGCGACATCAGCAACACACCGCAGAGCAGGACTTTAGCGGATCCGATTCGGTCTGGAAGCCTTCGCGACAATAAGCGGACGATGATCGCGATTCCGGCGTAGAACAGAAAAAATAAGCCGATCACGGAGACGCCGGGCATATCCAGTGATTCACGGTCGATGAAACTTGCAACAAAAACAAAAGGGGCTGTCATGCAGACGCCAAATGCGAAGTCCACTAGCAGGATCGACCCAGGCCAGTGGCGGCGTGTGATCAGGATGAAATCCGCTAAACGCAACGAAGACTTTGAACCCTCGTTGACGGTGGGCCTGAGAAAGTACAGCAACACCAAAGGGAGAGCGTTTGCGATCGCAGCAACGAGAAATAATAACTCGAAATTGTCTCGCAGCCGATTCGCCAAAAACAGGTCACCCACAAATGGGCCGGTCAGCATTCCCAGAAAACCACCAATCCCAAAAATGCCGATCGCCTCTGTCTTTCGGCTCTCTGGACTTGTTTGTGAGATGTAAGTCAGGCCGCTTGCAAATACGATTGCCGATCCCATCACGAGGCCGGAGCGGACGAGAAATATCTCTAAGTCAAGACTTTCGAGAAAGAGGTTTGTGAGGGCGGAGAGTGAAAAGAAAACCAAGCCACACGCCCACATCACTCGTGCGCCTAAACGGTTGATCCACTGAGCCATCCATGGCCGCAGTAGGAGTCCCAGTAAAGCGCCGACTCCCATGATCATTCCGACTTGGCTCAAGTCGCCGCCCAAGAATTCAATCCATCGCGAGTAATGAGCCATCAGCGTGTTCGCACTGACAAAACAGGTTTGGCTGACAAAAGCCAGCCAAAAGTTGCGGTCGTAAAGGCGGTCAGATGCGGGGCTGGTCAAAAAAAACTCAAAGCGATGGCGGTGCGAATTGCCGCATTATCACGTCCCGTCACCCATTGGTAACCCGGCTAGATTTTGGTCGCCTCAGCAAGCCAACTCCGACAATCCACGTCGTTGAGTTTAAAATATCGAGGCTAACGGATTGAAAAATTGATGGCTTTTGGTCCTGCATTATCGCCCACTCGGGTAGAGGCTCAGGATTGCTCACTAGGGAGCGGACTCCAGGTAAGCCACCAGATCGAATATCTGCTGACGGGTGAATGTGTTCAGCAATCCATCAGGCATCCAGGACACTCTTGAATTTTTACGCGTTGTGATCTCTGATTTCTGGATCTCGATGACACGCGATGGATGGGCAGGATCAGTCGCAATTCGAAGGATCGGTGATCGAAAGTCGCCACCACGAGTCATCTGGCCAGTGATGACCCGACCATCGTTGGTAAGAATTTGAACGCTGCGGTAGTTTTCCGCAATCACCTCAGAAGGTCGGACGATAGCCGCGAGCAAGTCACGACGACTGTAGCGTCGCATGGCAGCTGTCAGGTCGGGGCCAATCAACTGTCCCTCGGCCGCGAACCGATGGCAGTGAATGCAGCCGGCTGTTGAGAAAAACTGCTTGCCTCGTTTCTGATCACCCTGAGGTGGTTCACCACTCAGTATTTGGTCAACAGTCCATTCTTGTACGATGGGACGCGGTGGCGCGACAAGTGACGTAGCGGGTTGCTTGGGGCTCACGCTTGCATCCGCGATCGCAGCTAAATGAGGACGCTCATCAACAGGTACGTGCTTCATTGCATCTTCGTGAATTTGCTGAAGGAATTCCGGAAGCCCGGCTCCTCCCAGTTCTCTCGCTGCCAATGCAAGATGCTTGAAGTAGCTTCGGCGAAGGTTGGGGGTCCAGCCTTCGGACACGTTACGTAAAACGTATAGGAAATGGAGTCTTTGCTCAGGTTTAGTTGTTTGAGAGACAAGTTTGAGCGTCTTGCTCACGAACTGTTCGTCACCAAGTGTTGCCAACAGTTCGCTCAGGAGTCGGTTAGCTTCGTAGTTGAATCGGAACGCGGCAGTGCTGGCAGCAGCAATGTCACTGGTGCTTGCATTTGTAGCGGGGTACATCGTTGCCAAGCTGTCGATAAGATCTGGTGTGAGTTTGGCTGAGTTCGGATTCGATGGTGAGATCGCAAGTTGGATTCCGTACAGGGCATGTTTCCGAGCGGAGTCATGGATGCTGTTTTGGAAAGTTTGGTTCGTTGATTGTTGAGCGAGTTCTACCAGTCGTCTGATTGCCCGCGCAGTCTGTTGGCTTTTCTGCGACCGCATCAGGCAAAGGATTGCTCGAACTGCGATTGCTGGGTTTCTCTCCTGCAACGCCTTGTTTTCCCATTGCGCGGTCGGCGAACGCTCGATCACTCGTGCCGCAGCGTGGCTGATCCAAGGGTCTGGATTGCCAAGTTGTTCCCATGCCCAGTCAAAGTTTTCGCTTTTGATATCACGGTTCAGTAACGCCTCTAGGTCGCGGCGCGTTTGTCGCGATTGGGAAGAAAAATTATTGCAATTTGCCTGATGGGCAGTCGTTTCTTGGCCACCTGCATCTTCCAACGAATTCTGTTTGCCGACGTATGTCACACGATAAAGCGTTGACTGAGTCTTTCGACCACCAGTGATCAGATACATGCTGCCATCAGCACCAAACTCAACGTCGGTCACGTTGAGTGGTCGCCCCTTCAAAAAAGTTTCACTGGTCATGGAGTAGCTACTACCTCGCGGCAGCAGGTTGACCAGCAATATTCGGCCATACGCCCAGTCGAGAACAAAGAGACCGTCGCGATACTTTTTCGGAAAGTTGCTTCTTGTGCCAAACTTGACCGTGGTTGGTGAGCCTTTTCCTATGTCGAGGCCGACCGTCGCATTGTCGGGATGGTCAGGATAGTAAGCGGGCCATGAACCTGTGACTCCACGCCAGCCAAAATCACCACCCGTTGTCAGATGAAGGATGCGAGTTGGGCGATACCATGGGGCACCCATGTCGTGTTCTGCGTCCGCATCGTAGGTAAAGCAGTCACCATGTTCGTTGAAATCTATGCCATATGGATTCCGTAAACCGGCTGCCAGGATCTCCACGCTGCCTTTGTCCGGATTGATACGAAGTAAATGCCCCTCTCGGGTTTTTGAACCTTTGGTGGCTTCTCGATACAGTGAGGTGTGGTCGATCACATTGTTTGGCAAGTCCACAGCGTCACCATGAATGGAATAAAGCATCTGGTTTGGGCCGACCACAAGGTCGTTACGCCCATGGCCAACGCCGCCGCTCGATGCATAAACGAGTTCCGGCTCACTGAATTGATCGCCATCGGAACGCAGGCGATACAGGCCTTTGGAATTATTCGCATTGACAAACAAATCACTGCCTCGGAATGTCAAGCCACGACATTCCTGCAGATCGCGGTTGATCCATTCAGTTGACTTGATGGAGTCGCCTGTTGGTGAGAGGGTCAGGCGAAGCAATCCGCTGGCTTCCCTTGCGATGATCAGGCGACCCGCGGAATCAACCGTCATGCTGACCCATGATCCCAAATCGATTTCTGACTCACGGGGAAGTGGTATCTTCTGAATTTCGAAGTTGTCGGCGATGGAGAACATTGCCGTATTTGTTGGTTGGCTTTTATCTTGCTGTAAAGCAAGTTTCCACTGCTCGTAATTATCTAAGGCATCGATGCCAACCTGCTGATCGGGTGAACGTGAAAAAACGCTCTCGATTGGACCGAGATTCACAACGGTTGCAGGGGATCGTTGGGCTCGGGGGGAGGGCGAGTTGCTAGTTGCAGTCCAGTTCGCGTTGCTTCTAATCGTTGTGGTTGGATGCCCGCTGTTGGCAAGTATCAGCTCAATAAAGAAAGCTGAGGGACCGTCTACTCCCACGGCTTCGACAGTTAGTGCGTGCCTGCCCGCCGACAAGGGAAGATCTAACTCGATCTCTTTCATCTCCTGATAGGGGGACGCGATTCCAACCAGAATGCCATCGATTTTGACACGTAAGCACGCAAAGCATGGAGAGAACTTGAGCTTGGCAGTTGTCCGGCCATGGGGGACCAGGAACTGTTTTTTGAACACCAGGTTTTCGCTAGCACTCTTGGTTGGGCTCACCCAGATCCAGTTGGTCGCCTGTTGTTCGGCTAACGTTTCAGCAAGTCCGGGGAGGAGAGTTTCAGAGACTAGCCAAAGTAGGCAGAGGATAGATGCAATGCATTTTCTGCTGAATGAGAAGCGGGTCAGATAACGGTTGTCAACTTCGGGCAAATGGTTTCGGTTCATACAAGTTCTCGCAGGACGCGGAGGTTGATAACATCCCATTCCTCGCCAACCTCTTCATTCATTCCTTTTTCTGTTTCGAGGTACCCAGGTAACTTCCCGAGTACTGAATCTTCGAGGACGAAACGAAACGCTTCCAGTCCAATCTCGCCCAAGCCAATGTGCTCGTGCCGGTCGACTCGACTGCCAAGGGGCTTTTTGCTGTCGTTCAGGTGCAAAGCTGCGATCGCTTGGTCGGGTAAAAGATCATCTACTTTTTTCCGCATCTGATCAAATCCGCCTTTCGTGTTGATCTCGTAACCAGCCGCGTAAGCGTGGCACGTATCAAGGCAGATCCCGACACGGTCGGGTTGTCCAATGCCGTCGATCATGAAGGCTAATTGTTCAAGGGTATGTCCCAAGCAAGAACCTTGGCCTGCAGTGTTTTCAAGAAGTAGTTTGCAGGTGCCTGGAATGACTCGATCTAACGCTTCTGAAGCTGCATCAACGATTCGTTCCAGACCTTCTGATTCTGAACTTTCAGTGAAGGAACCGGGGTGAACGACAAGGCCGCTGAGTGACAGAGCATTGGCGCGTTCAAGTTCAATCACCAAAGCATCGATTGATTTGCGAAATAACTCCTCCTTGGGAGACGCCATGTTGATTAGGTACGAGGCGTGGGCGATTGGATGACTCACAGGTGATGCCGAGATAGCTGCATCCCAGGCTTCGATTGCCGATGTTGCAAGAGGCTTCGCTCTCCAAGCTTGCTCCAACGATTCTGATGCCCCACGCGGAGGTGCGGATCCGGTCTGTAAATCCAGCACGGGAATGGAACCTGGTTTGTCGTCTGCAAAAACGGGCCACTGGCGAGGTGGGTTACTGACGAATATCTGGATACATTCGCAGCCAACGTCTTCGGCACGGCCAACTGCTTTTGATATTCCGCCTTGGCAGGAAACGTGGGAGCCTAGCAGCATGCTGTATCTCGGGGTTAGGGTGCAATGTTTCCAGTTCGCACGCAGTTTAGCCATTCTTCATACCGCATCGCCATCCGGTCGACAGGGCTTTTGGCTAACAGGATGCACATTTCTGAGGTGATTTGCTCGCGACGGAGGGTGAGGCAATCATCCGAGCGTGGGTGCACTTTCAAGTTTTTGCAGCCGTTGTATTCAACAGCTGTTGCAGTTGACAGATGCGGCAGCATGAACGCAATCTGGATGAGGCCGGAGTGGTGCTGGTGCCGGAGATTAGGCCCAAACCGGTTCGTAGTTGAGTAGTCGGGCTTCATCGGGGCCGTGATTGTGGTGTTGACCAACGCGGACTGAAGTCGGCGTGGCTGTTGAATCCGTTATCCCAGGCATCCTGCCGATAGGTTGGATCGGCTTGTCTGTCGGTCAGAACAGGCATATTCACAACAAGAGGGGTTGGGACTTACCTTTGCCGTGCTAAAAAAGGTGATAATGCTGCAGCAGGAAACTTTGAATCGACGACATGAGTAATATGAGCCTCCTGTGTTTTCGCCACCCGTACACCGAAATATCGATATCAGTGCTGTCACGAGCTGATTCGAGATGTTGTCCGGTTAGCACTGCAACGCTATCGAGTTAGCCCATGGAAACCAAAATATCCGTCTCGATTATTTGCCTGAATGAAGCAGGTGTTATCGGTGATTGCCTGCAGCAAGCAGCACTTGTGGCGGATGAAATTGTGATCGTGGATTCGGGCAGCACCGACAAGACGCTTGAAATAGCAGAAAACCACGGCGCGAAAATCTTTCATCAAGATTGGTTGGGCTACGGGAAACAAAAAAACTTTGCCCTCGCTCAGTGCAGTAACGAATGGGTGCTAAGCCTCGATGCTGATGAAGTTTTGACCGATGAGTTGATTGAAGAAATCAAGGGACTGAATTTCGAATCAGAAGTGGTTGGTTATCGCGTAGCACGAAAACTATTTGTGGGCGATCGGTTCATTTGCTGGGGAGGATATTATCCAGACTACCAGCTCCGTCTATTCCGGAATTCGTTGGGTGATTTCAACGAATTGGCTGTGCATGAGAGCGTCCAGTTGCCCGCAAATGCAAGAGTAAGTGATCTTAAGAAGCCACTGGACCACTTCTCATACGAGTCATTGGAGCAGATGGATGCCGCGTTCCATAAGTTTGCCAAACTCTCGACGAAGAAAAAAAATCGATTCCTGAATCCCTTTCGCGCTGTTTTCAATTTCTTTTATACCTTTCTGTATAAGTATCTGCTGAGGCTTGGATTCCTGCACGGTGTGACAGGGCTGCGTTTGGCTTGGATTCATGCGAAGTATTCGTTTTTGAAATACATCTATCGGATGTGAGCGTGAGGGGGGCTTTCGCG
>Ga0315332_10001246_pt1 | contig 13316 bp, 8 predicted proteins | sample M110034915metaG_FD_203455 | JGI IMG/M metagenome (GOLD analysis project Ga0315332, IMG submission 203455) | Ammonia-oxidizing marine archaeal communities from Monterey Bay, California, United States - M1 100m 34915 | ecosystem: Environmental > Aquatic > Marine > Intertidal zone | place: USA...
AAGGCCAACCAAAAAGCCATAACAGCGTTCCTTACGGCATCAGAGCAGGTGGTTTCATTCATCGGCGACGTACGCTTTGTAGGGAAGGCGATGATCGGCGACCGGGAAGAGGAACAAGCGGCACGGTCAACAGCAATAATTCACCGTGTTGGGGATTACGATAAGGAAGCAGTTTTTTCGCGTGTGGCCAAGGAGTGTGCATTGTCCATTAATGCGGAGGATGTAGAGCCGATTCAAGTGGCAACCATGGGCGATGTCCCTTTCACGGGCTTGCACAACGGCAAGGTGAAAATTCCGCTCAAGGTCAAGCGCACAGGCGAGTTCAATGAAAGTATCAAGTTAAAAGTATTCGGCATCTCTCAACTGGACAAGTTGGGGGAACTGGAGGTGAAAAAGGATCAGGGAGAAGCCACGCTTGAAATTGACTTGGCCAAGTTCAAGGTGCCTGTTGGTCGGTACATTTTTCACCTCGCCTCAACAGTAAAGGGGAAATACCAATACCCTCCACTGAACGGCAAAAAGACTGACAAAAAGAAGGATGTCACTTACCAAATGTTCTCTCCGCCCATCGTATTGGAGGTGGTTGCCGCGCCTAAGCCGCTGGAAAAAGCGAAGTGAAAGGCCCTGCACCCGCCTTTCGCTTTGGGGTTGTCTGGTTCATTTAGTTGGCACGGTTTATGCCAAGATACAGCGAAACTTTTGCTCGTCATTTGAGCCTTTTCAGGGCATTCTTCAACTCCATGAAGCTAATTCTTGATTCCCACAATATTGAACTCACCGAGGCAATTAAAGATCATGTGAGCGGCTGTATTCACAAATTTGAACATATGAACCAAAGGGCCTTGGAAGCCCGGGTGAATCTGGAGCGGGATCATGTTGGTCTCCCGGGGAATAAGTACAAATGCACCATGCATCTTTATTTTAAGGGGACGGATATGTTTGCAGAGGATCATGAAAGTGACCTATATGCCGCCATTGATTTAGTGACAAAAAAAGTTCAACAGCAATTGAGGAAACGTCACAGTAAAATCATCACACGACATCACACAGGGGCGGCAAAAGCCAAGCAGACAAGGCAGTTGGCGGATGTGTGATTGATATTTGGATTCAAAATTCAGCACAAGTTGAGGCTCGTTGAATGATTCTTCAGTCACGCGCGATCTGGGCGAGCAAAGGGAATCTCATTGCAGACGGGGCGATTCGTATTAGGGGCGAGCGAATTGCAGAGGTTGGGGTTCGAGATGACATTGCTCCTGAAGCGGGTGAGCCTGTGGCTGATCTTGGCGACTCAATAATCTTCCCGGCATTTGTTAACGCTCACTGCCACCTCGATTATTCCGGGTTGGCTGGCGGGTTATCTCCAGGCACATCATTTGCCGACTGGTTGGCTCAGATCGTGTCGATCAAGCAGTCGTTAACGCATGATGATCATGAAGCCGCTTGGCTTGCCGGAGCTGATATGTTGCTGAGTACGGGTTGCGGGACGGTGGCAAATATCGAATCAGTGCCGGGAATGTATGCGCGCATGGCGCCCCAGACACCCCTTCTAGTTTGTCCGTTTATCGAACTCATAGCTTATCATTCTGAAGATGAAATTGCTGCGATAGACCTGGCCCAGAATGAGTTGATGGCGAATGAGCCACTTGCGTTAAAGGTTGGAGTTTCGCCTCACTCACCGTACACCGTGACGCCGGAAGGGTTGAAATCACTTGCGATGTTTGCGGATGAAAATTTGTTGCCGATGAGCATTCACTTGGCTGAGTCGGATGATGAATGGGATATGTTCGTCGACGAAGCCGGTCCACTATACGACACGATGAGTTCCCTGGGTAGGGTAATGGGTGACTGTGGCAAGGGAACGCCTGTGCAGCACTTAGCCAAGGCGGCTGGGTTCTCAAAAAAAACATTGGTTGTTCACGCGAACAGGCTGATCAAAGCCGATGTTGAAATATTGCAGAGAGTGAGGGCTGATGTGGTTCATTGCCCTAGAAGTCACACTTGGTTTGGTCACGCTAATTTCGAGTGCGAACGCTTGGCCAAAGCCGGGGTGAACATCTGCATTGGAACAGACAGTTTGGCCAGCTCAGGCGGAGAGATGCTGGAGACAGGGCTCAACATGTTCGCTGAAATGCAGGAACTCAGCCGGAACCATCCAGAGTTGCCGTGTGATGATTTACTGGTAATGGCAACAAAAAACGGTGCAACGGCGCTGGGATTGGGGGATGAAATTGGGGTGTTGAAAGAAGGCTTGATTGCGAATATAGCCGTCATTCCTTTCAACGACTCAGCATCAAGTGTGTCAGAGGCGATCGTTCAGCATAGCCGTCCTGTAACCATGTTGATGATTCAGGGTAAGCGCGTTTTTTCAGGCATAGATTCAATTGTGGATTGACTGTGTGTCGAATGTTTAGAAACCTCCCTTGCACTTTGGCGCTTTCTTGAGATGTCAGTTTTAAAAATCAAAGATCCGGAATCTTGCAAATACGACCTGATTTCGTTGGGTGAGATCATGTTACGACTGGATCCTGGGCATACCCGGGTTCGAACTGCACGCAGATTTGATGTGTGGGAAGGTGGGGGGGAATATAATGTAGCGCGAGGGCTGAGGCGATGTTTTGGATTACGAACCGGGATCATTACGGCTTTTGCTGACAATGAAATCGGAAGGTTGCTGGAGGATTTCATCCTGCAGGGCGGGGTTGACGTCTCGTTGATCAACTGGATTCCATATGACGGGATAGGGAAAACCGTCCGAAATGGATTAAACTTTACAGAGCGCGGTTTTGGTATTCGTGGTGCATTAGGCGTGTCCGATCGAGGCTCAACAGCTGCATCACAAATCAAACCAGATGATTTTGACTGGGAGGATGTTTTTAAAAACCAGGGTGTCCGTTGGTTTCATACAGGGGGAATCTTTGCTGGGCTCTCCGAATCCACCGCAGAAACGGTAATAACCGCAGTCAAGGCAGCCAGAAAATATGGGACAGTTGTATCATATGATCTTAATTACCGACCCTCACTATGGAAAAGTATTGGCGGGAAGAAAAAAGCCCAGGAAGTGAATCGTGAGATTGCCAAATATGTGGATGTGATGATTGGCAATGAAGAGGATTTTACAGCCTGTCTGGGTTTTGAGGTTGACGGTCTCGACGATAATATCTCGTCAATTGATGTTGAAAAGTTTAAGGCAATGATCGGCGCAGTTGTTGTCGAATATCCGGATCTAAGAGTTATTGCAAGCACCCTCCGAACTGTGAGTTCAGCAACGGTTAACGATTGGAGTGCCGTTTGTTGGGCTGCCGACCGTTTTTTTGAAGGCGACTACCATTCTCAATTGGAAATTTTTGACAGGGTCGGTGGTGGGGACAGTTTCGCCTCTGGGTTGATCTACGGTCTTTTAAAAACAGGTGATCCTGCTAAAGCGATTAATTATGGTGTTGCCCACGGAGCGTTGGCTATGACAACCCCCGGAGACACCTCCATGGCCTCAATGGCTGAAGTGGAGAAAATCATGGAAGGTGGAGGGGCGAGAGTTGTTCGTTAACTCTCACCGAAAATAAAAAAATTATTGCGCGCCGTTGCACAGTAAACAACTGATTCCTCGGATTATCTGAGCATCTAAAACGGAGATGAAATTCTTTGCTGGAGAGTTGCTTGGCTGAATTTCCATCATCTACATATACGCCAGTCAGTAAACAGTCGGAAAAACATCCTTATAATTGAGGGAAATGTTTTGCTCCGACTTCTAGTTATGTAGCCTATCCATACTCCCTTTCCAGATCAACCTTATTGAATCAAGCCGGGACCGAGCTTGGCCAAGGCATTGTTCCAATTTCTTTTTCTCTTCTTTTAGCATCAATATTTCTCTCGATCTGACATTAGCATTTATCTTTGCCAAGGTTTCGAGACGATTAATTTCTGCTGAAAGTTTTTGACTCATAGTCTTAACAGTTTGCTGTTTTAACTTTGTAACTTGTTCCGATAAAAGGTGATCACCAGCCTCAACCATTGATGGTATCAGTTTTTTTAGTTGCCTGAATTCTGGAATTAGGTGGGCTGGTGCATTTTTCATGGTTTTAGGCAGTGAGATAAATCTCTGGTCCGTATTAAGCTCAGGTTTTCCATGGTGGTTCATTACAATCCGAATGGGGGTGGGTGGAAGAAAGCGGTCTGCGTTCAATTCGGATGGCGCCAAGCATTCTAAGATAAATACGGACTCCATTAGGAGAGCAGGAGTAGAATCGGTGTCCCAGTGTACAAAAACAGCGGTTCCATCATTTGATCCCAATAGTTGTTCAATACAAGCCGACATTATGGGATGATCCCAGGAAACGTAGATCAAATCGTCTCGGGAAACGGCTCGAGTCCGGTCAAAAGTGAGACTGACCACGCCATCGCGGTTGCCCGGTAAATTAATCGGTAACCGATGGGCGTTTGTAATCCGATAGGTTTGCGGGTCAATGTCATCAATCCCAAGTCCCATAAAGTCAAAAAGATGGAGAGCGAATTCTTCCAGTTCGATTGATTTTTCGCTCTTTTTAATTTGGCGGATCAAGTCACTAGAGACAGAGCTCGAATGAGAGTTGATTTCCAGAAGTTGATCCATGCCTTCCTGAAGTTGGACTTGGAGCTTTATGCGGCTTTCGGCGGTGTCATTAATTAATTGATCGAAGTCCTCTTTTAATCCAGAAAACGACTGGTGTAGGCGCTCCTGAAACTCATCCAAGATGGTTTGCCCTCCCAATATGCTTTCTTCGAATGCGTTTAGTCCCAAATGTAACCAATTGGCCAAGGTTTCTCTATTGCTAGGCTTTAGATATGGGATATGAATTTTTATGTCATTTTTCTGCCCAATACGATCCAAGCGACCGATTCGTTGTTCAAGTAGTTCTGGGTTCAAATGGAGGTCAAATAAAGCCAAGTGCTGGCAGAACTGGAAATTCCTTCCTTCGCTGCCAATTTCGGAACAAATCAAAAGTTTGGCGCCATCTTCTTCAGCAAACCAGGCGGCATTTCTATCCCGCTGGATCAGGGTTAGCTCTTCATGAAAGATTGCTATTTTCAGATTAACTTTGCTTCTTACGGCCTCTTCAACAGCGCAAGCCTTTGCCTTGCTCCTGCATATCAGGAGAAACTTGTCGGCAGTATTTTTACGCAAAAGGGAGACAAGCCACTCAATCCGCGGGTCATCGACAAAGTTGTACCTTGGCTCTTTATCAGTCAGGCCAATGTCGAAATGAAATTCGGCACGTTCGTTTTCACAATCTTGGATTGTGTTATCAAAGCCCAGAGGGATCAGCTTTGCCAAGCGCCTGGGGAAACCACGGATTGTTTTTCGTGTGTTACGAAACAAAACCCGGCCTGTGCCGTGCCTGTCAGCTAGGTCTCGAATCAACTCGGCCCTTGTCGGCTCTGTGAGCTTTTTACCCTTGCCCAATTCAGAGTTCACCTTGGCAAGGATAGCATTTGTGGTGGGGAACTGCCCTAGTTCTGATTTCTTTAAATCTTCATTTGCAATAATTTTTTGGCAAAGTTTTGCGACGGGTTCGTAATTCAAAGTTTCTTCCTTGAATATCTCAAAGTCAGAAAACCGATTGGGATCCAATAGGCGTAATCGCGCAAAATGACTCATCAGACCCAACTGCTGGGGGGTTGCCGTCAGCAACAGCAGTGATCCAGCCCGTTGGCCCAGAGCTTCAATAAGTTGGTACTTAGCGCTTGGTTTATCCGGATTCCATTCGAGGTGGTGAGCCTCGTCAACAATAAGTAAATCCCAAGGAGCTTGAGTTACCTGTGCTGTTCGCTTGGCCGATTTGGCCAGCCATTCGATGCTGGCCAGCACCAATTGGTCGTCTTCGAAAGGATTGAAGCTGGCTTGAGAAGACTCGATAGCTTTGCAGCGTTCCTCATCGAATATACTGAACCAGTGGTTGAAGCGACGGAGCAGCTCAACGAACCATTGATTGACCAGCGAGTCGGGTAAGATAATCAAAATTCGTTTGGCTCGACCACAAACAAGCATTCTGTTCAGAATTAAACAGGCCTCAATGGTCTTGCCCAAGCCGACTTCGTCTGCAAGCAGTACCCGGGGCAGTTGCCGGTTTGACACCTCGTGGGCAACGTACATCTGATGCGGGATTAGATCGATTTTGCCGCCGAGTAGACCCCGGACAGGGGATTTGCGCCAATGAAAGATCAAGTTCATGGCAGTAAGACGTAAATCGAAGAGCGCACTGTCGCTGGTTTGGCCCCGTAATAATCGATCCTCTGGGCCACGGTCTGACATTCCGAAGTGAAGTTGCTGTTCAATCAGAACATCGTTTTTCCCGTGATAAGTAAGCAGGCCACCGGATTCTGAAACGCGTTCGATAATTAACTCAGTTTTGTCTTCACTCTGAATAGTACTTCCAGCTTGAAAGCTGACTCGATAGAGAGGCGGTGACTCAAGTGAGTAACGTCGAGTTTCCTCGCAAGCCGGGAAGAAAATATCGACTGATTGTTCTTCAGTTGAATCAACGATCCCCAGACCAAGTTCGGGTTCCGAACTGCTGGCCCAGCGTTGGCCGGCAACAAAAGTATTTAATGAGATATCTTGGTTCACTTTTTCGGCTAATACGCCGAGCGAACATTAATGGATAGTGCCCTTTCGAAAAAGAAAATCTTAATAAATGCAGTCTGGGGGGATTGTTTTCTTGCGCTTACACACTATGACAACTTGCGTTATTTTATAACCGTCCGGACGATTAAAATATTGGCTTTGTGTGCTGTATCAGCTGGGTTCTTATTGGGATCGTTATGGTTATCCACTTGTGAAGGTGTTTAGATCATTTTTCAAAGACTCAGTTTAGGTTCTGCCGGTATTGGAAGTTTAACGGCATCCTTGTTTTTGAATTTAGTTATCTCACAAAAACGTCAAAACTGTCTTGTGATCTAAATTGCTGTTGCATTGGTGTGTGATCCTTTTGTTCTCAGTATTATCTCTGGGTTTAATATGGCTGAGATTAACGGTCGTCTTGGGTGCGGGATTCGGGCATTGCCGAAAGTGTTGCCGTAGCTCGAGCGTTAGGCTGGCCTGGATGACGAATAACGGGCCGGCACGTCAGCCGAAGGTTCAGGGCCCGGTGCCAGGCGGCTTCATTTCCGTGGTGATCATTCTTCGCACTTCTGCCATGGGAAGCCCTTTTGTCGAGGCGATGCCGGCCGCGACCCCGGCCAGGTAGGCCGTGGAAAAAGAGGTGCCCGTGCCATAAAAAGTCTGGTTGTTAAACACGGTCACTCCGGCGCCGGGCGCTGCAGCTTCGACGAAGTTTCCGGAGTTGGCGTAATTGGCGACACTGCGACCGCTTCGGTTTAGTGCCGTCACGCCGATGACTTCCGCCTGGGCCGCAGGATAAACAGGCTGGCCGGTCGGCTCGTTTCCGGCTGCTGCTAGAAATAAGACTCCGCTGCTTGCGCCGGATTGAATGACGGTTCGCATCAGGTCGTTTTGATCGTCAGAGCCAAGGCTGAGGCTGATGATGTCGGCCCCGGCTTCGATCGCCGCCTGAACTCCTAGAGCCACTTCAAAGGTTGAGGTGCTTTCAGATTGGCCGTAAACATCGATTGGCAAGATTTTCACAGAGGTTTCCTGCTCGCCATCAAGGGAGGCGGATAGGCCTCGTAGGATCGTCTCGGCCATCGATGTCCCGTGGTTGACTTGATCCGAGCTGTCCGCCGGGGCGCCAGCCATGGGGATTTCTTGCAATAAAAAATCGCTGACCTGTGACCCATCTCGCTGGACGCTCGAGTCAACTAGGCCTATCACGATTCCATCCTCGTCCGCGGACGAGGGGCGTAGTTTCAGCGTTGGAGCCGCAAGCCCGACCGGCGTGAGAGTGTCGGGGCGGGTGATGCCGTAATTGCTTTCGACGGATGCTACACCCTCATTTTTTTCGAGCAAAGCCTCGGCTTTGCCGGCTTGTTGTTCATTTTCAAAACGGAGCCTGTAAATGTCGAGTCCGTCGATTTTGCCAACAATCTTCGCACCGAGTTCGGCGGCGAGAGCCTCGATATCTATTCCCGATCCCGGTTCGAGAGTGACGACGAGTTCGTTGGGGATTTTGCCTGGCTTAATACTGACTTTTTTGCGCTTGGCCAAGCGTTTGGTTGGGATGATTCGAACGACGGCTTTTTCGGATGAAGTTTTGTAAACAAGAAGCCTGGAGGAGGCTTTGGGGGATGGGATGATTGCGAAATTGACATCGCTCAGCAGGCGGCGAAGTGCTTTTGAGTGAGTCAGGTTTTTGAACCGTGTTGTGACATGAAGCCTTAAATTCGGTTCAACAAAAATTTGCCAGCGACCCTGTTCGCTGAGTGACTGCAGTACTTTTTCGAGTGAGCATTTCTCAAGTAGAGCCGATGCCGTCCCGTCCGCCTCCCATTTCAGACCAATGCCTTGTGAAGCCACCTGGGGTTCATCCCCAGCGGTTCCCATCACGGCAACGAGTAAAGCCGTGCATAGAGAGGCAAATTTCATCCGGCAGGGAAACTACGAAAAACCAAGACATCACACAATGTTTTGCTTTTTGGTTAGAAAATGTTCGCCGGGTTAGACATGCCCGAATCAATCCAGAACAGTATCGATCTGCCGATTCCGCGGTTTCGGGATGAGAACAAATAAATCGATCTTCATCTGAACGCTTTTTCACAGAAGGCATTGACTCATGATCTTGAAATCCGCTACGCCACCGCCGAGAGCCTGATGAAAGACTTCGAGTGACTCATGTAACATTAGGGTTACTGTCCGGCCAACGTGACCTTGGCTAAGTACATGAGGGGATTACTGCGGAACAAGGTTCCGGCCTGAACCCCGCCCAAGCATCTCACGGCTTCGGGATTTGGTTTAGTGTGTAGTGAAACGTGTCGTGCCAGAGGTCTTTTCCGGCTTGGCTTATCACGTCAAAACACCTTACCTGCGTGACGTGTCCCTTCCTCCATTCATTCAGTGAGAGGCGCAGCTCGAGTCGGTTAGCTGACAGCGTTGTATTGGTCACCTCGATCGGTGTCTGGCTGCCCTTTTCTCCGGCGTGGTTGAATCGAGGTGAGCCATAGTTGGAGTGGTAAGCGTAACGAAACTGGGATATATCGAAGTTGTCAGGGTCGACGGCGCTTGGATTGGCAGGCTCAGTAAACGTCAGCAGAAACCCATCCGGCTTGGCCTCGACCTTCCGGATGGAGAACGGGGTTCTGCCGGTAAAGGTTACGCGTTCAAGTGACGCCGGATCGGGAGCGATACTTGTCCAGGTGCGCTGCAAACCGCCTACGTAAAGGTTGCCGTCCGGGCCGAAACTCAGCCTGTTCACCCCGGATCGAAAGCCGGTGATGAACGAGAACACGGCGCCCTGATATTCGCCGTTTACTTTCTCTAGAAACACGCGGGTGACGAGTGCATTCTGAAAATCGCCGACGAGCAACTGACCCTTGAAGGGGCCAAATCGGTTATCTCGAATTTCGGCCATACCGGAGATCGAGCGGGCGAGCGAGTAGGGGAACCAAATCGCCGGCGGGGTGAAGGTGCCGCGCCCTTCATAAAGTTTTTTTGAGTCGGGAGTGGAGGAGGGGCGGCCAAAGAATTTACCGGGGCGTAGGTGGTTGAGCTCGCACACCGCCGTCCAGTGGCCTTGGTTGTCTGTCACGAAAACATCCCGTTCAGGGCCGAATACCCCAATGCCGTTCGGTTCCCGAAAGCCGGAGGCGACGCCATCCATGGTTCCGTTGCTGCCTCTCCGGATTGCCCAGCCCATGAATTTCATGTCCCAACGGCCACTGTGTCCGGCGTTGGCGAGGACGAACCGCCCATCACGATCCAGGACTGGTCCGTAAGAGAAGGCGTTGTAATGCCCGGAGTAACCCCAGTCGGCACTGACACGCGTGAACTTTGTCCTACTGTTTTTTTCATCGAATGCAATCTCGGTGAGTTCTGGCTTTTGAGAGACGTAAAGCCTGCCATCTCGCACAAGCAGGCCCATAGGTTCGTTCAACCCCTTGGCCAAACGGTTGAGCGTGACAGGTCCGGCATTTTCGATCAGGCCGTTGAGCAGATACACATCGCCGGGCCAGGTGCAAACGGCAAGTCGCCCGTCCCCGAGCCAGTCCATTCCTGTGATCAACAAATCCAGGTCGGTGGGTAGGGGTAAATACTCGGTTTTATAGTAAGAGCTTTTCGACCCTACTCCCGGCTTGAACTCTGTTTGGCCCACTTCACCAATTTTGGCCAAGGGGGATGCGGGTTTCTTTGGGAGTGCAGCCAAGTGCTCATCGTGATGGGTCGTAATGATGAACGTGGCCTCGGCCTTATGCGGGGGAACAAGTACCCAATGCTGCTCGGCAACCGTCTCGATTGTCTGCGTGTCGTAAATGGTTTCGGCGCCTGCCTCGGTGATGATCGGTTCGATATAGCTCAACGGGGTGTTTGTGACTTGAACAGCGAGACCATCGATCCCGTCAACTGTAACAGCGCGTTTTTCTGTACCGTTCTGGAAACTGTTAGCGAGAAACCAGAGCGGACTTTTGCACTGACTGATAGTCAAAGCTCGCTGCAAGCCTCTGGGACTGTTCGATGGTTGGAGTTGCACGGCAACGGTTTCGCCGGTCTTCAACTGAAATGTGTAATGTAGCGTCACAGAATTTCCATCTGTGGTCGTGCCGGTAAATTTTCCTTTTGGTTGATTGCCTTCGAGGGTGAACCTGGCTCCGGGCGGCCTCGTTCGCCACGGGAGCGTTGGCAGATTTCCCCACAGCAATTGGCCTTTAGGTTGGGCGATGAATGGGCGCTTTGCGTTGACGTATTGGGGCCCGTACAGGTCAAGTTTGCCACGCCATACGCTGTGCGCTCTGAGGTTCTGGGTGTCGAAGGCAAACTGAATATTGCCCATCGGGATGACAATGCTTCGCGTGGCCTTGGGCATTGGAGCATAACGGAAAAGCTGCCCAGGCGGGTCGTGAGCTGGCCTGACTGTCTCTGCTTGGCTTGGCGTAGCCAGGGGCAGGGCGGATGCGATTGCGGTTAAGGAGATAAAGAGTCTTAGTGACATATGGAGCGGTTGGCCACCCGCAATCTGCTAGAAAACGGATCGGCCATCAATTCAAACTGCGCTCTTAGTCAAGTTTTGGCTGGCCGGCGCTGGGGTGGCGGTTAAGATCTCCCTGCAAAAATCGGATGATCAAAATGAAAACACTCACTTGGTTGAATCGTGCCGTGGCTTTGGCTGTGGTTTCTGTTGTTGGTTTCGCTGTAAGCCAGTCCGCCCATGCAGGTAAACCGCCCAAGGGCTTTACCGCGTTGTTCAATGAGAGGGATCTCACCGGATGGTGGGGGCTCAAGACGGAAGACCCAGTTAAGTGGAAGGCACTCTCCGCAGACAAGTTGGCAGAGAAAAAAGCGGCGAGCCTAAAGGATATCGCGCAACATTGGTCAGTGGACGGCGAGGAACTCGTCAACGATGGCCAAGGGCTCTATCTGAGCACCCAGAAAGACTACGGCGACTTTGAGCTCCTTGTTGACTACAAGACGGTACCCAAGGCCGACAGTGGGATTTATTTGCGAGGCATACCCCAGGTGCAAATTTGGGACAGCACAGAGGAGGCCAAGTTTAATATCGGTGCTAACAAAGGTTCCGGCGGCTTGTGGAATAACAGCAAAGGTACCCCCGGCAAGGATCCACTTGTGCTGGCGGACAAGCCGTTTGGCCAATGGAACAGTTTTCGCATCATCATGGTCGGCGAACGTGTCTCGGTCTGGCTCAATGGTAAGATGATTGTCGATCACGCTCGGATGGAAAACTATTTCAACCGGAAGGGTCAAATTCCACGGACCGGCCCAATTCAGTTGCAGACCCACGGTGGCGAGATTCGGTGGCGGAATGTTTTCATCCGAGAGATAGGCACCAACGAGGGAAATGAAATCTTGGCATCGAAAGACGGCAATGATTTTAAGTCAGCATTCAATGGAAAGAATTTTGAAGGATGGGCTGGGCCGACAAATAATTATAGCATTGACCAAGGCTCAATCCAGTGTTTGAAAGGCAAGGGAGGAACCATTTATGTCAATGATGAATTGAGTGACTTTTCGGCGCGGATGGAATTCAAGCTGCCGCCAGGTGGGAATAACGGGCTCGCCATCCGCTATCCAGGGAGTGGTGACACAGCCTATGTTGGCATGTGTGAACTGCAGGTGCTCGACGACTCTGCCAAGAAGTATGCCAAGCTGCATCCTTCGCAGTACCACGGGTCGGCATATGGCATGGCGCCCGCCGCCCGCGGCTATCAGCGCCCAGTGGGTGAGTGGAATTTCCAGGAAGTCACGGTTAATGGTTCAAGGATCAAGGTTGAGCTAAACGGCACAATTATCCTTAACGCCGACTTGGCCAATGTGGAAAAGCCGATGTATGATCTTGGCAAATTCAAGGGGCGTCTGCGTAAGTCCGGGTACTTTGGCTTTGCTGGCCATGGTGACGCCGTCTCCTTCCGCAACATCAGTATCAGGAATATCAAGTAACCTACGAAAGGTCGCGCGGGTTACTGGTTCTTCTTTTTCAACTCGGCTTCCTGTTCCTTGGTCAGGATTTCCGGCTTGGCACCTTGTTTGAGCTCAGCCTGTGAGGGGATGCGGACAATATTGCTTGTCACCGGCTTCTTGGCAGCGGCCTTGGCTTGCTCAACAGAGATTAGTTCAATCTCAAAGCGCAGAGTGGAGTAGGGCGGTATCTTTGGGCGTTTACCGCCCGGGCCGTAGGCCAGTTCCTGAGGGACAACGATTTCCCACTTGCCGCCCGGCTTCATCATCGTCAGCGCCTCGGTCCAGCCGGGAATGACCCGGGTCAACCCGAACGTACTGGTCTTGTTGCGCGAGTGGGAACTGTCGAACTCGTTGCCGTCGATTGTCCAGCCCCGGTAGTGAACTTCTGCCTTGTCGCTTTTTGTGGGCGACGAGCCCTTACCCTCTTTGATGACTCGGTATTGCAAGCCGCTAGGCGTTATCTTGACGCCGGGTTTCTTTCGGTTTGCGGCGAGATAATCCATGCTAGCTTTTTTGGTGATGTCCGCCTTGGCCGTACGCTTGGTCTGTTCCCGCTGCTGATAATCTTTCCAGACATCATCGAGGATTTTTTTTGATTCCTCCTTGGTCATCAATTCGTCCTTCGACAGGTAAGCCGTCTTGACGCCCTCGGCAAACTGGTTGAAATCAATTTCGATTTCCTTGCTGCCAAAATCGCCGCCAATCTGCAGGCCAACGGCGTAGCTGAAACGCTCTTTTTTTGTTGCTGGATTGCCAGCAG
>Ga0315332_10001255_pt1 | contig 13276 bp, 8 predicted proteins | sample M110034915metaG_FD_203455 | JGI IMG/M metagenome (GOLD analysis project Ga0315332, IMG submission 203455) | Ammonia-oxidizing marine archaeal communities from Monterey Bay, California, United States - M1 100m 34915 | ecosystem: Environmental > Aquatic > Marine > Intertidal zone | place: USA...
ATGCGTGGGGCGTGATGGGCTCGGCGCACAAGCGGCTTTTCTCGACGACCGTGGCCGCGGCCAACTCGAGTCGAGGAGGGGCCGCGGCGTCCTACACACACGACGAGATCGGCGGATACGACCCGCGCGGGAGTCAGGCGGTCTTCGTCGGCGTCGGCGGGCGGGACTCGGTTCGGCGCGTGGACGACGCCTACCTGACTCAGACCTTCGGGATGGGGAGGGAGGGCGAGGGCGCCGCCCGCTTCGGTTGGCGCGGCGAAGAGGAGCGCTATGTCTCGCCCGAAGGCGTCTCGATCGGGGGCAGCGAGACGACGCGCTGGGTTGGGACCGTCGAGGGGAATTGGGCGCCCGCCGACGCGTTCTCGACAAGGGCGGTGCTCACCTACTATCAGATCCGCGCAGAAAACGACGTCGCTCGCCGCACGGAGCTCGTCGACCGTGAGCTTCGAGGTGAAGTCGAGGCGTCGCGCAATTTCGTGTTCGACCTTTTCGATCTCGACGTCTACTTCGGCGTCGACGTGCGACAGCTCTCCCTTTCGCTCGACGAAGCGCCCTTGGACTTCGAACCCGAGGAGGACGTCCCGGCGCTCTCGGGGGATCGGTCCTTCGACAAGAGCGCGACGACCGGGGGACTCTTCGTCGGGCTCGACGCGCGGATGACGGACTGGTTCTCGTTGACGGCGGGCGCCCGGCTGCAATTGGACACACGCTTCGATCCCGCGGTGGCTCCTCAGGTGGGCCTTCTCCTGGAACCCACGTCCTGGCTGAAGCTCCGGGCGCAATACGGCCGATCCGACCGTTACCCGTCTCTGAACGATCTCTATGCGCCGGTGGTCGCCCAGCTAGGGGGCGTCTACTTCTTGTCCGGCAACCCCGAGCTCGTCCCCGAGAAGGCCGATACCTGGCGGGCAGGTTTCGAGCTGGCCCTGGGCGACGCCTTCTCGCTCTCGGCCACGGGTTTCTGGAACGAGATCGACGGGTTGATCCGACGCCTCCCCGAAGAATCGATCCAGGTCGGCACGGAGCTGATCCCTTTTGGGGGAGAGCCGCTGACGGAGGAGGAGCAGGCTCTCTGCACTCGACTCCCTACGCTCCCGCTCTGCGATACGACGCCGACCTTCGTCGAGAGTCCCGTCCGCGCGGACCTCTTCGTCCAGAAGAACCTCGAGCGCGTCAGAACCCGCGGCGTCGAGGGGCAGATGTTCTGGCGGCCGCTGGACTGGGCCCTCGTGCGCGTCGGGTACACGCTCATGGACACTCATGTCGACTCGGAAGTGATGCCGGACCTCAAACGGCTTCCCAATGAGCCCGAGCACACGGTCGATCTCGAGCTGCGGCTGCGGGGGCGGCGCCTGTCTCGTTTTCTGGGTGAGCCCGAGCTCTCGACCGTGGCGCGCTTTCGCGGTGCCGCGCTCCGCGAGACGAGCGGGACCGGGCTGGCGGGCTTCACGAGCACGGAGCATACGAGCAGCTCGTGGGTCGTCGACGTGCGATTGCAGCTGCCCATCGCGGAGGTCGTGACGCTCAACTTCGACGTCCGGAACCTGACCGACGAGATGACCATCGACTCCTATGAGATCCGAGGGCGCTCTTTCTTTGCCGGCCTGAGATACCGATGGCCTCACGATTTCTAGTCCACACGCCCGAGCCAAAGCAGGAGACTCCAATGATGCTTTCTTCCCACCGTTCGCTGCTGCTGAATCTCTCGACACTTTTTTTCGTTCTCGCGACGCTTTTTTGGCCGAGTGCGAGCACGTCGCAGGAAACCATCACGCTCGCTCCTGGGAGCGAAGGCGCCGATTCCAGCTATTACACGTTTTTCCCGCTCCTGGTCCGGGGCAGCTATACGACGATGTATGCCTTCACTTCGACCGAGACAACGGGCGAATCACATAGCATGGAGACGTTTCTGAAATTCGATCTCCCCGCTGATCTCCTCGATCTCGACGTGCCGCCCGGGCCCGGCGAAGTTGCGGACGTGCTCGATGCCTTCCTGGTGATGGTCTTCGCGTTTACGTTCGCGCACGATGGGGATCCCTCGGATCCGGACGGCGAACTCCGTGTTCACGAGGTGCTCGAAGATTGGGACGAGTCGACGATGAACTACGCGAACCATCCGGATGCGGGTCCGTATTTTGCGTCGATCTCGGGAGTCGATACCTTCGGTTCGCTCGTCTTCGACGTGACGGAATCGGTTCGAGACTGGGCCGCCGGAACTCATCCGAACTACGGGTTCAAGCTCTCCAATCCCAGCCCCGAACCGATTGGCTTTCATTCCTTCGAAGCGGCGGTGGATCCCTCTCTGCAGGCTCAGTTGATCATCACCGTGCCCGAACCGGGGTTTGGTGTGGGCGTGGGACTCGCCACGCTGATCTTGGTGGGGCGGCGGCCATCGAACCGTCGACGATTCGGCCTCGACGAGAGCGGGACGTGAGCAGGACGGAGGAGGCGCGCCGCCTCGGGTCAGACGATCATCGGCCCCGGCGCGTAAAGTAGGGTCTGGCCGATCTTCTGATCGGGACACTCGGCGACACGAGGGCTGACCGCCGGCCCGCTCGGCGAAGAGGGTGTCCGATCAGGAGGGACCCTCGGCGGGGGATCGCACGATCTGGATCCAGCCGCGCGGTTCGGTCCCGGAGAGCCTGTTGAAATCATCGAGGCCGTGGTGGCGAATGATCGACCGGAGATCGCGGACGTAGTCTTCGCCCCGTTCCGAGTAGCGCAGGAGTTCGCCGGCTAATTCCTGGCCCGAGACGGCTTTGTTCTCGCGGCGCCGTTGTGCTCGGAGAGACCGAAGTCCCGCATAGGCCCGGGAGCTGTTCAAGTTGAGCACGTAGGCGCGGGTGGCCTCACAAATCGTCTCGAAGGCGGCCATGCGGACCGGCGCGGCTTTCGCGGCGATCGACGGCCCTGCATTTCCCGAGGCATGCTGGCCGAAGAGCGCGTTGCCCTCGATGGCAAATCGGGACCGGCCCCAGCCGCTCTCGTCAGCGGCCTGGGCGAGGAGCAGTCCGATGGGGATCCGGTCCACTCGCTGGAGCAATTCGGGGACCGAGGGCGTGGCGAGGCCATACCGCTCGCTGAGGTCGGCCAGAAAAAGAGTGTCTTGCTCCGTCGAAGTAGGACTCGATTCGAGCGCCAGCAGCCGCACGCGATCCGCGGCAACCGCGTCGTTGACGGCAACCGCCGAGGGCAGCATGAGTCGTAGGAAGAGATCGACGCGTTGGGCGGGCAAGCTCGACAGGTCATTCGGCAATCGGTCGACCTGGACGGTCGTGATCGCGCGAGCCTGGCGAAGAGAGTCCAACGAGTTCGCCGAGGTTTTGAAATATTCGAGCAGGGCCGAGGCCGACTGCACGCGGGCGCGCGGCGGGCCCTCGAAGCTGCAGACGGGGGGCATTTCCCCGTCCGCGTCCGGGGCGGCCGAGCATGATGTGAGCAGAGCTATAAACACAAGGAAGTTCGGAGAATTACGACGTTTCTGGTGAATTCGCTGCATGGTGTGAGTGTCCCCGATCGCCGCGGATTCTGCCTCCTTCGAATGGGTTTGGGGCGATCAGGCTCGATGACCTCCGGGACGTTAGAGAGGCAGCCTTCGGTTCGGGGGCGGGCGCCTTGGGCCGGCTCTCTGGGCTGATCTGTCGGGCGTGGATGATGAAGCGCATCGGCCCTCCCGGCACGATGGCGTCGAAGGGGAAGCAGGTGATCAGCGTGAGTTCGGGTCGCCCCGTGCGGCCGAGTAGGTCGAGGCGCGACTCGTGGACGATCTCGCTGTCTTGGACTGCATAGCGGGCCGTGCCGGCGTCGCTCTCGACCACGATCTCGTCCCCGGCCACAAGCTCGCGCAGGAAGGCGAAGTGGGTGTCACGGTGGCCCGCGATGACGACGTTGTCCGGGCTGCCCGGCGCGGCACTCGCGCTGACGTGGGCAGGGCCGAAGGCGAGGCTCTGGCCGCTTGTGCCTCGGAGGACGTAGAGGGGCGCGTGCCCAGACCGGGGGCGTGTCAGTCGCGCGATCGGCCAGGTGTCGGCCCAGGGCCAGGGGAGCGGTCGGGCCTCGCCCGCGAGCCGGCGATCCCACGCGCCCGCGATGAGATGTTGAGCGAGCTGAGCCTTGGCGGGGATCCAGAGGCCCCGCGCCACGAGCGCGGCGCCGCATAACGCGAGTGCTGTCGCCAGCCTTTTTCTCCGCAGACGTGGTGTCCGCGTTCGCGTCGACCGAGGTTTTCGTTCGTGGGCCGGTCGACTCATCCGCTGTGCTCTGCGGGGGCTCGTTTCTGTGCAGGCCTGCGCCAGACCAGGCTCGCTCCGGCGAGCAGGCCGGAGCCGAGGAGAACATAGAGCGTCGCTGGGGTTCCGCCCTGAGGCAGCCGGCCGATCTGTACGCTCGCCCGGGGTTGGCCGATCTCGACGGACGTCGCCGCCCTACGGCTACGTGCGTTCGGGTCGCCGGGCCACGGTCCGTGAGGGGGAGCGCTGGGTGGTGTGGTGGGGAGCGGGTCGGGACTGGAGCGACGTTGCTCTCTGCCGAAGAGCTTGTTGAAGTCCCAGCCCTTCGGAAGCAAGGAGGGGACGGCACGCCGGTCGGGTGTGACGCCGGCGGGTGCGGTCGGCGTGACGTCGATGGCGACCAAGCTGCTCCAGCGGGTGACCAGTTGGTGCCGCACACCGATCCCTGCCACCTCGCTGGCGACGGCGTCCACCGACGCGCCTTCTTGGAGACTGTCCATCAGGGCGGCGACCTTGCGCCGTGCCCAGAGCTTCGCCACGCCCTGGTGGTCGGCGCCGCCGATCAGCGGGAGTTCGAAGTGGATTTCTTGCGTGCCTCGTCGACCGCGAAGCAGGGGGCCCGGTCCGTCTGTGGCGGCGTTCGGGAGCCGTGCGGCGACGACGAGGGGCTCGCCGATATAGAGGTCGGGGATGCGCGAAGGCCAGGCCTCGACGCCCTGCGTCCTCCAGTCGATCGTGAGATCATGAAGCACCGGATGGTCGATCTTTTCGAAGAGGCCGTTCATCTGCTCGGCGACTTCTTCGGGACGGCTGATATAGGTGAACGTGCCACGCCCGAACTCGGCAGCCTTCGACATGAAGTGGGAGTTGGGAGCGGAGCCGATCCCGACCGTATAGAGCCGGCTGCGCCCAAGCTCGCGTTCGATCACGCCAAAGAGCGCTCGCTCGTCACTGACGGCGCCATCGGTCACGAAGATGACCTGTCGAACGGCCCGCGTCTCTGGGCCCGGGGCGAGGGCGGCCTCGAGCGCGGGGCCCATATTCGTGCCCCCGTCCGCGTCCAGGTCCATCACCCAGCTTCGCGCCCGGGCGATGGCCTCTGAGGTCGCGGCTCGACTGTTCGCAAAGAGCGAACGGAAGCCCGAGTTGAATTCGATCACGTTGAACGCGTCCTCGGCCTGGAGCGTGCCGAGCGCGAAACCGACCGCGTCACGGGCCTGGCCAATGGAAGCGCCGCCCATCGACCCAGAGGTGTCGATCACGAAGATCGTCTCCCGGGAGACGCGCGCGTCTCGGGCGGCGGCGTCCGGTGGGGGGAGGACCATCAAGAGGATGTATTGCTCGCCCCTCCATTGCTCGCGAAAGAGTGCCGCGCTCGGGGCCGAGCCCACGGCGGGTTCCCATTGGAGGACGAAGTCGGCGTTCGCGGCGACGGCCCCCTCTTCGAGGCGAACCTCGTAGCGATTTCCTCGGCGAGCTCGGACGGAGACGGGGTGCGTGGGGCTGTCGAGCTCGCGAAGCGGGAAGCCGGCGCTGATCTCCGCGGTGATCGTGACCGGGCGTTGCGTCGTGGACTGCGGGTCGGCGACGGGGGGCGTGATGCGCGCGGCATCGGGCACGACGTCGGTGTTACGAGCCCAGCCAGTTCCGTCGAATCCGTGGACGAGTCTCTCTCCCGGGACGAAACGGGGAGCGACGACCATCGGGAAACGCAGGGAGAAGCGCCCGCGATCGGTTCGCACGTCTTCCTGGTACGTGAGGACGACCTCGACGGCCTCGCCGGGGCCGAGATTTGCGAGCGAGGTCGTGAAGATATTCGGTCTCTCTTGCTCGAGGAGCGAAGCCTTGCGGCCCTCGGATTTTGCTTGGGTGTAGAGGGCCTGTGCCCGGGCACGCTCCTCGACCCGCCCCTCGATGATCCGTTCGCCGATCAACATGCGGAGAGAGTCAACCGTCGAGCGTTCCGGGAGGGGGAAGACGTAAACGCCCTCGAGCCACTCCTTCGTTGGGTTCTGGAAGCGTTGCGTCACGCGGGTACGGGCGATCAGCCCGACGACCTCGATCTCGACGTGGGTGGAGAGATTGGGGGCTTCCCGCAATTGCCCTCCGGCCCGAAGGAGAAGCCCGCCGTGACCGAGCTCCGCGGGGACTCGGCCCGCGCCCAACTCGGCAGATCCCGCCGGACAGCTCAGCAGGAGTAGGAGCAGCAGGGCGAGGCGCAGAGGAACCTGGCGAAGAGGGCGGTGCATCGTGTTCTCCGGACGTAGCTCGACAAGCGCGACGTGAAGGTCGCGCGGTAGCGGGCTGATCGGTGGTTCGAAAAAAGAGACGCGCCGGGGTGAGCGTGTTAGGTAAGCCGTAGACGATCACGCCGGGGTGGCTCGGGAATCGAAGCGACAGACCCCGCAACTTTGTGCGCGGTTCGGCGGGCCCGTGAGGGTCGGCGCCGGTCGGCGCCAAAGCGGGCATCGACGCGGAATGGGCCGAGCGGAAATCTCCTGGAGGACGCCGGTCTACACGGCAGTCGGAGTACGCCGGACCTTCCTCGGACTGTCGTCGCTGGAGTGGGAAGGATCGTTTCCGGGGATGGGGCCGAGCCTGGCTCCGGGTGGGAGCCGAGAAGGGCGTAAGCCGAGCCCGGCTAGGGGAGCAGGCGTTCGAGGCCAGGACACTTCGAGAGGGGTGAGCACTCGCCCTCGAGACACCGGGTCGTGCGGAGCTCGACCTGGAGGTCCAGGCAACTCCGAACGATGTCCTTGCGAGTCTGGTCGTAACAGACCCTGTCCTCCGCGGAGGCCAGGCGGGCCCAGCGGGCGCAGGTGGGTGCGTCCGGAGCGGGGGAACAGGCCGAAGCGGCGAGGGCGGCCAGGAGAAAAGTCAGGGCGCGCATCTGTGCAGGGTAGCGGGCCGCTTTGGAGCGACGGCGCTTGCGGGCATGCGCGGGTTCCCCGCGGGAGGGCGCTGCCCAGAGCGTGCCTCGCCCGCTGTCGTTGCATCGGGCCTTTCCGAGGGTTTCTTCGGTCTCCCGGGCTGCCCCAGCGCCCAAGGGTGTCACGCTGCTGGCGGCGGCGCGGGATTCTGGTCGTCTTGTGGCGCGGGTGCTCGGGTCGCAGAGAAGGTCGGGGTCGGGAGAGATCTCCTGGTTTGCGACCGGCAAAGCGCCTGCCTGACTCGTTGCTTTCAAAGTCCGATATCCGGAAGGGAGACATCGGGGGGGAGGCTGCGCAATGGGGTGTTGGAGGGTTTCCGTCCGCCACGCGGTGCACGGGAGGTCGAGCCTCGAAGCGGCTTTCGTGCCGGGACCGATCGGGCGGCTCGGAAAATACGTTCACGAAATGGTGGGTGCAGCCACGCAACGTCGCCTTCTTCGTGCTGACGCTTCTCGTGTATGCGGTCCTGTTTCAATGGCTCACGGCGCAACCCTGGGAGGCTTTCGGCTTCGGAGCGATCGAGTTCGGATCGGTCTACGCCGAGCCCATCCCTGAACTCAACATGCCCGGGTATACCGACCGCCAGCGGTTCGAACTCTTCGCCGCGCTGATGATCCAGGTGATCCCGCTCGTGCACTATTACTTCGATTCGTTCATCTGAAAGGTCCGAGAGGACCGGGTTCAGGCGGGGCTCTGAGCGATGTTTCGCTGGAGGCAATACAAGGTCCTCGTCCTCTTCGCCCTGGTCGCAGCGCTGGGATACCAATGAGGGATTTCTCTACAACTACGCGCTGCTCCTGATTCGACTCGGAGAGTCGGAGGCCGAAGTCGACCGGGCGGCGGCGTTGTGGAGAAAGCATTATCCGCACTCCAAGAACCCGGACCCGCGTGGTCCGGCTCGCGGCGGTGAGGCGGGGGCGAGCGCTGCGCGCTGAAGGGTGGCCACCCGCACCGTCGCTCAAGCCGGTTTCTGGGGGGCGTCGTGCTCCATGAATCGCGCGGCGAGGGTGACGAGCGCCGGGGCGAGGTTCACGTTGGCGAGGAAGGCCATCGAGATCGCGAAGGCCGTTGCGGCTCCGAAGTTGAAGAGCAGGGTGAGGCTGGCCTGGGTATAGACGAGGAAGCCCGCCGTCAGCACGATCGACGTGAAGAAGAGCGCCTGCCCGGTCGAGGCGAGGGTCTTCTGGATCGCCTCTTCCGGTGCGGCCCCCTCCTGCCGAGCGCGGGCGAAGTTGTGCATGAAGTGGATCGTGTCGTCCACGGCGAGCCCGAGCGCGATGCAGGCGGTGAGCAGCGTGAAGGCCTCGAGGGGGACGCCGAGCCAGCCCATGCCGCCCAGGGTGATCAGGATCGCTCCCATCGCGGGGAGCATGCTCAGCAGGCCCATCCGCAGGCTTCCGAGCAAGAGCATCATGAAGGGGGTGATGATGGCGAAGGCGAGCAGATAAGTGCGCGCGAGACTGCGGATCATTTGCGTCGTCGTCGTGGCGCCGATCGAGGTCTGACCGGTGATCCGGAACTGCTCGGTCGGCTCGAAGATCTCTCCGAAGCCTTGCCTCAGATCTTCGAGCAGGATCACGGCGTGGACGTAGTCGACGATCGGAAGTTTGATACTGACCCGCGCGATTTGAAATTGAGAGTCGACGACATCCTCGAGATCATCGGTCCCCGAATTTTCGAAGAGGAAGAGCTCCTGAGCGACGAGATTCCGATCGTCGGGCAGGACATACGCCGCGGGGTCGTTTGCGTGTAGGGCTTGATGGATCTCCTTCACGACCTGCACGACCGAGAGGGTCGTACGACCGACCTCCCAGCGACCTGCGTTGAGCGTCTGGCGCTCGGCGAAGGATTGGGCCGATTCGATTCGGCGAAGCAGGGCGGGGTCGTAGAGCCCGTTCTCCCGGCCCGAGTCCACGACCAGTTCGAAGGAGGACGCGCCGCCGAGTGAGTCGTCGACGAGCTCCATGGCGATGCGGAGCGGATCTTCGGGTCGGAACCAGCCGAGGGAATAATTCGAGAACTCGACCCGCAAGGCGCCCACGAGGGAGCCCGCGAAGAGCAGCGCCCAGACCGCGGTCGTCGCGACCGGATGGCGCGCGCCAAGACGGCCGCAGGCCTGTGGGATTTGGTTGAAGGCCGGTGCCGCGGATTTGCCCGCGCGGATCGGAGAAAGGGCGATGAGAGCGGGCAGAAGTGCCAGCGAGAGCAGGAGGGCGATCACGACGCCGACCGGTCCGATGATTCCAAAATCCGAAACCATCGCCACGCCCGAGCTGAGGAAGGATAGAAGGCTCCCCGCGGTCGTGAGCCCGGTCATCGCGATGGCGAGGCCTGAATGCCGCAGGGCGAAGGCGAGGGCCTCCTCGCGTCCTTTCCCGTTGCGTAGCTGCTGGAGATAGATGGCGATCAGGTGGACGGAGTTGCCGACGCTGACTGCCATCAGAAAGGTGGGGGTGATCTGTGTCGCCGTCGTGAGCGGGAGCCCCGCGGCGGCCATGAACGAAAAGCCGGAGAGGACACAGAGGCAAGCGGTGGAGAGCGTGAGGAGGACCGCGGTCGGGCTGCGGAAGAGAACGACCAACAGGCCACCGATCAGGAGCAGCGAGAGGCCCGCGAATCGTCCCATGTCGGCGAGCATCTTGCTCATCACGCGATCGACGAGCACCGGTTGGCCGGCGATGTGGATGTGGAAGTCCGGCCCATCGAATCGTTCCGTGATTTCGAGGATCGCGGCGACGAACTCGGAGTTCTCGACGCCGGTGAGCGGGATCCGGGGCGTCGCCGAGAGCCCCTCGGTTGCGGCGTCTTCGACGGCGTCGTCCTCGAAGCCGCCGGTGGCGTCTTCGAGGCTCTCCGCGGAGGAGAAGGCTTCGGCCTCCACCATCAGCGTGGCGAGCGTCGCGTCTTCGGATAACAGCACCCCGAGATAAAGGGGGTTTCCGAGCGCGCGCGCTCGAAGCGGCAGGAGATCGGCCTCATTTTCAGGCCAGTTCTCGAGGAAGTCGTCTACGAGCAGTTCGTCGCCGACGCCGCGGGTATCGCGGACATTGACCAGGCTCGTGACGTCGACGAGATGAGGAACGCCCTCTTCGAGGGCCTCATGCAGCGTGCGCAGGCGAGACAGGAAGGCGAGGTCGAAAACCTCGTCCGTCTGGATCGCCACGACGGCGACGTCCTCGGTGCCGAATTGTTCGCGGAAGACGTTATGGAAGATTCGTGTCGGGTGGTCCGGCTCGAGAAACGCTTCGGAAGAGGTGTCGATCTCGAGCCGAGGGAGCTGAGAGGCGAGGATGGCCACGCCGGCGAGACAGAGCAGGATCGTGCGCCAGGGCCTTGCGTAGACCGAGTGCCCCCAGCGCTCGAAGCCGTCCTCGATCCGCACGCGGAGTCGATCCCAACGCGAGGCTTTGTGCGGCGGGTTCCCTTCGCCAGGTGTGTTTTGACTCATCGGGTAATGGCGTCGACCGGCCCGATCGTCGGGGCGCTTTCACGGGCGCTCGCTCGCCGACGAGTTGTGCGGTGTGGTGTGCTCGGAGAGAGGAAGACCATCCCGCGTGGGTTGCGGGGGGCGAGGACGCGCGGTTGGGGCATGGGCTAGACGGTGGCACATGCCCAGCCGAGTGTCTCTGGCTGGAGAGTCGGCGGTTCGCCGGGAATGGGCGCTTCTGGGCCTGCCTCGACGAGCGCCGCGGTGAACGGCGCGAGGTGGCTGCGCGCGTTCGGCGCAGGGCGCCGGCTTGCTACGCTGAACCCACGAACGGAGGAATGCATGACCGATCGCCTTGCCTCGGAGTCCTCGCCCTTGATGATCGTCTCGTGTGATTGCCACGCGGGGGCCCCAGCCGGCGATTATCGTGACTATCTAGAGCCCGGCTATCGCGCGGCGTACGACGAGGTGCTCGCCGATCCCGGGCGGGTCACGCGGCGAGCGGCGGAGGTGATCGGGAGCGGCCCCATGTCGTCGGATGGCGACGAGGAGCGCGCGGCGCTCAGCGCGCGCTGGACGGCCGAGCGCCGAATCGAGCAACTCGACGCGGACGGCATCGTGGCCGAAGTGATCTTCCCCCAGCCCGCGGGCCGCGCCGGGCCTCCCTTCTACAATTTCTTCGGTCATCCCCTCGACCCGGCCGACCCCGCCGCCGCCGGCGCGGGTTGCCGTGCCTACAACCGTTGGCTCGCCGACTTTTGTGCTGGCTCGCCGGCGCCGGAGCGGCACGCGGGGCTTGCGCTGCTGGGTGTGGTGGACGACGTCGAGGCCGCGGTGGCCGAGGTGGAGTGGGCCAAGCGCGCGGGGCTGCGGGGGATCATCCTGCGGAGCCAGCCGCTGTCGGGCCAGGGCTGGCACGACCCGCGTTACGAACCCCTGTGGTCGGTCTGCGAAGCGCTCGAGATGCCGATCCACACCCATGGCGGAGAGGGACTCGAGCTCGGCAACTTTCCCGGCGCTCGTTCGATCTTCTTCACCGAGGTCATCTGGTTTGCGCATCGCCTTTTTTGGCATCTGCTCTGGTCCGGGGTCCTCGAGCGTCACCCGAACCTCCAACTCGTCTTCACCGAACAATTCGCCGACTGGGTGCCCCCGCTCCTGGAGCGACTCGATCGGCAATACGAAGGCACGGTCTCGAGTATCACGCTGACCGAGGGCCTGAGCATGCGACCTTCGGCCTACTGGGCACGTCAATGTCATGTGGGAGCCTCCTTCATGAGTCGCGCGGAATGCGAGATGCGTCACGAGATCGGGGTGCCGACGATCCTCTGGGGGTCGGATTTTCCGCACGACGAAGGCACCTGGCCGGATACGGTCGCCCGCATGCACGAGACCTTCGACGGGGTCCCCGAGGCGGAGCTTCGTGCGATGCTCGGGGCGAACGCCCTTTCGGTATACGCGCTGGACCCCGATGCGCTTGCGGCTCACGCGGGACGGATCGGCCCGGCGGTCGAGGATTTCGCCTGAGCGCGGTCCGGCGCGACTCTGAGCCGGGTGGGGCGCAGACGATGCGGCCAGGGGCGATGAGAAGAGGCTTGCGATGAAGACGGGGGTCGGCCGACTCCCGCTCCACGCGACCTAGCATGAGAGTGAGGGAGTCTATGCCGATCGAGCCGTCCGTGTCCGAGCGAAGGGTCGCCGAAGCGATCGTCGATGCGCTGGCCGAAGCGGATATCCGTTTCGTCGTCGGGATGCCGGGCGGTCATACCGGCACGATCTTCGGGGCGCTGCACGACCATCCGAGCATTCGTGTGGTCCAGGTGAGGGAGGAGTCGATCGGTTCGACCATGGCGGAGGCCTATGGGCGCTATCGCGGCCGGCCCATCGTGGTGATGGGGCAGGGAGAGTGGATCGCCGGTAACGCGGGGCAGGGCTTCATGGAGGCTCATCTGGGCTGCGCGCCGATGCTCATCCTGACCGACCTCACCGACGGCGGCGTACTCTCGCACCACGCTCCCTATCAGAGCGGAAGCGCAGACTACGGGACCTGGGATACCCGCCAGACCCTGGCCGGGATGACGAAGCGGGTGATGGTCAGCCTGCATCCGGCACAGGCGGTTCAGCATGTGCAGCTCGGTTTGAAGCACGCCATGACGGGGGAGCCGGGGCCGGTCGCGGTGGTCTTCCACACGAGCGCGCTCCGCGGTCGCGTGCAGCCGGGCACGCCGCCGCTGCTTTATCCGACGGACCGCTACCTCCCGAGGCCCTCTCGAGCGGTCGACGTCGAGGCGCTCGAGAGCGCTGCACGTACGCTCGAGGGCGCGCAGCGTCCCGTGATCATCGCGGGCAATGGAGTGCGGGTCGGCCAGGCGACTGCTGCGCTCGCGGCTCTCGCCGAGACCCTCGACGCGCCGGTCGCGACGACCGCCAGTGGCAAGGGCGTCTTCGACGAGCGGGACGTTCGGGCCGCGGGTGTGATCGGGAGCTTTGGTGCGCCCGCCGCGAACGCGCTGGTTGGGGAGTCGGACGTCATCCTGGCGATCGGGACGAAGCTCGGGCCCCATGACACGGCGAATGAGCATACGGCTCTGCTCGACCCGAGTCGGCAATCGCTGATTCAGATCGACGTCGAACCGCTGAACGCGGGTTGGACCTTCCCGGTGGATCATTCGCTGATCGGGGACGCGGGC
>Ga0315332_10001264_pt1 | contig 13255 bp, 14 predicted proteins | sample M110034915metaG_FD_203455 | JGI IMG/M metagenome (GOLD analysis project Ga0315332, IMG submission 203455) | Ammonia-oxidizing marine archaeal communities from Monterey Bay, California, United States - M1 100m 34915 | ecosystem: Environmental > Aquatic > Marine > Intertidal zone | place: USA...
AAGGATTTTTGGTTTCCACCTCCCACTTCCATCTAGATTCAAGTGAGAAAAATCCTCATGAATTCCTGGTTTTGATTCAAGGTAATGAAGGTGCACCGCTTTATTTGCGGGAATAAATTGTAGAAACTCCATAGAGCCATCTCCTCCCGTTATATGAATCGCATCGGCCCATTTGATTGCTTTGTGGACCGCTTCAAATTTTCTCCATGCTGCAGCAGCACTCCTTTCCTGTCCGGCTGTAATTTCGTTCCACAATCCGCCTTTTACTATCCATTGATTTTCAGGACATAGAACCTCGATTCTCATAGATTCAATTAACGCCTGTTGTAAATCCTGAATATTGAGGCAGGCGAATCGCACTTCAAATTTCTCAGCAATACAAGGGAGATTCCGGAGTAAATCTCTTTCGGCCCCACCATTAACAGTCATGGCGGCCTTGACTACGAGAAGCCTCGGATTACCATCACTCATGACTGGCCGTCTCTATAATCCTCTATCTTTTCATCGGTTCGTTGAACTTGATGATATTCAATAATTTTAGTGTAAATTTGAATTAAATTAATTTTTCAATTTTTCCTGTAATGTGCGGCCATCGAAATTCTTCTCCCATGGATTGAATATTTGCCCTTGAAAGGGCCATGTCCTCCTCATCTATGTTAGAAATCGAATCAATCATTTTTTCTACCGATGTACCTTTCATAACTATTGCCCCATCAATATCGGAAAAAATATCCAAAGGTGTGACTGCAATTGCAGATCCCGCCGAAACCGCCATCCTAACTGCACCACTTGCACTTTCCCTTGTGTTTTGATATGGAAAAACCACCAAATCACATTTTGAAAGTGTTGAAATTATAACATCTTGATTATGAAATGAGGTGTCAAGGGTTACTTTATTCTCCAACCCCGATTTATTTATCTCCACCAAGCACAGTTTTGTTTCCTCAGAAACCCCCTCTTTTTCTGAACAAAGCATGATTAGGTGATCCCATCCTTCAAGTTCTGCAAAAACTTGTATTAGTTTCGTGAAGCCCTTATGAGGCATCATAAATCCAAAAGTCCCCATCACCTTTCCTTGTGGAACAAACAAACCTTCTGAATCTGAATTATTATCATATATTCCATGAGGGACATGAACTATATTCTCATTTATTCCTAATTTTCTGAGCCTCTCCATATCTTCTACACTATGGACAAATATATTTTTACACATTTTTAGTCCAATTTTTGCGCTATCGATACTATTCGCTCGGAAAAAAAACGACCTTTCTTTTGTATTGTGTAGTGTGACGGAAACGTCAATATTATTTTTCAATAATAATAATATGAGTTTATTTAAATCTCTAAATACCATCAAACCAGTATGGTGCTGTATTACCACTTTTCGAATATTTTCTTTAACAATACACGAAATCAAATTAGCAAAATTATCTGAATTTTTATCCCAACATCTGTGCACATTATTTTCATCTTCTTTAATCAAATCATTATCATTAGCAGCTAAAACAATATAATCACTTGAAATATATTTTAGTATATTTGCGGAGTAGGTAGAAATCCCACACTTCACATTCCATGTTGAAATCCACCCTAGCATATTTCTCACTTCTGGAACTCGTAATTTCTATAAATATCAATTATTTTTTCAACAGGAGAGGAAATAGGTAACCATTTTTTCTTCCTCTCTCTAAGGTTAAAGCTTGAAACATCAACATTTAACCCCAAATCCCTCAAAACCCCTTCGAGAGTTTTTTCTCGATATGGATACTCTAAGAATTGTATATTGTCTAGATTCTCATTTTTTGCATATGCAAAAGAATCTAAGAAGAATTTAATTCCCAAGGGGTCTGCTGGGTAATTATGAATTAAGCGTTCTAATTTTATTTCTGGCAAATTCATACCAAACCGCATTTTTGTTGCATTAGCCGAAAGAAAACCACGCCTATCCATTGACCGAATTGATTTTTCATAATCGCCGTAAACCACCAGTATTGGAATGTCTACTGAAGTGCCTGGGTGTGATTTGTGACAAATCAAACCATAGTTTTCTGGTCGTGTTTTAATTCCCTTTTCTTCTAAATAATCACAAAGAGCGTTTGAGGCTACTCCTCCGTGGGACACAATCCACAAATCAAAATTATTTGATAACACATCAGACGGCCCAATCTTTAACCCCATAGTTATTCGAAACCGTTTAAATTTATAATATTGATATTTGCCCCACGCTACACAAAAACCCCCACTCAAACTACTAAAATCATCACCATGAACAGTTATGACAATATAATGACTAGAAACAATATGTTTCGGTACTCAGAATCTGCTAGGAGGTAGGCTCTAATTCGGTGGGGTTCAATATGAGGATTCCATTCCGCTAAGCAATGAGTGACCCTGCATCATGGCATCTAGCATGCGCAGTTTGCAGCAAACAGTACCCCGGTCTCGAAATTCGTTATCGTTGTGATTGCTCAGGTACTCTTGATGTAATTCATGAACTCTCATCTTCCAAAATATCCAGAGAGACTTTTGATTCTCGCCTCACTTCAAAAAACCCTCTTGACCGCTCAGGAGTCTGGCGTTTCCGTGAACTAATACTCCCTCTCGGAGATGAAACTCTCAGTAACATCGCAGTAACGAGAGGAGAAGGCTCAACACAACTCTATGATGCTAGCCTAGTAGGCTCAGAAATAGGCCTCTCAAATCTTTGGTTGAAGCATGAGGGTGAAAATCCAACAGGCTCTTTCAAGGATCGAGGGATGACTGCTGGAATCACCATTGCCAGACATCTTGGAATGAAAGCAGTAGCTTGTGCTTCAACAGGAAACACTTCTGCTTCAATGGCATCCTATGCAGCGATTTCAGGCCTTGAAGCAATTGTATTCATCCCTGAAGGAAAGATAGCATTTGGGAAACTAAGTCAGGCACTCGCATATGGCGCTAAAACAATCCAAATTGAAGGAGATTTTGATGACGCTATGACACTTGTCCAAGAAGTGTGTGCAAGTGAAGGAATTTATCTTGTAAATTCGATTAATCCATTCCGGATCGAGGGTCAGAAAGCTATTGCCTTTGAGATAATGCAAGATCTAGATTGGCAAGTCCCTGATTGGATTGTATTACCGGGCGGAAATCTTGGAAATAATACTGCAATTTCGAAGGGTTTGCTTGAATTACACGCACTCAACATCATCGACAGACTTCCTCGAATTGCTGTAGTTCAAGCAGCGGGAGCCAATCCTCTCTATACTGCATGGTCAGATGGAGAAAATGTCGTACCGGTCAAGGCCGATACAATTGCTACGGCGATCAAAATAGGCTCCCCTGTATCTTGGCGCAAATCGATGCGAGGTATTGAGGCATTGGATGGTGTAGTAACTGAAGTTTCAGACAATCAAATAATGGATGCTAAAGCATTAGTTGATGCTGCAGGAATTGGAGCCGAACCAGCGAGCTGTGCCACAGTTGCAGGTATTCGAAGGTTAGTCGAGGAAGGAGTAATCAAATCAGAGGATAAGGTAGTAGGAGTTCTTACAGGTCATTTATTGAAAGATCCAGATGTGGTTGTAAAATATCATACAAATAATCTGGATGGCATCAATTCACAGAGAGCAAACGCCCCCATCTCTGCTAGTGCTGATATCGACGAGATTCGTCGCATTATTCGTCAATGATTCGCCTGTGAATTGAAGAACAGAAGGTCACTCGGAGTACCATGCTCGACCTCGCCTCAATGGTTTTTGGCGACTTCCAAGATAACATCGTTAGTACTTTTGGCAATGATTTGGGTTGGCTAGTAGGCCACGCTCTCTTATTCGGAACCATTTCTCTTTTTTGGATATCTTGGACGAATAGAGAGCATATCCGAACCGAATCTGGTTGGGATAAGTCAACACTTTTCGATTTAGTAACAATTGCAGCTCTCACTCTATTTCAGTATGCAATTTATACTGGTAATTTTGGATTCGCCGCCACAGCTTCTTTAGGTGTGGCTTTTGTTGGTTCAATGACTGCCAGATGGTTGATTAATGTCGTAAATTAGCCCTAGTCTGAGTTGCATTTCATTTCCCCAACGGTGAAAGGCAGCGGGCCTGCCGAATCAATCATGGCAGCCTTCGGCGACCACCCTCCTCTTCCTGAATCACTAGAGGCACTGCTTGCCGATGAAACGGCATCTACTGTTTTCTTGAAGGCAGAGTGCCCTCCTCGCGTGAAAGCCGGACATATTTCTGAATTGAGGTTAGAAGAAGTAAATACAGATTCTTGGGACAAACCATCTCTAGAGGCATTGAGTGAAGAATTACAATTGGTTATTGAGCAAAATGAAGCACGTTCGGATTGCTTCGTTGAAATTGAGCGTGAAGGTTGCCGAATAATGCAAATTGGAGACCTTCGTGTAACCTGCGCATGGCCGCCTTTTTCCGAAGCATGGGAAATCACAGTTGTTCGCCCAGTAGCTCACTTGAAGTTGAGTGATTATGAATTACCAGATGAACTAATTCGCCGAGTATCAGATCACCACAGAGGGATTTTCGTTGTCGGAAAACCAGGTTCAGGAAAAACCACCTTCGCCCAAGCAATCGCGGCCCACCTCGATGAGACGGTAGGTGCCATGGTCAAGACCATGGAAGCACCACGTGATTTACAAGTCCCACAAAGAGTCACCCAATACGCACCATTAGAGGGCGATTTGGAGAAAACCGCGGAAGTAATTTTCCTTGTCAGACCCGATTTCGTAATTTTCGATGAAGTACGTCGAGCCAGAGATTTCGAGATATTCGGAGATGTACGGTTGGCTGGTGTGGGCTTACTTGGAGTGACTCATGCAAACAGTGCACTGGAAGCCATCCAGAGGTTGGTAGGCAAGGTTGAACTTGGTTTAATTTCACAAGTTCTTGATACGGTGATTAACATCGAGAAAGGTAAGGTAAACGAAGTACTTGAGTTGAGAATGGTAGTTCGCGCCCCAACAGGTATGGAATCTGACCTTTCTCGCCCTGTGATTGAGATCAAACGCTTCCCAAGCGGGGAACTAACTCACGAGATGTTCGCTTTCGGCTCCGAGATAGCAGTCGTACCAGTTGGGGGACGTGCAGGCGAAGGCGGCAGCCCTGCTTGGAGGATGGCGAGTGAAGAACTCAAGCGAGAAGCATCACGCCTGACTGGAATCGCAGTTTTACATGCACAATTCCTTACTGATGCTTCGGCAGACATCTATGTTGATGACTCTGCAATTGGAGCAATGGTAGGCCCAGGCGGTGATGCAATCCGCTCACTAGAGAAGGACGTAGGGGGAATCAAACTGAATGTCAAATCAGTTACAGAGTTACCAAGAGGTCTACGAAAGAGAATCGAACGAGATTCTTGGGGCGGCGGCGGAGATATGGAAGAATGGCGAAGCCGTGGAGGCCGTCATTGGGAACATTCTGGCAACAAGCGTAAAGGCGGCAAGAAAGGAAAACGCGGACGACGTTGATAACCTCCTATGTTGAGATGATTGAATGGTTGAAGAGGAATTATGCATCAATGCATTCATTGTATTTTGGATCATAGGATTTACCATTCAAGAATTAAGTAAGAGATCCTCGAAGTCCAAAGAAGCACCTTCAGCCGACCTAGACAATCCTTCTCTCAATAACAAGGCAGTAGTCTCCATGAATGACGCTAAGATAATCGATGGGAGGTTGAAGGGCAATGTTACAAATCATCCAAAACTTGGAAATCAAAGAGTCAAGACCTCGAGTATACTAGGGATGGAATTCGACGAGCACGGTACGACCCTGGTCGAGACTAGGAATACTGTCTATATGGTGGATTTGAAGAGCTGGAGAGAGATTCCTGAAAACCATCCCTCTCTGGAATCTGATGGCAACTGGTGGAATTAGTAATCTCGCAAGGGTTCTTGACGCCCTCATTGGTCGGCGAGCCGATGAGCGAGGGTGAAGGCAAGCCTCCAGTGGTCGTGGTCAGCGAATCCACAAGTGTCACCAGTGGTACTGCTGTTCAGGAGAAACTTATCATCGCGGCTCGTGTATTTTCTGATCTTCTCAAGCCAACTTATGGCCCTAGAGGATTAGACAAAATGCTCTACAAATCCGACGGCTCAACAGCAGTTACCAACGATGGAGCGAAGATTGTTGCTGAGTTAATGGTCAAGCACCCAGCAGCTAAGATGATGGTTTCAATGGGTAATTCTCAGGAAGAAGCCTGTGGTGATGGCGTCACCACAACAATGCTTCTTTGCGGCTCATTACTAGAAGAGGCCAACACCTTACTCTCGAAGGGATTGCACCCACTAACTCTCGTAGATGGATATCGAAAGGCGATGGGTGTTGCATTGTCCCAGATGGACTCTGATTCTGTTGCTTTGGATGATGAGCGTTTGTTAGGTGTGGCAAATACCGCATTAACAGGAAAAGGGGCTGAAGCAGCAATCGACGTATTCGCACCTCTTGTTAGAGACGCTCTTAATGCCGTCAAAAACTCAGTAGAAGCACCTAGTGCCGAACACGTTGCTATGTTCAAATCAGGTTCAGGCGGTCTGAGAGATAGCCGCTTAGTGCGCGGAATAGTAGTCCGTCGTAGGGTATTGATGGACACATTCCCCAATAACATCAACAATGCACCTACTGCAGTCATAGGCAGTGACATCAAGATACGGAAGATGACGCGTTCAGCAGAAATTCAAATTACTTCGGCCGAGAACCTTGACGGATTTATTGAGGCCGAACAATCACGCAAGGAAGAAATCGCACAAGCCTTAATCGGAACGGGTGCGAAGTTGGTACTATGCGGGGGAGAGATTGACCGTGACATCCTTCATGATCTGGCTGATGAAGGTATACTTGTAATTCCTGAACTCGATGAATCAGAATTACATAATGCAGCTAAGGCAACGGGCGCGATAAAAATCGACTCAATTCTAGATGCGTCTTCTAGCGACCTTGGTGTGGCAGGAAGTGTGCATTGGGAGAGAAGACAAGCCACAGATCAAGTTGAAGACATAATTACAATCGATGATTGTACTAATCCTGGCGTAGTCACATTAGCGGTAGGGGGGGCTGGAGAAACCGCAACGGAAGAGATAATCCGAGGACTCCATGATGCGCTCAGAGCAATGAGTCTCGCCCATGAAACTGGAGAATTACTCCCTGGTGGCGGTGCTAGCCATACACGCATAGCTCAGGCAGTAAGGGAAGCCAGTGAATCAGAACCGGGACGGGCACGATTGGCAATGGACGCATTCGCCCGTGCTATGGAAACAATTCCCTCTACTCTTGCATCGAACGCAGGAAAGGACATCCTCGACTCCGTACTTGAGATGCGAACAGCAGCACGAGAAGGATCAGAAACTCCAATTGGAATCCAAGCCAATGGGGAAGTTGGTGATGTTACGGGAGTTTGGCATCCTCGTGCAGTAATCGAAGATGGACTTGAGTCCGCTACCGAGACATCGATGAGCATGTTACGCATTGACCAAGTCATCAGTGCTAGAGGCGACTGAAATCGCTGCCCACGAACACTTCAAACCCGATGCCACCACGCCGAGTTATGACAGCGCCTCGCGCCTTGTTGAGCGTCTTCCACAAGGACGGCATTGTCGAACTGGGACAGGCTCTCAGCGACTTAGGTTGGGAGTTACTTTCGACGGGCGGCACCTCTCGTAAATTGAGGGAAGCAGGACTATCGGTAATCGATGTCAGTGATGCGACAGGGCACCCCGAGTGTTTTGATGGGCGAGTCAAAACACTACACCCTGCTGTGCATGGTGGAATACTGGTTAGACGCGAACGCGATGACGATATGAAAATGCTCGCAGAACTAGGGTATCGCACAGTTGACCTAGTCTGCGTCAGCCTCTATCCATTCGAGTCAGTTGCCGCCAAGGATCCACCTGCTCCAGATGCTGAATTGATTGAGATGATCGACATAGGCGGACCAACTATGATTCGCTCCGCGGCGAAAAATCACAAGGATTGCTTAGTGCTCACTTCCGCGGATCAATATTCAGCAGTTATTGAGGCCCTAGCATCTTCTCAAGGAAGCCCTTCGGGAGTCAGCCTTGAACACCGTAAGCAGTTAGCTCTCGAAGCATTCCAGAGAACAGCCGCCTACGATGCAGCAGTATCGGGCGAGTTAGAAACCCGATTCAATTCACCCTCAATTCCATCTCGTATCCATGTGGCTAGTGAAGTAGGCACCGAGTTGCGATATGGCGAGAATCCTCATCAGCCCGCTGCCTTCTATCCTGCAGCCAATGCGACAGGTCCAGCAGGACTGGCTTCTGCAGTACAGCATGGTGGCAAAGCGCTCTCCTTCAACAATTATCTAGACCTTGACGGCGCTCTTCGCATAGCACGTGGATTATTACGAGATTTAGATGAAAAGCACTCACATGGATGTGTTGTTATCAAGCACACAAATCCATGTGGAGCAGCAATAGATGCGACTCAGGTAGGTGCGTGGAAGAATGCTTTGGCGAGTGACCCTGAATCTGCTTTTGGTTGTGTAATTGCATTCACTGATGTTGTACAAAAAGAGACTGCTGAGGCAATAGGAGGTCATTTCCTTGAGTGCATAGTAGCACCCGGATTTGACGAGGAGGCGCTTGAAATCCTATCAGAGAAAAAGAATCGTCGAATGTTAACTCTAGAAGAATTCACACCTCGTGAGGATGAGGTTAGAATCCGTCAGTTAGATGGTGGTTGGGTGGCACAAGTGCAAGGCCCTCCCTCTGTCGATTGGTCTTCTGTCAAGTGCGTAACCAAGGCTGATGCGGATGCTGAGTTAGTAGCCCTCGCTCGCTTTGGCTCGACTGTACTTAGTGAAGTGAAATCGAACTCAATTGTTCTAGTCGCTCAAACCGATTCTGGATTTGCTACTGTGGGTGTTGGCCCTGGTCAGACAAGTCGAGTTGAAGCAGTGCGAATTGCAGCGCGTAGGGCGGGAGGGAGAGCAGCAGGTTCAATGATGGTATCAGACGCATTCTTCCCATTCAGAGATGGAATAGATACCGCACACGAGATTGGTGTTACAACCGTGGTGCAACCAGGAGGCTCAATGCGTGATCAGGAATGTATCGATGCTGCGGATGAGCATGGAATTGCTATGATATTCACAGGCCAGCGCCTATTTTTGCATTGAGTCAACAACATCCAGCTTCACGGAGTGGGGCTACAACGAACTCTACTCTGTCGACGTCCTTCGTATTCTTCAGTTTCTCAACCATTTCACGTATTGATTCTGAACTCCCTTTAATTTGCATAGTATCTACACATGTGTGACTAGAAGTGAGGCAGTTATGATGGTATGATGAGACAGTAATTGAATCAGAATGCCTCAATTCTGAGAGCTTATGTTCAACATTGTGCTGATAATAAATCACAGTAGTACCCTCAATGTCGACTCCATCTCTCATAGTATCCAAATCTCCTCGAAGAGTTGCCTCAGCAAAGTGAATACTAGCATCCCTGAGAAACATACTGCGATTATTGTATCCACTTTGCTCGATAAGACGCTCCAATCTATTGGCAAATTCCTTGTCTGTGCTGAATGAAAGAACACGGCTCATAGCACGGCTACATACTCTCAATTAATAACATTTCTTAAATATGTAATAACGATTGGATTACGCTATGTCTGAGGCAAGCCTGCCAATCGAACTAATCGCGTTAACACTAATTTTAGCTCTAGTTGGAGGCCTAGCACCAATCTTCAGCAAGATAAAGGAAAATAGAGACACTATGCGTAGAATCACAGCTCTTGCTTCTGGTATATTATTGGCTTCTGCCATGCTTGTGGTCATCCCAGAGGGCTTTGAGTTAGCTGCAGGAGGACATGACGACCACGGTCATGACGAGCATGTTGACGAGGATGCACTGGCTGGATCAGTAGCTCTCGTAATCCTAGAACTAGAGCATGGTGATATCAATGCTTCCGGAGCTATCGAAGAGATTGAGGCGCTACTGGGTGGGCACGACGAGCATGAAGATCACGAAGAAGGAGAAGAGGAAGAAGACCATGACGAGGAATCGGAGACTTCCCTTACCGAGAGTATAGAACACGTAATTGAAGAGGTAGAATCTGAAGAAATTAATGCCACCACTGGAATCGACGAAATAGAGGAACTCATCACATCACATGCTCATGAGGAAGGGCATGATGACGAAGAAGAAACCGCTCTTGAAAGCCTAATCATAGGAGGGGCCATACTAGCTGGATTCGTGATGATGTTGGTTATGGAGGGATCGGGAATTGGTCATGCCGTGCATGAGGAACACCATGATCATGAGGAAGAGCATGGGCACGAACACGTGCATCATAGAACATCTCCTTGGATTATCGTACTGGGGCTTTCTCTTCACTCAGCTGCTGATGGACTAGCGATAGGATCCGCGGCAGCTGGTAGCTCCGAGGCTGTGACCGCATTGGTGGCACTAGCCGTATTAATTCACAAAGCGCCCGCAGCATTCAGTTTGGGTATTTTCTCTATGCACGAGCGTAATAATCGAAACGAATCAATTCGAGATGTAGCCATCTTTGCTTTGGCAACACCTGTGATGATTGTAGTTGCATTCTATGCCTTAGCAGGCGTAACCATTCAAACAATTGGCCTCGCAATGCTATTTTCTGCAGGGACATTCCTATATGTTGCAACAGTAGACACATTACCTGATATTCACAATCCAGAAACGGGCAGAGAAGCTCTCAAAAACGTCTTGATTGGAGTTGTAATCTTAACTCTAATTCTAATCGGTGCAGATTCAATGGGTCTGATAGAGCACGCTCACTGATTACTCACGAGTGGGCACTTTCTTCAATAGCCACCAAACACCAATAGCCCAAACTATTGCGATTGTTACTTGTCCGTAACCGGGATCTCCTGCAATTGTAGTAACATATGTCGAAATGGCCGACATAATTGTAATGAGGACGATAATCCATTTTTTAGCGTGTTTTGGTAGTGTTTTGCCATTTGCATAATACTCGAAAACCTTTGGCCCAACCCATCTATTTGTCATAGTCCATCGGAAGAATCTCTCATCAGATATGCTGAACAAATATGCCGCAGGAACCATCCATGATACAGTAGGCCAGCCTGGAACAAATAGTCCAATGAAAGCGCAACCTACGAAAATACTGCCAATTGCAACATAAATCCATTTTCGGATTGGAGTAGTCTGACGTGAGTATTTTTCGATGACTGCATCGACAGACTCGAGGGTCTCCATGATTCTATGGCACTGAGATTAGGTGATAAAGTGAGAGGCGAACACTGCCGCAGCATTACACGCCCCAATTCTCAAGCAGCCGCTTCTAGACGCGATGGCATGGAGGTCGCCTACACGCTACCTAGAGCGGCCTCAATAGAAGACCCCCTCAGGCTCGCAGTACTCATTTCGGGCAGTGGTTCTGGTCTTGCAGCATTACTAAAATATCAGCAATCCCAAACCCCTCTTCATCGGACTGTATTAGTTTTGGCGGATTCTCTTACTGCTGGTGGTTTAGAGCATGGAAGAAGTAGTGGAGTCAAATCAGTTGGAATACCTCTCCCCGACATTATTGACAAGGTTGAGAGAAGGCAGAGTCATGAGGAATTAGTTGAGGCCGCATTAATTGAGTCCCAGGTCGAATGCATAGTTCTCTCAGGATATATGCGAATTCTCACCCCAAATTTCGTCCGTAAATGGAAAGGCCGACTGGTCAATATTCACCCTTCCCTCCTTCCTAAATATCCTGGTGCTCATGCGCACAGAGATGCATTAGCCGATGGAGCAACAATTTCTGGCTGCTCAGTACATCTTGTTGACGAAGGCGTTGACAGCGGTATGATTCTAGCCCAACAAGAAGTTCCGGTACTAGAAGGAGACACGGAATCTGATTTACAAGAACGAATCAAGAAAGTCGAGCATGAACTTTACCCTAAAATCATCGACAAATTGGCTACTGGTGGCTTTTCACTCTAGATCTATTGGTAGGTTAATATTCTTCAAAACAGCCCTATTCTCAAGTAATATTGAATGTGGCATTTCAGCAAATTGTATCCTTAATGGCCGCCGGTCATTTGCTAACAATTCCCGGACCGGCGTAGGTCTAATTAGTGCTAGAAGAGGATGCATCCTTTCACCATCAGCTGGGACTGCAAGTGCATCATCATCGGAGATAGTATCTGCCAGAGTAGTGAATAATTCAGAAGTCACCCAAGGAACATCCACTGGTGTAATCTGTAATTCATTTGCCTCCAACATCGGGTCATTCAGAGCTTCGATAATAGCCTCAATTGGCCCTGCATGAGGGCTTGCATCTAGAACCCATTCTACATTAATTTCCTTAGGAATTGTTGCACCATAATCATCGATATTCTCTGGATTTGCAACTGCTATTCGTATTGGCTCTAGCCCTGCTTCTGCTAATGCGATTGCAACTCTGGCAACGCAACTAATTCCATCAATTTCAATCAGAGCCTTATCGCGCCCCATTCGTCGGCTACGTCCTCCAGCGAGAATTAGAGATAGCATACTTTCACCGCAACTCATCGAGTCGCTGCATTGCGTAACGAATCTCTTCAATTAGATCGTTCGCTCTTGCTAGAAGCGTCATTCTGTCTTTACGACCCTCAGTCTTTTCTAGCCACCGCATTAATTGTCGAATATCTTTTGAATCACGATCAATAGTCCACTCGAGAACCTGTTCAGCAACAGGATCGTCCGATGGAAGCAACCTCTCGTTCATGACAGGCGGCTTACGAGGTGGCGTTTGAACTTGGCTCAAGGAGCAACCAATCTAGACTTGATTCTGCCAAGTAATGAATCTCCCGGAGGAATTTTGACTGTTTTCAATACCTCAATTACATCTTGATCGATTATTTCTCCTCTGACACTTCCTGCATGTAGCACTAGTAGTGCTAAATGACCGTCTACAACTCTACTTCTACACCACTCATTGATTATCGAATTATCAGGTAAAGGCTTCCCGGCTCGTAATAATTCTTCAATGGATAACAGTAGAGCTTCAGCCGGCTCTTTTTTTGAGATATTTTTTGCCAATTCACCCCAGGGATTAGTTCCTAAATGACGGTGATCAATATTTGCTAGTAATAGTGCAGCTAGAGCCACATCCTCTCGCCCATGTCTCTTCCAAAGACGCTTGACCATTTTGAGTAAATTCTCTTGCGAATTTCCCGCACTGGTAATCAACCACGAGGCAATTCTGCGTAAATTCTCATCAGGTGTGCCAAGATGAAATGAATATCCTGCAG
>Ga0315332_10001268_pt1 | contig 13234 bp, 9 predicted proteins | sample M110034915metaG_FD_203455 | JGI IMG/M metagenome (GOLD analysis project Ga0315332, IMG submission 203455) | Ammonia-oxidizing marine archaeal communities from Monterey Bay, California, United States - M1 100m 34915 | ecosystem: Environmental > Aquatic > Marine > Intertidal zone | place: USA...
AGCAAGGATTCGCAAAACCAGCTCCTTTCCGGTAGGCCCGGAAATTCGCAGTTACGTTGCATCCCTTGGCGTTGGTGGAAAGGTAAAACACATTTCCGTAACCACCGGTAGCGAGAACGACCGCGTCGGCGGCATGGGAAGTGATTTCGCCCGTTTCCAAATTGCGAACGACGATGCCACGTGAACGACCGTCGACGACGACGAGATCGAGCATTTCATGCCGCGTGTGCATTTTTACTTTTTTCGCTGCAATTTGCTCTTCCAGTGCCGAGTAAGCACCAAGTAGCAATTGTTGGCCTGTCTCCCCGCGGCAATAAAACGTTCGCTCGACAAGCACACCTCCAAAGGAGCGGTTAGCGAGTTTTCCACCGTATTCCCTCGCGAAGGGAACGCCCTGCGAGACTGCCTGGTCGATAATTGAAGTACTCAGTTCAGCTAACCGATAAACGTTTTGCTCTCGGGCCCGGTAGTCACCGCCCTTCTGAGTGTCGTAGAACAGTCGCCAGGTCGAGTCTCCATCGTTCCGATAATTTTTTGACGCGTTGATACCACCTTGGGCGGCGATGCTGTGAGCACGGCGGGGGGAATCCTGGAAGCAGAAGCATTCCACATTGTAACCCATTGCTCCCATGGAGGCCGCAGCAGATGCACCAGCGAGGCCGCTGCCTACCACAATGACCTTGTATTTTGGGCGATTCTTGGGACCAACTAACCTGAGGTTGTTGTTCTTGTGAAAAGTCCAGGCGTCTTCAATTGGGGAAACCGGAATTTTTGAGTCGAGCTTCAGCATATTATTTACTTTTAAAAACGGTTTTGTTCGGTGTCGGTCTTGGGAACGCGTATCGAAACAGGTGCGGGGCGGACTTAGTGACCAGTCAACAGGTCGTGGGCGTAGCTCGCGGCCTCGGGCATCAGACCAAACAAGAAAGAAGCAGGGACAGCAATGAAACCGAGAATGATTGCCATCGTCACGGCTGTTGAAGCAGTTCGAAGAAATTTGTTGCGATCAGGATTATCGATGCCGAGCGTTTGGAACATGCTCCAAACTCCGTGATTCAAATGGACGCCGATGACTACCATGACAAATATGTAACCTCCTGCAACGAACGGGTTCGAAAAGGAACTTCTCAAATTGTTGTAAACGTAACCGTGCTCGAACTCTCCGAGTTGGATTGTCCCAGTGGTGAAGTGCAGGATGTGAAAGACGATGAATCCGGCGATTACTGAGCCAGAGAACATCATCCATAACGCCGGGAGTGACGCTGCCTTTTTCTTACTTTTGACGTAGGAAACTGGTCGAGCCTCAGCACTGAGCATTGCGAGTTGGACGACAACCGTGATGTGTACTATTACGGACGCCAAAAGAACAAAGCGGGCAGTCCAGAGCAGCGCTCCGGCGGGCAGCAGTGGTTCGCCTGCAACTTTCAGGAATTGTCCGTACTCGTCGATATGCGGGATGCCTTGATCATTGGAGCCGGTAAAGACCTTGAGATTGCCAGCGACGTGACCCAGCAGGAAGCCAAAAAGGATCAGGCCGGTAACAGCGGCGATGACTTTCTTGCCGATAATACTTTTATACAGCGTTTGAATACGATTCATGTTTTCGGTTCACGCGCGGCCGGTTCAATTTTCACGGCCTTGGCTGAAGGTTGTGCTTTCGATCAAATATCCGAGGATTCCGAGTTTGATCGACTCTGCCCCAAGTATATCTGTAGATAGACTTGGGCTAAATGACGGTATTGGCCGTTTTTCGGTAATTATCCAATCTAGGCGGTCTACAACAGACTCCGCCACTGAAATAACTGATTTGCCTCTTAATTGTTAACGCCCAAAATATCTGCTTGGATTGGGGGCGAACTCGGGTTCGATACTTCCGAATTGACCGAATTGCAGGGTGAAACACGGATTCTTACCATTCCAGTGGCCTTATCAAGCACGAGCTGGCGGATTGGCGTGAAACACTGGTGGCTAGAAGGGAGTCGTTTTCGCATCCATGGTAATGGGCGGAATTGAAACCGAGTTGGCAATCGGGAGTAGTAATCAATCGGAAGTGGTAATCTAATTTAAGAAAGTTAACATCACTGAGAACGTTAACATCAGGTCACACTGACTGGGAGATTCTTCATGGCGAAGTCTGCGATTGTCATTCCGGCGAGATTGGCGTCGACGCGATTACCACGCAAATTGTTGCTTAAAGAGACCGGGAAAACGGTTTTGCAGCATACCTATGAATCGGCGGCTAAGAGTACTTTGGCGGATCGAATCATCGTCGCTGCCGATGACAATGAGATTGTCGACGTAGTAAAGCAATTTGGGGGTGACGTTATTTTAACTGACCCTGATCACGTTTGCGGAACTGATCGCGTTGCCGAGGTAGCCGCGACGCTCTCTGAATTCGAAATAATTGTCAATGTTCAGGGAGATGAGCCGGAAATCGCAGCGACGGCAATTGATCAAGCCATTGGGCTGCTAGATCGAAACCCCGACATTCCAATGGCTACTTTAGCGACTCCCATTCGAAGTCGGCAAATGCTTGAGGATCCCAATTGCGTCAAGATTGTATTTGATAACCAAATGCACGCGATCTACTTTAGCCGCAGCGTCATTCCGCATCCGAGGGATTGGAGTGACGAATATCTAACTGCGGAACCGGCTTTGTTTTTCCAGCATGTGGGGCTTTATTGTTACCGCCGGGGATTTTTGCAGAACATTCCAAAATTATTGCCAACCTCGATTGAAAAGGCGGAGTCACTCGAACAACTGCGGATTTTGTCGAATGGCCATAAAATATTGGTAGGGAAAATAGACCACCCGATCACAGGGATCGATACGCGGGAGGATTACCAGTCGTTTGTCAGACGGCATTCCAATTGCTAAGATATCGCCGGACAGCGAGGACGGTTTCTCAAATCTACTTATTGCGCATTTCCTGTGGAAATTGCGCTATTTTTGTTGGCTGGGATTGGATCAATTGCGGGCGCGGGCGTGCTGAATCGCCGCAACACAGAGGAAACTTGATGACGAAACATATTTTTGTGACTGGGGGCGTGGTTAGCTCGCTTGGCAAGGGCCTTACCAGTGCATCGGTGGGGATGGTACTCGAGCAGCGTGGCCTCAGTGTGCGGATGCAGAAATTGGATCCGTACATCAATGTCGATCCGGGGACGATGAGCCCTTATCAGCACGGTGAAGTCTATGTGCTGGACGATGGCAGCGAGACAGATCTTGATCTCGGGCATTACGAGCGATTTACAAACGCCCCCCTGACCCGTGAATCGAACTACACCACGGGCCAGATTTATCTCAGCGTGATCGAAAAAGAACGGCGCGGTGAGTTCCTCGGGAAAACTGTTCAGGTTATTCCGCACATTACCAATGAAATTAAAAACTGCATTGGGAGGCTCGGGGGTGAAGATGTCGACGTGGTCATCACCGAAATCGGAGGAACTGTGGGTGACATTGAAAGTCAACCGTTCCTCGAAGCAATTCGACAATTCTCTCTCGATGTCGGAAAAGAGAACTGCCTCTATATTCATTTGACGTTGGTCCCCTACCTCAAAGCAGCGGCTGAACTAAAAACGAAACCAACCCAGCATTCAGTGGGTCAACTTCGGCAGATCGGTATCCAACCGGATATTCTCATTTGTCGAACTGAGCGAGAGATGGCGGCTTCGGATCGTGAAAAAATCGCATTGTTTTGTAACGTGCCGGTCAAAGCCGTTATCGAGGAACGGGATAAAGACTTTTCCATTTATGAAGTTCCATTAAGTCTCGTCGAACATGGTCTCGATGAGCTGATCGTGAACAAGTTAGGGCTTCCTAAGCAAACGCTTGATCTTGATAACTGGCGGGAGTTGCTTCATCGGTTGCGGAATCCCGAAACGGAAATCAGCATCGCTGTCGTCGGGAAATATGCTGAACACAAAGATGCTTATAAATCAATTTACGAATCGATCGACCATGCTGGAATTGATAACCACGCACAAATTCGAATTGGTCGCATCCAAAGTGAAGACATTGAACACGAAGGCCCCGAGCGGTTGTTGAGCGGTTACGACGGGATTTTGGTACCCGGTGGATTTGGTGAGCGTGGAACCGAGGGGAAAGTAGAAGCGATTCGGTGGGCCCGCGAACGAAAAATCCCTTTCCTTGGAATTTGCCTGGGAATGCAGTGTGCCGCGATTGAATTTGCCCGCAACGTTGTCGGGTTGGAAGGAGCGAATTCAACAGAATTTGACAAAGACACGCCCTACCCTGTGATCTGTTTGCTTGATGAGCAAAACAATATCACTGACAAAGGCGGAACGATGAGACTTGGTGCTCAAGTTTCGACTGTAAATGACGCGACCAAGTCGCTGGAATGTTACGGTACTAAAGAGATTTCCGAGCGTCATCGTCATCGTTATGAATTCAACAATGTATTTCGCAAGCAACTCGAAGCCCACGGTTTGAGGTTTGCCGCAACCAGTGAGAACGATTCACTTGTTGAAATTGTCGAAGTCGTTGATCACCCGTGGTTCGTTGCGGTTCAATTTCATCCCGAGTTTAAGTCGAAGCCAACCGCTTCCCATCCTCTTTTTTCAGGGTTTGTTCAAGCGGCTGTGCGACGGTCGAGCAACGGCGCAAAAAAAGAAGTTGAAGTCTAAACGCGTTTAAAAAAATTAATTCTGAGTTAAATCAAAGGAACCATCGATGTCGGAAGAAACCGGTGCGGGTGAAGAGCCCAAGATCATTGTCGATGATGATTGGAAGTCTCAAGTCGAAAAAGAGAAAGAGGAACTGAAGGAGTCTGCTGGTGAGCCAGAAGGCGAAGCGGAAGAACATGCCTTGCCTCCGGCTTCTTTCATGGTGCTGATGTCTACCTTGGCCACCCAGGCGATGGCTGCGATGGGATTGATTCCAGATCCGATGACTGGGCAACCTAGCGTTAATCTTCCAATGGCAAAGCATTTCATCGATCTTCTGGGAATGCTGCAGGAAAAAACGCAGGGCAACCTCACTGAAGAGGAAGCGAACCACCTGCGTGATGGTTTGCATCAATTGCGAATGATCTATGTTTCATCTGAGCAATCCGCCAGTGGAACCGAAGGTGAACCGGCGCCAAAATCATCGATTGAATTGCCCTGATTCAGCTTTCGCGACCTTGCGGAAAACCGGTTCATTTCAAACGATGCGGCGTAAAACAATTGTTTTTCGCCGTGTTCTTTGATTGTTGTGGATTGACCATCTTACGATTTTGATTGAATACTCCCTTCGTTTTAAGCATACTAAGTGAAAATGTTGGTCGGGGGTAAAGGCTCGCCCCGTATGCGAAAGTTCGTTGGATCCGACTTAGGGGTTAACTTTCAAATGGCTTGGGAATCAGAATGAAACGGGGTAAGCGAGTAGGTCGCTCAAAAAAAGGCTTTGCTGGTTTTTCTAATGAAAAAACTGTGGCCGAAGCAGGTGTTTACTTGCCCGCTTTCATTTTTGGCCTAGTGACCACGCTTCTTTTGGGTCTGTTGGCACTCGGTCGATTTTTCCCTTCGATACAACAAGAGATAGTGGCTAAGCCTGCGAAAGCACCAACTGCTTCGGTCTCCGGAAAGAAGAGTGATCGATTTGGTCGCCGCGTGGAAGTGAGCTCAATCAAAGACTTGACTGCGATGTTGGTCGAACTTGGTAGGGCAGGAATTCAGGCGCCATCTAAATTTGAAATTGAAACGAAGTGTCGTCAAAAAATCGCGGTGGCCGATGAGCTGTTGACGAGAAATCTCACCGAGAAAAACCGGGCGTTTGCAATTGAAGCAAAAATTGGAGCGTTGTCCGTTATTTATGGACTGGGGTTTTCTAAGGACTTAAGTGGCCCCGATGCGACCGAAGATCTTAAAGTTTTCGCAAGTACTTTTCTGGTCGACTCCAACCCTCGAGTCGCGCGAGTCGCCGCACTAGCGCAATTTAAACAACTCTCATTCGAGCGGTTGAAACCCGGGCAAACTTCCAGCGTCGATGTCGTCTGCGAAACGATGATGAATTTGCTTAAGAAGTTTCCCGATGACCCATTGGTGGTCGCGACAATTCAACAAGTAATTAATTACTATATCGAAAAAGAAACTGACGATGCCGTGTTGATGGTAGGGCAACTCGATGAACGGACGCGAGAGCTTGATTCAAAACCGGTGAAAAAAATGCTGAATCTCCTTCAGGGGAATTTGATGATCTCGGTTTCAGGTTATCAAGAGGCTTTTAATAATCGCTGGATTAATGGTGTTGAAGGAAACGAAAATCTCGTTCGGTTATCTCAGCAATTATTGCAGGACGAACGCTGTAACTCATGGGTCATTGAGGATGTCGATCAAGTTGCTCGTTGGCTCGAACAACAGGCCTACTATGAATCTGCCAAAGAAATCTATCGGTCTCTTTCTGAAACAATCCAACCGTCAGAAGGGGCTGATACTGAGTTGTTGTCGGGGAATGCAATCCAGTTTGGCCGGAATGGGCTTGCCCGGTTAAACCTGGTCAACACGAAAATAGATTTGGATCAAGTCCAGTACAATCAGACTCCCGTTGATCTATCCAGTTTGACTGGCCGAGTTGTCGTTTTGCTGCTCTGGTCAAAAGAAAATAAGGATTCTATCCAAGGGTTACTTCAGGCTTGCGAAAACACAAAATCATGGCGGCGCCGTGGGGGTAAATTGCTGGCGATTTCGATTGATGAGAAGGTAGACAGTAAATTGCTGGTAGAGGTTGCCGCGTCTGCTGGTGTGATTTTCGGGAATGGTGACATCGAGACAAAGGGAGCCAATCAAGTTTGGGAGCAATGCCCTACGGATGTGCTTCCTCGGGTGATGTTGATTGATCGCAACGGCGTGGTTGTGGACATCGACGTACCAATTTCCCAAATTCAAACGCAAGCGAACTTCTTAATCTCCGACAATTAGTTTGCATTGCCTTTGGGATGGCAGGGGTTCAAGTCGCGATTGCGACCGCTGTGGGTTAGACCGCAGCGAGTTAGATCTGGGCCTGCACGAATGGCTCGGCCTGTGTGGCGTCAGCAGTGCCCAACGGGTTTCCTGTAAATTCGACAAGCGCTTTTAGGAAATTGGATAGTAATTCACTTTGGTATCGTTTCGAATTCCAGCACAAGGCAATTTCTCGACGAGGTTGATCGCCACTGAGAGAGCGATACACAATCTTACGAGAATTGTCAGTCATGGCCATTTTGGGAACCAGCGAAACGCCATAGCCCGAGGCGATCATGGTCTGGAGAGTTGCGAGTTGTTGGACGCGAGTGATTGATTTTGGGTGAAATTTTTTGCGGTAAAAAAAACTGTCCAGTGTTGAGCTCAAGCTGTAATTCGCTGGCAACATTAGGAAGTTGCTTGGGGCTAAATCTTTTAGGTAAATTCTTGTTTTCTTACCAAGGGGATGTTGAGCCGGAATTGCCAGTAAAATCTCTTCTTCGATTAGGGTCTCAAAAGAAAGGTGGCGGGCAGATTGCTTTACCAAAGGGGAGAGGGCGAGCACGCCGACATCTAATTCGCCTTTTAAGCAGAGTTCAATTAACGAATTCGAACTGGTTTCAATTAGCGAAAAATCTGCTTTAGGGAATTGAGACGTAACGTGGTCGAGCAGCTCCGGAAAAAAATAAGGTGCAATGGTGGGGGTAGCTGAAACGCAGATTTGTCCGGATTGGCCGTCGTCGGTTATCTGCCGTTTGGCATCCTCGACAAGCTGGAGGATTTTTTGCGCGTGATTTTGAAGGACTTGGCCTGCGGGCGTCATCCGAATGGTACGACCCTGTCTTTCGAATAACGGTTGCCCAAGTTCTTTTTCAAGTTTTGCAATTTGTTGACTTAGCGCGGGTTGTGACACGGAACAGTCTTTGGCAGCGCGCGTAAAACTCCGATGTTCGACGATTTTATTGAAATATCGGAGTTGGCCTAAGTCCATGTCGGTCGCCGTTAGATCGATAAACAAAAATTCATTATGGGGATGATTTCGGTGGGATGCAAATTCATGGCCGCCCAATTTTTAATTTTTTGAAGTCGTCGAGATAGGCATCTCTCGCCCTGTTTTAGAGCACCGAGAAGTGAAGAATTGGATCCACGACAATCGTCATTAGGTCAAATTGTGGAGATTGCCTAAGTTGCATAAAAAAATCGCCTGCGTTATTAACGCAAGCGATTCAGGACGTCGTAGGTTGTGTGGCTTGTGATAGAGATTGATTGCCGACGAAAAGCTTCGGTTGGTCCAAATCCCTGTAAAAAACCGGTTTTCTAAAACCCTGTGTTGTTATCGATGTCGAAGACGGCTTGTTGAGGGTAGATGCTGTACACCGTGTTGGTCAGGTAAAGTTCAACAAACTCTGACACTCGCTGGATTGGTTTTTTGGGAATTAAGACAATGTCTGAATCCCGAAGCCAAATTTCGTCCGAAGGATGAGGGCGTTTGCCGAGTAATGCGCCATTGAGATCCAACCGAGTCGCTGTAAGTCTCCAATCTTGATCGCGGCGGAAGACAACCACTTCCCTGACGTTCCCTCCCGGTTTGAATCCTCCTGCGAGTGCGATCGCCTGGATTACCGTGGTGGGACCTACCATTTCGAATCGCCCGGAGGCTGCAACTTCCCCCGCGACGTATATGTAGGTGGGTGCCCTTTGCGTCAAAATCGGTGTGACTTCGATTCCTCCTTGCCGCCCTTGGTAACGGGCATTGATTTCTCTTCCCATTTCTTCGAGTGTCAAGCCAATGGCTGGGATACTGCCAAGTCCCGGAAGCTGAATAGTGCCATCGGGCGAGACCGTTGCAGCGCGTCCTGTGCCTCCCTGCCCTGCTCTCGCATCGACTGAGTTAATGATGTCTTCCAGCGGAGTTTCCCCTTTGATGAGCTGGACGAGCATTCCTGGATTGATAACCCACGCCTCATACCGTTTGTCGAGTTCCTTCTGCACTTGTTCAACCGTTTTACCGGCCACTGCCACTTGGCCAATGAGAGAAAGCGAGACCATGCCATCGGAGCGAATCACGAGGCTTTCGGCGTTGAGCGAGGGGTCAATCGCGGATGAAATGCGGATCGTATCTCCTACAAATAGTTGGTAGGGTTTCACCGATTTTTGACGGGTTCGCAAATAGACCAGTTCTAATTCATCATTGACGCGTAACCGATACTCTCCCATGGCAGGTCGACGGTAGGGGCCGATGTACTCGCCATACGCCATGGACTCCCAGGGTACGCACGTACTGTCCCGCCATTTTGCTTCGGCTCCATTACGGCCGGGAGTAAATTGATCGACGCCTTGAAGGGATCTTGTCGGCATGCCGTGGGCGGTTGAGGGGGCGACGAATCCGAACTGGCCGTTGTTAGCGCCCGCCACGATACTGGGACTAATCACCGATCCGGAGTCGTTGGTGTCGTAGCCTTGGCAGAGCTGTATTTTTCCCAACTCGACTGTAAAAGAATCAGCGATAGCAGGAGTCGTTTGAGTTTGGCTAAATCCGAAGTCCGAGGTTGAACTTTGGCTGGTGACGCTCAACCATGCCGCGGCAACCGCAAAACATCCCAGCACGCTCGATTTGATTGATGTCGTGAGTCTCATGATTCACTTGTTCCTGTGTGTTCTGAAATTTTTCCGGTGGGTCAAAACGAAGATCGGAGGCTTTGCTTAAAAGAATTCTTTCAGTCGGTCAGTCAAAGTTTTGCCGGGAATGGAGTCGCGTTGGTCTGCCGTAACTGCGGTGGGCTGATCGCTGTTGATTTGATTGCGGGTAACCCCGTTTGGAGTCTGGTTGAACTGGCTGGTTTGGTTTTGATTGAACAGTCCACGCTTAACCCAGCGGATAGACGATTGGTTTGGGGGTAAGGGAGCCTGCATGAGCACCTGATATTGCTCCTCGGCAGCTTTCGCTAATTCGAATTCGCCCTTTTGTCGATGCGTCTTTGCGAGGTTTTTCCACGTTTGCGGCGTCGGGGTCTCCATCAAACTTTGTTGGAAAAGTGACACCGCTGATTCAAGTTGTCCGATCTTGGCCATCAGGACGCCCAGTTCATTCGCACTTTTCGAATTGTCGGGGTCACTTAAAAGTGCTGCTCGATGAAACGCGATCGCCTTTGCAGTATCCATGGCTTTGGGTGACGATTCTGATTGTCTCATCGAAGTGTGCAATTTCCCAAGACAGCAGAATGCTTCTGCCGAAACTACATTTCTGCCTCCCGCCTGATCGAGACGGCTTTGAGCGAACTGAAAATACTGTTGGATAGCCTGCCTCGGTGATGTCTGATCAAGCTCAGTGTGTTTGATGATTTTGCTTTGATGGGTTTCGACTGTCGACGCGACACTCAGAAATGCTTCTGCTTCCAATTCGGTGCCAACAAAGTCCTGAGCTTCTCTCATGGCCACGACAGCTTCGGCAAGTGCTTGGCTATAATGATTTGAGCTCGTTTGCGAATCGTTAGAGATCGCAATGATTCGCAGGGCGGCGTAAAATTCTTGCTGAGCTGAATAGAAGGAACCACGCCGTGAGAGTGACTTGCCATATTCGATGTGATGCACAGCTTGGTGAGCGGTCTGTTCAGGTAGCGGTAGGCGAAGTGGTAAAGTAACGGGGGTCGTCGGGGCGGCTACTTCATTACTGGCTTGGCGAACGATGGTTTGTTGTTGGTTCGTACCAAACTTGTCAAAGGCAGTCTTGTTTTGATTGGCGAGCGTGACGTTGGTCGGTAACGCTTCTTGAGCCGGTTTGTTTTGTGCTGTTTGTGGAGTTGAACCCATAGCGGTTGCCTTCTTAACCGCTGTATTCAGTTGTTTTGGGACTTCAGCGGAGGGTGTTGCCGCGACCTGAGGGATAGCGGTCACAGTCGGCAACGACGAAAAGGTTTCTTGGGGAGGCTCAGGTATTGAGGTTCGCTTTCGTTTGGCTTCTGAGTTTGCTTTGGCGACTTTCGCCTTTTCCAAGGCTGAAGGTTGTTTACTGGCGTTCGACTTTGTCTTTTTTAACTCCGCGAGTGGGCTTGCGGCGAGAGGCTGATCTAAGAGGGGACTTTGATTTTCAAAAGCAGAGAAAGACTTGAAACTCTCTCCGTCCGTTTGAAACGTGACTGAGGTTTTCGCTTCTGGTGAGAACAATTGCATCGCAAAACTCGTCACAACAGCGACACAGATGCCTATGGCAATGTAATTCTTTAGCTCACGCGACATGTCAAACCTCAGGAGAACAGTTCATTGTTCGAGCGGATTGTGATGGTGAGGGAAATATCCCGAACCTCACAACTCGAATGCACTCGATGCTGTGTTTCTCTCAAAGGCATCGTCAATTCTCATTCTGCCTCTTGCTCGCGTTGTGCAGATAAGACGTTTTTTTGCGAATGTGCGGGCAGGTTGATCCTTATATTTGTTACAGCTTAACGACCTCTCAGTTGAGCCAAAAGAAATATCTACCTAGTCGTTAAACTTTGACTTTTGGGGTTTGGCGTCCGTTAGGGCGTGGGTTATGGATTTAGCCAGAGGTTTCGTAACGCCAATGATCGTTCTCGGAATGTTTCAAAAACCTTCTGGGCAGAAGTCAGGTGGTATCGGTCGACCACCGGTCTTGGGGTTTGTTGCCCCAAGACTCAGCTCAGCTCAATCTTAGAAGTCGGAGGGAAGATTGTGCTAACGAGGCGAATTCAAACCAAATATGGGCCGTTTTGTCGCGGCTTGAAGTCGGCGGGGAGCTTGTTTCTTGTGGGAAATCAGCCGAAACCCGTAGCCCTATGATAAATTAGGGGAATCTGTCATAATCTGGCGCGAGAGTTGGTCGAGTCCGGCCCCTTTCGTTAATAAACTTAGATAGCTCAATTCCCCATGGACGAACGGTTCCCGATTTCGAAGGGCGACCGGCGGCTTGTCTTTGGGAGGTTCTGATTGAATTCGCCTCGTCTTGGTTCGATGAGGCGATCGCACATTGAGTTTTTAAAGATACTGAAAAACAAAAGTTAATGACCGCGCTGGCTAATTTTTTTGCCCGCCAGCCAAGGTCCTTTGGGAGAAAATTTGCAAGTGTATAAAATTCTAAACAGTGGTGGTCTCGGGGTTGCTGGAAAACAGAATGAGCTAATCGAATTAGCCTTGACCCACGGTTTCAATGGCGTTGAAGTCGACATGGTTGATCTTGTCGGACGTCATGACACCCTCGGTAAGCAATTTGCTTGTCAGTTCTTGCAAAGTGCAAAAATTGATATGGGCACCTTTGAGTTGCCGGTCGATCTCGGTGCATCGGATGACGATTACAACACCGCGATGGAAAAACTGGATACCATTCTCGATCTGGCCACAACGCTTAATGCAAAAGGTTGCTATGTCAGCGTTGCCACGAGTAACGGTCTTTACTCATTCCAAGAGTGCTTTGAAAAGTATCAGCAGCGTCTCCAAGAGTTGAGCGAGAAGTGCACTGAGTCTTCGCTAAATATTGGTTTGTGGCTTCGTGGTACTGACTCTGAAGTTCCTGACGGCGAATTTAAGTTCATTCAAACGGCAGAAGAATTGTTGACGCTCGTGAAAGCAGTGGGGCAACCCAACGTTGGCGTTTGCGTTGATGCATTTCAGTGGGCCGCTGGTGGTGGTACCGTTGAACATCTTGTCGCAGCTGGTTTGTCGGATGTGGTATCGGAAGTTCGTTTGGCAGACATCGCTGAAGGTGCTGATATGGCTGCATTGAAAGACTCCGATCGCTCATCGTTACCGGGTGATAGTCTCGATTCCTTTTCAGTAAAACTCTGCAGAGCACTTTCTGAAGCTGGCGTCGAAGTACCGATGTCCATCTCTACAGACTTGGGAACTTTTTCCACCGGTACGCGAGATGCAATCGTTGGTAGCATTACAAAGCAAATTGATTTGCTTGTCGCTGGCGAGCATCCTGCCGAAATTAAAGCGGCGGAAGCCAAGGCCGCGGAAGATGCTGCAGCCGAAGCCGATTCAGGTGATTCTGACGAAGCCGCTCCCTCGGCTCCGGCAGCTACTTCTTAAGATGGCTTCCGATTGATTTTGAATTCCATAACCTCAGGTTTAACAGCTTGAGGTTTTTTTATGGGCATTGGGAGACGATTCGCCATTGGGGCGAGTTAAGCGGTGTGTTTATGCCGTTGAGTAAAATCGTGTTTTAATTTTTTAAAATAGCCTGTTATTCGATTGAAAACCCGTGCTCATTTGAGATGCTGTTAGCCTTAACAAAAACCAATTTCGTTGAAATCATTTATGTCGAGCCAACTCAATAAATA
>Ga0315332_10001269_pt1 | contig 13227 bp, 10 predicted proteins | sample M110034915metaG_FD_203455 | JGI IMG/M metagenome (GOLD analysis project Ga0315332, IMG submission 203455) | Ammonia-oxidizing marine archaeal communities from Monterey Bay, California, United States - M1 100m 34915 | ecosystem: Environmental > Aquatic > Marine > Intertidal zone | place: USA...
CATGACACCAATGGCAGGTAGAATATCCAACACTCAGAAGAATGGGCTTCTGCTCTTTCTTCGCTACGTTAAAAGCTTCTTCTCCCCAAGGATACCAATCCACTGGATTATGAGCATGCTGCAAAAGGTACGGTGACTTTTCGTTAATGAGCCGATTGGTGAATTTATGTGCTTTCTTTCCTTCGATCACTTTAGATTCATTGGTTTTGTCTTCAGCATGAACTTTTAAAGATAAAAGCGCATTTATAAAACCGAATGCAAATGCAATAACGAAGACTTGTTTCATAGCTTGGTACAATAACGTATCTTAAGAAACCATCAAGCGACCAAACTCATTACAATAAAGCCTAATAAATAACAATTCAATCCACTCCATTGACAGAATACGACCATTCAACCATGCTCATGTATGCGCTTCTGTAAAAAAATCTACTACTTCTTAATAGCGATCTCATTAATTTTAACATTGCAATCAGAGGCTCCAAAGGAAGGGACCAATGTTACTAACGAACAAAAAGAAAATAAATCTGAAGGCAGAGATTTTATCCGCTTCATAGAAAGTGAGACTTCAGCTTCCCTTGAAACCGCTTCAGCAAAATACACGCATAAGGATGGTACAAAGGTTGAACTCATTGGGGTAGTTCATATTGCCGACAAAGCTTATTACGAACAATTTAACGAACAATTCAAACAATACGACGCTTTACTCTACGAAATGGTAGGAGGTGATCCGGACAAACCACTCACTAAGGAAGATCTACAAGCGAACAAAAAAAATCCAATGAGATTCTTCCAACTCCTCATTGGAGGGATGATGAAATTAGATTTTCAGCTCGATCACATTGATTATACTGCAAAAAATTTCATCCACGCCGACATGACTCTTGAAACTTTTCAATCTAGGCAGAAAGCAAAGGGAGAGAATCTCTTATCCTTATTAGAAAAATCAATCAAAGCTCAAGAAGAAGCAGCGAGCCAAAATAAGAATAATTTTAATTTTGCCTCCATGTTTAAATTACTCAACGATGAAGGAGGTCCTAATGGAATGAAACTCGCTCTCGGAAGGCAATTCCACGACATCGAATCCATGATAGGTGGAATGGAAGGACCTGACGGTTCTGTACTAGTAGCAGAGCGGAACATCACTGCTTTAAAAGTAATGGCTAGAGAAATTAAATCCGGGAAGAAAAATCTGGGTATATTCTATGGAGCCGCTCACTTGCCCGACTTTGATAAAAGACTAACAAAAGAATTAGGTTTCCAGAAAGCGGAGACTAGTTGGAATGCCGCATGGAAGATTCAAAAAGCGGCAGGCAAAAACTCCACAAAAAATCCTAAAGCGTCTCAAAATAAAGGTTCATAATACCCAATGACTGAATCAGTCATGCTCCGACCAAAGGATTGTATTCATCAACTATTATGAATAAGAAAACTATCTTTATACTTATTTGTTTTCTGAGCTCCGATCCATTGATGGGCGATGAGTTTAAGGAATATGGCCTTTTCGCAGATAAATCACCTAAGCCCCAACAGATTGAGCCTGTAGAAACACTATTACCGCTAAAGATTAATTCAAAATCACGGATAGCGTACGTTGGGAACACATTACTTGATCGCGCTCAGCACTTCGGACACTTCGAAGCTTTTCTTCAACAGAGATTTCCAAACAAAGAATTAGCTGTAAGAAACTTTGCCTGGTCCGCTGATGAGATCGACCTTATGCCAAGACCTGACAACTTCGCATCTGTTGATCAGCATTTATTACATCACCGAACAGATATAATTTTTGCTGCTTTTGGATTTAATGAATCTTTTGCAGGTGAAGAAAAAGTTTCAGAATTCAAGTCGCGACTCAAAAACTATCTACAAGATACAAAAAGCAAAGCTTATAACGGAAAGTCCGGCCCAAAAATTATCCTCATTTCTCCGAACCGAAATCAGAACATTGAAGGTGTCAAAGCGGCTGATTTGAATAATAAAAGGATAAGCTCTTATACTAACGCGATGCGAGAAGTGGCCAATTCTGAAAAGGTCGGTTTCGTTGACGTTTTTAATACAGAATATCCAGTCGGTTCAACTTTCAATGGTGTTCACCTTAATGAAAAAGGCTACAGAACATTCGCTAGAGCTCTTTTCAATGGTACCTTCGGAGAAAGCCCTAAAACATTAAACGAAAATGTAAGGGCAATGGTCATAGAAAAGAACCGGCAGTTCTTCCGACGTTACCGACCACTGAATACCTTCTATTATACTGGAGGAAGAAAAGGCAGATATGGCTATTTAGACTTTCTTCCTGCAATGCGAAACTTTGAGGTAATGGCTAACAACAGAGACCAATCCATCTGGTCAATAGCCAAAGGGGAAAGAAACGACACGTCAATTGATGATTCGACTGTTCCTAAAATGCCTGAAACCACTCAGAGCAGAGGCGGAAACAAATGGATGAAATCATCTGAAGAGCTGAAGTCATTTACGATAGACCCTAGATTTGAAGTCAATTGCTTTGCCTCTGAGGAAGATTTCCCTGACATTGCCTGCCCAATACAAATTCGATGGGACTCTAAGGGGCGACTATGGGTAGCCTGTTCAACGACTTATCCACACGTTTATCCGGGGCAAGAACCAAAGGATAAGATCGTCATACTGGAAGACACTGATGGAAACGGTAAAGCCGACAAATCAACCGTCTGGGCTGATGACTTACATATACCTCTCAGCTTCGAATTCGGTAACGGTGGCGTCTTCGTATCAGAAGAACCTGATTTCTCCTTTCTAAAAGACACTAACGGTGACGGTAAAGCCGATTTAAGATTACGAACGCTGACTGGATTCGGATGCGAAGACTCTCATCACGCTCTTCATGATTTTGTATGGACTCCTGATGGAGATTTAATTTTTAGGGACTCTATATTTTTAAATTCACAAATAGAGACTGCTTACGGACCCATAAGAGTCAAGAACTCTGGATGGTTCTCTTATCGACCAAAAACGCACAGCTTGAGAACCTTTGGAAGTTACCCAAACACAAATCCTTGGGGAGTAACTTTCGACAAGTGGGGACATCACGTTGCAAGCCATCCTGTTTTCGCTTCCACTTTCCATGCCACAAATCCCCCCTACCCAACCCAGCATCCAAGACCAAGTGGTATTCAAGCCTATTCAGGAACCTGTGGCCAGGAATTCATTGACTGGGAAACATTCCCTCAAGATATGCAAGGAGGATTCATAAAGGTCAGGTACAAGCCCACGAACCGGGTCGAATACCACCGATGGATTGATGCTGGTGACCACATGGAAGAAAAGTACGTATCTGATATTATTTTTTCGAAGAACTTAAGTTTCATTCCAGTAGATATTAAGTTTGGACCAAGGGGTGCCTTATACGTATGCGATTGGTACAACCCAATTAAGGGACACGCACAATATTCCCTACGTGATGATCGTAGGGATAAACATTCTGGACGCATATGGAGAATCACCGCAAAAGAACATAAATTGACTGAACCAGTAAACATAAGCGGGGAATCAATATCCCATCTCCTGAATAATTTAAAGCGACAAGAGTATCGGATTCGTTATTGGACAAAAAGAGAGTTACGCGAACGTGATTCAGACAAAGTAAAAGAAGAATTGGATAAATGGATTAAAGAATTAAAAAAGGATAATGCTAATTTTCGCCACCATCAGTTGGAAGCTTTATGGACTTACCGAAGCATTGGCAAAAAAAACACGCGCCTGCTTACTGAACTCCTAAATTGTGAAGTTCCTCAAGCCAGAGCAGCGGCGACTCGTCAGCTAAGATATTTGAGTGAGGCACTTGGTGAAAATGCTCCAACCCTGTTAAAGCAATCAGCAAATGATCTTAATGCAATGGTCCGACTCGAAGCAGCCATTGCTTGTTCATGGATAGGAACAGAATGGGCATTTAAAACTTTGATAAGTATTTCCAAAGGAGAAATGGGAAATCATCTAAGCTATGCCGTTCAAAGCGCATTAGGATCCAAATCAATGCGGAAACATTGGGACGATCAGAACCAAGAAGTTCAGTCCTTCTTAGCCAATTCCAAAAAAAGAAATCAGCTCAATGCAGGAAAAAATACTAAAAACGCAAAGGAAGCAAATTTCGATAAGCAGAAAGGTTTAAAGAAAATCCAAATCAAGTGCATACCTGAGCGAATGCTTTTCGATATAACTGAATTTACTGTCCGTGCCAAGCAACCGGTCAAATTAGTCTTAAGTAACCCCGATCTAACAATGCATAATCTTGTGATTGCAAAACCTAACTCATTAGAAAAAGTCGGAATAGCCAGTAATGAAATGGCAAAGGACACAAATGGACTTAAAAAAAATTATGTCCCAGAACTAGATGAAGTCCTTTGGTCCACTCCACAATTAAAGCAAAATACAAGCTATACGCTTCGTTTTAGAGCCCCAAAAAAGCCCGGAAAATATCCATACCTTTGCACCTTTCCCGGGCATTGGGTCATCATGAAGGGAGTCATGATTGTTAAATAATAGTATGAGTTAAAGGTGCCAATTTCCTCTTCTCTCTTTCTTTGTATTTGCATACTTGTGATTTTCGTATGGATCTGAAAGAATGAGGCATGAATAAATGCCTTATCCTCTCCTCCCTCATATTTTTCTCATTATTTCATGTCAGCGTTAAAGCTGAACGACTTGTTTTAGTCGGGGCATCATATGGAAAAAACATATTAGCCATATGCGATACCAAAGGAGATACAATTTGGACATATGATACGGCAGGTCCAAAACGAGGTCACACCGGCCATCATGATGTTCACTTACTTCCAAATGGAAACATTCTATTTCATGACACATGGACAACTCTCAAAGAAATCACTCTGGATAAAAAAATCGTATGGGAATACGACAGCGCCAACAGTAACGGAAACAAAGGAAAAAGGGTAGATGTCCATGCTTTTTCCAGATTAGCTAACGGCAATACAGTAATTGTTGAAAGTGGCGTAGGCCGAATCATTGAAGTTGATAAGAACGGGAAGCTAGTTCATCAATTTCCACTCAAAAAAGGAGGCACTCAATCCACTCGTTGGGTTCGTCAAACTCCCAAAGGGAATTGGCTCGTTTGTTCAGAAAATCCAGGTGTCGTAACTGAATATGATAATCAAGGAAATATAGTCTGGGATTACCTTATTAAGACACGAGTTTACGGCGCCATCAGACTGAGCAACGGAAACACCCTAATCGCCTCAGGAAGTGGAAACAGTATCGTTGAAGTGAATCCAGAAAAAGAAGTGGTTTGGGAAGTAAAAGGTCAGGTTCCAGGAACGGACATACAATTAAAATGGATGACCTGCCTTCAAGAGCAGAAGAATGGAAATTACATCGCCGGAAACTGCCACGCTGGACCAAATAATCCACAAATCTTTGAAATAACAAAAGATAAGAAAGTCGTTTGGGAATTTGACGAGTATGAACTCGTTGGTAATGGACTCGCTTGCTGGCAAGTACTTAATGACACTCAGTCAAAATTAGTCCGGGAAAAAATCGCCTCACTCAAAAAATAACAAAGTAAATTATACCTTTGCTTCATCCTTCATCGAGGGAGTTAATTTATTTATTTCTTCAAGCTGCTTTTCAAGCAACCTTGAAGCGGGCGTAATGGCCAGACCTCCTAGTCCAGTGCAACACAATTCTCTGGGCATTAACTCCCCAACCTGCTTCATCGCTTCAATTACTTGATCGAGAGGAACTAGATGATCATAATCGGCCAAGGCCATGTTCGCGCTTGATAATGCATTTGAAGCAGCAGTGACATTTCTACCAAGACACGGAGCCTCTACTCGGTTAGCAAGTGTATCACAAGTCATTCCAAGAGAACTCTGCAAAGCCATTGAGGCGGCACTCATTTGTTTTTCAAAATTACCTCCTGCTAATGAAACAATACCAGCGGCAGCCATGCTAGCTCCTGAACCACATTCAGCCATGCAGCCAGCCTCCTCAGCTGCGAACGTAGCCCCAGAAGCAATGAATACTCCAATAATTCCAGCGGCAAACATAGCTTCCACCCGTTCTTCTTTTGTCTTATTTAAAGCATCAGAGACACCCAAAATAGCGCCTGGAAGAGCACCGCATGACCCTGCAGTAGGGGCAGCCACAATGACCCCCATAGAACTCTTCATCTCCATCATTGCTGACACATAAAGGATAATCCGATTCAGAACATCACCCGGAACTAATTTTCCAGCATTCATCATTTGTTCAAAATTTGGAGACTGTGAATGAAGAATCCTATCCTTATATTTAGTTCCCGTAAGACCAGTACGAATAGATTGTTCCATGATCTCAACTAAATTCAGCATTCTTTGATTCACCTCCTCAATACTAACTCCGGCACGTTCACTCTCATAAATAGCGCCAAGCCCTCCAAGACTCATTCCTTTACCTTTGTCTTTCCTGTATTCGAGCATTTGCTCCACATTAGAAAAAGGAACATTAATGTTCTTTCTAGCTAAGACAGGGAGCACTGGATTTAATATCCTCACGGAACTGACCAATTGGTGAGCCTTCAACTCATCAATTAAATCATTATCAGGGCAATCTCTGCTCTTTAAATTAATAATTGAAAGTCTCTCAATTTCAGCAACAAAAACTTCATCAAAAGACCCTTCATCATTAAGCCAACCAACTAGGCCTTCATCTGAATCTTTTAAGAAAACCAATGTTTCATAGTAATCCCCTTTCATACTTACGGGAATCCCATCGATCTGCTGAACCTCAATCATGCCACCTCCCGTAGAGATAGCAGTCATTGTGTGTTTCTTATTATCACTACTAAGTGCTAAGCGATACGTATTTGGATGTTCAGCACCATAATCCAAATAACGAACTTCAATTTCAATCCCAGCTTTTACTACTTCATCTTTGTAATTAGGCAGCCTCTCATCATCAGTCTCCCAACCCATCAATCCACCACTAAGACCAAGATCAGAACCCTGAGATTTGTGGGTAGTTACAAGAGAACCATTCGGATCATAATCAACGGTAACGTGCGTTATTTCCGAGCCCATTAAATCACGCGCCATCCGACCAATCCTTAGAGAGGCCGCACTATGAGAACTTGAAGGACCCCGCATAACAGGGCCAAGAACATCATTGAAAATACTAGGAAACGAACCCATGCAGCTTATTAGTCTAATCCATACATCATAACTTAGGCAAGTAACGTTCGGAAATCTTAAGTATCTGCTGACTTGTTGATTCTTAAATCATCTATAAAAATAACAAACCTATGAATTTAGATGTAAATAAAAGTCTTAATTTTGTCACTCACCTTGAATGCTCGAAGACAGGCAAGGAATATCCACCAAACGAAGTCATTGGTTTATCTGATGATAATGCTCCTCTCCTCGTCAGGTATGACCTAGATGCACTTTCTCAATCATTGGATAAAGACACTCTAGACCAGAGACCTGAAAATCTTTGGAGATATAAAGAATTCTTACCTATCCGCGAAGAAATTAATATTGTGAGTCTGGGAGAATCCTTCACTCCATTACTACATGCTCCTAATTTACCTGGAGATCATGTTTACATAAAGGACGAAGGAAGGCTTCCCACTGGTTCATTCAAGGCTCGGGGCCTATGCATGGCTGTTTCCATGGCCAAGGAATTAGGAATTAATAAGCTCGCAATACCAACGAACGGGAATGCTGGCGCCGCCATGGCAGCTTATGCCAAGAGAGCAGGGATCGAAGCCTTTGTTTTCTGTCCTGATGATACCCCTGAAATCAATGTCAGAGAGATAGCATTGCAAGGAGCAAGCACTTGGACTGTTAATGGACTCATCACTGACTGTGGAAAAATTGTTCGTGAAGGAATCAACTCGTTGGACTGGTTCGATGTATCTACTCTTAAAGAGCCTTACAGAATTGAAGGAAAAAAAACCATGGGCCTTGAACTGGCCAATCAATTAAATTGGCAACTCCCTGATGTTATCATGTATCCTACGGGAGGAGGCACGGGCCTGATAGGAATGGTGAAGGCCTTCAATGAACTCGAATCCATAGGATGGATTGGAAAGAAAAGACCTCGAATGGTAGCTGTCCAGTCAACAGGTTGCGCCCCTATCGTCAAGGCATATGAGGAAGGATTAGAACACGCTGAATATTGGGAAAACTCTAAAACTGTTGCCTCCGGCATCAGAGTCCCGGCAGCAATCGGCGACTTTCTCATACTCAGAGGCATTAGAGAAACTGAAGGTTTTGCAACTGCAGTAGATGACGATGCCATAGTATCCGCACGAGAAAAAGTTGCCAATTTGGAAGGCATCCTCCTATGTCCAGAAGGGGCTGCTACATATGCCGCTTATCTAAAAGAACTTAAAACTGGAAGAATCTCTTTAGACGACTCAGTGATTCTATTTAACTGTGCAACAGGACTGAAATACCCCATGCCTAAAGTTGAAAATCATATAGATAAGAATCAACCCATAAACTACTCTGCTTTATAGAAGGTTAAGGTTTGCAAATTGACTCTTTCAGTTTCAATATTTACTCATGCCACAAAAAGTCGATTGGCAGGGCGTTTTCCCTGCAGTTCCAACTCAATTCAATGAGGATTTCTCTCTTAACATTGAGGGAACACAGAAACACGTAGAAGCACTCTTAAGTGAAGGCGTCCACGGTCTAGTCATGCTAGGAACGATTGGAGAAAATTGCTCCCTCTCCCTCGAAGAAAAGATCCAAATATTGCATGCAACAAAAGAAGTCAGTCAGGACTCCGTACCCCTTATTAATGGAATATCGGAATTTACTACTTCCAATGCATGCGAAACAGCCATCGCTGCTGAAAAGGTCGGCGTGGACGGTATCATGGTAATGCCTGCGATGGTATATAACTCGGATAGGAGAGAAACAGTAAATCATTTTCGAACAGTCGCAGGAGCAACTGATTTACCAATGATGTGCTATAACAACCCCCCAGTATATAAAGTAGACATTACCCCGGAAATGTTCGAGGACCTTGCAGACGTGGAAAACATTGTGAGCATTAAAGAAGCTGGTGGTGATACCAGACGAATTACTGACCTCTTCAATAAATTTGATGACCGATACATTATTTTCTCCGGACTCGATGACGTTGCGCTCGAAAGCATTCTCCTAGGATGTACTGGTTGGATTTCAGGTCTGGTCGATGCATTCCCAAGAGAAAACGGTCTCATGTGGGACGCAGCAATGAGCGGTGACTGGACGAGGGCACTTGAAATTTACCGCTGGTACATGCCAATGCTTCACTTCGACAGTGTCCCTAAGCTCGTCCAATACATTAAGCTAGCCTCAGCAGAAATGGGATATGGAACAGAAACAGTGCGTGCTCCTAGGTTACCGCTGATCGGCAAAGAAAGAGAAGACGCTCTAGCAATAATAAGAGAATCAGTAGCAACTAGACCTTCCTAAAAGAAATCAAAATCAATTAATCCTTGATTACCTCATTATAAGCAAGGCCCGCACCTACTAGGTCACTCATTGCCATACCTATAGATTTAAATAAGGTTATCTCTTCTTCATTTTGACGTAAGACTGCATCTCCTCGACACATCTCATTGAGTTCAGCAACGACTCCATCCTCAGTGAAGACTCCTTCTTTAATAGGAACCAAAATTTCTCCAGCCTCTTTAAAGGCGTTAACTCTGCTATCAGCATACACTTTTGCCTTTATGATAAGGTCCGTATCACATTCACGCTTATCAGCATGATGATTGCCGATAAAATCCGTGTGCGTCCCGGGCATTATCCATTCACCAAGCACTACAGGTTCATGTGATCCTGTAGCAGCAACCACTATATCAGCCTGTGAACAAGCGATTTGCCTGTCCTCTATTGCTAAGAATTCAACATCAGCGAACTCCTTTTGCATCTTCCCAACAACAGCTTCAGCCTTAGCTAAGTTCCTACCCCACACCATAACTTTCTTTAAGGGTCTAACACTCAGATTAGCACGAATAATATAAGGAGCTAAGTTTCCAGTACCCAAGAGAAGCATAGTCTCTGAATCTTCTCGTGAAAGGAGCCGAGTAGCCAAACCTGATATTCCTGCTGTCCTCCAGAACGTAACTGTGGTCCCATCGACTAAAGCTAGAGGCTCTCCGTGCTCTCTATTGAAAAGAAGAATCTTAGAATAAAGGGACTTATAAGGCTCTTCTGCTTCAGGAAAATAAGTAAATGCCTTCACTCCAATGAATTGTTCACTCCATGAAGGAAGGACTGCAAATGCATCATTATTGGTATTTTCATCAAGGAGGAAAACCTGCCGAGGCGGCATTGAATATTTACCTCCATACGCTTCCTGCAAAGAATCTACTAATTCAGGATAACTGAGAGCGGAATGAACTTCTTCGGCACTAATTACTTTCATGAAATTATTTTTTTAACAGCCTTAATGCTCCAACATTTCAAAAAACTCCAGTAAAATAAATTATTAATTAATACTTCCTATGAAAAAAATCATCCTCATCATCGTCCCTTGTCTCATAGCCCTCAATCTTTGTCAGGCTGAAGAAAAGCCATTTCACCTGTTCATTTTGTCAGGTCAATCAAATATGCAAGGCATGAAACCTGAAGCAGGGTTTGTCCCCGAAGCTGAAAAATTATTTAGCGGGAATGAAGTTGGATATATTAAAATTGCGAAAGGTGGCCGACCAATACGGCTTTGGGTGAAGGAATGGAATTCAATCGCAGAAAAACACAAACTAAGCCCAAGAATTGAATCAACTGTTTTCTATCAACCCATCCTAGATCAATATGCAAAGGTAATTGAAAAACATCCAAAAATTGCCTCAGTCACATTCTGCTGGATGCAGGGAGAAAGAGACGCAAAGGAAAATCTGAGCGCCGCCTATAGCGATGCCATGAAACAACTGATCAGTAATCTTCGTAGGGATTTAAAACAACCAAACATGTACTTTGTTATCGGTCGATTATCAGATCACCTAAAAGAATCCCATCAATCTTGGACTGCCGTAAGAAAATCTCAAGTCACTGTCTCTGAAGGTGATCCCTTAGGCGCTTGGGTTGACTGTGATGATCTGAATAACAAAATAGGAAAAAACGGCAAGCCCCATGATGATCTACATTACACAAAAGAAGGTTACTCCCTTTTGGGAAAGCGTTATGCGCGGCAAGCAAAACTTTTAATCGACGGAAAAAAACCATCCCTTAATGGTCGCCCAGAATAATAGAGGTTAACTAAATGCTAATCTTTGACGCTCACCTTGATCTCAGCCTCAATGCCATTGAGTGGAATAGAGATCTTCGAAAAAAAACTGAAACAGTAAGGGCCGCAGAATCTGGCAAGACTGATCTTCAGGGTCGAGGAAATGGCACAGTCACCTTTCCAGAAATGCGCAAAGGGGGAATTGGTATTTGTGTGGCTACTCAGCTAGCTGGGTGCATGAAGCCCGCGGCTCCGGTCGGATCATGGGAATCCCCTCACCAGGCATGGGCCATGACTCAGGCCCAATTAGCTTGGTACAGAGCGATGGAAGATGCAGGGGAATTACGTCAGATCCTAACCTCTGAATCCCTATCAAGACATTTAAAAGAATGGGAAATAGATTCTTTAAATACACCTATAGGTTATATCCTCAGCCTCGAAGGAGCCGATTCTTTAATTGATATCTCATATCTTGAAAGGGCTTATAATTATGGATTAAGGGCTCTAGGTCTCTCTCATTTCGGGGCAGGACGTTATGCATTAGGGCACGATTGTAGTGGGCCATTGTCAAAACTAGGTAAAGAACTGCTTAAAGAATTAAGCAAATTCAATATAATTCTTGATATCACTCACTTATCAGAACCTTCCTTTTGGCAAGTAATTGATACTTTTGATGGTCCCATTTGGGCCAGCCACCATAATTGCCGTGCGTTAGTTAATGATCCAAGACAACTCTCCGACGAGCAAATTCAGGCGCTCATCCAAAGAGGAGCCATTATCGGAAGTGCATTCGACGCATGGATGCTATCGCCGGACTGGGTAAGAGGAAAATCAACACCCGAAAATACAAACGTAAGAATCTCCAATGTGGTAGACCATATTGACCACGTTTGTCAGATCGCTGGCAATTCAAAACATTCAGGAATAGGAACTGATCTTGATGGTGGTTTTGGAACAGAGCAATCCCCCGCTGACCTCAACAGTATCGCGGATATTTCTTCAATTGCTAACATACTTCTCGATCGTGGTTATTCAGAATCAGATGTGAAATCCATTATGCATGGGAACTTTGTCCGATTCGCGATAGAATCATTACCATCCCAATGACTCAATCAAAGCACTTCAAACAGGCAAAAAGCGAACTTGGCATTTTCCTCACCGGATGGTTATTTTTCGCGGCATGGGTCATCACCTATTCTTACTTTAATGCTTATAAAGATCAGAACGAGGAGCCCTCAATCACATTTGGAATGCCCTCATGGGTGTTCTGGGGAATAGCTGTTCCCTGGATTTGCGCAACGGCCTTCACTGTTTATCTAAGTCTCTTTGTAATAAAGGATCAGGAATTTAGAAATGAGGAGGACCAGAAAAAATGAATCCTGCTTTGGTAAGTTTTGGGCTATATGTCTTAGCCGTCTTTGCTCTGGCATGGATCGCAGGAAAGAGCAGCTCAAAGAGCAAATCATTCGTTAGTGAATATTTTCTGGGAGGACGAGCCCTCGGACTTTGGGCATTCGCTCTGACCTTTGCAACGACTAACGCTTCTGGAGGTAGTTTCATAGGCTTCCCCGCAAAGATTTATACTCATGGTTGGGTACTAGCACTATGGATCGCTGGATACATGACAGTCCCCTTCATAGCTATAGGAGTCTTAGGAAAAAGGCTCAATTATGTTGCCAGAAAAGTAAATGCCATAACTCTACCTGAAGTATTAGGAAAACGCTTTAAAAGTGACTCTGTCACACTCGTCGCAACAAGCATAATTGTCCTATTCATGTTCTTTTACCTTATGGCGCAGTTCAAAGCAGGAGGAATGATCCTAAGCACCTTACTTTCTGAAGAGCCACTATTTATTAATGGCACAGAATTTATCGCTCAATTTACTCCTGCCGGAATGGATCCTGAATATCTTCTCACTCTAATAATTTTTTCTTTAGCCGTCATTGGCTATGTTGTTTATGGAGGATTTAAGGCCGTAGTATGGACCGACATGATGCAAGGCATCATTATGTTTCTAGGAGTTGGAATTATGCT
>Ga0315332_10001270_pt1 | contig 13225 bp, 11 predicted proteins | sample M110034915metaG_FD_203455 | JGI IMG/M metagenome (GOLD analysis project Ga0315332, IMG submission 203455) | Ammonia-oxidizing marine archaeal communities from Monterey Bay, California, United States - M1 100m 34915 | ecosystem: Environmental > Aquatic > Marine > Intertidal zone | place: USA...
CATTGAAGCCTCGGCTATGGGAGCATCAGTTGGTCTAGTGACTAAATCTCTGCTCGGAAAAGCTCATACGGTCATGGCAGAAGGGGGTATGGCTGCCGCACTCTCAAATGTTGATGAAAGAGACGGGTGGCAGGTCCACTTTGCTGACACTATGAGAGGTGGACAGTACTTGAATAATTGGAGGATGGCTCAGATTCATGCCCAGGAAGCACCCGAAAGGGTCAAAGAACTTGAATCCTGGGGAGCTGTATTCGATAGAACTAAAGAGGGTAAAATCCTTCAGAGAAACTTTGGTGGACATGCGTATCCACGGCTTGCTCATGTGGGAGATCGGACTGGATTGGAGATGTTGCGGACTTTACAGGACCACGGAGTGCACCAAGGTCTGGATGACTACCAGGAATGTACCGTCACAAAGCTCTTCAAAGATGGAAATAGGGTAACTGGTGCCTTTGGCTATGATAGAGAAAGCGGACGATTTAGAGTTTTCAAAGCTGGAGCAATAATCATAGCAACTGGAGGCATTGGAAGGGCTTTCAAGGTTACTTCAAATAGCTGGGAAGGAACGGGAGACGGCCATGCTTTAGGTTATGAAGCTGGAGCAGAATTAATCGACATGGAGTTCATTCAATTCCATCCGACTGGTATGGTATGGCCTCCTAGTGTAAAAGGTTTGCTGGTTACGGAGGGTGTTCGTGGAGAAGGGGGAGCCCTGAAGAATTCCGAAGGACAAAGATTTATGTATGATGACATCCCACCACTGTACGAAAATCAGACAGCCGACACGCCAGAAGAGGGGTGGCGCTACGTCACTGGAGATCGAGAAGCCAGAAGGCCGGCCGAACTTCTCACTCGCGACCACGTTGCCAGATCAATAGTCAGAGAGGTCAAAGAAGGGCGTGGTAGTCCTCACGGGGGTGTCTTCTTAGACATTGCCTGGATTAAGGAGAAAATCCCTAACGCAGAAGAACATATCAAGCGTAAACTTCCAGCTATGTACCATCAGTTCATGGAGCTGGCTGGGATTGATATAACCAAAGAACCCATGGAGGTAGGCCCCACAACACACTATGTGATGGGAGGAATTCGAGTCGATGCAGAATCCCAAATGTCTAGTGTCACTGGACTCTTCGCAGCTGGTGAGGCAGGAGCAGGTCTGCACGGAGCCAACAGATTAGGTGGCAACTCTCTTTCGGACTTGCTTGTGTTTGGTAAGAGGGCTGGGGAATACGCCGCCAGTTTCGTTAATGAAAAAGGACTAGGTGAGGTGGATCCTGAACAAATAATCCAAGCCCAAGAGGAAGCCCTAGCTCCGTTAAAGAGGCAGGATCAAGCCACTACCATAAATCCCTATCAACTACAGTTTGAACTGCAGGATCTATTACAAGACAAGGTTGGAATCATTCGAGAAGAAAGTTCACTGGAAGAAGCCAGTGAAGAAATCGACAAACTTGCCGAAAAAGCTGAAATGGTAGCTGTCGATGGAAATAAACAATTCAATCCTGGATGGCATACTGCCCTCGATCTCAAACATCTTCTCACTGTGGCTAAGGCTTGCGCTTGTTCCGCTCTAGCCAGAAAAGAGAGCCGAGGAGCTCACTCTAGAATTGATTTTCCAGACAAGGAAACTGGCCACTGGGCCAAACACACCATCGGACTAAGAAAAGACGAAACCGGGAAGATGAAAGTGCACCAAAATCCAATTCCAGAAATCCCAGAAGAACTCCAAAAGATTATCCAGGAGCAAGGCTAATGAGAACTGCTACATTCAATATTTGGCGTGGAGATGCCGACGGCGGAGAGTTCAAGGAATACACAACAGAACTCTCTGAAGGAATGGTGGTATTAGACGCAATGCACCAAGTGCAGGCAGAACAAGCACAAGACCTTGCAATAAGATGGAACTGTAAAGCAGGTAAATGTGGGTCATGTTCCGCGGAAGTGAATGGAATGCCCAAATTAATGTGTATGACTAGGATGAATGACCTGCCCACTGATAAACCCATTACCATCCAACCATTGAAAGCTTTCCCACCTATAAAAGACTTGGTTACGGACGTTTCCTGGAACTACGAAGTGAAAAAGAAAATTGCACCGTTCAAGCCAAGGCAACCTGATTTTGAAGACGGATCTTGGGAAATGCATCAATCAGACGTTGATAGAATACAGGAATTTCGAAAATGCATTGAATGCTACCTGTGTCAGGACGTCTGCCATGTCCTAAGAGATCACCATATGCACGAAGAATTTGTCGGTCCAAGGTTTCTTGTATATAGCGCTGCACTAGAAATGCATCCTCTCGACACTCAAGAACGGAAAAAAGAACTCAGAGAGGATCAAGGAGTAGGACTCTGCAATATCACCAAGTGCTGCACAAAAGTATGTCCTGAAGGAATCACTATAACTGACAACGCCATAATCCCTCTAAAGGAACGAGTGGTTGACGACGCATACGATCCCATTACAAAATTGGTGCAGTTAGTTACTAAGAAGTAAAGTTGAATTAGATTAGGACGATGGAATTCAACGGAAATTCTCAAGAGTAACAGAAGGTTTGCCAATGACGCATCCTACCAAAGCGCGCGCGTTTGCTGGTGCAACAGTAGGTAACGTAATCTGCGGATTTGATATCCTAGGACTGGCCTTAGATAATTCAGATCATCACCTGGGAGACACAGTAGAAGTCTCCAGTCGACCAGATACAGGTGTAATCATCAAATCTATCCACAGTATCGACTCAGGAATACCCACCGATCCTTCAAAAAATGTAGCTGGAGTAGCGGCCATGGCAGTTCTAGAAAGATCAGAAGAATCAGAAACCGGACTGGAAATAGAGATCTGGAAAGGCCTTCCTTTATCTGGCGGAATGGGAGGAAGTTCAGCAAGCTCTGTGGCTGCAGCCATAGCGACAGACTCCCTATTGAACACCAATCTGTCCAAGCAAGAACTCATGGTTTGTGCATTGGAAGGAGAAAAACTAGTGACAGGATCTATGCATCCAGACAACGTAGCTCCCGCCATACATGGAGGGATAGTCTTGATGAGGCCAGAAGAACCAACTAATCCTATTTCTTTGCCAGTCCCCAGAGGCATGTCACTAGCCTTAATACACCCCAAACTAGAATTAAATACAAAATCTATGAGAGCTGTTCTGCCGGACAGCATCCCTCTTGCTGAGGTGACGGCACAGTGCGCAGACGCCTCATCTTTTATCATCGGCTTATTCGAAGAAAACTGGGATCTCCTTAAGAAAGTTTTGGTAGATAGGATAGCCGAACCAAGTCGGAAACAGTTCATTCCAGGACTTGATAACGTAAGATCTGCGGCAGTCTCGGCGGGTGCCCTCGGAGCCGGTATTTCCGGATCTGGACCTTCAATTTTCGCCCTCTGTCAAGATGAAACAAAAGCTGTTCGGGCAGGGCAAGCTATGAAGCAAGTGTTTCATGAAATGGATATTGTGGCTGATCTTTTTGTCCGTCCGATAGCCCAAACTGGTGCTGGAGCTCAACTTTTAGACTTAAATTGAAATACTTAAGCACCTCGGGGCAAAGCCCACCAACAGATCTGCTCACAGCCCTCACCAATGGTATTGCTCCTGACGGAGGACTTTACCTGCCAGAGAAGTTTGGACGAGTCCCCAGCACTACTCTCAGCAAAATAAAAGGCCTTCCCTTTGATCAGGTGGCTCGAATCATTAGCGAATATCTACTTGGAGACGATCTTTCATCCGCTGAATTAGATGAACTGACTCATCAATCTCTGAATTTTTCGATCCCACTCTGTGAGTACCAACAGGATGTCTTCGGACTAGAGTTATTCCATGGTCCCACTCTGTCTTTCAAAGACGTCGGAGCACGATTCTTAGCACATTTATTAGATTTATTACGAAATAAGAATAGAGAAACACTATATATTTTAGTAGCAACTTCAGGTGACACAGGAAGTGCAGTCGCCCAAGGTTTTCTCAACAAAGAAGGGATCCAGACTGTTATTCTTTATCCTTCCGAAGGCGTCACATCCCTGCAAGAAAGTCAGTTTGCAACCCTAGGAGGAAATGTTCATGCGCTGAAAGTCTCTGGAACCTTCGACGACTGTCAAAACATGGTCAAGTCAGCATTTTTGGATCGTGATCTCAACCGCCAAATAAAACTTGGTTCTGCCAATTCTATCAATATTGGACGTCTACTACCCCAAGTTTTCTATTATTTCCATGCTTATGCCCAGTTACCTGGGAGTGAACCAACTCTGTTTTCTGTTCCATCAGGAAACTTTGGGAACCTCACAGCGGGCTTAATCGCAAAACGACTAGGACTTCCAGTCCGAGGTTTTACAGCCGCGACAAACATAAACGACACTGTTCCTGAATACCTCATCACTGGACATGTCAGGACTAGACCATCGATCCGTACAATTAGTAACGCTATGGATGTGGGTGACCCCAGCAATCTTGCCCGTATGGAATACCTATACAACAGAGATGTATCTAGGATTCGAAAAGATATAATTGGAAGTGTACATAACGATGAAGAAACCAGGCTATGTATCAGAGCAATTTACAAATCGACTGGAAAAATCTTGGATCCGCATTCAGCAATCGGGTATCTGGGGATTGAGTCAGGTCTCTTAGAATTTGGCACCGGCCCTTCAATGTTCTTAATGACTGCTCACCCTATTAAATTCCGAGAGACTGTGGAACAAGAAATTGATTCCACACTCGAAATTCCAGAGACAATTTCATCGGCTTTGTCAGCAAAACGTCAGGTATTATCCATCGGCACTGATCTTTCAGAGTTGCGAGATTTCCTAATCGAAAACAAAGAGACCTGAAGATCATTTTTGTTCGGATGCCACACAAAACAGCCATCGAGCCAGACTGGGATTCAGAAAAATGCCGTCTTAGTCGTTTGGGAAAAGTACAATTTCTTTCATAGCATCAATATCTGAAACAAGCTCTGAATCACCTGCGGGGAAACCATTTAGATCCAGTATATAGGCCATAATATCCAGATAAGTATCGGTAGCAAGACCACCTGGATTATCCTCTGGCATATAGTAGACAATCTCCTCATAGAGATACCCCATGGAAGACCCACGCCAGTCTCGCTGAAAACTTCTTCCCCTAAATTCGCTTGAAGAATGACAGGATAGGCACGTTTCACGAAATGAATCATCTCCTCTCTCAGCCTGTGCAGCAGTGTAGAACGATGATGGCCCAACGGTTTCTTCATCCATCGATTCTTCTGCTACGGTTGTAGCGGGAGATTCTTCTGCTAACGTCTCTTCACTAGGAAGGGTCGTTGCCGGTGTCACACCTGCACACCCATACAGGCCCATCAACACCACCATCAATAGTCTGGTATGTAAACTATCCATCAAAGTCCTCTGGAAACAAATCAAAGCCAGTCAGAAATAAAAAACAGCCTACACTCTCCAACGTCACTTGTAAAGACCACCAAACTGTATGCTCATAATTTGTTGAGAACCCTGCTAGTTTATTTGGGCCCATTTTCTTCGCTAACACCCCGTCTGACAAGGGATTAGAAGCATTCTTTATTCCAGTGTTTTCAGTCGCCACTTATGGTAATCCTTATCATTAATTAGATACGACCAATGCAAAAGAGATTGCTGGATCCTTGGGCTTACTGTCCTACTTTGACCTATATCAAAACCAGCACTACCAATCTTTCTATAAATAATATTCCTCCATCTGCCCTTCGGCCCACAAAAAGCCAACCACCTCTTAATCTGTCTTTCGTCGTCTGGATGTCTTCGTCCAAGAAAATATTTGCAATACCATTCAAACCAACCCCTGGGATCATCTGGATGTATCCATCCTTTCGATTCCCATTGTTCCTGAGTCTGACCAGCTTTGATACGAAAATGGTTAACTGCAATTTCATATTTCTCTGAGCAGTACAAAGTTTCGTCCAGATCTCTGAACCAACTTTCAGGAAAATCTCTATGGTCAACCAGTCTAGAAAAGTAGGTGCCCCCGAAAATGCCCAGAGAAAGCATCTCTGGAGGAGTCAGCATAGGTCTAAACTGTGATCCTATTTCCATAGAATTATCCTCGCTCCTAGAAGTTAATCTAGTTTTCTTAACAATCAGTTTTTCAAAAATAATAGCAGTGTAAAAAAACATACGCATCTTGAGCGCTAATATGAGTTGAAAACAGTATCAAGCACTCCATGTAATATAGTGTTAGATTGGAGGAAAAAGAGAACTCTTTGAACAGGTGAACATCGTGAAACAATTGACCATCCTTTGGGTAGGGCTGATAGCAGGTTTACTTATTCCTGCAACTATAAATGCACAAGGCTATGGACAGTCTGTGGCAGTAGGTGAAGCGGAGATTTTTGTCGGTGAATCCCTAAATGAATCATCACCCGGTTACGTTTTTGTTTATCGAAAAGACGCCAACAATGTATGGTCAGAAGCTCAGCGAATAGAAGCATCCAATTCCACCGTTGGAGATCACTTCGGACGGGCTCTCGCTTACGCTGGAGAACACCTGCTCGTTGGTGCAACTACTCTCGAAACAATCTATGTATTTGCCAAAGATGAAAATGGAGTATGGAAAGAGCGACAAGCCATTCAAGTAAGTGATACCCAGGAAGGAGATTTTGTTGGAAGAGTAAGTGCTTCAGACCAAAATCACGTTCTAATGAGCTCTCTAGCAAATAATGAAGCCCGCGGTGCGGTATACGTATTGGCAAGGGATGAAGAGACCAACCTCTGGAGTGAATCCGCTAAACTGATGGGAAGTGACACAGAACCAAACGATCTGTTCGGATTCTCACTCGCTATTGAAGATGGAGTAGCCTTGATCGGAGCCCCACGCCAGGGCAACATCACTGGATCCGTATACACTTTCACACTTAACCCCAACACTGGAGATTGGGTAGAAGGAGCTAGAATCAGCGGAGAAGGTACATCTCCTAACAGTGGATTTGGAGTAGCGGTGGCTCTCCATGATGGACGAGCGATAGTTGGAGCAGCAACACACGAACAAGGTATGGGCATAGCATATACCTTTGATTACGAAGAAGGATCAAAAGAATGGAATGCGTCCTCCACTCTCAAAGCCTTCGATGAAGGAAATCCCGGCACTCAATTCGGAGCTGCTATTCAGATTAATGATGACGAAGTATGGCTGGGAGCGCCTGGAGCTTCAGATTTTCAAGGACGCATATACAGCATGTCACAAAATCCTACTTCTGGAGATTGGATAGAAGCAAAGAAACTAAGCTCTAGTGAATTGATTTCGGGTGACCAATTCGGAAGTGCGTTAGCTGTGAAAGGCAATCTGGGAGCGGTCGGTATCATCGGAGCAGACTACCAACTGGGAACCGTAGCAATCTACGAACGAACTGGAAATAACTGGGATGAAGTAACAAGAGTTTTCAATGAATCAGAAAGCTTAGCTTCAATCACTGGAGGAGAAGTCAGGTGTGAAGAAGGTTCCGCATCGGAATACACCTGTAGTGAAGTTGACATGGTCTCCTTTTTATCGGTTGAGGATTTGGGAGGGACTAGAGGGGTTCAACTCAACGATGTCTGGGGATGGACTGACCCCTCATCAGGGAGAGAATATGCATTAGTCGGGCGTTACGATGGCACCTCCTTTGTAGATGTAACCGATTCTTCTAATCCTCGATACCTTGGTAACCTCCCCATGACTAAAGGCGCTCGTGGAAACTCCTGGAGAGACATAAAAGTCTACAGGAATCATGCTTTCATTGTAGCAGATGGTTCTGGGCCTCACGGCATGCAAATCTTCGACCTAACAAGACTGAGAGACATAGGTAATGAACCGCTAACATTTGAGGTCGATGCTCACTATAGTAGCATTGCAAGCGCTCATAATGTAGTGATAAACGAAGAAAGTGGTTTTGCTTATGTGGTCGGCGTGAATGGAGGGGGCGAAACCTGCGGCGGTGGTCTACACATGGTTAATATTCAAGATCCACTGACACCTATCTTCTCAGGATGTTTCGCCCACGCTAACACTGGCCGACAAAACACTGGATACAGTCATGACGCTCAGTGCATTATCTATCAGGGTCCCGATAGCGACTATACTGGTCAGGAAATTTGCTTTAGCGCCAACGAAACAGCTCTGAGTATCTCTGATGTAACGGACAAAGCCAATCCATTAGAGCTCTCCATGGCAACGTACCCCAATGTCGCCTACACTCACCAAGGTTGGTTGGACGAAGAACAGCAATACTTTTACATGAATGATGAATTGGATGAACTTGGAGGAAATGTGACCCAGACTCGCACTCTGGTTTGGGATGTCACGGATTTAGAAGACCCAGTGTTGGCGTTGGAGCACTTCGCCGACAACGCATCCTCAGACCACAATCTGTACATTCAAGGTGATCTAATGTATCAATCCAACTATGTCAGTGGACTCAGAATATTGGACATCTCCGATAGGGAAAGCCCCGAAGAAATCGGCTTCTTTGACACTGTTCCATGGACACCTGACGCACCTGGGTTTGATGGTTCATGGAGCAATTATCCTTTTTTCTCAAGTGGAATAATTATTGTAAACAGTGGAAAGGAAGGAATGTTCATCCTAAGGAAAAGTGACCGAAACTTAATACCGTAAAACCTAGGCCAGATGGACTAAGGCAGAGCTTCAAATATCTCAAGTGGGTCAGGTCGGGTCGTATAGTCAGGATCACCTGAGGCGTAGATGATTGTCTGGTCAGGGCCAACAATAAAATTGGCAGGAACGGGCAGGAACCAGGTGTCATCACCATTCCAACGCGCCAAATCGATACCCTTCCCCCTATAAAATTCCCTGAGATAGTGAGGCATTTCAAATGCCACTCCAAAACTTTGCGCTATCCTATTGACTGGATCATTGAGAATTTCAAAACTCAGATTGTAACGTTTGAGGTTGGATTCAATGCGTGAAGATATCTGGGGAGTAATACTTACGAGGTCAGCGCCCCTTTTCCTAAGAGATGGAAGGATGTCCTGGAGAGCAACCTGCTCCGCACAACAATAGGGTCACCACCCTCCTCGATAGAAACTTATTACAACCGGACCTTTAGCTATTAGGTCAGTCAAACGAATTGATTCACCCTTGGCGTTCAAAGCTTCGAAGTCCGGGGCTATCTCCCCCATCTTAGCGAACCTTTCGACAATACCAGACTCTCTCAGTTCCGCTATTGACCTTTCAGTTGCCGCCAGAAAATCAGGTCCAAGCCTTGAAAGTGCATCACTTTTGATTTCTTTGAGAGTTTGAGCTAGGGTCATAGTGTCGATTATCCTCCGGAAGCTTATATTCTTCTCGAACGTACTTAATCTAACTCGTCATGACTAGTTGAGTACACTAGGAATCTTTAACCAAAAGACCATATGACCTCGAATAGAACATCCGTCAGTTTAGTGCTTGTCCTTGGGATTAGTTTGTTTTCCGGAAGTGGTTGTGCAGAGAATACTTCTCGAGTTGGTAACCCTCAGCTAAGGGAATTGCTATTTGATTCCATCATGACCCTGACAGCTAACAGAGAAGCATTTTCTCCTATCAAGAACCTCCATTGGGGAGTAGTTCCTCTAGACGCCATGGAAAATTACCGTCACGAAGTGATTAGCGCAGATACCGAAGAAAAACTGTTCTATGCGCTTGAAAAAGTAAGTAATGCAAGAAATGACAGGCACCTAGAAATTTCACTCGTGGAAAACGGGATAAGGCTCCAGGAATCTTCTGGAATTGCTGGAGGTAGCGAAATAGTCTATTCAAGCCCTCTAAAAGTCTTACCAGATTACAGTGATTCCTCCATCTATTTCATCAGCGACCTATCTGCAGACCAGGAACATTTCCCTCACGGGACCGTGGAACCTGGAGACCGAATCCTGGCAGTTAACAATCTACAAATAGGCCAGTATGAAAAAATGGTGAGGCCTTACCATCCATCCTCATACAGACCCAATTTCCGATGGCGAATGGCAGAGGACCTGACCGTCAAAACAGCAACGCTCCCTCCGGCTTTCTATCAAGACCATCTCACCCTTGAACTTGAAAGAAAGGACGGTTCCTCATATACAGTGCAACTTCCATATCTCCATCCTGACTCCATCCCTTGGAAAAATATTTCTGAGCCTCAGTATCCTGGATTTCAGCTAGAACATTCCACCGCTACTTATGATCTCTATCTACCAGTGGAGGGGCAAAGAACAGTAATCCTTACCTGGTATGGTTTCAGAGAAACCATGATTCCTGATGTTGATGAATTGATGACAATGGCCCAGCAGAATGACTGGTTAGATTTCAATATAATTATTGACGGCACCCGCAGCAGAGGTGGTTCAGCGGGCGCTTATGCCATGCAAAGATTCACTTCCACACCCTTCAAAACTACTTTTGGAAACCTGCGCATCAGTGACGTTGTACCGATATTCACACGAGAAAAGCGCGATGAAGTGAATGCAGGTGGAAGCCTTGATTCAGGTGTTCCAGAAGCCATGGATGACGGTACTTGGTTGATGGAGTGGCTGGACACCGACGTAGCAGATTCCGTCAGTAGCAAAGCTATTTACAGTAATTCTGTCCCCTTCAAATTAGCTCATGCCCCCAAAGATTCAGATGGAATTTTACAACCCGCGATCCAACATTTCCGAGGGGAAATGGTAGCATTCTTCGTTCCCAGAAGAGGGTCACACTTAGACCAATTTGCCTCAATAATAAAGGATAATTCCATTGGACACATCATCGGAATGACGGCTGGAGGATACAGTAACACTTGGGAATGGGAGGAAACAATGAAATTTCCTGGTACTAATCAGCCTGTCGTACAATTCATGTGGGACATCGGACACACAATAAGGCCCAACGGTGAAATTCTCGAGGGCAATCCAGCTCTACCAGATGAACTATTTCTACTTACAAGGAACAACTTTGATATCTACTACCAGGAATTAGTGAGAAAAGCTTTGGAATACCTGAATGGTTGAGCCTTCTCTAGGTAAAACTCCTAGCAACTTTGGAATAATCTCCCAAGCCTATACTTCCTACAATAGGTTTTCTTTGGGTGCTCGAATCCTTGTCTTTATGGTTTTGGGTGGTGTTGTTGGTTTCTTAGTAGGCGAACCTGCCACAGCAGTTCAACCTCTTGGAGATTTGTTTATCAAACTCCTAATTATGGCCGCTGTCCCACTAATATTCTTCAACTTATTGGCTGGAATGACTGGGCTAGCCGATCTGAAAGCATTTAGACGTTTACTGATTAAAACTTTTATTTTTTACGGAGCAACGACCATCCTAGCGATGACAGTCGGGCTCTCTGTTATTTCCCTAGTGAAGCCTGGATTAGGGATGGAATTGACCAGTAATATTGACTCATCCGTTGATGATATTCCTATTCCAGTGGAAATCCTAGTGAGTCTATTCCCTGAAAACGTCTTTGCTGCATTCGCTTCAGGAAATGTTTCTCAAATAGTTGTCTTCTCGATCTTTCTAGGTATTGCGACTGTATTACTGCCGACCGATAAACGTAAAACGCTTTCTAATGGATTTGCACTAATAGCTGAACTATTGCGAATGTTAGTAAATATAATAATGCGATTTGGACCAATCGGAATTGGAGCTCTTGCAGCAGCTACTCTTGGACAATATGGCTCACAAATTTTCGGCCCCCTCTCGTTTTTTATCTTAGGAATTTGGACAGCCATGATCCTTATGTCCCTCATTTACATGCTAATCTTGAAAATATTTGGGAAATTTGCCCCCCTACAATTCTTAAGGCAGACATCAACTCTGTGGATGACCACTGCATCTACCTGTAGTAGCTTGGCCAGCCTCACGGTCGCCTTCGAAATGGCTGAAGAAAAACTGGAACAACCTCAAGACATTTATTCCTTCACACTACCTCTTGGCGCACAACTTAACAAAGATGGCACAGCCATCATCTTGGGAGGAACTCTATTATTTACAGCTCAGTCAGCCGGAATAGAACTAACTCCTGGCTCTTTTCTACCAATACTACTCATGGGGTCACTATTATCCATGGGATCAGGAGGTATTCCAAGCGGTGGAGTGGTAGTTTCCTTAGTGTTCATCCAAGCATTCGGCCTCCCCCTTGAAATTGCAGCGATGGTAACAGGAATTTACCGCCTTCTTGATATGGCAAGCACAACAATAAACGTGATGGGAGATATGGTGGCAACCTGTGTCGTCTCTCACTCCGAACGCAACCTGCTCAACGTGAGAGAAACTAATGACCTGTAACATCCTTGCAGATTTCAGGAAACATTTTCCTGCTGTATCTAATGGAGTTTTCACTAACGTAGCCCAAAGAGGGCTGATTCCGAACCCAGTGTATGATTCTATAACCAATTACTTGACGAGTCGAACCGACCTGACTTGGAGCAAAGAACAGGCCTTTAGGATGGTCGAAGAAACTAGAGAATCGTTTGCCTCCTTTGTAAATGCTTCCCCTTCCGAAATAGCTTTTACCAAGAATGTTTCGGAGGGAATCAATCTAGTAGCTGGAGCAATTTCCTGGAACCAAGGAGATAAAGTCATATTATGTCCAGACCTTGAGCATCCTGCAAACGTGTTCCCTTGGTACAATGTTGCCAAACTACACGACGTTCACATCTCATCTGTTCCGGCCTCCAAAGAAGGACACTTTGACCTAGATAGAATAGCCGCAACCATAGACGAACGAACCAGAGTCGTCTCTGTTTCAACAGTAAGTTTTTCTCCAGGATTCGTCACAGATGTTAGTGGTTTAGCTAGCATCTGTAGGGAAAAAGATGTCCGTCTCATTGTTGATGCTGCACAGTCTGTTGGTATCCTTCACACGGACGTCAGAGAACTTGGGGTAGACGCATTAGCGGTAGCTACACAAAAAGGGTTGTTGTCTTGTTACGGATGTGGATTCCTTTACTGCTCTTCAGAATTTGCTGAAGAGCTACAGCCTGCTACGCTAGCTCGCTTTAGTGTTACTACTGATGAAAATAGTCATGAAACTACACTGATAGAACAAAAATTCCGTTATGCGCCAGGAGCTCGTCGCTTTGATGGGGGGAACTACAATTATTTAGGGATCACTGGGGTCAGATCCGCTTTGAAATTACTTTCCGATATAGGCACACCCCTAATTGAAAAGCATGTCCGCACGCTGTCTAGGAAACTTGTTGATGGGTTGTTGGAATTAGGTTTACCAGTATGCGGAGGAAGACCCGGTAACCATTTGGGCCATAT
>Ga0315332_10001272_pt1 | contig 13211 bp, 10 predicted proteins | sample M110034915metaG_FD_203455 | JGI IMG/M metagenome (GOLD analysis project Ga0315332, IMG submission 203455) | Ammonia-oxidizing marine archaeal communities from Monterey Bay, California, United States - M1 100m 34915 | ecosystem: Environmental > Aquatic > Marine > Intertidal zone | place: USA...
ACTGAGGATTTACATTTAAGTGCTGATAAACACTATCATTAGCATTTAATTGAGCTAACATATTCCAATTTCCACCATTTTCTGAATAATACAAATTATAGAAATCAACACCATTGATCCAATTAGAATAAGTATTCCAATTAAGATCAACAAAAAGATCGCAAATATTCAATGCTGTCTCCAATAAAATAGTTCTATGAGGAATTCCAACAGGACTTGTATTAGGATTAACACTAATACAGCTATCAAAAGCTGCAATACCATACATGTCTATTTGAGCATTAACATTTGAAGTATTTGTATTTAAATAGCTGGTATTATTATAGCCATAAACAGTATCAATAATCTGCCAAAATCCATTAATATTCTGTGATATAATATAAGCATAAGTATCTTGAGAATTTGTGGGGTTCCATTCGATATAAGCATTATTACTAATCGTATCAACACTAACATAAGTAATAATAGGAATATCTGGTGGAAGTACATCCTGAAATTGATCACCATTAATATTAGAATGGTTAACACATCCAGATTGATCGGTTAAAGTTATTTGATAATTGATAAATGCATCACAAATATCAATAGTATCTAAATAAGATGAAATTGATGTATCTACTGAATCGATTAATTGCCAACTCCCTGTTGGATATTCCATATAGATATAATAATAATTGTTAGCTGTAGAAAGGATTGGATTAGACATATGGTTCCATTGTAAAACAGCAGTACCATTAGATGGGTTAACAACATCTAAAAATATTGTATTCAAAGTGTCTAAAGAAAATTTTTCTGTTGCTCCACTGCAGTCAGAAATTGAAGAAACAACATAACTAACAGGTCCTAATTGTGCATTAGCTCCAGTATGAGTAAATACAGTATTTAATCTATTCGATTCTGTACCAATAAGATTAAATGAACCGCCTGATGAAGCGTATATCCTATACTCTAAAAAAGACCCCAAAGGATCATCTACAGGAATCCAGGTCACATCTACATTGCCAGATGGATCAACTGAAAGACATCTCAATTCAGGTTCATCTGTAGGTGGTAAATTTAAGACTTTTACTTTCACTGTAGTTGCACCATACATTGGAATCTCACAAACATCATCTGTTGCAGTAAAGTTAAAATAATAAGTATGTTGTGGTTCATCACAATTAAAAGCAACATGATCACATGAAGTTTGCCATGAAAAATCAGCTATAAGATTCCCAGACCCATTTTGAGGAAGTCCACCGCTAATAACTGCACAAGGCGGCCTATCACAGCCAGTAACTGTACTACTAAAACCAGCACCAAACATATCACCCGCTGCAGAAACAGTTATATTTTGAGCCGAACCATCCTGAAGAAGTCCACCATCTGTTGCATCAACAGAAAATGTTACAAGATCTCCTGCATTTACAGTAACTGTATTCCCAGTAATGCCATTAACAGAAATACTTGGACTCGTATTTGCAAAAGAACAGTTCATTATATTAACTACCATTTCCTGATTAACAACTGAAATTTTCTGCCCACACCTATATGACTCTACCTTAACAGTCAATAAAAAATAACCTAGCGTATGTATTTCAAAAGAAACCAATCCAGTTAAAGGGTCTACAGCTGGACCAAAATTATTAGGATTTAGAGCTATACCTGGCAAAGGGTTATTGGAATTATATCCTGCACCCCATGGAATCAATGAAGGTTCAACAGGTGGATTATAGGTAGAAACCAGGTCATCATTTAAAGGGTCCGTTAATGAATAAACCAATGAATCACTGTCTACATCAATAGCTCCTAAAGAAAAATCTAATTCACTTCCTTGACAAACAGTATTAAGTGGACCTGTTGAAAAATCAGGAGATGAATCAAAACAGGGAGAAGCATCCAGCCCATTATATGCATACATTGAAGCATGTAAAGTTATTCCAGTTGAAGTAGGGTTCGTAATATTATCAATAGCATTTCCTCTTGAAAAATTACTATAAGTAAAATGGAAACCCTGAGCTGGAGGTACCCCTGTAATTGTAATAGGGGCACTCTGATATAAAAATTCTTTTAATGTTCCAGGCAAGGGTGTATTACAGGATAAAGCTAGAGGGCCACCTGACACAACATTACAATTGGGAGAGAGGTCTGTTTCACTTACATAAGATACATTAATGGATGAAATAGTAGGGTGATTCCAAACCTTTATCTGATTTACTCCAGGTTGTCCAACATTAGCATTACAATCAATAGTTAATTTTACTTGAAAAATATATTCTCCAGTACCCAGACAAGCCCATGTTAGGTTTCCTCCAACAATATGATTTGCATTTATAGTAATAGAAGTCAAAATAAATAAGCACACCATTACATAATGAAGTATGTTGGATTTTAACCTGACTAATTGATATTTAAAATCTTTATGCATTTTTAGAAAAAACGAATATCCTTTCTATTTGTTGCCTCCATTTCCAACCACAACTTCAGATAAAGAATTAATATCTAAATATTTAATAGCACAATCCAATAATTGAGTTGCAGTAACATTCTGGATCATTTCGTGAAACTTATTTAAATAATCTAGCTCTAGTCCTTTTAATTTAAACAACTTTAGTTGCTCAGCAACTAAAAAAGGTCCATCAATTGATTTAAGCAAACTACCTAACATGTAATTCTTAACAGTATTTAACTCTTCATCTGAAATAAGGTTTTCTTTTAAAGTTGTTATTTCTTTATAAATTTCATTTAAAGCATCACTTTCAGCATCTCCTTTAATTTCAGAAGAAATAACAAAAAAAGCAGCTAGATCATAAGAAATAACAGAAGAATTTATTCCATATGTATATCCCTTTTCTTCCCTTAAATTAGACATTAACCTAGACCCAAAATACCCCCCTAAAACTGTATTTAAAACTTTAAAAACAACATATTCATATGACCCATATTCAATATCTATTACTTTTCCAATTCTTAATGCAGATTGAACTGCATTCTTTTTAGTAACATATATCTTTTGGGGGTTAGAACTATATAGTTTAGCATGCTTATTTAAATGAGTATCTCCTTTCCAATTTCCAAATAACCTATTTATTAGCTCATATATATTATTATCAAAATTTCCTGATACAATAATATTTAGCAGGTCTGAATTGAAAGATTTAGCATGGAATTTTTCTAATATTTTATAATTTACACCAGAGAAATCCTTAAACTCAATAGAGTTACCATATGGGTGATCTTTAAAAATTAATTTATTAAATTCCTGTAAACACAAAAATTGAACTTTTTCAAGATCTGTTTTTAGTTTTTCCTTGTTATTTTTTAATAAAAGCTCAACATCCATTTCATCATATACAACATGAACTAGAGCCTCCTTAAAAATCACAAGTACTTCTTCTAAATATTTAGTTAAGCTGAAAACTGAAAAGGTAATAAAATCCATACTTACACTTGAGTCTAGGAATGCTCCATAATAATCAACTTTTTCGGCTATTTCTCCAGAAGAAAACTTTTTAGACGCTGTACTTATCAAGTCCGTAGCCAGTGTAGGAATAACAAAATTATCAGACTGAGACATTCCTATTTTAAATATAAATTCCACATGAACTACCTCCTGTGTACCCATTTTTAACAACATAATCTCAATGCCATTATCTAATTTTTGACACTTAGGATTCTGAATACTAAGATCACTTATCTGGCTTGTATATGGAGCTATTTTTCTATCAAGCATGCTGAGTGGATTTATAGTATAAGACATTACAATTCTCCTCCTTTAAGATTGACCTTGCAACCTCATTAACCCTGACCTGGTCAATAATTTTATACTTATTGATTTCATTATTGATTTCATTTGCATCTCCTAATAGCTCATTAAAACACAAACCCATGGATTTATTTAACAAGCTCATTTCCTGAAAAGTGGTAGTAGAATAAATCTTATTTTTTAATTTTTGTAATTCTCTTTTTTCAATGGTATTTTCTTTCACCTTATCAATTTCTTTCCAAATAAGGTTATATGCTTCTTTTAAAGAAGTGTCTTTATTAGGCTTACCGGAAATAACGAACAAACCATTATCTACACTTCCCATCACATAAGCGTTTAATTCAATGAACTTAGATTGATCTTTTATTAAATTTTTGTAGAATCTAGATGATTTTCCTCTACCTAATAGATCTGATATTAAATCTATCACTTGGTAATCTAAACCTGTACGTTGATCCATATGGAAGGCAAGAAAGATCATATCACTAGGCACATTTCTCTCCACCCACAATTCTCTTTTTTTAGTTTGAATTGATTCTTTTGGAAGATTCCTTATGTATTTTTTTCTTTTTTCAATAGGCCCAAACCATTTATCAGCTAATGATTGAACATCATTCATCTCTATATTTCCAGAAACAGCTAAAATGGCATTAGAAGGCGTATAATGTTTAAAGAAAAATGATTTCACCTCTTCCATTGTTGCATCTTCAATATGCTTGATTTCCTTTCCGATAGTTGCCCATTGATAAGGATGTGTATTATAACAAAGTGGTCTTAATAACAACCACACATCCCCATATGGTTGATTTAAATATCGTTGTTTGAACTCTTCTATTACCACACTTCTTTGTACTTCAAGACTTTTTTCTGAAAATGCCAACAAGTTCATCCTATCAGATTCTAACCAAAATGCTGTTTCTAAATTTGAAACAGGTAATGTCATATAATAATTAGTGATATCATTTGAAGTAAAAGCATTGTTATGTCCACCAGCTTTTTGTAAATGAAGGTCAAAATCAGGGATATTTGCTGACCCTCCAAACATTAGATGCTCAAATAGATGAGCAAATCCTGTACGACTAGGGTCCTCATCTCTGGCTCCAACATCATATAACAAATTAAATGCAGCTACTGGACTTGAAACATCTTTGTGATGAATCACTTTTAATCCATTTGAAAGCTGGATTTTTTCAAATTTTATCATTAAAAATTAAATTTAGCTGTAAGTAATGATTGCTTTGCATCGTAATATTCTTGTAGGATATTTTCCACAATATTTTTTGCAGGTATTATATCATTCATCATTGAAGCAACCTGACCAATTTCTAATTCTCCTTGATCAAGATCTCCTTCAAACATACCTTTTTTAGCCCTTCCTTTGCCTAGCTTCTTCTTAAGTAATTCAGGGTCTCCACCTTTATTGTAAATTTCCTGTAATTCAGAGAAAAAATCATTCTTAATCATTCGAACAGGTGTGATTTCCTTTAAAGTCAACAAGGTATCACCTTCATTAGTATCTACAACTTTTGTTTTAAAATTTTGATGTGCAGAAGATTCATTAGATACTACAAAACGAGTACCCATCTGTACAGCATCAGCTCCGAGAAGCATAGCTGCCAACATTGAACTACCTGTTCCTATTCCTCCAGCGGCTATAACAGGTATATTCACTGCATTAACAACATCTGGTATTAAACATAAAGTAGTTGTTTCATCTCTGCCATTATGCCCACCTGCTTCAAATCCTTCTGCAACAATAGCATCCACACTTGCATCCTGAGCCTTTAAAGCAAATTTTATACTTGAAACTACATGAACAACTTTAATTCCTTGATCTTTTAGTGTTTTTGTCCATGTTTTAGGATTCCCTGCAGATGTAAAAACAATAGGTACCTTTAGTTCAATGATCGATTCTACATGTTTATCAATATCAGGATATAATAATGGTAAATTAACAGCAAATGGCTTGGATGTAGCTTTTTGACATTTTATGATATGCTCTCTCAATATTTCAGGATACATAGAACCCGATCCTATGATACCTAAAGCACCTGCATTAGAAACTGCACTAGCCAATTCCCATCCTGAGCACCAAATCATACCAGCTTGAATAATAGGATATTGAATTCCAAATAATGTAACAATCTTATTCATTGAATAATTTTTCACGAATTTAACTAAAGATTACTTTATATTTGTGTTTATAGACAATCCTAAAATTAAAATCATGAAAAAAATTATTACTTTATTATTTACTATTTCTATCACTTCTGTTTCTTTTAGTCAAACAGATGCCAATCCAAGTGTTGATTTCAACAACAATTCTTCTGATGCTACTGGTTTAGCAGTTTCTGAAGGATCTATTCTTATCTCAGCATATTATGGAGGACCTAATTTAAATGCAACCATCTTAGAAGCTGCATATTCAAATATTGGTGAAGACAATCCTGCTGCATCTATAGGACCAGTTGGTGGCACTTTCTCTTATATGGTAACAGATGCTGTTGGTGTAGGTCTAGATGTAAACTATACTGATATATCTATAACATGGAATGACAATGCTGTTGATTCAAGTGGAACAAGTGTTAATTACGACTATAAGGTTGGAATGAGCACAATCAGAATCATGCCTAGATTTGATTTTCACTTTGGAACTTCAGAAAAATTTGCACCATATGTAGGAGTAGCAGCTGGGTGGAGAAACAGAACATATTATGCAAAGACAGACGACCCTAATTTTGATGATTCTGATGCTGAAGGATTTAATCCGATTGCATTTAGAATTGCAGCAGGTGGAAGTATCTTTTTTACAGATTTTTTAGGTCTTAACCTAGAACTTGGCCTTGGAGGTGGAGGATTAGTAAGAGGAGGATTAGTCTTTAAGCTATAATTGAACCTTATTTCATTTTAAAAAAAGGCGGATTACCGCCTTTTTTTATGCATATATTTTATATCTTATGCAGTTATTTGCTAAGTATTAGCTCAATTACTAAATTTGCAGTAATGAAAAGTATACTATCAATCATATTTTCTTTGTTTTTCCTGTGTTCTTTGACAATTAAATCACAAGGTCAATACAATTGGGATATTGGTATTAGATTAGGATCAACTAATTATCTTGGCGAAATTGGCGGAAAAGACAAAACCAGAAGGAATTTCATATTGGATATGAGGATTCCCAATACTGGATTTGTTGTTGGTGGATTTGCCAGATATAAAATCAATAATTACTGGTCAGTAAATGCACAAATCAATTATGGCCAGATAAGAGGAGATGATGCCATTTCTACTAACCCTGGTAGAATGTGGAGGAATTTGCGTTTCAAAAACAACATTCTTGAATTAACTACCAGAGGTGAATTTAATTTCTTTGAAGAGCCAGATTTAGGAGGAAGAGGCCGTTATAAAAATGAATTTAAATCATTTATACATGCTGGGCTAACTTGTTTTTATCACAATCCAAAAGGAAGTATAGATGGAAATACTTGGCATTTATTACAACCGCTACAAACAGAAGGTCAAAAATACAGTAAAATTGGCCTTGGTATTCCATTAGGTCTAGGTGGAGTATTTACTTTTGACAGAAACCACAGGATAGGTATTGATTTTTCTTGGACAAGTACTTTTACTGATTATTTGGATGATATTTCAACTGTTTATCAAGACCCTTCTCAAATGAGCTCACTTTCTGCCTCATTAGCCAATCAATCTGAAGGTGTTGTTCCTATAGAGGAAAGCCTGAATTTTGTTGCTGGGGAAAAAAGAGGAGATCCAACTCATGACGATGCATATATCTTCATGACAGTAAGCTATAGCTATTTCATTCAATCAAGAAATAAATACTATAAAAATTCTAGGGCTAAATTACGTAGAGGTAGAGGCAGAAGATCAAAAGGCAGAAAAATAAGGGCTAAATTCTAAATTGAGACAATTTCCTTATTGGTTTCAGTAAAAACGTAAATAAATTGGGAGTTAACTGATTAATATTCCATGCTTTTTTATCATCTCTATTGGCCTTGATTCTATTTTTAAGGCTAATATTACTTATACCCCCCATCCTCATTTTTATAATGACTTCTGAAAAATATGCAATACTAATTTTATGTTTATGTATCACTCTTAGCATAAATTCATAATCTGCAGCTGACTTCATAATAAGATTATAATCCCCATATATCTTATAACATTCCCTTTTAATAAAGAATGTAGGATGAGGTGGCATCCACCCCCATTTAAAAGCACCATCAGAATAATGCCCAGACTTCCAAACCCTTTTTACTTTATTTAGGTCATGTTGATCAACATAAACGAGATCTGCATATATTCCATCATTATTGCCAATATGATCAACTATCTTAGTAATTACCCCATTGTTTGAATAAATATCATCAGAATTAAGGATTCCTATCAAATCCCCTGTCGCAGACTGAATGCCCTTATTCATTGCATCATAGATTCCTTTATCTTTTTCAGACAGATAACATGAAATCTCATCTTTATATTTTTGAATTATTTCATTAGTCCCATCATCAGATTTACCATCAATAACAATGTATTCTATATTAGGATAATTCTGATTAATTACAGACTCAATAGTATCCTTTATTGTTTCTACACTATTATAACATACAGTAATTATACTAACCTTCATTTTCCATAAGACGTTTTCTGATTTCAATAGCAGGATTTCCTTGATAAATAGCATCATTATCAAGATTTTTTACAGCTACTGACCCAGCAGTTAAAATTGAATTTGCATTACATTTTACACCAGGACAAACAATAGATTTTGCTCCTATCCAAACACCATTTTCAATAACTATATCTTTAACAATTAGATCAAACTGTAATTTTTTATAATTATGATTACCTGTCAATAAAAAAGCTCCTTGTGAAATACATACATGATCTTTTATTTGAACTTTTCCTAAATTATCTATCCATACACCTTCTCCAATCCAAACATGATTACCTATTTCCAGCTTCCAAGGATATTTAATATTTACAGAAGGTTTAATAATGACCCCTTGTCCTATTTTAGCTCCAAAAATTCTTAGAATTATTCTTTTTATGCCACTGAAAGGAATCCATGGATTTTTAATAAATATCAAATTCATAAAATACCATAATATTCTTTTGAAGATATTTCCTGGTTTATAATGTTTGTTATTATATCTTGAAAGATCCATAATATTAATTAAACCTAACCCAAAAATAAATTAAGATTATCATTAATTACTTTTTTATTATTAACTATGTTAGTTGCAAATGAAATTGCATTTTTTGAAATCTCATTGAATTCCTTATTGCTAATTCTATAAAAATAATCTATTCTTAAAGCAAATTTCACTGAATCTAATTCTTCATCATATCCAACACCTAATTCTTCTAAACTTCTCCATGGAGTATTTTTTGAAATTAAAACTGGCATACCATAAAAAAGAGCTTCAATAATTACATGCCCATAATTTTCATGATGTGTAGGTAAAACAAAAATGTCTGTATTATTAAAATAATCAATCATCTTGTCATGAGGGATAGAACCATGAAAATTGACATTCAGTTTTTCCTTATTATAAAGGTTTTTACATTTCTTAAAATAGCTTTGATCTTCGATAGGACCGACAACATTTAATTCAATATTATTTTTATATTTCGATTTTGACAAAGTATCTATTAAAAAATACAAGTTTTTCTTAACCGAAATTCTAGAAACAAAAAGTAGGCTTAATTTATCATTCTTGATTTTTGACCTTTTTGGAGATGTTTTTTTATTATATAAAGGAATATTTTGGGCAATTTTTATATCAACCTTATCTCCATAGTATTTAGTTATTTCTTTTTTTTCTTCATTAGTTGAAGCATGCCAAGTAAAATTTTTAAAGACCTTTAAATATTTAGTTAAATATATAAAAGTTAACTTTTTACAACTTTTATTAGCAATAGCTCCTTTACCTAGCATTCCTCTGGGAGCTAAAATTACTTGACTATTTAATTCTAATTTTCTCAAAGCAACAATTGGTAAAATTGAAAACCTATATGAAAAGAGGCTATTTATGTAAATTTTATTTGGTTTTACATGTTTTATTAATTCTATATAATTCTTTATATTTTGTTTTGATGGTGACAAATAAATTATTTGATATTTGTTTGTGAAATTTATCCAGTTATTAAAATTAATATTATCAAAACTATTCAAATCACCCATATCTCTATCTGAAGTAACAATATAAAAGGAGAATTTTTCTGAAAACTGATTTATAATATTTTTAACTGATATAATAGGGCCACCTGCCTTATAAGCAGGTAAAAACCAATCTATAAATATTAATATTCTATTTTGTTCAGACACTTATTTTATTTTGCTTCATCCAATGGCCTAAAACCACAAGAGGCCAAATTCGTGACCAAGGTATTCTAGGATCATTTTTTAGATATCTATCCCATAAATTATCTATTTCTTTTTTATTGAGCAAATTAGTCTCTTTTAAATACATTAATTGTTCTATATTAAAATCTCTTAGTTCGTTTTTCATCCATTGATCCCAGGGTAATAAAAAACCCATTTTTGGACGATTTATAAGTTTTTCTGGCAACCAATCTTTCATTGAATCAATCAATAACTTCTTATTAGAAGAAGGGAATTTCAATTGGTCATTAACCCCAATTACATATTCAACTAATCTGTGGTCAAGAAACGGAACTCTTACTTCTAAAGAATGGGCCATACTCATTTGATCTATATCTCTTAATAATACATTTTGCATATAAGTATTCATTTCTAAATAAGAAATCTTACTTAAAAAAGGCATATCAAAACCATTTGAGCCAACATCAATATTATCTTTTGCAAATTGAAATGGCTTACACATTGGCAAAGAGTCTCGCATTATTAATTTTCTCACAATACTATCAGAAAAAATCTTCCTGTTGATATGATAATAATAAGGTAATTCTAAATATTTCTGAGTAATAATTTCAGCAATTTTATCAGAAGAAATAGATGGTTTAATCTTTTTTAATACAGATCCCGCCAAAAGCCTAATTCCCGGAGGAAATGAAAACATCCACTTCTTATCTAATAGCTGATAAGATCTTTTAAAAATATCATATCCTGCAAACAACTCATCACCTCCTAATCCAGATAAGGCAACTGTAACCCCACAATCTTTAGCTGCCTTTGAAACAACGTAAGAATTAGGCCCATCACCACTTGGATGATCCATTGAGGATAAAGCATGAGGGAGATCCTTTAAAAAGTCTGATGGGCTTAAATTAACCTCATAGTGTTCTGTGTCATATTTTTTTGCAATCAATTTTGCATACTCTCCTTCATTATATTCTTTTTCATCAAAAACAACTGAAAATGTTTTAACCTTACCAGGTACTGATTTTGAAGCAGCAGCTACAACTAAACTTGAATCAATACCCCCACTTAAAAAAGCACCTATAGGAACATCTGATATTAATCTATTTTGAACGGCATCTTTAAAAAGTTCTTTTATATGACCGTGCACAAATGATTGGGAGTCATTATACTCAATATTTTTATTTTTATTTCTGACATCCCAGTAGCTGAAAATTTTAGATTCATCATCATTTACCACCATTAAATGCGCTGGAGGTAATGTTTTTACACCATCAATTATAGTATCTGGGCCATGAACAGTAGCATAATTTATATAATCAAATAATGAATTTCGATCAATCTTTTTATCAATAAAATGACAGCTCATAATACTTCTAAGCTCTGAAGCAAATACAATAGCTCCATTATGCTCTGTATAATAAAGTGGTTTAATTCCCAATCTATCACGACCTAATATAAATTTTCTATTTCTTTTATCCCAGATTGCAAAAGAGAACATTCCATTAAGCTTTTCAACAAAATCAATACCCCACTTTAAATAAGCTGCTAATAATACTTCTGTATCAGAATTAGTTTTGAATAGGTAGTCTTTTATCTGTGCTTTTAATTGTTGAAAATTATAGATTTCTCCATTAAATACTAAAACAACTTTTTTATCATTTGAAATAAAAGGTTGATGGGCATTTTTATCAAGATCTATGATGGAAAGTCGATTATGCCCTAACAACACCTCATCATCTTTATAAATAGCTGAATGGTCAGGTCCCCTATGAGCTGAAACCTTATTCATTTTTAGCACAAGACCTGTAGGGTCATTATCTTGACTATAATGATAAATGCCGTTTATTGCGCACATTGACGAATAAAATCAGGATCCTTTAGCATCATATCTATCCCCTGCTCGATTGAGATTAAATCTCTCCCTAATACTTTTTTCATTTTTGAATTATCAGGCATTCTTCTACTCATATCACCTTCAGGCAATGGAGGAAGATGAATGACCTTAGATTTAGAATTGGTTTTTTTAATAATCAGATTAGCTAATTCCAAAATTGTAATTTCTTGAGCTCCACCAATATTAATAACGTCATTCATAGCCAATTGATCCTCAAATATTTTTAAGCACACATCAATATTATCAGAAACAAAACAAAATGTACGAGTTTGTTTTCCATCTCCATAAATAGTAATATCCTTATTCTTTAAGGCTAATGATAAAAACTTAGCTACTACAAAATCTTTACTCTGATTAGGACCATAAGTATTAAAAAATCTAAAAATAGTAAATGGCATTCCAAATGATTTATGAAATGATCTGAAATAAGATTCCCCCACATTTTTAACCACAGCATAAGGAACTCTTGAATTTAAAGGGGTCGTTTCTTCATTTTGAGGCAATTCTACTGGTTCCCCATAAACTTCTGAAGAAGAAGAGAAAAACACTCTTTTAGCTGATGTGTTTTTTGCTAGCTGCAACACATTTCTTATTCCCTCAATATCATTTAAAACCATAATTGGGTTTTCTTGAGTTCTTTTGACTCCAACAACAGCTGCATAATGAAAAACATAATCAAATTGATGAACCAACATAATCTCAGATATTTCTTTATATCGATTTACATCACAATAAACAAAAGTCCAATTTTTATAAGAACTAGAAGGTAGCTTTTCTTTGGAACCAGTTGATAGATCATCTGCAATAACAACATAATAATCTTGATTCTCAACTAGTTTTCTAGCCAATGCCCCTCCAACATTTCCAGCACCTCCAGTAACTAATATTTTTATCATAACAATGAAATTAATTTATTTACCCAGATTTCAGGGGTGATTTTTTCTGACAAACTTACACTTTCTTCACTCATTAAAAGTAATTCCTTTTTATTCATTTTCATAAATTTTCTAAGCCCCTCTTTAATTGAGTCTTTACTTCCAGCTCTAACAACAAATCCATTTTTACCTTCTTTTACAAAAATTTCACTTGACCCAACTTTATCTGAAACTATTACTGGAAAACCAGCAGAAACAAATTCATGAAGGCTCACCCCCCATGGTTCAAATTCACTAGGTAAAATATAAACACTAGTCTTTTGAATA
>Ga0315332_10001278_pt1 | contig 13183 bp, 12 predicted proteins | sample M110034915metaG_FD_203455 | JGI IMG/M metagenome (GOLD analysis project Ga0315332, IMG submission 203455) | Ammonia-oxidizing marine archaeal communities from Monterey Bay, California, United States - M1 100m 34915 | ecosystem: Environmental > Aquatic > Marine > Intertidal zone | place: USA...
CTCCCTTCCTTTAATTATTGGGCACTCCCCTTCTAACAAAATTAAAAGTTTTCACTGAAATATTGTATACATATAAAGATATATTTACAATAAGTAAGAAATTCAATAATCAAGCCAAATAGAAAATACCATCTTTCTAAAAAGTTTCGGGAAGAGAATGATAGATTTGAGAAAACAAAAAATCAGACAGAAGCAGATTTAGCTGCAAAATGTAAAAATTACGCTGAGTAAATTAGAAGAATTAAGCAAGACAGAATACTAGGAATATATTGAACAAAACGTTTCATCTTTCATCAAAAAAGCCCCAACCTATATCGGCTGGGGCTTTTACCTTTTATCATGTTAGAGATTATTTCGTCTCTTCTTCAGCAGTTTCTTCTTCGGTTACTTCCTCAAAATCAACATCAGTAACTTCATCATCACCAGCTGTGCCAGCATCTCCTTGGGCCGCACCTTCTGCGCCTCCGGCACCACCTTGCGTTTCCTGCTGAGCTGCATACATTTCTTGACTAGCCGCTTGAAAAACTTCTTCTAATTTAGCCATTGTAGTGTCAATCATAGCTACATCTTTTGCTTCATGTGCTTTTTTCAATTCAGCTAGAGCAGCATCAATTGGTTCCTTTTTCTCTGCAGGAATTTTATCTCCAAACTCTTTTAGTTGTTTCTCTGTCTGGAAAATCAAGCTATCCGCTTTGTTGATTTTTTCAATTTCCTCTTTTGCAGCATTATCAGCATCAGCATTAGCTTCTGCCTCCTGTTTCATTTTAGCAATTTCATCGTCAGATAGTCCTGAAGATGCTTCAATTCTAATATTCTGCTCTTTACCAGTAGCTTTATCTTTCGCAGCCACATTGATAATACCATTTGCATCAATATCAAATGTTACTTCGATTTGCGGAACTCCTCTTGGAGCTGGTGGAATTCCATCTAAATGAAATCTACCTATCGTTCTGTTGTCTTTGGCCATAGGTCGCTCACCTTGTACTATATGAATTTCAACAGATGGTTGATTTTCAGAGGCTGTAGAAAACGTTTCTGACTTTTTTGTAGGGATTGTGGTGTTAGCATCAATCAACTTAGTCATAACTCCGCCCATCGTTTCAATACCAAGAGAAAGTGGAGTTACGTCAAGAAGAAGAACATCCTTTACTTCCCCTGTTAATACACCTCCTTGAATCGCTGCACCAATTGCAACAACCTCATCAGGATTAACGCCTTTTGAAGGTTCCTTGCCGAAGAATGCTTTTACAGCATTTTGTATTGCGGGAATTCTAGTAGAACCACCAACTAAAACAATTTCATCGATATCGCTATTGCTTAAGCCTGCATTTTTCATTGCAGATTTACATGGCTCAATTGTTCTCTTGATTAATTTATCTGCCAACTGCTCAAATTTTGCTCTGCTTAATGATCTTACCAAGTGCTTTGGCACACCATCAACCGGCATAATATAAGGTAAGTTGATTTCAGTACTTGTAGTACTTGATAGCTCTATTTTAGCTTTTTCTGCTCCTTCTTTCAAGCGCTGAAGAGCCATAGGATCTTTAGATAAATCTAATCCACCATTTTCATTTTTAAATTCTTCAACTAACCAATCGATAAGAATGTGATCAAAATCATCACCGCCAAGGTGCGTATCACCATCTGTTGCTAAAACCTCAAATACTCCATCCCCTAATTCAAGAATAGAAACATCATGCGTTCCGCCACCACAATCAAACACAACAATTTTCATATCTTTACCAGACTTATCTAGACCATAAGCCAAAGATGCTGCAGTTGGTTCGTTAATAATTCTTCTAACTTTCAATCCAGCAATTTCACCTGCTTCCTTAGTCGCTTGTCGCTGAGAATCATTAAAATAAGCAGGAACGGTAATTACTGCTTCTGCCACATCTGAACCTAAATAATCCTCAGCCGTTTTCTTCATTTTCTGGAGAACCATTGCAGAAATTTCTTGCGGAGTGTATAGTCTATCGTCAATTTTCACCCTAGGCGTGTTATTATCTCCCTTTTCAACTGCATATGGTACACGGCCAATTTCTTTGGCGCACTCATCAAATGAGTTACCCATAAATCTCTTAATAGAACTTACTGTTTTTGTTGGGTTAGTAATCGCTTGACGTTTTGCTGGATCACCAACTTTTCTTTCTCCCTCTTCAACAAACGCAACGATTGATGGTGTCGTTCTTTTTCCTTCACTGTTTGGAATAACAACAGGCTCATTACCTTCCATTACAGAAACGCAAGAATTGGTTGTACCCAAATCGATTCCTATTATTTTACTCATATCTATGTATTTTATTTTTTTGACAAATTATATTAACTGACTACAGTCAATTACTATACCAATAGAATTATCTATAAATCTTAAGAAATTATGTCAGAATTGAGGTGACATCTGCCGAAAACCAACTGACAAATTAGCATAATTAACTAATAACAAGGACTGGCAGCCCCACAAGATTCACATTGAGTTGTGGGAATATCGTTATTACAGAATTTACGACCAGCAGTATCGCCCTCACCATTAGTTGAAATGGCAGAAGTTAAATCGCCATTCATAAGCTCATCTATTGTTTTTTCTCCTAACTTAAGAGAGCCTATAGTTGAAGTTCTAGATGAGAATATTCCAATTCCATTATTCACATTGGTAAATTCCTTTTTTTCTTTAACAATACCAGTAGTAGGTTCGTTTACTTCCATATATGTATTTAAATCATCACCAGCTGCAACAATTTTTAACTGAAAACTACCAACACCAACCACTCTTTTAATTATAGTTTCATCTGCTACAGGAACATTTTTTCCAACTTCCCGGAAAAACTGTTCGCCTGAAATAGCAATAGTTCTCTCTTTTCCTCCCTCTAGGTTGGCGGTAGTATAGCCTCCCAATTTAAATTCAAAACCCATTTGACGAATACCACTGTTACCATTCCCTTCATCATACACTTCATCATAATTAAAGATTCCATAGATCTCGAAACGCTTTGCATCGGCCTTGGGTATAATCTTTAATTCTTGATCTGTAATTTCGCTTGAATTAGCAAAATCAATTGCTCTTTGTCCTGTTCCTGGAGTCACCCATAATAGGTAACTTCCTCCAAAATCGAAACCGTCGATAATTTCTGTTTCTGTTGTTACGATCTTTTCTTTTGATGTTCCTTCATTCAAAATAACAAATAACTTATATTTAGCTAAGGAATCTAATCTGCCTGAGTTGCCATTAATATCAGGTACTGTAAAATAATAAATCGTTTGGTTCGGTGCATAAAAGACACCTTCTTCCTTATTTGTAATTTCGAATTCGGCAAGCGCAAAAGTAGCTTGCTTTTGGTTGTCTTTCCATTCTTCAACATACGCTGTTAGATTTTGGTATTCGGAAGAATCTCTGACTTGAGCCATGTCAAATGCATCAGCCTCACCTAAAAATGCTTTATTAATTTTAACAAATTGAGTGTCTTGATTTTGATCCAATAAACCAAAAATTACTGTAATATCCTCCCATTCGGCATTTACATTGATGTCTTTATTACATGCCTCCAATACAATTGCGAAAATTGCTACTACTAAAACAGTAAACGTTGTTCTTACTTTTTTATTCATATTTTCCTTTAAATATTGCCAAAAATAGTGATTAAATCTTACCTTCTATTTTGATTATTTTTGCAATGAATTAATTTATTAAATCTAAACAAAGATAAATAATCACGAATGCTAGAGTACGCTATTTTATTAATGGTGGTCAATATTGTATGAATGGTTTAACTTCAAAAACAAAAGGTAAATGTCAGTACACAAAGTTGCGGCGAAAAAAGTGACAACTCATGTTCTTCAAGAAATGAAGTTGAAAGGAGAAAAAATTTCTATGCTCACTGCATATGATTATACAATGTCGAAAATTGTAGATGGAGCAGGTATTGATATCATCTTAGTTGGAGATTCAGCTTCAAATGTGATGGCTGGTCATGAAACCACCCTTCCTATTACTCTAGATCATATGATTTATCATGCAGCTTCAGTTGTGAGGGGTGTCGATCGCTCTTTAGTTGTTGTTGATTTGCCATTCGGCACCTATCAAGGAAACTCTATAGAAGCCTTATCTTCTGCTATTAGGATAATGAAAGAATCTGGCGCCCATTCAGTAAAGCTCGAAGGTGGCCGAGAAATTAAGGAATCTATTGAAAGAATATTATCTGCAGGAATTCCAGTAATGGGGCATTTAGGTCTTACTCCTCAATCGATATACAAGTTTGGGACTTACGTTGTAAGAGCTAAAGAAGAAGAAGAAGCTACAAGATTAATTGAAGACGCTAAATTACTTGAATCAACTGGTTGTTTTGCTATTGTATTGGAAAAAGTTCCGGCATCATTGGCTGAAAAAGTAGCGAAAGAAGTAGACATACCTATCATAGGTATTGGTGCCGGTGGAGGAGTTGACGGGCAAGTTTTAGTTTTACATGATTTACTTGGTATGACTAACGAATTTAACCCGCGTTTTTTAAGACGATACCATAATTTATTTGAAGAAATAACTGGTTCTGTAAAGGGATACATAAATGATGTTAAATCAAGAAATTTTCCTAACGAAAGTGAACAATATTAAGAATTGATGGAAATTCAAGTTCTTTATGAAGACAACCACATAATTGCGGTTAATAAAAGGGCTTCTGACATTGTTCAAGGTGACAAAACAGGCGATACGCCATTAAGTGAAAAAATTAAGGATTACATGCGGTATAAATACAACAAACCCGGTAACGTTTTTGTAGGAGTTGTTCACCGAATAGATAGGCCTGTAAGTGGTGTTATTCTTTTTGCAAAAACAAGCAAGGCATTGTCTCGGCTAAATGAAATGTTTAAAACCAAAACGGTTCAGAAAACTTATTGGGCGATAGTTGAACAAAAACCAACAAAACCAAGTGGCACATTAATCAATTTTCTGAAAAAGAATCAAAAGCAAAACAAATCTTATGCTTTTGACACGGAAAAGGAAGGGTGGAAAAGGTCTGAATTAGATTACAAATTAATATCGTCATCGGATAAGTACCATTTATTAGAAGTTAAACCTAAAACGGGTAGACATCATCAGATTAGAGTCCAGCTATCAACTTTAGGAAGTATAATAAAAGGTGATTTAAAGTATGGCGCAAAAAGAAGCAACAAAGACGCTTCTATTTGTTTACATGCGCTAAAAATTGAATTTGTTCACCCTGTTCAAAAAGAACATATTTCAATTAGTGCGCCTGTGCCAGAGGACAACTTATGGTTATTCTTTGATAATAAAATCAAGAACTGAAGCGACAAATAAGTTGTAATCCAATAATTAATATTACATTTGCACAAAATTATTATTATTTATATTATATTATTATGAAAAAAGGATCAGTAAAGTTCTTCAATGAGTCAAAAGGATTTGGATTTATTATCGAAGAAGGGTCAAATGAAGAGCACTTTGTGCACGTATCAGGTTTAATCGATGAAGTTCGTGAAGGCGACAACGTTGAATTTGAACTTAAAGAAGGTAAGAAAGGATTAAACGCTGTAAACGTTAAAGTAATTTAATTTACTGTTTTTAACTTATTAAAAAAAGCCTGTCCAATTGGACAGGCTTTTTTATTGCTCAATATTTCAAGAATTAACAAACAGAATTATAATGTACTGAAAATATAATGATGCTGGAAACAACAACTCAGTAAGAATCTAGTCATTTTATCATCTTTACTAGATTAATCCAAACCTCTCTGCCATTTCTAGAAGGGTGAGAGTTGTAACAGGGGTCCATCACCAAATGTTTAAAATATGGCGAGAAATAAGCTTTATACTCATCAGTACTGCCACCAAAAGGAGGAGTTTCAATATTTAATGGGGCATCGAACATTAGTCCTACTAGTTTTCCGTTACCATTCAGCAAAGACGATATTTGCTCGGCATAGTTCGCTCTAAGTGATTTATCTATTGCACAAAAGAAGGTTTGCTCAATTATCAAGTCAAATTTGCCTGACAATTCAAAGAAGTTAACATGAAGTAAATTAGTTTCAGGAAATGTAGGTACTCTTCCCAATAAATTTTTTAAAGGTTGGTTTGCTATATCGACAACTACAACATTTTTAAACCCCAATTTATGGAGATATTCCGCTTCATATGAATTACCAGCCCCTGGTATCAAAATAGAAACATCTCTATCTTCTATCTGATCTATATACGCCTTTATTGGTGGGGAAACCTCCCCTATATCCCAACCTACTTGATTGTTCAGATATCTGTTATTCCAAAAATCGCTTGATAAGTCCAAATTACACAGGTTATTCGCTTAAGGCCTTCTTATTGTATGAAAAAAAGATATTCGCCCAAATTATTTTTGACATAGGGTATAAAAAGGGTGCGAAAACGATGTTAACTAATGCTGTAATTGCAAAAATGTAGTCTGGGTTTGGTGTAGGTAATAAAACCAAGCAACCCACAATTGAAGTTAGAATTGATATTATCCCTAAACCATAAGCAACAAAATATGAGCCTTGATAAAAAGCAGGTTCCTTTTGAAATTTTGCTTGACAAGACTCGCAATGATGCCTTACAGATCCTTTATAAGGTCGACCTTCAAAAAATTCTCCTTGATGACAAACCGGACAACGATTCGTAAAAACACTATATAACTTACTACCCTTTTTTATCATAGAATTTAGAGCAAATATCAAATAAATAAATCAACTCTTTTGTAACTGACATTACAAATCAGAACTTTATTAATGTGTAACCTCGCGACAAACAAAATTATTCATCTGCACCATGCGAAGGTGTTTTTGACTAAAGCAATAGCTTTTACAACACTTGTTGATAAAAGCTGGGGTTGAGCTAACACCTGAAATGATTTCGAAAAACCGTAAAGCTATTGGTTCCATGAATCTAGCTATACTTAGGCAATCGAATGACTTTCTAATAAGCACAGGCATTTCTCATTTAAAAGCATCGAAAGTATATCTTCGCGCTTCCTATGAATTATCTATCTGTAGAAAATCTGTCTAAAACCTTCGGGATCAAACAATTATTCAAAGACATTTCTTTTGGTCTTAATAAAGGTGATAAAGTTGGTTTAATTGCTAAAAACGGAACAGGTAAATCGACTCTACTCAAAATAATTGCAAATGAAGAAGATTCAGATTCCGGTGCCGTTATTTTCAGGAACGGTATAAGTATCGGTTTCCTCTCACAAAATGAAGATTTTAAAAAAGGAAAAACTATCGAAGAAGTTATTTTTGATGGTAATAATCCAATATTTAAAGCGGTAAAAGATTACAACTATTGTATAGAAAAAAATATAGAAGGTAAAGCAATGGAGGATGCTTTCGAATCAATGAATCAACATAACGCCTGGGATATAGAATTAAGACTAGAGCAGATTCTAAGTGAATTAAAGGTCAATCTACCGAAACAAAAAATTAGCAACCTATCTGGCGGACAACTTAAACGACTTTCCTTAGCTAGAGTATTGGTTAATAATCCTGATTTTATGATTTTGGATGAACCAACTAACCACCTCGATCTAGATATGATTGAATGGTTAGAAAAATATTTATCTAAAAATGCATCAACGGTAATCATGGTTACTCACGACCGATATTTTTTAGAAACCATTTGCAATAACATTATTGAGCTAGATCAAGGCAAAATTTACAAGTATACTGGCAACTATAGCTATTACGTAGAAAAAAAGGCAGAGCGAGAAGAACTAGAGCAAACTAATATTACAAAGGCAAAAAATTTAATGCGAAAAGAATTAGAGTGGATGCGCAGGATGCCTAAGGCGCGAGGAACTAAATCTAAGGCCAGAAAAGATGCATTTTATGACTTAAAAGGTAGAGCTTCAAAAAAGTTAGCAAAAGATGAATTATTGCTTGATGTTAAAATGGATCGATTAGGTTCTAAAACTGTTGAATTCCATAACGTAGGGAAATCTTTTGGTGATTTAACCATTTTAAACAAATTCAATTACAACTTCCAGCGCATGGAAAAGTTAGGTATTGTAGGAAGTAACGGAACTGGAAAATCAACCTTTTTAAACATGATTACCAATCAGCTTGAACCAGATAGTGGTAAAGTTGTAATAGGTGAAACGGTAACATTTGGATACTACCGCCAAGATGGTATTAAACTAAAAGAAGACCAAAGAGTTATTGAAGTGGTGAAAGATATCGCAGAGGTTATACCTATTGATGGAGGAAAAAAACTAAGCGCTGGTCAATTTTTGGAGCGCTTCCTCTTCCCTACTTCAATGCATTATCAAGTGGTCAGTAAACTAAGTGGTGGAGAAAAAAGAAGGCTTTATCTTCTTACTGTTTTGATAAAAAACCCAAACTTTTTGATTCTAGATGAGCCAACGAACGATTTGGATGTGTTTGCCATGAACGTGTTAGAGGAATACCTTGAAAACTATAAAGGCTGTCTTATTGTTGTTACCCACGATAGGTATTTTATGGATAAAATTGTGGATCACCTTTTTATTTTTGAAGGACAGGGGAAAGTAAAAGACATACTAGGTAACTACTCTATTTGGAGAGAAAACCAAAAGCAAGAACAAAACACTAGACCTGTTAAAAAGGGTGGTGCGGCGAAGGGTATTGAATCCGCGTTAGAAGAAGTTAATTTTACTAAGAAGGCGAAAACCACGCTTACTTACAAAGAAAAACTTGAGATAGAAGCATTAGAACTTGACATAAAGCTTTTGGAAACAGAGAAAACAAAACTTGAATCTGAACTTGGTGGGGATAACCAAGACTCTAGGTTTATAATGGAAACATCAACAAAACTAAGTCAAGTTCTAACTTCCCTAGAAAACAAATCCGATAGGTGGTTGGAGCTCTCCGAGTACAGTTAACTTATCACGTTAAGACAAACTCAAACTATCGCTGTTAATCATTGTTACCCATTTGCCCATTTTTTTCTGAATTATTTTGAAATGATGAGTATCTTCTGGTGTAATAAACGAGATAGCCTCGCCCATTGCTTCAGCCCTACCTGTTCTGCCAATTCTATGAATATAATCTTTTGGAGAGCGCGGCAATTCGTAATTAATAACAAATGGCAGCATATCAATATCAATACCACGGGACAGCAGATCTGTCGCTATCAACACTTTTAATCTTCCTGCTTTAAACTCTCTTAAAGCTACCGTTCTTGCCCCTTGGCTTTTCTTACCATGAATGGCTTCACAAGGTATGCCGTTCTTTCTAAGCTTATGCCCCACATTGTCTGCTTTTCTAGTGGAAGACGTAAACACTAAAACTTGATGATCTTTGTATTTAGTTAGCAAGTGTCGCAGTAATGGCCCTTTCCCTTCTTCTGAGACGGAATAGGCAACTTGCTTAATTTGATCGATATTATCATCTTCCTCTTCAATTTTTATTATAACTGGATTGGTCAGTAATACTCGATTAATTTTATCAACCCCTGCACTTAATGTAGCTGAAAACAAAAGATTTTGGCGCACACTTGGCAATAACGAAAATATTTTATCCATCTCATCCTTAAAACCCAAGTTCAGCATTTTATCTGCCTCATCGAGTACTAATGTAGACACAGATGATAAATGAACCGCTTTAGAATCTAACAATTCTATTAAACGCCCCGGAGTTGCTATTAAAACATTAACACCATACAGAGCTTTCATTTGAGGATTAATTGATACACCTCCATAAACAGCCATTGTTTTAACCGGATTAGGAAGATGTGAGCTAAACTGCCTAAACACTTCTTCTACCTGCACCGCTAATTCTCTTGTAGGAACAACAATTAATGCGTTTACCTTTCTGTTCTTCTGAGCAACCACGCTTTGCAAATTTTGTAGAATTGGCAAAACATAGCTTGCTGTTTTCCCCGAACCAGTCTTAGCAATTCCTAGCACATCATTTTTCTCTAGGATTGCCGGAATAGCTTTTTGCTGAATTGGATATGGCTTTTTATAATCGAGAGAATCGATAGCATTCACCAACGACATATCCAAACCTAATAATGTAAATGACATATATTTTAGTGTTGTTAGGATACAAAGGTATTACATCTATTGTGACTATTTTAATAGGTAGAAACACTTATACATATAATCATTTAAAACCTAAATCTGTACAATTTTGACCTATAACCATTTTTTTTAGCGTTACTGACGAAAACAATTAAAATTAAGGCGTTGTGAAAAATAAGCATTACATGCATAAAGAAAAATTCAATAACCACTTGAATTATCAAACAACAAACTCTTCAGTATGGAAATTTGTACTGTCAATAATTCTACTTATTGGTATAGTATTATTCTGCCTTATTTACACGGCAAATGCATCCGCTATTGACCAACCATTAAAGAAATCAAATGACCATAATATATTTTTCAAAAAAAATGTCGACAGTGGACATGCAGTCTTATTCACTGAACACAATTCAACTTTACTAAGTATCGCAAACGAAGTAATCACGCTTGGGCCAGGGAGCGGTGAAAATGGAGGGAAACTAATTTAAGCTCCCTCCTCGCCTTTTCTCTTCCAGTTAGACAATACGCCAGGCTGTGCCCTTTTAGACGTTAAATAGAGCTGCTCTACCTTATTACGAGCCCATGGGGTTCTTCTTAAAAATTTTAAGCTAGAGCCGATGGATGGATCTAATTGAAAACAGCGTATATTAATTAACTCACCCAACTCTTCCCAACCGTATTTTTTTTCAAGATATTGCAGTATCTCTTTAAGTTTAACCCCATGTAATGGGTTATTGGGCTGGTTCTCTAATTCTACATCAGGCATACCTCAAAACTATTTTTTACGCTTTTTCTTTTTACGCTTTTTATACTCTTCGTCTTCAGCAGCAATCTCTTTCATAAGAGATTTCCAATCGTTCAACTTTTCATCTGTAGCATCTTTCACCCCTTTGTATTCTTTCTTTGTTATATTGATTGTGGCAATCGATTTACCAAGATTTCTTTCAATTTCGGCTAACAATTCTTTTTCCTCGCCGCTACATAATGAAATTGCTTCACCGCGCTGGTTACCCCTGCCCGTTCTTCCAACACGATGCACATAATATGCAGAAGTATCTGGCAAATCATAATTTACAACGTACTCAACATCCGGAATATCTATACCCCTTGCACTTACATCTGTCGCAATCAGCACTTTTAATGAACCAGCTCTGAAATCATGCATAGTTTGCTCTCTCTCTTCCTGCGCTTTATCTCCGTGAATTGTGTCAGTAACAATCTCAACACGCTCCATAGCAGTTTTAACTCTTTCTGCTCGTACTTTAGTTCTAACAAAAACCAATATTTTCTTATCCGCATTATTCTTGATAATATTTTCGAGAAAGAAACGCTTATCAATCATTTCAACATAAGCAACAGCATGATCTATCTTTTTCGCTACCGGGTCTCTAGGAGATAGCTGTATTCTAATTGCGTCCCTCACCAATGAATATGCTACCTTCTTAATCTTGTCGTCTATAGTTGCAGAGAAAAACAACGTTTGCCTTTGTCTTGGCAAATGCCTCATCAAATCTCTAATATCCTTAATAAAACCCAAATCAAGCATATGATCTGCTTCATCTAGCACTAAAATCTCTACTCGTTTCAAATTCAAAACACCCTGACTTACCAAATCAAACATTCTTCCTGGAGTCGCAACCAATATATCTACGCCTTTATTTAATTGTGTAATCTGAGGTTCCTGATCTACACCTCCATGAATACAAAAAGCAGTTACTCTTGTGTTTTTTGCAAGTGTGCTTATCACTTGATTAATCTGCAAGGCCAACTCATGAGTAGGAGCCATAATTAGACACTTTACGCCATCAGGTCGACCTAAAATTTTCTTAATGTGCAATTGATGTAAAAGAGGAATCGCGAAAGCTGCCGTTTTTCCAGTACCTGTTTGCGCAATTGCCAAAACATCCTCACCTTTCAATATTGATGGAATTGTCTTAAATTGAATATCTGTAGGTCTTGTGAATCCAAGCTTTGAGATATTGTCTTTTATTTCATCAACTATATGGTATTGGTCGAATTTCATTACTGCAAAGTTATAAAGTAATTGCAATGGTAATTGCGAAAATCGTGTTACGAGATTTGAAGAGCATTATCGATTCATTATCCGAAAAAATACAGTTCAAGCTTGCAACAAGTTGAATTATTTTATGATATTGCTTCGCTATGCTAGCAATGACCTAGTTTTGTATTAAATGAATGAAAAAAAACTGAAAGTTGGAATTATTGGCGGAGGTGCTGCAGGGTTTTTTGCTGCAATATCATGTAAGCAACATCATCCAAATGCAGATGTTATTATCTTTGAAAAAAGCACTAAAACATTAGCTAAAGTAAAAATATCAGGTGGTGGAAGGTGCAACGTCACTAATGCAACTTATTCTATTTCAGAGCTGTCTAAAAACTATCCTAGGGGAGAAAAGCAGCTTAAAAAGGCGTTTAGCCAATTCATGACGACTCATACCGTAGAATGGTTTGAGTCTCGCGGAGTAAAATTAGTCACACAAGAAGATAATTGTATGTTCCCTGCAGCGCAAGACTCTCAAGTAATTATTGATTGTCTGGTAAACGAGGTTAATAAACTCGGGATTACTATAAAAATACAGACGCATATCGAAGCTATTATAGCTGGAGAAAACGGTTACGACTTGGCTATTCGAAATCAAAAACCAATGAGTTTCAATAAAATAATTCTTGCGACCGGAGGTCAACCGAAAATGAGCGGTCTGCAATGGTTGGCAGATTTAGGTCACAAAATTGAACCACCTGTTCCTTCGCTTTTTACATTCAACATGCCAAAAAATCCTGTCACGGAATTAATGGGTGTCGTTGTAAATCCGGCTTCTGTAAAAATACCAGGCACAAAATTACAAGATGATGGCCCTCTGCTAATTACCCATTGGGGAATGAGTGGTCCTGCTATTTTAAAACTTTCTGCCTGGGGAGCTAGAGTGCTTGAAGAAAAGAATTATCAATTTAAAATATTGGTAAATTGGCTTAACCAGAAAAGCGAAGAGGCTGTTAGAGTTTTAGTGCAAACTGCTATTTCTGAGTTTGGTGGAAAAATGATAAAGAATACCAATCCATTTGAAATACCGAATAGGCTCTGGATCTTTCTTTTATCTAAATATGATATCAACGAAGAATTACGTTGGAGCGAATTAGGAA
>Ga0315332_10001280_pt1 | contig 13168 bp, 6 predicted proteins | sample M110034915metaG_FD_203455 | JGI IMG/M metagenome (GOLD analysis project Ga0315332, IMG submission 203455) | Ammonia-oxidizing marine archaeal communities from Monterey Bay, California, United States - M1 100m 34915 | ecosystem: Environmental > Aquatic > Marine > Intertidal zone | place: USA...
CAAATTCGGATTACCGGTGTGTTTCCGCCCGGAGCCCAGCGCGGCTCAAGTGTGGACGTGACTGTGACGGCGGGGACCGACCTGGACGAAGCCAGTGAACTGGTCACCAGCCATCCCGGTATCAAGGCTACGCCGAAGCTGGACGGCAATGGAAAGCCAGTCGTGAATCAGTTTGTGCTGTCGCTTGATCCCGCATTGGAAGCCGGACTCTATGACATTCGACTGCGAGGTCTGTTCGGAGTCAGTAACCCCCGCGTTTTTCGTGTGGATACCATCCCTGAAATTCAGGAAGCTGAGCCTAACAACACGAATGAGCAGGCACAGGAAGTCAGTTTGAACACCATCGTGAATGCCCGGTCCAATGGCGGTGCGGATGTCGACACGTTCAAGCTGGCTGTAACGGCCGGTCAAACCATCATCATTCGTTCGGAAGCCGCTGTGCTGGATTCGCTGATGCAGCCGGTGCTGGAAGTGTTTGATGCCGCAGGTAGACGCGTCACTCAGGCGCGACGACGCAGGCAGCAGGAAGCTGTCATTGTGTATACCAGCCCGATTGACCAGGTATTGCTGCTGAAGGTTCATGATATTGTGTATGCCGGAAGCAACGACTATGGCTACCGGCTAAGCGTCGATACGCGATCCGTGGTCGATTTTGTGCAGCCGCAGGTTGTTCAGGTTGACGTCGATTCAAAGGTGACAATCTTTGGGCGACATCTGGTTGGTGGTCAGCCGACAGACATGGAGCTCGACGGTGTCCCGTTGATGAAGAAGGACGTGACCGTAAAATTCTCTAAGCCGGAGGAACGCACCGTCGGTACGGATTCATCAGCTGTTTCCATCAGCACTGCAATCTATGCCGGAATTGATGGCAGTCTGCTGCCGTTCGCGGTTCGCAGCGCAGCTGTTGCAGCTGTCGCAGAAGCTGAGGTACCTGCGACCGCACAGCTTCTGGCTGTGCCTGCCGACGTGACCGGCAGTTTCGCCACGGAACTGGACGAAGACAGTTTTCGGTTTGACGCAAAGAAGGGCGAACAGTGGCAAATCGACGTGATGGCGCACCGACTTGGCAGCAGTGCTGATCCGATGCTGATCATTGAGCAGGTTGTCAAGGCCGCTGACGGCGCAGAAACCCTGAAGCGACTGGCTCGGGTCGATGAAGATAAGCAGAATCCCGGCGGGGCAAATCTGCCGACACTGACCAGTGACCCGACATTTCTGCTGACAGCTCCTGCAGACGGTCAGTATCAAATCCGACTGAAGGATCGATACGCCGCATCGCGTGGAGCACCTGATCTCACGTACGGCCTGTCTATTCGAAAGCCCGCTGCTGATTTTCAGGTGGTTGTTTTCGACTCATTCCCGTCCGCAGACGGGAAAGCTCCACCGAGCAGTGGAGCGATCAGTATTCGCAAGGGCGGTACCTATCAGGTTCCCGTCTACGTTTATCGGTCAGGGGGACATAATGCCGACATTCAACTGCGAGTTGAGGGACTGCCCGAAGGGATCACAGCGGCAGAAGCAACCATTCGTGCGGGAGCGGCTTCAACATTGCTTGTGCTGACGGCAGCGGCGAGCGTTGGCGAAATTGTCGCTCCCGTCCGTATCATCGGTACTTCAGTCAACGGAGATCAGAAAACTGAACATGCTGCCCGAATCGCGACCCTTGTGCATGCCGGCGTCAATGGACTGCCGCGTACCGGTCGAGTCTCCAGCGCATTGCTGGTCAGCGTAATGAAGGACGAACAGCCATTTCACATACAGCCTGCGGTGGTCACGGCAGACATGACGCAGGATCAGCAGTTGCTCATCCCTTTGAAGCTGACTCGCAGAGCGGGCTTTGATGCCAAGGTTGATATTGCATTCGCAGGGCAGCCGAAGAACGTCGACGTGCCGAAAATTGCGATCGAAAAAGGCACGGACTCCGCTGTCGCTCGCTTCTTCTTCAAAGAGAATGCCACGGTCGGGCCCGCTACATTGTTAATGTATACAACAGCAGCAGTACCCTATAGTCGCAATCCGTGGCAGGTGGAGCGAGCGACTGCGAAAGTGACGGAGGCGGCTGAGAAACTGGCGGCCGAACAGAAAGTGCTGGCGGATTCCAAGGCTGCGGCTGAAGCCGGAGCGAAGAAAATGGCCGAACTGGCAGCTGCTCTGAAGACTTACGACGGGCAGTTGAAGGTTGAACAGGCGGCTCAGACAAAGGCTCAGGCGGATCTTAAGGCGGCCATCGCCGGAAAGTCTGAGGCCACGAAACAGCTTCTCGCTCTGCAGCAGACGCTCAATGCGGCTGCTGCAGACAAGACGCCGCAGTCTCAGGACCTGGATGCTGCCATCAAGGCTGTTCAGGATGCGACTGCAGCCGTCAACGTGGCAGCAAAACCTGTGGCCGCACTGGTCGTGAAGATCAACGGCGTGAATTCGCAGATCGCTCAGAAACAGAAACTGGTCGCTGAGAAAAGCAAGCAGATCGCGGACGCAACGAAGCAGATGGCAGCTCAGCAGCAGGTCGTGGAGAAGGCGAAAGCGGGCGTAACTGCCGCTGAAGCGAGCCTGAAAACACGTGAGGCCGAAAAGAAGGCCGCGGATGCTGCGGCCAAGAAAGCGACAGATGCGGCCAAACCCAAGAATATCAATGTTCGTACGATTGCCATTCCTGTTCGGCTGACCGTGCACACGACTCCCGGCAAGATTGTCGCTGCCGTTCCCGACAAGGGAGCGATCAAGAAGGGCGCTGCTATCGATGTGAAGGTAACTTTAACACGCAAGAATAAGTTTGCGGGACCCGTGAAAGTCGCCTTGTCTTTGCCCGCAGGCACAACAGGTGTGACTTCCAACGTCGTCGAAATTCCCGCCGACAAAACGGAAGCGACCCTTTCACTTTCCGCCGCTGCGGATGCTGCTCCGGCAGACATCGCCAACGCGGTCATTCGAGCGACCGCGGCCGATTTCAACGGCCGTGTCGCGAACTTTGATGCCCCCATCGCCTTGAAGGTGACAGAATAATGAAACAGATTTGCAGTACTCTACCAGTCTCCGTTCCAGCGTTTGCGTCGCGCCGGTCTCTGTTAAGGTCCGCGGTTCGTGCATTGCCCCTGACATCTCGCATGGTCCACTGTCTGACGCTGTGTGCTGTTGTTGCTGCTGCATTCATCGCGACAGGAACCGTAGTTGCAGACGAAGAAGAAAAAGCGATCATGGCGGAAGACGTCAAACTTGGGCGTCCGGTGGAATTTGAACGGGACATTTATCCGATGCTGCAGGCTAACTGCATTGCCTGTCACAATAAGGTCAAGTCGGAAGGTGAGCTTAGTCTGGAGAATGCGGAAACCATCATGAAAGGCGGCGCCGCCGGTCCGGCGATTGTGCCTGGGAAACCAGACGAAAGTTATCTGTATCAGGTGGCTGCTCGCATCGAAGAGCCGCAGATGCCCCCGTGGCCCAATGAGGTTCAGGCGCAAAAACTGACGCCCCGTCAGGTGGGATTGCTTAGACAATGGATTCTGGAAGGGGCTAAAGTCGGAGCGGCCGCGTCTGCTGCCAACATGCAGTGGCAGACGATCAACGCGCGGTTGACGGCCATCTATTCCGTCGACGCTGACCCGTCTGGTCGTTTTGTGGCGGCAGGTCGAGCTGGCATGGTCAGTGTTTATGATCTGCTGGCCCAGGATGAAATTGCCTCACTGATCGATCCGGCGCTTGTCGGTGATGTGTCACCTGCGCAGACATCTCACCGAGATTATGTGCACGCCATCGCCTTTCATCCGGAAGGTCAGATGCTGGCAACCGCAGGATTTCAGGTTGTAAAACTGTGGAACCGGGATGTCGCCAGTACCATTGTCCCGATCGCTCTGCCGAACAAAACTGTCACGACGGTAAGCAGTGCCGACAACAGCCTTGCTGCTGTTCATCAGGCGGATGGAGTCATTCGTGTGATTGATCTCAATACGAATGCTGTTGCGAGCGAAATTTCCGGCCACGATCCGGCTACTGTCACCCTGCTTGGTCTCACTGGTTCGGAGAACCAGTGGGTTTCTGTTGCCAGTGCCGATGGTGTAGTGAAGTTAATCAATCGGGCGGACGGAGCGGTTGCTGCCAGCAGTGAAGCTCTGGGGGCCAAGCCTGTCGAAGCGGCATTCATCGTCGCCGGTAACAAGCTGGTCGTGCTTCAGGACGACGGGGCACTGCGACCCTTGGTATTCGACGCAGCGGCAAAAACACTTACTGCCGGCGAACCTGTGAAATCTGACAAAGGTGCAGTTCGTCAGATCGCGGTGGCCGGTGCCATTCTGCTGTGCCGAATCGAAGGGCAGGCCGTTGAGCTTCGGAAGGCCGATTCGCTGCAACCTGCGATCAACATTCAGAGCGGAACTGCTCTGGGGCATGCGGCCATTTCCACAGATGCTCAGCGAGTCGTCACAGTTACGGCTGACGGCAAACCGGAGCTGTGGAACGCAGCGGATGGAAAGCTTCTGGCGACACTCAATACAGATCTGCTGGCCGCACGATCGCTTGCTCGTCGGACTGCCGACAAGACTGTTCGTGATGCACGTGTGACGGTCGTGAAAGCTCAGATTACTGAAGACGAGAAACGTGTGACCGAACAGAAGGCGTCGTTGACCAAGGCGGAAGAAGAGCTCAAGAAGGCCACGACCGCTGCGGCAGAAGCAAAAAAGAAGTTCGATGAAACTGTGCCGAAGACAGCTGCCGCAAAGAAGGCTGCTGAAGAAAAGCCTGAAGACGCCGCTGTCAAGAAAGCACTGGAAGAAGCGACAAAGGCTGAGCAGGCGGCCAAAGACGGACTCACCACGGCAGAAAATGCGTTGAAGTCGGCCAATAAGGGTAAGGAACTGTCTGAGCAGGCTATCAAGCGAGCTGAAGCCAGAGTGGCAGATCGTAAGCAGGTGCTGGCTGCGGTGGAACAGGAAGCGAAGACCTCCACCGAATCCCAGGTCGCGGCTGATGCTGCCGCCAAGCAGACGATCACCAGCCAGTTTGCGGGATTCGTGGGAACCTCATTCGTCGCAACGGTCGACAACGCCGGTACCACTCGTCTCTGGAAGAGTACTGATGGAGCGGCTGTAGACGTGTTTCCAGGGGCTTTGCCCGAAACTGCAAAGCCTGCTGGCGTGGTGGGCGGGTCGAAAGGTCTGCTGGTGCAGCAGGCGGACGGCCAGCTTGTTCGAGTGAACGCCTTTCCTCAGTGGAAGCTGACACAGGTTCTGGGACCTCAGGGAGACGATAAGCCATCGGTATTCGCTGATCGGGTATTGGCTCTGGCATTTTCTCCGGACGGTACGACTCTCGCAGTCGGCGGCGGTGAAGCCTCACGAAGTGGTGAGCTTACGTTATGGAACGTTGCGGATGGAAAACTGGTTCGCACGTTTGCAGATGCACACAGTGACACGGTGTACGGCGTCGACTTTTCTGCTGACGGAAAGCTCCTTGCGTCGGCTGCGGCAGATAAGTTTGTCAAAGTTTTCGACCTGTCTACCGGTAAACACGTTCGGTCGTACGAAGGTCACACACATCATGTGATGGATGTCAGCTGGAAGGGCGACGGCACAACTCTGGCCAGTGCCGGTGCCGACAATGCCATCAAGGTCTGGAATGCGGAGACGGGTGAACAGTCTCGAACAATTACGACCTATAAGAAGCAAGTGACGTCATTGTCCTTTATTGGCATGGAGGACGACTTTATCAGCTGCAGCGGCGATAAAAGAGTTTTCCGTCACAAAGCCAGTAACGGCGGCACTGTTCGCGAATTTAAGGGCTGTCCCGACTACGTTTACTGTTCGACGACGACGTCGGACGGCGCAATCGTGGCGGCAGGCTGCGAAGACGGCGTACTGCGCGTCTGGAACGGCAAGGACGCTAAGGAAATCGCCAGCTTCGCACCAGCAGCGACGAAATGATACTGGTGTGGTGGGTGACCGGACGGTGAACTGACCGGCCTGTCCTCTTTTCGTTCTGCTGGCTGTTGGTGCGATCGCGGGCTTGACCGGGTCGCTGCCATATTGAGGCGATTGCGGGAAGAAATCTGCCAGCCGTGGGCGCCCCGGACGCACTGTTTTCCTTGCTGTCTCGATCGAAACGGGTTCGAACCATGTGTCCGATTCCCTTGCACTGCAGCGCCACGACGTCACGATTCTGCAAATATTGGCGTTTCCGGGACGAACAACCGTCAGATCGGCTGCATTACGGCAGACAATGTTCCGCCAGCCGGTCATCTAGACTAAAAGATACCTGATTCTGTCTGTGTTTGCAGGCTCAGGTCCTGTCCGGCTGTTCGTGGTAATCGTTCCTGATGAAACAACGTCACGTCATCTTCGGGGTTCTGTTCTGGAGTGCAGCTGCCTGCTGCAGCTGGTACGTTCTCCGCGCGGAGCTTACCGCTCAGTCGAGCGACGTGTCGCACCTCTCGTATGACGTTTCCCGATGGCTGAGTGGCCAGCATCGACATTTGCAGGCCGTATGCGATGAAAGGCTGATGGTCGCTGTCGGTGATCCGGTGTTTCTGCAGTCAGCAGACGGCACATGGCGACAGGTCGGTCTGGCGACGGATATCAATGGAGAATTCAGTCGTGACCCTTTTATTACCACAGCCACTGAGGTGTTGATTTACGAAGACGCCATTACGGCTTGTAGCGACCGTTTCCGGCTGCAGTATCATACGACGCCCATGTCACTGGACTGGGTCGTCATGACGATGATCCCCCCCGAACGACAGAAGGCTATCGCCCAGCTTATTGCAGAAGACTGGAAGGTTCATCAGAAAGAGATCATGGACAGGTTACGGCCGGTCATGAAGGATGGGCTGCGGAAGGGAATGAAAGCTGTTGAGGCGGAACTGCCGCAGATTCTCAGAGAACACCGGGATGATTTTCGAAAGCTGGGTGACCGCTACGGAACGGAGATCATGAAGGCTGAAGTTCTGCCGCTTGTTCGCGACGAGATTTTGCCAATTGTCGAGCACGAGGCGCTACCCGTTGCCGAAGACGTCGGTCGAGCGCTGTGGAAACGCGTATCGCTGCTGTCGTTCACTTATAGTTTTCTGTATGACAAGTCTCCACTGCCGAGACGTGATGCGTTGAAGACGGAGTTCCAGCGTTTCATTGACGAAGTGGCGCTGCCTGAGCTTCGTTCACGCAGCGATCAGTTCATTCAGGTCACCGAAGATATTATTAAGAGGTCTATGGAGAATCCGAAGGTGAAAGACGTACTGAAACGAAATCTGCGTCGTGTCGCTGAGGATCCGGAGATGCACGAACTGATCAAGGCAATCGTCCGCGAAGCCATTGTCGACAATCAGACACTGCGGCTGGAAATGGAGGCGTACATGGACGATCAGCAGACCCGGGCAGCGCTCGACGTCGCCGGAGAGCGACTCGAACCCGTTGTTCGGCAGATTGGTGATCTGATCTTCGGAACTCGAGAAAAGGGAATTACTCCTGAGTTCTCACGCATTCTCAGGTCTCAGATTCTGAAGAAGGATCGTCGCTGGTTTGTGATGGTACCGACAGATCGCGATGTTGTTTCCGGTGCGCCGACCGAAATTATCTATGCGGACACACCGATGACGTACCCCATGGGGTTTGGCGGTAACGGTCAGAGTCCTTTAACGCCGACTCGTTGAGGGATTGAATGATGACGAATTCCGGGTCAAAGATTCCTTCAACGGAAACATCACAGGTCCGTTCCGCGACGCAGCCACCTGATGGCGATCGAAAAGAGACGCCTTCCACGGGGACCGAAATTGTTCTGCAGGAATTTTCACTGTCGGCCGGCGGGAAACTCCTGCTTGACAATACGTCCGTGCAGTTTCCAGCCGGAAAGCTCACGCTGATTCTTGGTTGCAGTGGTGTCGGGAAATCGTTGCTGCTGCGCATTCTTGCAGGGCTGATTGACCGGGATCACGCAGCGATTCGATATTCGGGGGGAATAAGTTTTCAGACTCACGGGGATTGCGGTGAATCCGGTGAAGTTCGCGATCATCGGATTCAGCCGGTTGCAGTGGTATTTCAGAGCTTCGCCCTGTTTGACGAACTCTCCCCTGCCGAAAACATAGAAATTGCTATCGAACATTCCTCGCAGTCGGCGGCAGCAGTATCATCGAATCAAAAGGCCAGGGACCTGCTTAAGGAACTGGCTGTGCCCGGTGATCGTCCGACGTCCGTGCTGAGTGGAGGACAACAACAGCGTCTGGCGATCGCCAGAGCACTGGGAATGGACACTGACGTTGTTTTGTATGACGAACCGACATCCGGACTTGATACCAATACGGCTGCGCAGGTCGCGGAGTTGGTTCGTGACACGCAGACGCATTTCGGGCGAACGTCGATCATTGTGACTCACGACTACGCGACGTTACTGGATGTTGCGGATCACGTCGTGGTATTGAATCATCACAATCGCAGCCTGCAGGAACTGGCCACCGAAGACTGGAGTCGCCTTTCTGAGATTCTGGGAATACCTCCCGAGGCAGATGATGCCGCGTCTGTGGATCTGCCGATGCTGCGGCGCATTTTCGCTCCGGTGCGAAACGCTTTCGCAGCATCCGGTGAATTTCTGGAACAGTTTTTTTTGCTTCCGGTTGCTCTGCTGCCGCGTTGGCGAAGTTTTCGCTGGGGCGGGCGTCTGACCCGGCATTATCTGAATCTTGTGGCCGGCTGGTCTGCGTGTGTTTATATTGCGATCGCCGGCATGATCATCGGCTTCGTGGCACAGGACTTTATCTTTCGATACTTGCCATTTCGGCAATACACGGAACCGTTGCTGATCGAGAATCTGCTGCACGCCACCGGATTTTCCCTGTATCGATTTCTGGTACCGATTCTGTGTACGATTTTGATTGCGGCCCGTTCAGGTGCCGCAGTTGCGGCTGATGTTGGCAGTAAGGTGTATGGCAATCAGCTGGACGCGATGAAGACAATCGGTATGGACCCACTGCGTTCCGTGCGGACACCGATCCTGTACGCTTTTCTGGTCGGAACGCCATTGCTGACGTTTTTGAGCTACGGAGTGGCCAGCGTTACCAGTGCCGTTGCTTTTCTGTCAACTCACGCTAGGGAAGGCGTCGCATTCTGGGATGCTCATTTTCACCGCGAACTGCGTTTGCCGGCATCTGTTTTCTACAAAGGCACCGGCTGGTTAGTAGCAAAGCTGCTGACCTGTGCTGTAGGTATCGCGATGATCTCATGGAAGTGTGGCGCATCGCCGAAACAATCTGCGCCCGAGATCAGCCTCGGGGTTACTCGAACGATTTTGTGGTCGACCCTGTTCACACTGATGGTGCATTTCGTGTTTTCATTCTTCGAATTCAAAGCGCCGCAGTAGGGCCTCTTCGAGGCCCTACTGCGGCAAATGCTGCTACTTCGCTGCTGTCTGGACATGCCGATGCTTACGACGGCGGCTTTTCGGTTGCCGGATTCACGGTACTATCGATAAACTTCCGTCGCGTTGCGGGGGCGTTGCGGGGGCGCCTTCTTTAGACAAAATAAATGGTTTCGGAGTATCGTTGTGCGGTCGCTCGTACGGAGCGCCTGACACGATCTCGCTTTTGGCAGGAGGCCAGCAGGTGAAGCAATTAGCTTTGATTCTGATATTTGGTGGTGTCTTTGTCCTGGGCCTGGTTGCTGAACGCTGGATCGTGTCACCAGATTACGTTCCTGTGCCTGGTAAGCCGCAATCCGTTGCGGCTGCGGCGTCGAATCCTCTGGCCGGCGCCAACCCTGTGACGACTGCTGTCGCTCCTTTTGAATCGGTAGCTGACGTTGTTGGGGAGGCCAGCGATGGAACTGTTCGGGCCTCATTTGAGGTGTTTGCCGAGAACAGGTCGACGGCAGGGGCAGAGATCGTAACCCATGTGCGGCCGTCCATGAAGGTGACCCGTGACCAGGTTCGGTTTGCTATCACAGAACGTTTTCCGCATCTTTCTGCCGAAGCTGTGTCCGGATGGACGGACACCTATGAAGGAACTCCTCTGGACGAACTTGAGCTGCTGCTGGAACAACGGCAAAGCCTGCCATCCATTCTTCCCGGCAGATCAGTGTTATCGCAGGCTTCGTCCGAATTCAGCAAGCTGCAGCCGACGCCAATTGTCAGTCCGGGGCCAATTGTCAGTCCGGGGCCGTTTGCCAGGGCCTCTACGGTCATTCATCAGAATCTGCGGCGTGCGGCGACTCCTGGCTTTCGCAGGCGAAGAATCGTGACCGGCCCTGAACCCTTCTCCGCCTCGACGGAGTCTGCAGACGGGCTTCGACAGCGTCAGGTCTTTGATTTTCGGCCCGGTGCAATTCATCCTTCCGGACAACCGCTTCATCTGGCAATTGTCGATCACCCGGAGCTGATGTTTCAGCTGCAACCGGGAAATCTGCTGACACGCAGTGGCGCGTTTATACGTCTGGCAGACGGAAGGCTTGGCATCGAAACTGCAAAGGGGGCGGTTGCACTTTCCGGGCAGCTGGTCATTCCTGAAGAAGTGGGCGCCATGTTCGTCTCGACAACCGGAGTCGTTCGATTTAACGATTTCAAAGGCAAGGTTCACTCTGTCGGGAACCTCAGGCTGGCCGTTGTCACCGGTCTGGGTGACCTGGACAGCTTGAACGGAGTCTTCTTTACAACGTCGGCCGCACCAGCAGCGATTCCCACCACAGAGGACACTCCGGTCATGACCAACTCACTCGAATCTTCTAACGTCGACATCGATCTCGAGTGGAAACTGGCCGATCATTATGCTCGACTGAACAGCATGCAGGGTGTCGATGAGTCTGATGTTGACGGTCTTGATTATCCCCGGAATTGAGTTCGGCGAAGCCATAACGAACACTGACATTGGAAAAGGAATTGGGAATGCGTGTGAACGTGTCCGGCTGCATACTGGAGTTGCTGCAGGGCGATCTTGTGGAACAGACGGTTGATGCTATTGTGAACGCCGCTAATTCCGGGCTGTCAGGCGGTGCTGGTGTCGATGGAGCGATCCACGCGGCCGGTGGGTCGGCGATTATGGACGACACGCAGGCGAAGTACGCTGACGGGTGTCCGACAGGTAGCGCCGTGGAATCTGTGGCAGGGCTGCTGTCAGCCAAACACGTCTTTCACGCCGTTGGACCGGTCTGGAACGGCGGAAAATCAGGCGAACCGGAACTGCTTTCGTCAGCTTACCGAAAGTGTCTGCAACTGGCCGGGGACCACGATTGCGAAAGCATCGCGTTCCCTGCGATCAGTGCCGGCGTCTACGGTTATCCGCTCGATCTGGCGGCCAACGTTGCATTGAAAACCTGCATCGACTTTCAGAAATGGCACAAGCAGCCTCGTGAAGTACGTTTCATTCTGTTCAGTGAAGGCGTCTTCGGAGCGTTTGCGCGTTCGCTGGAAACGCTGGTTGAGATGAAATAGGGCTTCAGATGAAATAAGACGCATCGCTGCGGAGTTTTGCCCTACCCCAGGAATTTCAGCAGCGTCTTGTAGACACCCCAGCTGCCGGCAGTGAGCAGTGCGACGCAAGATAAAATCAGGAACGTATCCCAGAGTCTGCCGGGGCGCAGGCGTTTGTCAGTTTCACGGTAACGGAAGTACATGGAACTGAAGCCAATGATCGGCAGCATGACAGCCTGAGTGACTCCGGCGATCGCTACCAGTATGACCGGATTGGGGAACAGGTTGTACGCGGCGACACAGGCCAGTGGCAGGACGACTGACCAGATGGTGACCATTTTTCTGCGAGCTGGTGAGTCGGCGTCTTTTGTTCCCAGACCAATGACTCCCAGAAAGTCAGACACCATGCGGGCGTTGCTGGCGTTGGCAACAAGGTATGTGGAATACAAAACTGCGATAGCTCCGCCCAGAAACAGCCAGCGAGCGTAGCTGCCGAAAATCGGAACGTAACTTTGAGCCAGCGTGCTGACCATGCGTCCGCCTTCCGGGTTGCGTCCCTCGGAATGCAGTACGGCAACCCCCATCAGAAAGAACGCCGCGGTTGCTACGGTGTATATGACCATCGACGCGAACGCGTCGTACTTCATCACTCGAAACCAGCCTCTGGCCCGATTGAGCCACGCATCATTGTCTTCACGCGGACCCACCGAACGAGCGTAACCTTTTTCGAGGCACCAATACGGATAACTAATCAGTTCGGTAGCACCTACTCCGATGATTCCGAACGTCGCGAAGGCGGTTACCAGTGCGTTTGGGACATCCGGAAAACCGAAGCTCAGCCCCTGCACCAGCATGTCCGTCGTAATGGCGTAGCGGTCTGTCATCTGCAACGCGATGACGTTCCCCATTGTTATGATCGAAAATGAAACAACCAGCGTTACGGAAAATCGTTCAATCAGTTTGTAACGACCGACGAACAGGACGGCGGCCGTCAGCAACCCAACGATAATAACCCAGATTCTGTCATCGTAGGTCTCAAATGTGGTCAGACTGTTTCCCGCTGAATCGGCCAGCGGCAGGCCGGCTTTCGCCAGGCGGACCAACTCGACACCGCGTTCGCCGAGCTGTTCGAGATCGTGTCGGATCCAGCCCATTCGGGTTTCCTGAATCTTCAGGGCTTCGGGCGAAAGGGTTGCAAGGTCGGAAACACTGTCCGGCGTGTTGACCGGTGAATCGCCGGCCTGAAATAATTCCCAGTCGGCGAACGCTCGAATGTCATTTTCCGCCGGTGTTCGGACTGCCTCGCTGAAATCGCCTTTGATGGGTATCGTCAGCGAAAGAGCCTGGCCAACGCCGCCAACGATGCCGCCGAGCTGGCCGACAGTCGTCATCATCATGAATCCCCATAACATTACGATCCAGTTAACACGGCCGCCTCTCGGGCCGGGTACTCGGTTCAGGGACGACAACGTTGTTTCGCCGTGACTGATCGTGAACCGTCCGAGTTCCAGCTGCACAAAGACTTTCACCACACAGCCGAGCAGGATCAGCCACAGCAGCGCAATTCCTGCTTCGGCACCGGTCTTCGTGGTCATGATCAGTTCGCCGGATCCAACGATGTTGGCCGCGATGATTAGTCCGGGCCCCACCTGTCGCAGAATATTTCGCACTGTGGTCGGGGGCTCGACGATGTGTTCAGCCCCGCGCCGATCGGCGGTCGTGGAGTCTGGAAGTGTCGGTTCGGCCATGGAATGGATACTTCAATGGGTTAAAGGAAGATCGCCGGTGCCGGACA
>Ga0315332_10001282_pt1 | contig 13167 bp, 7 predicted proteins | sample M110034915metaG_FD_203455 | JGI IMG/M metagenome (GOLD analysis project Ga0315332, IMG submission 203455) | Ammonia-oxidizing marine archaeal communities from Monterey Bay, California, United States - M1 100m 34915 | ecosystem: Environmental > Aquatic > Marine > Intertidal zone | place: USA...
AAGATAGTCACCTTTGACGCGCGTGCCGAGGCTTCGATCAGGGCGAGGTTGATAAAGCTTTGGAAAGTACTGTTGTAATAATCTCTCCCCGGTCCGGTAGGCCCTGAAGGGTGCATTGGCCCAGGTAAACCTGGGCGCCCATCCCTGCTGGAGCCAGATTTCAAGTTCTACGATCCGTTTTTCTCCCGACTCGGGCATGGCGTATTCGCCAATGACCTGCTCGCTTGAGTGGAATCGAGACGCGTAGGCCTTTTCGGCGTTGTAGATGACGACGCCCAACTGCAGGGACCGGTCCTGGTCGTTCTTGATCACTGCGCCCCACGGATGGCGTTGGTTGTTTGACGAGGCCGTCACACGTATACGGTATCGTCCCGATGCTTCTACACCGGTTGGCAGTTCCGCAATCGCGACGTATCCCGCCTGGGACTCACGGCCACTCTGTTCAAAGATCTCGTCATAAGGATTCAGCGCGCGGGAAGCCGTCGAGAGTGTACCTCCCTTGCGTTCCATCACTGGTCCGTCGATGGAGCGAAGGATCGTTTGTGGTTGTTCCTCGAAGTGTGTGGCCCGCTCGATCATCTCCTCCGCCGCCCGCATCGCCTGTTGCAGGAAATGGTCAGAGGTCACCAGCGCACGGCCAATATTGTCCAGGCCCGCTTCCTCTTCATCCGGAAGGAACGATTCGGTCGGATCGACATAGGCCGTGTTGATCCCCAGCAGGTCCCGGATCGTGTTGCGATACTCAAACCGATTGAGACGTCGATAGATGGTTTTGCCGCCCGTGCTGTTTGCTGCTGCATAGGTCGCTGCGATTTCCGTCTCAAGTTGCCCGATGATACCACGAACTTCATCAATGTTCGGCTGTTTGATGCCGTCTTGCTGTGGTGGCATATTTCCCAGGTGAAGGACATCCAGAATCGCCTGCCAGGTGGCAATATGCCTGGCGTCGATCGGTCCCGACGGGAGTGTATCGAAACGATGGTCGCTCTTCTGAACTTTGCTACCGTGGCAGTTGTAGCAATACCTCTTCAGGAAAACGTGACCACTAAAGTCATTGTCGGATGCAAAAAGCATTGAAACAGGCAATGGAAGACAAAACACGAGACTTATCGCCGACTTGATGAATCGGCGCACACACCTTGTGTTGCTGTCCCATAATCGATGTTTGTTGTTTTCGTCCATTACAGTGCTGTTCGACAAGTTTTTCATCACACCCGTTCCAGCCCCGTAAAAGTTCCCGTACTTGTCCCGAATCGATCGGTCTCGACGCCGAAGTTCTGGAGCATCAGTAGCAGCAGGTTACAGAGTGGTATCTTGATTTTTTTGTCAGCCGGGGAAGCGTGGTGCCTGCCATGCTTGAAACCACCACCTGCCAGAAACACCGGTAAATTCCGGTTCGAGTGGTGGCCGGTCGCCATACCGCATCCGAACAGCACCATCGTGTGATCAAGCAGCGTTCCGCCATTGAGCGAATCCTCTGTCTCTTTCAAGCGATCCAGAAAACGTGCAACACATTCCATCTGATGTTTTTCGATGGCAATCAGGCCGTTTACAAGGTCGGGGAGTTCACCGTGATGCGAGTAGGCATGATAGATCAGGGACAGGTCGTGGTCGCCGGGCTGCATACCGAAATCGGTAGTGATGATACGTGTGGAGTCGGTCTGTAGTGCAAGGGCCAGTAACTCCATGTGCGCATCGTATTCGTCCCTGATACTTTCGAACCTATCCAGTGGTACAGGCTGCTGTGTCTGGGGTTTGTTCTTGTGGAGCCACTGCGATTCCTGTGCGAAACGTTTTTCCAGACTGCGGACAGAGTTCAGATACTCGTCCAGCTTGTGTTGGTCGTTCTTGCCAAGTTTGTCGTGAACCGTTTTCGCCTGAACCAGGACCACGTCCAGAATGCTCGCTTCCTGCTCATATCGCTGATCCTGTTGGGCGCGACCCTCTTTATCAAGATTCAAAAAGAGTTTGTCGTACAGCTGCTTGCAGCCAATTCCATGAAGATTGACCGCGTTACGTGTCCAGCTCAAACTGTTTTTCGCGCCACGTACGCTCGTTTGCAGAGAAGGGAAGCGTGTTGTGGCTTTGAGCCACTCGGCTGCTCTCTGGTCGACGCTGATATTTCCATCGGAATAGTAGCGTGCGTTTTTGGATTCTATGCCGTTAAGCAGAGTCGGAGTGCCGGCGTGGCCGACGTTGAGACCATGATCCAGGTTCGAGAAAACCGTCATTTCACGCCGATGCCGTTCGAGCGGTTGAAGCAATTCTGGCATGTGATAGTCGGCACCAGCTTCCTCGGGGAAGAAGGCAGAGGGGTACATTCCGAAGGCATTCGAGAAGACGACCATTCGCTTCACGCTTCGAGTGTCCGACGCGGCCCGGGCATGGGTGCGCTCAGAGACCAGCGATTCCATTACGGGTAACGCCAATGTGATTCCAGCACATTTTAAAAAGTGGCGACGCTGCTGGTTACCCATTCGAGAGGTGGAGTTACTATTCATGGCTTTGCCGATTGCTGGGATGTTGTCGCGCAATTGAAGGATGGCAGAAAACACGGGTACTGCGATGGCATTGGCTTCGTAGACTCAATACATCAACGGTTTACATAGCTAACCTTGACTTCTGGCCGTAACATCTGAAATCGTAGCAGAAGTGCCCTGTACTCACCTTCTGAAGTCTTTGAACCCTTGGCCGTATAAACTTCAAGTTGCTTCAGCGTTCCGAGAGTCGCCAGAACAGCCAGATCTTCCTGCGAAAATGTATCCGCATTTTCAATCGTCAGCTTTGTCAGTGGCAGGTGCTGTAAACGAGCAAGACCTCTTGCAGTGATACGACTTTTTCCACGACCTGGCGCGATGAAATCCAGTCGCAGACTGGTCACGGCTGGGAACGACTTTACAAGATGTTCCAAATGCGCGTCGTCCGGCGCCAGTGGTGAATGATAAAGCACTAACTTCTTGAGCTTGGGCAGATCATTGAGTGTCGTGATGATGTGCTGCGCTTTGTCGGGATCGGATTCATGCAGGCGAATTAACCCCATGCATCCGCCGATGGTCAATTCCTCAACAGGCAAACCGTTGAATGCGCTGAGTGATCGAAAATGGTGTCCATGCCAGATCTTCAGCCGCTTTAAATCGGGCAGTCGGGCCAGGAAGCCCCACTGGGAGTCATTGGCCGGCGACATATTGATGCCTACATCCGTAAGGTGAATCAATTCGCCAATCCGCTGAAGCTGCTGGACTGACAATGGCGGAGCACCACGTGCCATCAATCTGACAGCATGCCCATGGTTATCAACGGCGACGGAATCACCCCGTGCTTTGAAAAACTCAATGACAGTTGCTTCATCAGCACATAATGGCAGGCAGGAGAGGCAGGCAATTCCTGCTGAAACAAAGATCAACTTCATACGCTTCACGACGACAGTTCCTACGCTGAAAATGTGGACAAAACAAGTTCTCCTCGCCGCGTACGGCGGGCACACCAGTTGGCGAGTGTAGCATGCCGCTGTCATAGACGGCTCTTTTGGATTCTGACAATTCAGCAGACACGCGATCATGACACCATATGAGTCCAATGAAACTCAATGGCATGAATTCAATTACTCGTTCTGATGCGTGCAGACTGTTTCCACGAACCGCAGAACTTTCCCGGCGATCTCGGTGGCAAAGTGCAGGCCGCGTTCTTGAGCGTTATCATCCAGATTCCGTTCAACCGCCAGCTGAACGTAGCGGCCTGCGATGATCTCACCGCTCAGAACGGCGTTGCAGTAGTTGCCGACGCAGTCGGCACCGTTTCGGGGTGACATGCAGAGGATATAAACTTCGAGGTCAGTGCTGGATGGCGAGAATCGGTTCCCTGTCGTGAGTCTGAAATACGATAGGTCCCCGTCGATGGCTTTAAAGACAGCAGCCATGATCTGTCCGACCTGCCGGGATAATCGTGCAATATCAACTTCACTCGCAAACCACTGGCTCCTTCATGCAACACGAGAAGTCTGTTCCAGTTACCCGCCGATCAGGACGTTTCCCTGATTCGACGGCTGTCTTTCTACTTATTCTGGCAACCGTCCCTGGTGTGCCGGCAGTGGTGGCGAATGAAGCTGATCAGGCACTTGCGGAGTTCGACAGTAGTGTCAGGCCCGTGCTGACCACGCACTGCGTTCGGTGTCATGGACCACGAAAAGCCGAGGCGGACCTTCGGGTCGATCGCCTGAACCCGGACATCCTGTCCGGTTCCGATGCCGAGACCTGGCATGATGTCCTCAATAAACTGAATCTCGGCGAGATGCCGCCGGAGGACGAACCCGGGCTGTCTGAGAGGGACCATGGCCGCGTCGTGAACTGGATCACGAGGGAGATTGAACGCGTCGTCGAACACCAACGGAGCACAGGCGGCCGCGTCGTTATGCGGCGGCTGACACGATACGAGTACAGCAACACCATGCGGGATATGTTCGGTGTCGATCTGGACTTCGGAAAGGATCTGCCACCAGATCCACCTGCGACGAAACATTTCGCGAATCTCGGTGCTGCGCAGCGGACATCGTCACTTCAGGTTGAACAGTATCTGCAGGTTGCCCGGCAGGCGTTAGACCGCGTCATGGTGTCGGGGCCGGAGCCCAGGGTCGTTTTGACGCAGGCGAAGCTCAAGAAAGTTGAAGTCGTCGAACCGGGCTCGTCCTATGTGCTCAAGTCTCTGGAGTATCCACGCGAGGGCGAGTTCATCGTCAAAGTGCGTGCGTCGGGAATTATTCCCGAAGGCAGCGGATTTCCCCGGTTGCAGGTCTCTGTTGGTTTTAAGAGCGGGGCCAGAATCGAACCTGGAAAAGTAGTCGGAGACGCGTTCGATCTGCGGTCTGAGGATACGCAGACCTTTGAATTTCGTGGGCGAATTGAAGACTTTCCACTTCCGAACTCGGGAAAGTTTCCTGGAGTGCTTGTCAAAGTCTGGAACGTTCATGACGACGGGAAGCCATCGTCTGGCAAGGGAAAACAAAAAGGCAAGAAGAAAGAAAAGGATTTGAAGCCCGCTGCGAGTCGCCCATCGATTGTTGTCGAGTCGGTCAGTTTTGAAGGCCCCGTCTTCGATCAGTGGCCGCCATCGTATCACCGACAGATTCTCATTCAGCGGAAGGATAACGAGGATGAATCTGCCTATGTTCGCCGAGTGCTGACGCGATTCATGGAGCGGGCATTTCGCCAGCCCCCGTCGTCTGTCCAGGTCGATACGATGACGGCGTTTTTCGGCACCATCCGCAACGACGCTGGTTCGCTGGATGCGGCGATCAAAGAGACGCTGGCGATGGTGTTGATCGCTCCCGACTTTCTTTACCTGGTTGAGCCAAACGCAGAGCACGGAAAGCGCCGTCTGGATGATTACGAACTCGCTTCCAGAATGTCGTACTTCCTGTGGAGCACGATGCCCGATGAGCCACTCTACGCTTTGGCAGGAACCGGCCAGTTGAGTGATCCCGACACCCTCGAACGACAGGTCAAGCGAATGCTTGCTGATCCGCGGGCATGGGCCTTTGTGGAGAACTTCACGTCTCAATGGCTGAATCTCGATGGCCTCCATCGAGTCGCCATCAATCCAGAGTTCTTTCCCGATTTTGACGAGGCACTCAAGCAGGACATGAAGCAGGAGTCGCTGCACTTTGTAGCCGAGATCCTGCGTAACGATCTGAGTGCGTTCAATCTGATCGATTCGGATTTCGCGATGCTCAATCAGCGCCTGGCAAAATACTATGGCATCGATGGTCCCCGCGGTGGTGATTTTGAACGGGTAGCGTTGCGTCCCGAGCACCGTCGTGGCGGGTTGTTGACACACAGCAGCATCATGCTGCTTAACTCCAATGGTGGCGATTCACATCCCATCAAGCGTGGAGTGTGGCTGCTGTCCCGCCTGCTCGATGATCCACCACCACCGCCGCCACCGGATGTTCCGGAACTGGATCCCGAAGAGCCGGACCTCGCCGGCCTGAGTTTCAAGCGACAGTTGGAGATTCATCGAAAGAAAGCGGCGTGCGGCAGTTGTCACCGTGGGATTGATCCGTGGGGAATTCCGTTCGAGGAATTCGACGCGGTCGGAATCTGGCGTGATAAGATTAAAATTTCAAACCGTAAGTCGAAGGCCGTTTCCGTTGATGCCACAGCGACGTTGCCGAAAGAAGAATCCGTCACCGGCGTTTCCGGTCTCAAGGCTTATCTGTTGAAGTATGAGAAGGAACGAGTCTCACGCACCATCGTGACAAAGATTCTTGCCTATGGTCTCGGTCGATCTGTGGAACTCGGAGACCGGGACACGGTCACACGACTGCATAACGAATTTTCTGTAAATAAATTTCGGCTCAGGCCGCTGATTCAGTCGATCATCAAAAGCGAAGCATTTCAGACGAAATAATCATCTCCCGCTTAAAAGTCGCTCACCTGAAAGGATATCACATGCCCGGAAAATCATGGCACCTGGATAGGCGTACATTTCTGCGAGGTACCGGCGTCTCACTCGCTCTGCCACTGTTAAGCAGCATGGTTGGAGCGGACGACAAGGCCGCCGTTGATCGCCCGAGGCGAATGTGTTCGGTGTTCTTTCCGTATGGCGTCAGTCTCGCTCCCGCAGGGCACGAGGACCGGCAATGGAACTGGTATCCGGAAGGTGGCGGAACCGATTTCGAGTTCACAAACACGCTCGAATCGCTGACCCCGTTGAAGAGTGATGTCACCGTGTTCGAAGGTCTCTCGCACCCCGGCGGGCGAGTCATGGGCGGGCACGACACGGGTGATATTTTCCTCACCGGTGCTTCCTTCGTCGGGCAGAACTACCAGAACTCGATTTCAATTGATCAGGTCGTCGCTTCGCAAAACAGAAACCAGACACGATTTCCGTCGCTGGTGCTCTCCAGCGATGAAGGTATTGGAGAACCGGCTCGCACATTCACCCTGTCATTCGATCGCGGCGGTCGCCCGATTCCGGCACTCGCGAAGCCGAGCCAGATATTTGCGCGGCTGTTTGGTCAGGAGTCATCAGCAGAAGAACAGGGGCGTAGACTGAAGAGCTCAAAAAGCATGCTTGATCTGATGCTGGAATATTCCAGATCACTTCACCGACAACTCGGTAGTCGCGACCAGCAGAAACTCGATGAATACATGACGTCGGTTCGTGAGATTGAACAGCGCGTCGCCCGCTCTCAGAGCTGGCTCGACGTTCCCAAGCCGAAAGTTGATCCGGATACCGTCGACCTGTCCGCGTCGCCTGACGGCCCGAAAGAATATATCGAGACGATGTACGACCTGATTTATCTGGCGTTTCAAAGTGACTTGACGCGTGTGGCGACTTACATGCTTGGCTGTGTCTCCGGAGCCGTTTCCATCGCCAATGCGTTTCCCGCCTGTATCGGCCTGTCTGGTAATCACCACGGTCTCGCACACGGAGCCGGGAAGAAGGGTGGCCGCGAAAAGCTGGGTCGGTGGGATCAGTTTCTCGCCCAACAGCTCATGCGTTTCCTCAGCCGACTGAAAGAAACAAAAGAAGGCGACGGAAACATGCTCGACCATACGCTGGTTTTCTACGGCAGCAGTAACAGTCGCACGCACAACAATACGAATTACCCATTGCTGCTCGCCGGTGGGACGAAACTCGGAGTCCAGCAGGGGCAGTATTTGAAGTATTCGGCCAAAACGCCCCTGGCGAATCTCTTTGTCACGATGCTTGACTGCATGGGCACGCCGGTTCAGTCATTCGCTGATAGTGATGGACGGCTGAGTGAACTCATCGCGTAACGATTGCATCTATCACTCTGGCGCTGGATCGACATCATGCACAGATATTTGTACTCGTTCTTCTTCTTGCTTGTGACAGTCTGTGGTGTTTCATCTGCAGAGAACTGGCCACAGGGGGCAGGCCCAGCTTTGAACTACGCAGTTTCTGACGCCGTCATCCCAACCGTCTGGAGTGTTGTCGACAATCGCAACATCGTCTGGCGAAAGACACTGCCTGAAACCGGGCAAAGTACGGTCGTCGTCTGGGACGAGTCTCTGTTTTTTACCACGATGGTTCCTGTTGAAGCCGATTCAGAAATGGGTACGGACATCGTCGCCTATCGCGTCGACGCGAAGACCGGCGAGACTCTTTGGAAACGGGAAATTCACGGGACAACGCCGTCCAGAATGTCCGGCTGTTTCGGCGATAGCACCACGCCGGCTGCTGTCACTGACGGTGAATCTGTTGTCTTCTTGAACGGCTCTGGAACGATTCGCTGTTTCGATTTTTCGGGTGAGGAGAAGTGGTCACGAAACGCTCCGATTCACGTTCGCGCTCAGCCGTTTCTGGTCAATGGGACGGTGATCTTTCATCGAGCTCATGAAGCCACACCAAAGGAGAAAAGCAAGCCGAAGAAATCGCGTCAGGACTCACGCAAAGATGAATTCAACCCACTGAAGTGGAATCAACTTCAGGCACTCGACCTTAAGACCGGCGAAGTCCGCTGGACCACTGCGTGCGGCACCGGAATCGGCTGTATTCCGACGTATCGATCATTGCCAGATGGCCGTTCGGTAGTACTTGTCGGTCGTGGCGGTGGGCACCATCCAATCGAAACACCACATGGAATCTCGCTCATTGATGCGGCGGATGGCAAAGTTTTGTGGACACTCCCGCTGGGCGGTTTCCAGACAACTCTGACGATGAGCATGGATGACAGATACGCCTACGTTTTTCACAAGGGTGAGCACTTCGCCGTTGACCTGAAGACAAGTGAGGTTGCTATTCGTCATTCAATCGTCCGAAACGTGAAGGTGTGTCGTCCGACATCCGCGGGTCATGCGACCGGGACGGAAGACTTCCCTGTTTCGAAGAAACGAGCAGTGACGCAGCAGTCTAATTTACTCGTTGGAGAATACCATTTTTTCCGCCGATACCAGTCGGACCTCGTGGGACGCATTCACATCCGTACGGGAGTGGTTGAGTACCTGGAGATGCCGATCAAACCAGTTGTGAACGAGATGACTAATTCACGTGGGTTTGTCGTGATGGGCGACCCTCGTTCGCGAAAGAACAATTGGGGTCATCACGCATCGCCAATCGCAACCGCCGCTGGAAGCGTGCTCCTTCTTCCCGTAATGGATGGGACGGTTCATGTCTTCGACTCAGACACCGATGTTTTCAACCAGGAATCGCTGCTCTCCGTGAATGACCTGGGGCCGACAGGGAAAGCATGGACTCGTGCCAGTGTGAGCGTCAGTTCGGGCAGACTCTATGCACACACGATCCGCGAAATTATTTGCATTGGCGAGTCAAAGTAGAAGTAATTGCTTGAGTTCAGTTTCGCCGTCAAGGGTGAAGAAGAACTTTCCATGCGATGCATACTGATGTTGCTATTGCTTTTCACCCTGGCAGAACGGTCGTTTGCGGCCGCCGCGGACCGACCAGATGTCCTGCATCGTGGCCGGGACCCTCGGGCATTTCCGGTGGAATTTCAGTCGGCCTTCCGGAGTAGTCAATGTCGATGAAAAGGTTGAAGCTCAACCCCTCATCCTGCTCAGCGAGCCGTGTCTTTCTTTCTCGAATCCGATCTTGCAGGTCGTCGATCCGTTCCCGCGACTGGCTCAAGGAACGATTCGTGCTCCCCATTGGGGCAAAAAATCCGCCGAACGCTAAATGCAGGAGATTCCTGCACTTCCGAAGTCCGAAACAGCTTCATCTCAGGTGGTTGATCCTTCGCCAATCTGTCACAACGCGTACAGTGTATCCACCGCCACACCCGGATCACTCGCAGCCAGCCCGTGTTTTGAATTCGGCGGAGTTTCGTTTACGGGGGCAGATCGTTCAGTTCTCTACTGCCTGGGTGGAGCAGCCTCGCGGACGATGGCTCCTTGATCTTCGCTCAGGATCAGCACCGAGAACCGTCGCACTGAGTCCAGTTCATTGGTGTTCAGTGAACTGTAATCGAAGCGACCTCGGAGATTGGTATAGCCGTCCTTGTAGAAGCGAATTGAGCCGTCAGACATGGCGGCGTAAACCTTGACATAAATACGAGGCAGACTCTTCTTCGTCTTCTTGTTCGTTACGACCAGCTGACCGTAGTTTTCGACAATCTGCACATTCAGCGAATGTGAGTACCAGGTCTGCGTCTTGGTCTGGCCAGCTCCGACGATTTCAACCAGGAAATTCGAATTTTGAAACTGCTCAGGTAAATCGAACGAGTGCGATGTTGCATCCGCGGGTAAAGCAACACTTACCGTTGCGTTCGGGCGGATCCAGGAAAAAGAGCCGGTAAATCTCTGCACGAACGGGTTACGGCTGAAGAGTAACTCGATGTCCATCTCGTAGTAGTTGACTCGGACAGACTTGAGATTCTGGTAGGTAATATCAACCTTGCCGGACTCGACAGTGAAGTCGAAAGTCGGCTCAGTCTTCGCCAGGATCGATTGAGTTGCATCGCGATCATCCAGATCAACATCACTGTCTGATCCATCGGCCACAGTATCCTCGACCGGCAGTTCTTTTTGATTACTGTTAGTCAGGGCAAGTTGAATTGCCTGGTCGCCATCTGTCGAAGCGAGCTGTCCTGCAGCAGGTACGCCAGCGAGTTGCGGAACTGCTGCCTCGTCAAGCTGGTGCCCAACGGCTGCAAAGGCCGAGCGCCAGCGTTCGACAGGATAGTCAACGTACTTCGCAACGATGGCCCGTGCTCGCGTCGGCTCGAGCGAGTAGAGATCGATCCACGCGGCGAAGTAGTCGTACTGAATCTGCGAGTCGAGTTTGCGCCGATCGACCACTTCAAACATGCCCATAGCTTCCTCGACGCGATCCTGCAGCAGAAGGTAGTACGCCCCGGCCATGCGGTCTTCATCGTCGAGTTGCGGACGACAACTGAGAATGTCGAGCAGTCGGTGGTACTGCTGGTGCAGCCGGTCGTTGAGAATCTGTCGGCGTTTGCCGAGTTGATGAGCTCGCGCGTTGACCAGCGGACTGTAGTCAAGCTGCTGATAAGTCCGACGCTCGATCGGATCGATCGTCAGTAGTGGACTGGCAATGGCTGATCCGCATAGTGCGACGAACTGATTGGCGTGCTGCACATACTGATTCAAAGTTTTCGGATCGTTGTGTTTGACGGAATACGACCACAGCGTGTGATCGTAGACATGCCGTCGATCGAGCAGGTTGATGGCCCTTTGGAAGAAGCGTGCCTCTGACATACGGAACGCGATGCGATGCAGATTTACTTTCAGCAGATTACGCGTTCGCAGGAATGTCAGAACATCTTCGTTTGAACCCTGCTGTGAGACGAAGTCCCAGGACTCACGGTCAATCGTGCTCGGTGTATCGACAACGTTGAAGTCTCGCGCCGCAGCATGCGCGATCAGTCGTCCATCGTTCGATATCTGTACCGGGTAGTGCGCGAATTTGCCGGTTTCGGGGAAATAGAAATGGTATTCGATTGTTTGCGTGGCATAAGCATCTAGCTCCACGGGAACGCTCTTCGTATATCGCGCTCCCAGAACCGGAATCGCTCCCTGCGGCACCTGGAGCAGCACATCGAGCTTCCGCGGAGTCGATGTCGGATTGGTAATGGCCACCTGGCAGCCGTAAACCGCCCGGGTCAGAAATTCGACAGTGATGTACTTATCGACCTGCTGACCGTTGACCGTGCGATGCCTGTCTCCTTGCCGATAAAAGTTCTGGCTGACGAGTACCGGCGTAGCATCTTCCGCCAGGTTGGCTTCGCGAATCTCCTGATGGAACAGCACGAGTGGACTGGCCGCTGTGATCTGCAATCTGGTGCGATCAAAGTCGTACTTGTGCTTGCCGGCTTCGAACGGCAGGTCCAGGACAGCCAGAGCCAGCATCATCTCTGTGAGGTTGCCGGTTGTTTCCGTGAAGTGCCGCGAACGGAACGGCTCGTTCTGATCATGGGCCGCGTAGGCGTCCCAGAATGCGTTGACGTCGACGAGATCGGCGTTCTGCTGCTCAATCGATACTTGATAATAGTTGTTTTCCGCCCACTCCTGAGTCTGTTCCAGTTTCTGATAGAGCTTGCGGACGTTCTTGAGAACTTCTCCGTCCAGCTTGTCGTAGAAAAGCTCTTCCGAGAGTTCTGAGCGGTCTTTATCATTTGATGCTGGCTGACCTTTCTTCTGCCTCAGGTCTTCCAGTTTTGCCTGTCTGTCGAGCAACTCTTTCCGATTCTGGGCCTGCATTTCCGATTTGGGTTTTGCCGAACGGGCCGCTTCCGGCGGACCTGCGGGGGCATCCAAAGATTCTATTAACAATCCTCTTACAGTGTTACGCTTCCTGAGGGCAGCCTTTTTGTCGGCTCCGAATTCTCCTGCCGCACCAAACCCGCCCATGCCTCCAGCGCCGATGCCTCCGCCTCCGCCGCCAAAACCCCACCCGTAATTGTCAGCGTCGAGAGCTCGACTGCCAAGCGCTGTCTCAAACAGCGTCTTCGATCGTTCGCGATCCACTGGTAGAAGTGCGAATTGTTCTGCAATCAGTTGTCGCGTCCATTGCGATTCACCCTTCAGACGCTGCGACAGCAGTACACGTTCGACAGCGTTCAGTCGCCGGTACTGCCAGGGCTCGCGGTAACGCGACAGATCAGCGTTGATCAGCCAGTCGTCCAGAAACGTCTTGTGCTGCTTATTAGCAAGGTATGGACGGACAATTGCATCAAAGAATTTTCGATCCTTGTGGTAAAGAAAGAAGTTCAGCTCGTGAGATGCTGATGTTGAGTAATGTTCCAGTCGTTCGCGGGGTTCGAGTTTCGGCCACTGCAGTACAAAGTCGAATTCCTGCAGCTGGTCGTCGCTGCTGAGTGTCACAAACAGCCAGTAGATGCGACTGAGACTGTCGAGCGACTCGAACCGGGACGAGGCCAGATCAGCAATCGTAATTTTGTCGCCTTTATCCAGGACAGTGATCTGCTTCTGTTGCGTGTAATGCTTTTCCCGATCCAGGCTTTCCGGCAACCGCAGGTCCCGTCGCATTGATTCAGCCTGGGGCAGAGAAAACGTACGGCAGACGGTCTGCTGAGGGTCGACTGCGATGATCTGGATATGTGACCGCGGAAGAAACGTGCTGAGCGGAATCGCCACGACACCGTCTTCGTTCGCCTGAAGATTAGGCAGAACGAGGGATGCGTCGGCGAGAAAGTCGAGCTGGCTGAAG
>Ga0315332_10001286_pt1 | contig 13157 bp, 18 predicted proteins | sample M110034915metaG_FD_203455 | JGI IMG/M metagenome (GOLD analysis project Ga0315332, IMG submission 203455) | Ammonia-oxidizing marine archaeal communities from Monterey Bay, California, United States - M1 100m 34915 | ecosystem: Environmental > Aquatic > Marine > Intertidal zone | place: USA...
AGTCTTCTACTAATCTCATGACTTGTTTCTTATCAAGTCCAGCAAGATTGATACAGTTCTCTAGAGATCGATAGATACATTCTCTATCACTCATAGGTGGAGTAGTTGGCCACCCATGTTCATCAAAATGCTCACCACCAGCAGATGCCTCTAAGTGAGAAAGATCTTGTTTCTCAGAAGGGTTTGTGTAACTATGTTTTTTTGTCATGAAATCAATCCATTGATGTAACACATGTTGCTATTAATACCATTCTCATATCATTCTTGGGTATTTCCTGACAATGTGGTAAACCAGGAAATATAATAACATCATCTTCTTTAGGATCATGTTCATCATTCTCAAGTATTGTCTTCCCTTCATTAGAGAAATAGATTATGATATTATCGTGTGGCCATGGATGGTCTACATGTACAGGTGTCTGTTGATTACCTGCTTGTGGAAAAACCATGTTAAGATTTAATCTGTAAATACAATATAATGTTATATCATTATAATTTAATATCTCTTGTACTACATCATGTGCAAACCTAGCACCATCACACTGTACAGTTGGATATCTTATTTGTTCTGGTCGTTTGATGAATGAATGAGAGAGCATTGCTGGAGTTGCATGTTCATCCGAACGTGGATAGTAATTCCAATTGAAATCATCTCTCTTTATTATACGTTTGAACTCATTATATGTTGATGTTCGTGGATTATTCAGTTGTATAATATCATTCATGAAATCAATCCCTTCTTACTTAGGTAATGAAGAGTATCTTTCAATCCACCAACATGCTCTGTACCAATAGTGATCTGGGGATAAGGTGCGTCACAACCAAACTCAGATTGGAATTGAGTATTATTGAAATCATCATCAAGATGATATGTAACCAACTCATCAAAACGAACAGACTTTAAGAGTTGTTCTGCTCTTCCAGATTCAAGGTTTCTGTCGCTGTAGATAATTGCTTTCATTTAGTTTGGTGATGATCGTACTCGACTATAATTTTTTTAGTTTCTATACCTGTACTGCTGTAACAAGTTCTATACTCTGAGGTTCCACCTAGGAGAATTGCTAGTTCCCCTATGCGTTCTATGATCTTTTCTTTACGTTCACTATTCATTAATCTAATGAATCTAAATTGTTATGCTTAACTGGTTTGTGATCATTGAATTTATCATGGTTACCATCACCAGGCATCTTACCATATGCAGCGTATTGTATTGCTTGCATAGAACCTTCAAGTCTAGTTAGATCTCTTTCTAACTTAACATACTCATCATATACTGATTGTAGTTCTTGCTTCCTTGCTTGTAATTGCATAGTACGTTTCGTAAAACGTTCAATTAGTTGTTCTGAACTTTCAATTGGTTTAGTCATTTTGTTTTTTTAGAATAATATGCTTCATAATATTTGACAAGACCTGCTGTAGTATACTGTTTACTACACCACTCATCTGCACATTCGTATACTGATTTTCCATCAGAACCAAATTGTGCCATTAGAATTTTAAGAGCATCTGCTCTTAATTTCAGTTTATCTGTTACTGGTTCAGTGTATTCAATCATGGTTTTATTTAGGATTCATCAGACATCTTAGAAAAATCATTAACCTTTTCGAATTTTAAAGTTCGTAAGAACTTATCCACCAGTATATCACCTTTATGAGAAATAACAAATACATTTGTTCCGTCTCCAAGACTTCTTAGTATTTGAAGAAGTTCTCCAGTACCAGAAGAATCAAGTGAACTATCAAAAACCTCATCAAGAATAAGAAGATTTGTAGCAACACTATTTTTCATCCTAGCAACTTCTCTCCATGTAAAGAGTAGTGCTAAGTCAATCTTTTGCTTCTCTCCTTCAGAGAAAGATGCATAAGAAAACTCATCACGGAAACGACTCTTGATAACTTCATTGAACTCTTCATCCAATGTAAAGTTAACAAAAAATTCCATAGACGAAAGATATTTATTAATGAGTTGGTTGAAGATAGGAACATATTTTTTGATAATCTGACTCTTAATACCAGAGTCTTTTAATAGAGAAGACACAACTTGGAATTCATCCAACTGTTGACTGACTTCTGCACAATCCTTTTCAGTTGTTTTATACTCAGCAACATACCCCTGTAAAGTTTCTTTTTCTTGATCTATGTTAGGAGTACTTTGTTGAAGTTCAAGAATCTGTTTGGAGATCTCAATGTTATCCATTTCAAGACGAACTACCTCTCTTTCTTGTGCAGTAGCATCACTACGAACTTCATATAGTTTTGTAGAAGTCTCTTCTATCTTAGTAACAACACTTACTGCCTCAGAGATATCTTTTGTAAACTCTTCAATCTTAGTAGCAAGTGTTGTTCCAGAACTAGTTAAAGTATCAACTTGATCTGTTTTAAATACACTACTAATATTTTGTGTACATGTAGGACATACATCATGACTCTTAAAGAACTTAAGATTGTTTGCAATTAACTTAAGTTCAGATTTTTTATCTGCTTGACCTTGACGAAGTTTACGAACAAATTTCTTCTGAAGTTCAACATCCTCCATCTGCTCTTCAAGAATCACAATCTCATGTTGGAGTTTATTAAAATTGGATTTTACTTCTTCAATACTTTTAGAATTTTTATTATATCGATTACGTTTTTCTTCTTGACGATTATGATTAACTTCTTTTAATGAATCAAGTAACTTCTGCTGACTCTCTACTTTCTCCTTTGTGAGACGAAGCATGTGGCCACAATCATTACTTTGACTTTGTGATGAACGAACTCTATCCTTCAGCAAAGAATTCATGTTTGAAAAGATCTGGATATCGAGTAGATCTTCAATAACTTCTCTCCTGACACTTGCTCCCAATTGCATGAAGGGTACAAATGTGGATGAACCAAGTATGACGACTTGGGTAAAACTTTTGTAATTGAGTTTGAGGACTGATTGCTCCAAATATTTCTGCGTGTCTCTGGCAGCAGCGTCCTGGTCAACCATCTTATTGTTTTTGTAAACCTCAAAGAGATTTGGTTTGGCACCTCTGAAAACTCTGTATTCATCTTTTCCTATAGAAAAACATACTTCAACTTTTAATCCTTTTTCATTAATACTGTTTACTAACTGTCCACGATTAATCTTTCTGAATGGTTTGTTAAACAATGCAAAACAAAGAGCATCCAACATAGTGGATTTTCCTGCACCATTAGACCCTACAATTAATGTTGAGGGTGACTCACAAAAATCAATCTCAGTCCACTGGTCTCCTGTAGATAGGAAATTCTTCCAGCGAATAGTTTCAAATGTAATCATTAAGGTGGGATAATAAGATCGTCTTTTTTAATAATTAAATAAGTATATCCATACGTATTACAGTTTATAGCAATGACAGTAGGATCACACTCAATAATTTCTAATTCATCATCATAATCTTCTGCTTCTAGTTGTCCAGCATATCTTTCAGCATCATCATAGTCTTCAAATACAGTCACTGTTTTTCTACGCTTACCCTCTCTTATAGCATAGATACCGCCAGATTTTGTATCCGATAAAATAAACATCAGATTTCTGCTGCCTCCATATACAACGACCTCATAACATTTTTAATGTTCGACTTGTTAACTTTAAGATCAATTCCATCTATGTAGTTATCAAGAAGAGTCATTGTATCTTCGGTTTCCATCAGTCCAGTACCATTCTCTGCTTCTACACTTAAGTCTTCAATGATTTTTAAATCACCAAGACCCATGTCTTGAAGTTGACTAACCGTATAGTCAAATTTTGAATAGTCACCTTTGTCTTCTACAATGAGTTTGACGAACGTTCCTTTAACTTCGTCCTCATTCGGAAGTACAACTCCACCATTATAATACAACTTATGAAAAGTGTCAAAGGGATTTCTATGGAAACTACATCGTAGAGTGTCTGTGTTAAAGACATGAAAGCCTCTTTTAGTGCCGTAATCATTCCAATAAAGTTGGTAGGGGTTTCCAAGATATGTAACATTTTTCTTAGTAGACTTCATATGATAGTGACCACTAAACACTTTTTTAAATCTAGAAAAATGTTTAACATCCATACCATTTGTCATCACATGTCCAGGATGTGCTTCAAAACCATTAAGTTCCAAATGACCCATACAGATATCAGCAGAACTTTCATTAACAGCTCGTAGAGATTCATCATAGTTCTCATCACATATCCAAGGTAAAAAGAGTATGGGAAGACCATCAAACATAACTGTAGTAGGTTCTGTATAGGCAGTTATGTTTTCGTATTCTCCAAGTAATTCATTTGGAGCATTAACTCTTAAAGTGTTTTTATAATAAATGTCATGATTACCTACAAGGGTATGCATTTTAACATTCCTTTCTCTAAGAGGATCAAACCACATCTCTTTCGCTGCTTCCAATGACATAAAATTAATAGATCGACGTTTATCAAACGTATCACCTAGATTAATAATAGTATCAATTTTATTTGCATCCACAAAAGGGATCACAACTTCACTATAAAATTTTCTGTAATGATCAATGAAATTTTGATTGTCATTACGTACACCAAAATGCTGATCTGTTATGAGTAAGATCTTCATCTCTTTTGATTCATTTCAACACGATTCTTAATTTGATTATAGTCAGCTCCACCTTCTCCGTCAACTGTGAATACGTGATCGTAACCTGACTTCTCTAGAATTTTATCTTTAATATCCAACTGGCGTTTCTCTTTAGCAATACGACGTAAGAATGCATAATAAACTATTTGTGTAAAATAAGCAAATGGGTTCTTAGACTTTGCTGGATTAAAATTATCAATATATTGTATACAATTTTCTATACCATCACAAACCATATCATCCTTATACATGTAGTTGATGAAGTTTGGTCTGTATGATAAATGTTGTGCTATCTTTAAAAAACAACTTCCAATATAATTTCCTACTCTAGGTTTACTTTTACTTTTCCAACTCTTTAAAGTTTGGAACTGCACATCAGGTTCCATGTCAGCAAGACCTTCAATCTCCTTTACGGCAGCAATATATACTCTTTCTTTGTACTTAATGATAGCAGCAAGAAACTCCTGATTATCAACATAATGTTGTTTTTGTTTTTTTATTCTTTTCATAGGTGTCTTGCTTTGTATATATTATATCAGGGCTTGACACGTTTGTCAATTTGATGTACACTAACCGTGTAAGGGTTCAGGGCAATAATTTAAGTCTTAAATATTTTTTCAAATAGATTCCGTGCCTCGTCAATTTTTCCTAGGTAACCCATACTGGGTTTGGGATCAATTTTTAAATTATCTTTTTTTGGTGGTTTACCTTTATTTTCATTTAGAACAAACGCTTCATACATGAATGTAATTTCTTTACTCATTGAAGAAACTGTTAAAACATCTTTTTCTCTTATGATATAAAAATCCTCATCAGAAAATTGCATCCATTTCGCAAACCCCACCCCCCGAATATTGCGACCTTCATTATCTTTATTATTAATAACTATTGTAGAAACAGGGTTCTGGATAAAGGAAAGAGTTTCTCCATTATCTTCCGTAAGTACTGCTTTACCCAATACCTCTTCTCCACTGACGAGTTTAAAAACTCCGTAAAATTCTTCTTCGTGTTTTGCGTAACTAATCATCAGATTTTAATTTTACATCTATGATTTCATAATTAAAATTCTCTTGCTTGTAGATTTTAACTCTCTCCATTAAATGATTCAATGTGTAATTATGCCCACGATCTGTAGAGATGTCATCTGCAATATCATATAATGTTGCCTTATCTTTTAACCGTCCTTTTCTGAGGACTCTGCCAATGGACTGAAGATTTCTAACTCTGGACTTGGAGGGACTGGCGAAGACGAGGTTGTGCAACCGCTTAATGTTGATGCCAGTACTAAAAGTCCCATAAGAGGCGACAATAATGCCATTGTTTTCAGGAGTTTCATTTTCAACTAAATTCCGTATGTGTTCTCGGTCATCGACATCCACTCCACCATAAACTAAATGTACTGGTCTGTCGGTATGACTATTTATCATCTCATACAAAGGGAGACCGTGCTTCTCCACGTAGTTGAATAGTACCAGTGTATTTCCCTTTAAGTCACACGCTAAGTTACGGATGAATTTATTACGATGTTCATGCTCACAAAGGTAATCCATTTCATCTTGATATCCCTCAAAGATTTTTTCTTCATGCTTTAATAGAAGAATCTTTACTTTAAGTTTGGCAACATGCCCTTTCTTCATTAGATCAGATGTCCTAGTAACCTGAGTACATCTACCAAACACACCCTCCAATACTAATTGATTAGTATCCGACCCATCTAATGTACCAGTAAATCCAATACGATACTTACAACTATGCAACTTAGACATTAATTTAGTTAAAGATTTTGCTTTAAACAAATGTGCTTCGTCACCAATTACAACATCAAACCTATCAAAAAATTTTCTTGGTTCCTTATATAAGGACTGCCAAGTTGATATAACTACATCATGGTCTGTATATTTTTCTTCACCAGCATATATTTTATGGCAGTGATACTCAGTGTTCCAACCATATTCTGTAAAGTCTTTGTACATTTGTTCAACAAGAGACGTAGTTGGTACTATAATAAGTACATTCCTTTTCACATTTACATGAAACCTAACCAATGAATAAATCATTAAGGATTTCCCGCTGGCAGTTGGGGACAATAGGAGCCGTCTGTTGTATCGTAGGGACTCGTATATTGCTGAATATTGGTAGTCCCGAACCTTTAATCCCGAAGGGAGACCCAATGCTTGAACAAATCCAACTACAGACTCAGGAGTTATTAGATCATTCTGATCCTTGGGATGTCCAAAGTATTGAGATTCCTCGAACTGATAATGATATCCCCTTTCCTTTGCCCAGTCAGTTAGATAATCTACTAAACCGCAATAGATCTCCCCAGTAGCAGGTGAGTATAATCTTACTTTACCATCCCAACCTTTGTATCTCCTTGTCCTTTGCATATACTTTGCAGAGGGGATTTCAAAGGTAAAAAATTCTGCTGCCTCCTTATGGAGATGAGGTTCCGCTTCAACTTTCAAATAAACTTCATTCTTCTTACGAATAAGGAGGTCCATAAAACCATGCTACAATTGATTTACGAAGTCCAGAGGTGATAGGGCGAACCCTATGCCATTGGTCACCTTGGAAAAAAATAGCAGACCAAGGTTTTAACTTAAAAGTCTTATACCTTGGATCTGCATCTGGTCTATATATCTCCAAATCAAACTCCCCTCCTTCGTAGTCATCATTAAGGAAAAGGGACATACTAATCTTTCTTACCATTCCCCCGACAGGTTTTGGATGTTGATCCACATGCCAGTTATAAAAATCTCCCTCTCCATAGATACCAAATTGTACTGGTTCTATACCTACAAGATTCAAGTTCCAGTTAGCAGATCTATTAATCTGTTTAGACATACGCATAAGCATAGACGCAAGATCCATATCTCTCACCCACGCTACTTCAGAACTCCTAGTTGATCTGTGACTACTGTATAATTCTCCTTTAGTAAATTTTAAATCTTGTGATATTGCTTTTCGTACTGTATCAATTGACTGCCTATTGAAGGATACTTCCTTGTAAAAAAGTCCATAATTCATTATTAAAAACCACTTTGAAATTTCTTCCACTCAATAGCATTCTTAATATGATACGTGCGATTATTAATCATACGCAAAACACCATCTAAAAAGAAGATCACTTGGTCTATGTATTCAATCTTATACTTAAGTTTTCCGATATCTTCATCTGCTTCAATAAACATCGAGATCTCTTCCTTAGTAGTAAGTTTGAGATCAAATGGCATCTCCTTATAGATGGAAGATGGTGCCTTACCTTTGTAGTACAACCACTTCTCTTTAATGAGACGTTTCATTTCAATGTCCCTTTCCTTTTTCATAAGGGAATATTGATTGTGGAACTCCATATACTTCATATGAAGTTGAGGAATTGCCAAGGAATCATTATCATGTAGATCATCATCCAATTTAGAATCAGACTTCCACATATCCTGCAATGTTTCTAAGTTCATAATATAGAAAAATCAATAAGTTATCGTCTTGTTTGTGAGTTTGTATTTCTTATTTCGTATAGTGTATATCTAAACGTTGCTGTTGAGGTGAAGTAATCATTATCACCACCAGTAACATCAAATGGTAATGATGATAAACTCACAGGAAACATGTCTTTAAATACAACATCGAAATTTGCAATGTTATTATTGTTTAATACTTGTAATGTAGCATCTGAAAATCTAGGATCTTCTGAAGGACTATCTGCATACTTGTCTATCCAAACTCGTCTTTCTTTAAATTCTTGAGGAGTTCCCAATGCTCTCATCCAGTTATGGATCTGCATATAATTTCTTAGATCCTCATCAACAATAAACTCAATAGAAAATTCACTGTAACGCATGTTGCCTTCAACTGGGATGGGAACCATACCCCTAGTTGGAATCTCAACTTGTCCTAGTTCTACAGTAGGGATTTCTGCCTTTTGACACAAGAAAGATACCTTTGTAGCTTTATCCAAAAGGAATAAAAATCCTATTGGAGAAAGAAAGTTTCTATTTGTTAATTGGTCTGAGTACCAGTTTGCCATTAGACTATTCTTGTTCCATTAATATTTAGGCACCCAATAAAAAAGGACTCCGAAGAGTCCTTTATATTCCTTTTTGTGTTCCTTAAACCAGAATCTCTTTACAGATTCGTTTACAACTGGGCTGATCTGTCTCGCATTCAATTAGACATTCGTAGTAATCATCTAATATTTTATCTTGTTCAGACGTATGGTGATTCCATTCTGCCAAACTATTTTGCGAAACTATGTTATGCATACTTATTCTCCTTTAACTTTACATATGATATAGAGAAGGTTTCAGTGCATCTTGGTGGACCTCGTTTGTGTGTAGGTTTCCCTGACTGATATTATTTATAATGGTTTGTGTTGGTATTAACAAAAATATATGCCTACTGATTTATACCTAAATATATTTTTTAAACTGTGAGGGAAGGAGTCGAACCTTCAAGTCCCGCCAGGAACACTAGTTAAACAGACTAGAGCGTTTACCGTTTCGCCACCTCACAAAGAAGCCCTATTCAAGGGCTGATATTATACGAGTCATTCCGATGCCTCCACCAGAACGAGGGAAGAAGTCAAAGGAAAGGAAGTCTTCTAGTTCTTTCTCTACTCTACTTCTACCAAACAAATCAATGATGAGTTGTGCATACTGTCCATCAGAGATGGTATAGAATGTATCTCTCATCTGATCTTTGTCTGTGCTTCTCTCTGCACTACCAATGGTTTCCATACCATTCAATATAACATCGATCTTCTTACTGGTGCCATCATCATTCCTTGCCATGTTCCAGAAGGGTGATGTCCATTCAGGGAAGTTAGTAATCATACCACGACCAATCTTCTCTTCATGATCATGGTCTAGTTCTTTAACATTAAATTGATTACTCCAATCATCATAAGTTCTTATAGAATCTTTTTCTAGTGGTAGACCTAACCATTCACATAGTTCCCACTCCATGAGTTGAAGTTCTTCTACACCACCCTTCATCTCAAACTCAAACATAGGGAAGATAGTCTCATGTCTACCTGGTACTGGGTTAGGTTCTGCCCTATATGATGTTGAGACACAGAAAAACCCCTCTTGTTTGGGGTTGGAAAGTAATTCATGTTCTAACCACATCTGACCTGTCTGTGGTAGTGGCCATATATTACCACCGTAGTTGTATGTTGCTACTGTTGTAGGATCTTCACAAGCAGCAAGGATACTTAAACGGTTCTGAGTGTGTACTTCTAGAAAACCTTTAGACAAAAAAAATGACCTCAATAGGTCAACTGCATCGGAGTATTTTTTTGGGTCAATTAAACTTGTCATTACTATTGGTCAAACTGAGATATTTATACAAAAAAAGAGACCCCTTAGGGTCTCTTTAAAGTTATGTGTTAATAACACCAAATTACATGATGTTAGCAACTTGTGTACGCCTGTAGTACTTGTTAGCATTCGCTGTAAGAGCACCAGAACCTTGGGTAAGACCACCTGAGAATGGGTTTGAAACCATGCCGTAACGAGTCTTGAATCCAATTTTTGGTTGGAAGGTGTCAGGATTAATTGCTCTGACCTGCTGTAGAGGTACATAAGGGCAATAGAATAATCCAGCATCATAAGGAGAAGTTCCTTTGTATCCAGCAACATAGAAGTGCTTATCAGCAACGTTAGCAGAATAAGGATCAACGTAGACCTTGATCTTACCGTTAAGAGTACCAACTAGAGTTGAAGATGTATCATCTACACCAGTCAAAGCGTTGTTACCATTAAGAGCAGGAGCGTAGTCAAGAACGCCAGCCATTCCTAGAGCAGAAGCAACGTCTGCAGAGCAGATCAAGATGTTGCCCTTCCCACGACGAGTTTGCTGACCGATAGCGTTAGCATCTCTTTCGATTTGGAATAGAAGTCCTTTGAATTTCTCAACAGACCAACGTCCATTAGAGTCAACGTCAAGGTCAAAGATACCAGCAGTAGCAGTATTGTTTTGAGCACCAGCAACAGCGTTTGTGTAGATAGTTCTAACAACTTCTCTGTTGATTTCAGCAAGGATCTCTGTTGAGAGAATGTTGCTTAGCTCTTGCTCGGCATCAAGACCATGAATTGCTTTCAAGTCCTGAGCAAGCTCAATACTGTACTCAGCTTTCAATGCACGAGCACGAGCTGTTACAGTTACCTTCTCAATACTGAATCCCATTTCACGGAATTCATTAGTGTCAGTACCGTCGTTTAGTCCTTCAACGGTTGCTGTGGTCATACCAGTAGCATCACCAGTCTGCTCATAAGTACCAGCAGGAGAATCGTTAAGAAGTCCTGGGTTAGCACCTTCAGCGTCGTTGACTGCTGAACCTGAAGCAGTTGGATCGTACTCAGCGATGTCCTCACCAGCTCCACCAGAGAATCCAGCGTTTGGCTCGTTGAACATTGCTTCACGGAAGTTACCGTTAGCAGGTCTACGCTCAGTACCGTAGTTAGTACGCATTGCGAAGATAAGTCCAGTAGGACCAGTCATTGGCTGAACGCCAGCGATATCGTATGCAATTAGTTGTGGCATTGAACGTCTAATTAGACTGATCAATACAGGGTCAAAACCAGCGGTAGCACCAGTTGCTGTATCAGCAGAGGTGTAACCTGTAGTTTGTAAAGTCTCGTTAAGGATTTGTCCTTCTTCGACTTGTGCTTTTTCTTGGTTCTCAAGAAGTTGTGCGACAACGCCACGCTTATGTGAATCTGAGATCTCAGGAAGAGCTTCGTGATTCAGAACGGGTGCCCACTTTTCTTGGAGGTTTTTAATAGACATTTGTCTCGGTAAAAGTAGTTTTAATTAATAATTATTTGGACCAACGGGCGATTGCATCTACGTACTTAGACATAGTACCACCTGTTGTACTCTCGACAAGGGGTTCAGATGCTTCCTCGGTGGGTTCGCTTACAGATTCTGTAAGTTCAGCCTTCCTAGTGAAGTATGATTCCTTAATCGTATTGACTTTATTTCTAAAGTCATCTTCAGTTTCAAACTCAACACCCTCTGCGAGAGAAGCAAGCTTCTCCTTTTGGGTCTCAGCGAGTCCCACTGCACATTCGTTCACAATTTCCATTTTAACAAACTCTCCAATCCTCTTATTTAAAGAGACATTAGAATCGATTTGCTCGTTGAGTTTAGCTTCCATATCATCTATCTCACCTGCCATTCCATCTAGCAGGTTGAATTTCTCCTCAGGCACTGTAAAGTTGTGCTCTAAGAAGAGACCTTTTAGACCGTTGAAGAACGATTCTGCCATCTCGGTCTTAATACCGTGCTCGATCTGAAGGGAATTTTCCTTCATCCATTGATCGGCGGCATAAGAGAGATAATCGTCTACCTTCTCGGCCAATTCTGTTTGAATCTTTTCAACTTCTTCAGTTAAGGCAGATTCCATCGCCTCTTGTAACGCTGCTGCTTCTTTGTTAACACGGCTTGTTACCGCTGCTTCAAAGATAGTCGCTGCTTTTAGTCGGAACTCTTCTGAGAGGTCTTCACCTGCGACAAGAGCGTCAACATCCTCAGTAAAGTCGAGGTCGGTTTCAGCGATTGTTTCCTTTTCGCTGTCATCTTCTACGTCCTCCTGTTTTGATGATGCTGCTGAAGGCTTAGTCTTCAAAGACTTATCCTTCTCTACGCCAACAGAGTTAGCTGCAGATTTTCCTGCATTTTTAGTGCCAGCGGCACCTTCCAGGGAATCCGAGGTGACGTTAATTACTTTCTTACCACTTCCACCTAGTGAATCGGTTGATTTAGATGTATCAATCTTTTCAGCGGGTTTGGCGTTTTTAGTAACTGCGTTAGAACCTTCGGTCACTTGATCCATATTATCTAACTCTTTATCGAGTGAGGTCTCAGCCATTTGTTTGAACTCCGTTTTGCATTAGCGTTTCTTTATTTATTTATAAATCACAAACTCTTTAAAAATGCTGCAAATGCGGAGATTTTCTTCTCTTGCAGATTAATAAGAGTTGCTTCATCAATTTCTTGTTTGATTTGGGCAACAGCAGACTCTTTAAGTACACCATTATTCCAAACCCATTCTTTACCTTCCATGATTCCATTTACGAAAGCATCAGGTGCAGAAGGATCTGCTACAATATCAGCAGCAGTGGCAAGCATGAAATCATCACATACAACATTGCAGTTAGATTCCTTCTTGATTGATCCCATACCTCTGGAAGAAACTCCAAGTCTTACACCCTCATCGAGTAAAGACTTTGCAATTTTTCCGTTTGGTGTGTCAAGTATCTTTGCTCTACCGATGAAGTTATTTCCATCTTCTTTCAAAGATTGTATCTTATGTGAAACCCTATCTAAATTAATAGAAGGTCCGTCAGGGTGACCTAACTCACCAAGAGCACGACCAGATTTAATATAAGACTCATCATATTTAGCAACTTCACGTGCTAATGTTTTCTGAGGGTACATTCTGCCATTACGGTTTTTTAATTCCGCTTGCAAAAAGATACCTTCAATGAAGTAATTCCTCTTGCCATCTTTCTCTTCGGAGAGAAATTTAACATCAGTAAGTTCTTCAGATATCAGTCTCATCTTT
>Ga0315332_10001292_pt1 | contig 13121 bp, 8 predicted proteins | sample M110034915metaG_FD_203455 | JGI IMG/M metagenome (GOLD analysis project Ga0315332, IMG submission 203455) | Ammonia-oxidizing marine archaeal communities from Monterey Bay, California, United States - M1 100m 34915 | ecosystem: Environmental > Aquatic > Marine > Intertidal zone | place: USA...
GGGATGAAACAATCCGCCATCTGAGCCGGTTTATCGATTCCAGTCCGGATGCTGTCTCCTTGCTGGCCTTGTTCCAGCGGGACTCCGAAGCGTTACCAGCTCTGCTGCAAGTTTTTGCCACGAGCAAAACGCTCGCTAATCGGCTGATTTCAGATCCAGAAACGTTCGATTTGATCCGGGCCAGTGATGGGAAACCGGCGTCTCGCGAGATGCTAATTGACCAACTGCTGACTGAATTACGGGATTTGGAGCAGCCCAACCGGGCAGCTCTGGTCATTCGCCGCTTCTCATCCCGAGAAATAATTCGCATCGCGTACGGCGAATTTGTCCGCGGTGCAACACCTGAACGAGTTGGCCGGCAAATCGCGAGCGTGACCGATGCTGTTATCGAAGCAGGGCTCAACTTCACTCTGCAGCGACTAGCAGAACGTCGCGGAATGCCGCAACGACCTGATGGGACGACGCCGGAACTCACGGTGATTGGACTGGGACACCTTGGTGGCGAAGAGATGGGTTACGGCTCATCGATCAAGCTCGTATTTCTTTATGACTCCATCGACAATCAAAATGTATGGCATCGGGATTTTTACAATACCGTTGTCAATGAACTTCTGACGCTGCTGCGAGGTGACGAAGCTCGCAGTGATGGGATGGACATTGATCTTCGTGAAGGGCCCCGCTACGAGGTAGGAGTGCATGTTTGCAGTTTCCGTGAAGCTTTGCGGATCTACGAAACTGCTGGACGAACTTGGCAAAGGCTGAGTTTTGTAAAAGCTCGCGTCGTTGCTGGCTCTCAAAAACTCGGTAAGGCATTCCTGAGTCGCCTTGAGCCGTGGGTTTACCGTCGTTTCATGAGCCGTGTCGAAATTGCCGAAATCCGAACTCTGAGAAACAAGCTCGAAAAGTCACTTGCAAATGAATCAGATGCACGCGAAGACATTGGTCGGAGCCCCGGCGGTCGCGATGATCTCGAACTCACCGTTGAGTTTTTGCAACTATTGCACGGCGGCAATCTTGGCAGCGTGCGCTGTCGCAACACCTACGATGCCATCTTTTCGCTCGAACAAGCTGGCTGCCTGACTCATCAGGAAGCCACACTGCTATCGGAAAACTACGCTCGACTTTGCCGACTTCAGCACCACCTATCGGTAATGTTCGATCAATCGAGCAGTCTTCTTCCCAGTGAAACCTCGGCTCGCAAACGTCTTGCGTGGCAACTCGGAATCCGTGCAGCCAACGGATCGGGTGGCGATATCGAACGCTTCGAGACTCTCTTGAACGACACCTTCGACAAGAATTGCCGCATGATAAATCATCTGATGCTGGATGCTCCAGGAGATGGTGATTCGGTCGCATCAGAAACCGAGCTATTGCTTGATCCCAACCCTGACCCCGCGTTGGTAGAAAGCACCCTTTCGAAACATGGCTTAGTGAATCCACAGCACGCCATGGAAAACCTGGCCGCTCTGAGTACAGAGTCTGTGCCATTCCTGTCGCCTCATCGCTGCCGTCACTTCCTGACATCCATCGCACCCGCCTTGCTCACTGAAGTTTCGCGAACACCTGACCCCGACGCGACGCTCGCATCGCTCGTGGAAGTCACTGACTCGCTTGGTGCCAAAGCAACACTCTGGGAACTACTAGGCAGCAGCCAGCCCACGATGGAATTGATGGTGCGACTCTGCGCCACCACGCCCTATTTAAGTGGCATTCTCACGAACAACCCTGGGATGATCGACGAACTGATTGATTCGCTGTTAATGAACCGCATGCCCTCGGCACAACGCCTCGACGCACATTCCATTGCGGTCTGTCGCGGCGCCAACGACATTGAACGTATTCTGTGGACATTCAAGAATAGTGCTCACCTCAATATTGGGGTGCGTGACATACTCGGAAAAGATACTCTTGAGGCGACTCATCAATCGATCGGCGATACCGCAGAGGCCTGCGTTCGTCGCATGATCGAGCATGAACAGGAGTCTCTGGCCAATCAATATGGCGACCCATGTGACGAGGAAGGTAATCCTGCTGAACTCATTACGTTTGGGTTGGGAAAACTTGGTGGACGTGAACCGAATTACCACAGCGACTTGGACGCCATTTTTCTTTATTCGGCAGATGGAGAGACAAAACGTCGGATGGGCGGGCACCGCGCAACCCTGACCAACCAACAATTCTTTAACCAACTGACACAACGAGTCATCACACGAATCAACCAGCCCGGCCCCGATGGTCGCCTCTACGAACTTGACTCACGCTTACGTGACACCGGAGAGGAAGGCGTATGGGCCATCACACTGCAGGAGTTTGGGGCTAGGTTCCGGGACAACACCGCACCGCTGTGGCAGCGTCTGGCACTCTGCAAAGCGCGATCAATCTCTGGATCACGTGAATTACGAATTCAAGCAGACGAGGCGATTGCAGCGATCATTCGAAACACCGCATGGAGGCCTGAGATGGCGATTGAAATACGGGAAATGCGAGAACGAATGCAAAAGACTGCGACACAGGCCAATCTGAAACGCGGCGAGGGTGGTACAGTTGACATCGAATTCGTTTCCCAAATGCTGACCTTACGGCATGCTCACGAATCACCTCAGGTCCTCCAAACGGGCACAACGGGATCACTGTTGGCGCTAGCCGATGCAGGACATCTCAGTGATCAGGAATCAATGACTCTCGTTAATGGATACCGAACACTCCGCAGAATCGAAGCAAATCTGAGACTCATGAACACCACGGCGAGACACGAGTTACCCGATGATCCGCACCTCATGAAAAACCTGGCGTTCCTGATGAATGAAACTGATCCTGAGATGATCGTCGCTCAATGTATCCAAACAAGACACAACAATCGCACAGTTTTCAATCAAATTTTTGATCGTGCCAGCAGCTAACGTTAACATTGATCGCACGCTGCCCGTGTGTTGCATTTTAACCCGCACTGATAACTACCAAGTGACATTCATGACACTGCTTCACCGACTACCAGTAGTCTGCCTATTCCTGTTGGCCAGCGTCTGTCCAGACTGGTGGTTAGCCGCGAATACAAGGTTGGTTCAGGCCAAATCACCCAACATTGTTTTGATTCTGGTTGATGACATGGGCTACGGTGATGCCCAATGCTACAACGCTGAATCCAAGATCCCAACGCCTAACATCGACCAACTCGCCCGTGACGGCATGCGTTTCACTGATGCACATGCCGCTGGGCCCCTGTGTCACATGTCCCGCTATGGTTTGATGACCGGACGTTTTCCTTTCCGCACTGACGTCTCGCTGTGGCGCGAGCATCCGTTAATCGAAGCAGAGCAAACCACCATTGCCAGCCTGCTTGCCAACAATGCTTACGAGACAGCGATGGTTGGAAAATGGCATCTTGGCTTTGAAGAGAACGGTTACGACCAGCCATTGCCCGGAGGGCCAGTTGACCGCGGATTTCATTCTTTCTTTGGCATCCGCGCCTCCACTGACATCCCACCCTATTTTTACATCCGAGGCAACCGCGCGGTCTCTCCGCCGACAGATAATATCAAGGCACGAAATACAGAAGGATGGAGCAAAATCCAAGGTGAATTCTGGAGAGCTGGGGGAATCGCACCCGGCATGGAACTCAAAAATGTGCTTCCTCGCTTCACCGATGAAGCGATCAGCGTGATCGAGCAACACGAAAAAAAGTCCGCTGACCACCCACTTTTCCTCTACTTGGCATACCCAGCTCCCCATACCCCCTGGCTGCCAGCGGAACCATTCCGCGGCAAGAGTGGGGCGGGGATGTACGGCGAATTCACCATGATGGTCGATCACATGATCGGTCGCGTGTTAAAAGCCCTGAAGCAAGCCGACATGGCTGAGGATACCTTGGTCATCTTTTCCTCCGACAATGGCCCAGTCTGGTATGAAGAAGATGTCAAACGGTTCGAACATGACAGTTCGGGTGGGCTGCGAGGAATGAAGGCTGACGCATGGGAATGCGGACATCGCATGCCTTTCATTATCCGTTGGCCGGGTAAAGTGAAGCCCGGTTCGGTGAACGATCGCCTAATCTGCTTCACCGATCTCTTGGCGACCTTTAGTGAACTGGTCGGAACAGAACTGTCTGAAGACGCCGGACCAGACAGTTTCAGCTTCTACAAGACGCTCCTTGGACAATCCGAACCAGATCGACCCACACTCGTGATCAAGAGCGGCAGTGGCGCCATGACCGCTCGGCAAGGTCCGTGGAAACTGATCACGCAACTTGGGTCCGGCGGTTTTTCAAAACCGAGTCGCATCAAACCGACACAAGGCGGCCCCGCGGGGCAGTTGTACAATCTTGATGACGATCTGGGAGAACTCAACAACTTGTATGACCAAGAGCCCGATGTCGTAGCTAGAATTTCCGCCGAGCTGAAACGCATCCAAAAGGATGGTGCGAGTCGCTTGCCAAAGTCCGACCTACCCTAGTCCGACCACGGTCACAAAAGTGACAGAACCTTCGCGGATTGGTTCAACATCCGACTGGCTCAACAAAGCTGATGTCTCAACAAACCGGCTGATCTCCTGGATCAGCATTCACGTCGATCAGTTCGGATGGCCCGAACGAAACAGTTGGTTACTCTACCTTTTCGCCATCCGACAATTCACGAATCCGTACTTTCTTCCACGAAACACTGAACGGCCCAGTTCCTGATTTGATCGAGTGAACCTGCAAGCCAATGAACCCCGACGCATCGCGGTCATCTTCAAAGTCAGCAACGGCAACACCGTTAACAAAGCTACGAATCCGGCTGCCTTGCGCGACGACACGGAACGCATTCCACTTGCCAGCTTTATAAACAGCCTGCTTTTCAGCGGCTTTGACAGTGGAATCAAGCCAGCGGGTTCGCCGCCCCTCATCCCAAAAATTACCCGCACAACCATTTTCACGATTGGTTTTGGATGTAATTTCACATTGGTATCCGTACACCTCTCCCTTTTCCCGCATACGGCTGGGCTTTGACTCCTGAGGTGTCTCCTTGGCGTACTGATGGCTACGTATCTGCACTCCCGAATTCAACTCAGGGTCACACCGCACCTCGAACTCCAAAACAAAATCCGAGTAAGGTCCACACGTAAGGAAAGTGTTTTTACCGAGGCCAGTGGTTCCGGTAATCACACCATCCTCGATCACGTAAGTTGCCCCACCGCCAACTTTGATCCAGTCTTTCAAGGTACTGCCCTCAGATAACTCCACCCAGTCACCCGCGGAGCTCGTAACCGAACCAACCATGATCAACAACGCACTAAAAACAAATCTCATTCCTGAACCTCAAAATGAAGGGAAAACAAGCTCATTATCCTACTCTAATTGGTCATTTGCATCAGTCAGCATGTGCGACAAAAGCTGCAGCCATCGGTTCCAACAGGCCATGTGTTCGCCCCCTAAACGAAAACTCAGCCACAACTCAGCCACATTGGAGTGCCAAGCAGAAATCCCCCAAATCACTCCTCTGTGAGCCCCCTGAGACTCATGGGCATACGGTAACGAACCCACGCAGGAAGAACCACACGAGCGATCTCGGGGCGTCCGATTGATGCCTTGATCCGATTCGAAAACAACTTGTTATCGGGGACAACTTGATGAAAATCACCCCAAGGAATGAAGAGGGGAGGATGCCCAATACGGAAGGGAAATGCGATCGAAATCTGCAGCCCCTCGTCAGTACAAGTGAATGACAATACCGAATGATAATTAACGGGCCCGATGCGAGCTGTCCGCATCCACGCTCGCTCACCTGTCACGGGTTGATCTAACCGATAGTCAGCAGCAAGCCGGGTCCACCCACTGACACTAGCCAGAACCCAGCACAAAAAAGCGGCTGCAAGCGGAAGCAAGAGAAGATAATAAAGCGACCCATCGTTCATTCTGAAAATACCACCGGACCCTGAGGTGCTTTGCGGAGCATCCATCACTACTTACGCAAGCCGCTCAGCATTGCGAATGACAACTGGCCAGTGAGCAGTACCACCGACAGTGCGTAGTAACACTGAAAACAGAGACGGCAACCACTATATCTCAAACTTCGTGAAGATCATTTTTCCGGCATTGGTCTGAAGAGTACTTGTGACTCGTACCTCTAACTCGTCACCAATTCGATCCCGAGCACCTTCAATCACGACCATCGTGCCATCATCGAGATACCCGACCCCCTGTTCGGGGCCTTCACCGGCCTTGATCACCTTCAACCTGAAAATCTCGTCCGGAAGGAAAACGGGGCGTAATGAATTGCTAATCTCATTCAGGTTAATCACAGCAACGTTGTGCAACTTGGCAACCTTATTCAGGTTGAAGTCACCCGTTACGACCTTTCCTTCCAAATGCTTTGCGAGCAGAACCAGCTTGAGATCAACGGTTTGACCAGCGAGTTCAGGCAACTCACGATCAAAGATCATGAGGTCGACGTTCTCGTCTGCCCGCATTCGATTTAACACATCCAGTCCGCGCCGACCACGAATGCGCCGCAACTTGTCTCCGCTGTCAGCAATGGCCTGCAATTCGCTTAAGGCAAAACGCGGCATGATCAATTGGTTGTCAAAAACCCCCGTGGATACGAGATCTGCGATGCGACCATCAATCACGACGCTTGTATCCAATACCAGCGGTTTGAAACCCTTCACCTCTCGAACAAACTCCACATAAGGAATCAAAAACCGAAAGTCATCCTTGGTTTGCAACAACACACTCGTACACACGTAACACAACACCAATGCGATTACCAACTGAACTGTCAACGGACTGACATTGAACGTCTGTTGAAGAAGTGGTCCCAAAGCAATTGAAAACACATAGGTGAGAAGCACACCAACAAGCACACCAAAGTAGACCGAGGTGATCGTGTCAATTCGTTTTCGGGGTGCGTAAATGTCCCCGATCACCACTACCAACGCGAGCGACATTACACCTGTAAAAACCAACCAAGGCATTGCTTCGTTGGAATTCGCCGCATTGAGCGATGCATTGATGATCGCTGAAACACCGCCTGCGCAAAGCAGAAACACGCAGCGAAGAATGATGAGATCCATCGTACAAACGCCCGATCTATCTGAAAATAATGAAATCGAGGCAACAACTTGGTGCCCAGCGGCGGATAAACAGTTCGCCGATGATCCACTTTAGGTTAGTGACGTACGAGACTCCAGAGGTGAGCCCCCGTTTCCTGCTGCTAACCAGAGGAGGTCCCTAGAACTTACTCCGCCCCTGCCGCCAAGGAACCCAAGAAACCCCATGAACTGCCCGAAAGGCAGCCAAGCCACCCCTAAAAAATCGTCCAACCTTATCCGGAATTGCCCACACGCAGCATGCCGAGCCGCAAGCACTAGCCTTCACACAACAAAACATCGACACCATTGAACGTAACTCACAGGCAACACTAGGTTCCCACTGAAATCACAGACCAATCCAGCCGCTCGGAAAGCGACGTTTAGGGTGCGCCATCTACGGTCGTGATCGTTGGCTCCGCAACCGCCGGGGCCAGTTCCACTACCCTAGGTTCGAACGAGTGGGAGGTCATCATCGAATCGCCCAGAGTGAAAATCACAAAGAGCCCAACGAAAACGAACGAACCGATGAAGATGATCGCATTGAATGGTTTGTCCGCAAGCATGTGCATAAAAAATGCCATCACCAATACCGCCTTGATGGTCGCAATGAACATCACTGTCGCTACCTCGAAAGCTCCAAAGTCGAAGCTAGCCTGAGCAACTGTGATGACGGTAAGAACCGTCAATGCGAAGAACACCGCCAGCAAAGTTTGCACCGACATCGGATGCGCGAAATCGTGGCCGTCAGCGGAGTGGCCATCTTCGGAGTGTGCGTGAGCAGACATAATTCAACCAGTATGCGTTCGTTGTGCGGGTTTCGGTTACCGAATCAGGTAAAGCAGCGGGAACAAGTAAATCCAGATCAAGTCGACAAGGTGCCAATACAGACCAACGTAGTCGACCGGGCCGAAGTACTGCCGGTTGAAGTCCTTGCGAACAGCACGGACCAACAGCCAGACCAACACACCGATTCCTGCAAGAATGTGAATGGCATGAATACCCGTCATGCAGTAATAAATACTAAAGAAGACACCGGCTGTTGTTGGCGTCATCACGTCCACTTCAGTCGTAGTGACTGCACCTAGGATCTCACCATCTCCGGTCACTGTGGATGTACCCGCCGCAGCCGTCTGCTGCTCCAGTGCATTCAGACCGCTGACGACTCCAACGTTAGTCGGGTCAGTCGCCAGGATCTCGAGGACGCTTTCCTCTACAGGAACCATTGCTCCGGAGGCAGCAATCGCTGGTGCCGCCTCGGCCTCAGCCGACTTCTCCGCCTCAAGCATCACCGAAGCTGTCGCTAACCCATTCGGATCTGCGTGAACATCAACATGGTCGGCAGAGTCCTCGCCGCTTTCCAGCACCGTACCTAACCCCACTCCAACGAAGAAGCACAAGCACACGACCGAAAGTGGTTTTGCGACTGCAAACTGAAACTTGTTCCCAGAAGCAGCACTTACGACAAGCCAGATGAGCACACCTACCAACGCCAGTGCGAAGGGAGCACAGATATACAGGAGGTAGGGAGGATGATCCGTAGGGTGAGGATTGCTAGGGTCGTAGAAAAACAACCCGGCAGGCAATAGTCCCATTCCGAATTTGTGAGAATACTCAATCGCTTTGACGCCGAGGAAAATCATGGCGCACGACAGCGTTGCTGCCAGTGTTCCCACTAAACCTTTGTGCTGCTCTAACTGCGAGCACCTCACAGCCCATGCCATCGTCAGCGAACTGAACAATAGCACGCCGGTATTGATCGCACCCAACTTCGTGTTCAAGAACTGACTACAGCCCTCAAACACCTCAGGACGAAGGGCTCTGAAAATGGCATAAGCACAGAACATCCCGCTGAAAAACAGCACCTCTGTGACAAGAAACAGCCAAATCCCCAGCTTGCCGCTGTCGAATTGCTGCTCCGGGGTATCAAAGTGGTGTGCCAAAAATGGCGGGTGGTCATGGTCATGACCATGCTCGTCGTGCCCAACCTCAGGGCTGGCTTCGATGGTTGACATGTTTGTTGGAATATAAAAGGGAAGTGATGTTGGACGGACTTGAGAGTTTTCAAAAGCCAGTCAGCTATTTCGAATCTTCAGCGTGCACCGGTTCAGTGACAGGCTGTTCCTCAGGCACGATCTCTCGTGCGGGCTCAATTTTTACATACCGCTCATTCTCAGCGTCCCACTCAAGGTTGCTGAAATCATACGGGTCGCCAACCGTGGGAGCACGCTCAAAGTTGTAGAACGGCGGGGGACTTGTGCATTCCCACTCCAACGTTGCAGCACCCCAAGGATTTGCCGGGGCCCGCTTACCACTCTTCAGAGATCGCAGCAGCACTACCAGCGCGACCAATAACCCAAAGCCTAGTAGCATCGATCCCCAAGTGCTCATTTGGTGAAGAGCAGCAAACTCTGGGTCGTAGGTCGCATAACGACGTGGCATCCCGCGGCTACCGAGGACGAACTGCGGCAGGAAGGTCAGGTTGAATCCTGCAAAAACCAGCAAGGCCGACAGGCGACCACCCGCTTCGCTATACATTTTACCAAACATCTTCGGCCACCAGTGGAACACTCCGCCGAGGAATGCCACGAGAGTTCCCCCCACCATCACGTAATGGAAGTGGGCAACCACAAAATAGGTGTCGTGAAGGTGCATGTCCGTCGCCAACGTTCCAAGATGCAAACCTGTCAGGCCACCAATCGTGAACAAGAAAATGAACGCGAGCGAGTAACACATTGGCGTAGTCAGGCTGATCGAACCTTTGTACATCGTGGCCAGCCAGTTGAATACCTTGATCGCTGATGGCACTGAAACAGTGAAAGTCAGAGCACTGAAGATGATCGTCGTGAGCGAGCTCATCCCTGATGTGAACATGTGATGCCCCCACACGAGGAAGCCCAACAGAGCAATCGCGATCGACGAGTATGCGATGAATCGATATCCGAAGATCCTCTTGTGGCTGTGCACGCTGATCAAGTCGCTAATGATCCCGAACGCTGGAAGAATCATGATATACACAGCGGGATGGCTGTAGAACCAGAAGAAGTGCTGGAACGTAACCGGGTCACCGTTGTATTCCGGATCAAAGATACCGATGTGCATCGTCCGTTCGGCAATGAGTAGCAGAAGGGTGATACCAAGGACTGGAGTCGCCAAAACCTGGATGATGCTCGTCGCGTAAGTCGCCCAAAGAAATAATGGCATCCGAAACCACGTCATCCCCGGCGGTCGCATCGTGTTAATTGTGACAATGAAGTTCAGACCCGTGAAAATGGAACTGAATCCAAGAATGAACGCCCCGGAGGTCGCCAAAATGACGGAACTGTCCGTCGTCGTGCTGTACGGAGTGTAAAAAGTCCAACCTGTGTCTAGGCCACTCGCGCACAGAGCTGAAACGAAAAACAAAGCACCGAATACCCACAGGTAGAAACTGCAAAGGTTCAATCGCGGAAATGCGACATCCTTCGCGCCCAACATCACCGGCACCAAGAAGTTACCCAACGCGGCGGGAATACTCGGAATGATGAACAAGAAGACCATGATCGCACCGTGGAGGGTGAACACCTGATTGTACCAGTTGTTAGCCTCCTCTCCCTGAAAGACCATCCCCGTGGGCTGGAACAGGTGCAGGCGGATCAATAGTGCGAGCAAGCCTGCAACGCCGAACGCCACAGTTACCCCCACGAGGTACATGACCCCGATCCGCTTGTGATCCAGCGTGAAGATCCAACTAAGAACACCCTTGGAGTTCGTTAGGTAGTTTTCACTTGGAGTTGGATAACCAGGGTCTCTTACTTGCGAACCTGATGGTAATGATCCAGCTGACATATCTAAAACCTCTTCAGTCGAAACGCATGACGCGTGCTTCGTATCAGTTTCCAGTCGCCCCGAGAGCCGGCACAGCTGGTATCTCTTTCAAATTATTCTTCAGTACTTGTTTGTTCTTCACCCGTGTTCGCCGCTGCCTTTGGACCATAATCCGACACGGTCTTCAGGTACGCGATGATCGAGGCGATGTCGTCATCCGAAAGCTGTCCCTGATAGCTGGGCATGACAGGTTGATAACCAGCTACGACCTGCTTCTTCGGGTACAGAATTGAATTTCGGATGTAGTCCTCATCAGCTGTGATGGTCGTGCCGTCAGCCAGTGGACGTTTGTTCCCGTAAGACTCCTTGAATGAGGGCCCCACGCGTTTAGATCCATCTAGTGAGTGACATCCTGCGCAACCTCTCTGGTTGTAGAGTTTCTCGCCCCAAGCCTCTGGAGTTTGATCCACGGGCCTTTTGCTGACCTGCTTGATCCAAGCGTCCAGATCTTCCACAGTCTTATGCACAACAACTACGGTCTGCATGACGGAGTGGTTTTTGCCACAATACTCTGTGCAGTAAAGATCGAAAAACTTGTAACCGTCGGGAGTGAACTGCCATTTGTCATAATCCCAGACCTCGCCGTCATTCTCCTTCGTTGCCGCGGCAAGCTCGGCCTCACTAACCTGCTCGCTAGCGACGTCGGCCTCAAACCACATGTAGTTGTAGCGTCCTGGGACCACGTCTTTCTTAGCGCGGAACGCAGGAACAAACACGCTGTGAATGACGTCGCTACTTCGCATTGACAGTTTCGTTGGCTCGTCGACTAGGATGTGCAGTTCGGGATTCATCACCCCTTTACCGTAGTCCATGGTCCAACCCCATTTGAAAGCCTTCAGCCCAATGTTGTTGGCACCTTCAGGGACTGTTCGTTGATCGAGGTAACTCCTTGCTCCCATCACGAACATGGCAACAAGGAAAAACGACGGCAGAATTGACCAAGCCAACTCGAGCGGCGTGTTGTGGGCTGTGTTGCTTTCGGCCTTCTGACCCTTCGGCTTGGAGTACTTCCAACAGAAGTAGAACAGACAACCTGCAATTGGGATGAAGAACAACACGCAGATCCACGTGATGAAAAAGAAAAGCCAATCGTTCTCAGCAGCGAAAGTCGAAGCCTGCTCGGGAAACCAAGCGAACTTCGAGGCGAATTGATCACCAAGCAGATTGGGCATGTTGTTCATTAGTGCAAACATTGCGAATTCAAATCAGTAATAAAATGGGTGAACTGCGAGCGTTCTGGGACTCATTCAGTTCCGAGCTCTTGTGTTGTTTCCTCGGGATCTTGTCCCGCACTCTTCCGTTTTGGTGACGCTTTACGGCCAATCCAGTAGGGGGCAAGGCACGCGATCATCAAGCCGACGGTACCAGCCCCTGCCAGACGCATGATCCGCCACGCCTGAGGTACGTAACTGTTGCTGTCAGGGTCGTAACTGAAACACCAAAGCAAAACTTGGTCAACTGGCGTACCGACTGACCCATCACCTGCCTCGACCAACGCCTTTTTCATGTCATCCGGCGGAAAGTCCACTGTTAATGAATAGCGTGTGATGACTCCGGTTGGCGAAACGAACGCGAGCATCGCAGGATGGTAATACTCTCCGCTTTTCGAATCGTAGGTGTACCGAAAACCCAAATTGTCAGCTAGGCGCGTGATGATCGACTGGTCCGCCGTACAAAAAGCCCACCCCTTAGCGGCCGAGGGTTGCGTCTTCCGCAGCATATCGATGTATTTCGCCTTGGTCTTGGCCGCTGTGGCTGGCTTCTCTTTCGGGTCGATGCTGACTGTCAGAATTTGAAAATCCTGCCCTATCTTCAAGTCGAGCTTCCCTAGCGACTTGGTAAGTTGGTCCAATTGCACGCTGCAAAGCATTGGACACCCACTGTAATTCAGCGTGATGATCGTTGGCTTATTGCCGTCGATGAAATACCCGGACTCGACGCGTTCACCACGCGAGTCCCTCATCGGCAGGTTCAACTGAATACTTCCCCCGAGCTTCTGGTCGATCGTGACCTCGCGAACCTCCCGCGGGATACCGGTGTTCAGGACGACGTCCGATCCAGACCGGACATCTCCTTGCGCAAGAGCGCACCTTCCCCCCGCAGTACCCACCATTGACAGGATGACTGCAAGCAAGCAAGCAACCAAGATTTGGCTAGCTCTTTCGTTCCTATGCTCAGGTTTCGTCACTGCC
>Ga0315332_10001293_pt1 | contig 13121 bp, 10 predicted proteins | sample M110034915metaG_FD_203455 | JGI IMG/M metagenome (GOLD analysis project Ga0315332, IMG submission 203455) | Ammonia-oxidizing marine archaeal communities from Monterey Bay, California, United States - M1 100m 34915 | ecosystem: Environmental > Aquatic > Marine > Intertidal zone | place: USA...
TAGCCTTCTATTGATGTCAGGATTTGCTGCAGTGAGGCCTGTAGGTGATGAAAACGTAGGTGCTTAACCCGCTTGCTGCCTGCGTGCCTGGCGTGGTCCGTAGAGTCTGCGTGTGAATTGTGTCCTGACGCGGTTGCGTGGCTTGTCTCAAACAAGTGTTCGTTTGTCCGGCGATGCCGCTACTGGAGATCACACACAATGTTGAAGTCCACATCCCTCTCTTCACTTCTTCTCGTAGGCCTAGCGCTTACTAGTTCGCTCTTGGCGCAGGGCAGGCGGTTGCCTGGATTGCCGCTCGTCCCACCGCCAGCAGGGGCTCCAGGATTGGCCGCCCAACCGCTCTTCGATGACGGATCTCGCTCTGGCCCAGCAATCGGGGCTCGGAGTAAGTCGAGTAAGCGGGATCCTGCGACGACGGGCGTCAAGAAGAAGGGCACGGACCTTAGAAAGGCCGTCGCCAAGGTAAGAGCGCTGCCTTGGAACAAGCGACTGAAGGATGCGCAGGCCAAGGCGCGTCGAAGTGGTAAGCCGATCCTGATGTTACAAACGCTTGGAGAGATCGGCGGCCTTGCTTGAAGTGCGTTGCAATCGCTGCGGGGCGTGACCCTGCCGAACCAAGACGTGCTCGATTTCATTGGGACCCGATTCGTGCTTGCTCATCGAAACATTGAGAAGGATGAGCACGTGGGGCTGTCGCATGGATACCGAACAAATCAATCATCCGTTGGTACGACCAACGGTGCTGGCCCTCGCAACGTCCAGTTCTTGATTCTGGCGGCCGATAAGACGGTGCTACATGCATTGCCCGGTTTCTGGCATCCGGAAGATTTGATCCCTGAGTTGCAGCTCGCGTGTGAGGTTAGTCGTCTCTATCACGACAAGCACAAGACCCGCGGCCAGAAAGCGAAGATGTTCGAGATGCTGCACCAGACGCATATGCGCCGTTATGGCGCGGCTTCAGTCCGCCGCGGGCAATGGCAGAGTTTTGACGCTCGGTATGAAACCAGTCATGAGCAGCGCGAAGATCGTGACACGTTTCGTAGGTTGGCCAACGGCGACCTAGAGTTGAAGTCGGTGCCTGAGGTTATTCACGATCGGATGTTGGCGCGTCGTTTCCAGAAGCTTGAAGACTTCGATCTCGACTCCTTCGTCGACTACGGCCGTCCGTTCTACGACAACAATCACGGTGAACGCGGTAAGACCTTTTCAAAGGCCGAGCGGATCAACCGCAAGCGTGAGAAGGAGCTTGCTAAGCAGCGTGATAAAGCATCCCGTTTGGCGGCTCGAATAGCCGCAAGCGAGAACTCCGGGAAGAGTCGGAGTCGTTAGCGAAAGGTCTTTAGTCGCCGGCGGGTCGTTGCTGGCACTAACCGCCGATTGTGGTCTGCTTCGTGGCCACAGTTTCGATCGAGCCACTGCCTTCAGTGATGCGGACCATGCGATCGGGAGCCACATCCTGGAACGTCTGGGTCTTACCCGTTCGCGGCCAGTGGATCTCGAGCAAGTCGATCTTGCTGGCTTTGCCCATGCCGATTGTCTGGCGAAGCGGGTTTGCGCCGAAGCTCCCGCCGCTATTGACATGGCGATACACCGAGCGTTGCTGGCCATCTTCTGTGATGACTGCGTGAATCCGGGCGCCGATGCCCGAACGGTTGCTGTCGGTGCCGACGAGTTGCACGCATAGCCAGTGATTGCCGAAGCCGGGATTTTCGAACAGCGTGTTGTAGGCCGGGTCGCCGACGTAGGCGCCACCCATCACGGAGTAGACGTCGAGGTCACCGTCGAAATCGAAATCAGCGAACGACACGCCGTGGCCCTTCTGCAAGTGGGCGAAGCCGCCAGCCATGCTGACGTCTGCAAACCCGTTGCCGCCCACGTTCTTATACATGAGGTTCGGCATCAGGTTGTAGTAGTAGGGGTCGCCGGTGCCGAGATAGAAGTCGAGCCAGCCATCGTTGTCGAGGTCGCCGAAGTTGGCGCCCATTGGCAGTGCGGGATAGTTGAGCCCCATCTTCTTGGCGACGTTGGTGAAGCCGCCTTGGCCATCACCTTGCCATAGCTTCATGTAGTCGTAATTGCTGTCGGCAACCTTGATGCCGAGGTGGTGGCCTGCGACATGGCCAACGCCAGTTGAGTAGGCCGCAACAAACAAGTCGAGTTTGCCGTCATTGTCGTAGTCCCAGAACCAGGTCGGGAAGCTTGCGATCGGCTCTTCCATCTTGAGCTTTGGCGCAACGTTCTCGAACTTGTTGTCGCCGAGATTGTGGTAGAGGCGGTTCTCGCTGGCGAGGTTGCTCACGAACAGGTCGGCTAGACCATCACCATCGTAATCGCCAAACGAGACACCCTTAGTGTAGCCAAGGTTTTCGACGCCTGCTTCGGAAGCGATGTCGACGAATGTGCCGTCGCCCTCGTTGCGGAAGAGGTGACAGGGCGAGTGGATCTTTGGCGTCGACTCGTTGCCGACGTAGAGGTCGAGGTCGCCATCGTTATCGATGTCGGCCCAATCAGCCTGCGATGACGGGAATGCGGTCTCGCCGAATCCGGCCGCCAGCGACACATCAACGAATGAACCGTCACCGCGGTTCCTGAGTAGCGAGTTGGGGTGGCGACCGTTGTTGTAGAGCCAGGCACCACGCAGGATCACGACGTCGAGGTCGCCATCGTTGTCGTAGTCGGCTTGGAACATGTTGATGCCGCTAGTGATGCCCGTCAGGTTGGCTTCCTTACTGCGCTCGGTGAAGGTTCCGTCGCCATTATTGCGGAAATACCGCATGGGGCCGTCAGCGCTCCAGAGCGACAGCAGGACGTCTAGGTCATTGTCTCCGTCGAAGTCATCGACGATCACACCGCCGAGCATCGCAAACATGTCCATGCCGGTCTTCGCCGCGATGTTCTTGAATCGCGGTAGTTGCAATTGTGATTGCAGAGCGTCGATTGGCATGCGCCGCTCCTTTTTCAACCCGTCGGGCCAAGTGCCGAGCGTCATGTGTGCGATGTTGAGTAGCCAGCGAGCACTTAGGTGCCAGTAGTCATTGGCTGGGCGGTTCGCAACGACGAGTTCGAAGCACGGAATGGCCTTGGTCGCTCCCTCGGTCTTGGTGTGGATGGCTTCACCACGTAACGGCAGGATGCAACTCTCGGGGGTAGATCGAGCGCAGCAGTTGTCGGTCTCTGCTTGGCGCATGTAGGCCATGCCGAGGTAGAAGACAATTGAACTGGCTTCGTCGAGGCCACCTTTAAGTCGGCCTGCGCGCATCTCGTCACTGGCCTTTTTAAGGATGTCGATGGATGCAGTTGTGTTGGCCAATCGCATGTGCGCCAGAGCAGCATCTAGTCGCAGCTTCCAGCCAGCGTTTTCGCCTTCTTGCTCAAGTTGCGCCCACAGTTGTTTGGCAGCTTTGTCGCCGTGGTATTTGTGGATCGTCTTCGCTTCGCTCGCGATTTTGTTGAGCCGAGCAACCATGTCCGCGTGGCTCTTGGTTTCGGCCGCTGTGTCGCGTGGGTCTTGCGCCCTGGTGGTCGCTGCAACTAGGAGGGCGATGGCGAGCAGACGGGCAGCTTGGGTCCAGCGTGTTGTAATCATCATCGACTCTTGGTTAGAGGCGCATAGATACCAAGAACGATGGGCTAATGCTCGCCCGACACACTTAACGACTCCGTCCAAATACACTGCCAATGGCTACCGACCCAATGATCACTGTTCCACCAACGATTGTTAGTAGGTGCGGTTGCTCACTATGTACGGCGTAGGCAAGAAATGGACTGAGCGCGGGTTCGATCATCAGGATCAACGAGGCTCGTACTGCCGGGACGTGTGGCATTGCTCGGGTAAGCAATACGTAAGCCAGTCCCACTTGGAAGATGCCCATCGTGGCGATCACTAGCCAGTCGTTGGGGCTGCCGATTACTAGCGTTTGGCCGATTGCTGGCATCAAAGCGAGTGATATTGCACACGTTGCCAGGCTGCCCCAGGCGGCAACTGGAGCGCTAACATCGTGACCATCACGTGCGAAGCGGCGCATGCCGAGTAGCAGCAATGCGAAGCCGATGCCACCAAGCAATGCGAGGCCGTTACCGAGTGTCGGATTGGTGGCCGTGGCTGTGGCTCTGGTGGGCGCTGCGAAGCACAGGCTCATGCCGATCGCGATACCAACGAATACCACGATGTCTCGTCGTTGGGCCCGTTCATTGGTCAACATGGGACCCAGGATCAATACCCACATCGGGGCTGTGGCCGCCAAGAAGATGGTGCTTGCGGCGGTTGTCATCGTGTTGGCAAGCACGAAGAAAAACGTCGCCATGAAGTAGGCTGGGATCAGCGTGAGGACCCGTCGTGTTGGTCGAGTCCGGGCTTCTGGCATCAGGGCGAAGATCGTAATTGCGGCAACAAGCGCCCGTGAGGCCGCGCGCTGGGCCGGCGGAAACTCACACGATTTGATTAGCGCTCCGCCGGTTGCGAAGAGCGCACCAGCTAGCAGAATGCGCAGGGCGGGGGGCATGGTTGGGTTGTCGCATGTGTCGGGAATGGATTCCACGTTGGAATTGCGGGCCCCAGCCGGACAATCTGTCCGTAGATGACCAGTTACGAAACTCTAGAGATCGTCCAAGAAGGCGCCGTCCGACATATTCGCCTCAACCGCCCGGAGGTTCGCAATGCCTTCAATGGCTCCGTCGTTGACGATCTACACAAGGCCTTTGCCGAGGTGGATGCAGATGATGCCACTCGTGTTGTTGTGTTGAGCGGTAACGGCAAGAGCTTCTCGGCAGGTGCTGATCTTGGCTGGATGAAGGATCAGGCTGAATTGTCGCTCGCAGAGAATGCGAAGGGTGCTGATTACATGGCGCGCATGTTTCTGCGTATTGCGCGTTGCAAGAAGCCGGTCATTGGCCGCATTCACGGCCACGCCCTCGGCGGCGGTTCCGGTTTGACGGCAGCCGTCGATATTGCGATATGCACTGATGACTGTCTGTTCGGCATGACCGAGGTGAAGCTTGGTATCGTGCCAGCGGTGATCTCTCCGTTCTTGCTGCAGAAGATTGGTGCCGGTCGCGCACGCACGTTGTTCCTCACTGGTGAGCGGTTCGATGGCAAGGAAGCCGAGCGAATCGGTCTCGTTCATCGTGCTGTTCCCGTTGATCAGCTCGATGATGCTGTTGGCAAGGTGCTCAAGGATTTGCTTGCTGCAGGTCCTGCCGCCGTTGCGAGCGCCAAAGATCTGATTCGTTCGGTAGAGCACCTGGCTCTCGAAGGTGCCATTCCAGTTACGTCGAATTGGATCGCGGAACTGCGCGCGACGGACGAGGCCAAGGAAGGATTTGGCGCCTTCTTGGAGAAGCGCAAGCCGAACTGGATGTCGTAGCGCGCGCTCGGATGGCTTGGTGCCAGGCCTATGCGGGCCTAAGTAGATGGCCGTAATAGTTGCCGAAAGCGTTCGTCTGTGCGCAGTGTGTCAAAGTCCGGTTCGTCGATGGCGAATGTGCGGCAGTCAGGATGAAGTCCGCAGGCAACGCTGAGTTCGTCGATGGCGCGATCGGTGTTTCCAGAGAGTGCCAGGTAGCACGCTAGGTTGAAGCGTGCGATGTGGTGCCGGTGGTTTATGGCGAGTAGTTGCTCGATGCAGCGGATGGCGCCGGGCAGGTCGTTGTGGCGGCGGCGGCACCACCCTTCGGTGAGGTCGATCCACTCATGCGTTGGGTGATCTAGGCGTAGCTCTGCGAGGTCTGTTAGGGCTTGTTCGTAGTTGGCGAGTCGGATGTGGGCTCGGATACGAAGGGCTAGCCCCATCGATTTGGATTCTGGTGTCGCTACTAATGCGTCGACGATCTCAAGCGCGCGTTCTGGGCAGCGTAGATCGAGCCAGCCGTCGGCTTCGTCAACCGTTCGCTGTAGGTTTGCTGGGACCGAGAAGTCCATCAGCTGGTTGCTAGTTCGTCGATTCGTCGCCAGATCTCAGTCGCGAACAGGTTTAAGCGGTGGTCGCCATCGGGGGCGATCCACAACTGCTTCTGCTCGATCGTCATGGCCGCGAAGAACATCTCGCTTACAATTTGTGGGATCACGTCATCGGCAGTGCCGTGCACGATCAGTGTTGGGGCTTGGATGCGCGAAGGCAGGCTGCGTTCGTTGAGTTGTTGGGCGTCTTTGATGACGTTGGGTTCGACGTAGAACTTGACGCCATCACCAGTCATAAGGCAGCCGTCGGCATCGACGCGCTGATCAAGCTTCGGCATTAAGCCAAGCGCTGGCGCCAGCAGCGCGAGTCTATGTACGAGATCTGGGCGCTCGGCAGCTACGTGGGCGCTGACTAGGCCGCCGAGACTCGAGCCAACTAGGATTGCTGGGCCGTGTTGTTCGAGCAGTCGGATGGTGTCGGAGATGAGCTCAGAGAGCAGCACTGAGCCAAGTCGGCCGGTCGACTCGCCGTGGCCGCGTAAGTCGAAACGCATGAATCCGTGGCCGCGCGATTGCGCGTGTTGGCGCAGGGACTCACTCTTTTCACCGGTGCGCGCGGAGCCCAACCCGTGCAAAAACACGTAGGTCGGGCTGCTACCGGCGTGCGAGTCGCCGACGATGTAATGGTCGTCGGCAAGCTCGATGCGAAACGGCTGCGTGCTCACCGCGGCTCGACCTATTGTAGGTTGATCAGTTCGATCGACTCAACGCGGACCTTGATGGGGCCGGTCAGCGACGGCATCTCGCCGGATTCGCCGATTGCCAAGCCTAGTAGGCCTTGGGCCATCGGAGCCATGTAGTTGATGGTCGAGTCATCCGTCATGTCCCACGGGCCAAGAATCCGGTAGGACATCTTCTTGGCTTCGTCGTCTTCTTCGACCAGCGTGATGAGTTGGCCCGGAGCGACGACGTCTGCGGGGACCTCTTGGTCCTCGATGAGCTTGGCGCTCTTGATTTGCTCGTCCATCTCTTGGGCGCGACCGGTGAGGTTGCGTTGCTCTTCCATGGCGGCATCCCACTCGCTGTTTTCGCTGAGGTCTCCCAGCGATGCGGCGGCGCCAATGGCCTTGGAGTTCTCTGGGATCTTGACGCCCACGAGCACGCGGTAGTCTTCCTTGATCCGCTTGAGCCCTGCTTGGGTCGTGTAGATGAACTCCTTGTCCCAGAACGGACGCTCTGGTTGTGCCAGCAGGTCCGGGTATAGGCGGGCAGCTGTGCGGTCGAGGTGGGCTTCGAGTTCGGGCGGGAAGTCTTCACCGGCGCGGGCAACAATGCCCACGTAGTGGTGTAGGTCTTCGCGGGAGATGCCATCGCAGGCAGCATCGAGAAGGCCGCGCTTACCGGTAAGCAAGCTGAATACGCGGTTGAGGAGGCGGCTGTGCAGTGCGTTCTTCTTGCGATCCTCGTTGAGGATGCGCGCGAGTTGCAGCAGCACGCGAACCATTGACACGGTGTCGGGGCACTTGTCCTGGCCTTCGAAGACGCCGTCGCTGAAGTACTTGCCGAGCAAGTAGGTCATGAGCGGGTGGCGGCGCGGGTAGGGTGCGACCTTGTCCCAGATGGTCAGGATTTCCGGTCCGTGCTTTGTTGAGACGAGCTTGTCCGCAACGGCTTCGGCGACGGATGCAGGCCAATCGGTCAGCGTTGCGACGCAGCGCGGCGCCCAGTCGCCACCGAGGGCTTGCGGCAGAAGTTGCACGGCGTGATCGCGCGAAGCTTGCGTGGCGAGCTTGTCGATCGCCATTGGATCTAGGGTCTCGCCGCCTTCGGTTAGCAGCACATTGAGTTCTTCAGCACCCGAGATCGACGCCTTGCGGTCGTGCTCTTCGAGGTAGAGGATGCCGTCGAGGATGTGTGCGTGGGAGATGTCTGACTCTGGGCTTGCAGCCTTCTCTTCAAGCGCCTTTTCGACGGTTGTGCCAGCGAGATCGAGGATCTGGGTGCGGACCTCTTCGTCCTCAGTGCGCTTGAGGTATTCGCGCAACACGGCGATGCGTTCCCCCAAGTTGTCTTGGTGCTTGAGGGTCGTCACTGCTTCGTCTGCGAGGCTGACGGGCTTCTTGCGCATGACGAAGATCGGTCGCGTCGGCGTGCCTTCGACCTTGAGCCACGGATCCTTGGTGGCGGCCGTCTTGGCCTTCTTCCACCAGGTCGGCCACTTCTTGGTTTCGATGATCGAACCAGCGAGCTCCTTCTTGAGTTGCGTGCTGGTGATCGTGCCGCGATAGAGGATTGCTGCGCGACGGATCAGAGCGTTGGGCTCCTGCTCGCCTTCCGCTTGCAGTTGATCCATACGCTGCAGCTTCATTGCGCGCAGATCGTCATGATCGAGCGACTTGAAGCTGTCGAGCAGTGTGTCGAGCGGGAACGGTGAGCGTCGACCGGTTGCGAATAGCACCGTGATCTCTTCCGTCGCCCCATCGAAATCTTCGACGGTGCCTTCGCCCCACCCTGCTGGGTGGTAGACAACATGGCCGCGTGTGTAGCGGCGCAGGCTGTCGAAGTCGAGCAGCGCATTGACGGTGGCACTGGCTAGGCTTGACCGTGCTTTCAGCACAGGCAACCAAGACTCGTCACCGTAGTTCTCGTCGATCAGGTCAATGACCGTCTTGATCAGTGCGTCGTTGTGTGCGCTGCGTTGCATCGCGCGGAAGCCAAGCTCCATCGCGGCGTGCTTGTCGCCCTTGCTGGCCAACGCCTCGATCATCGAGGAGGCCATGCCTAGAGCTTTACTCGCCATGTCCTGTTCGCACAGGAGGTCGAGAGTATCAGCGTATTGCGGGATGAAATCGGCGCTTGGAGCACCCACAGCCTGTGACCAGGCGGTCTCGAGGTCGTCGAGATTATGGGCGCGCGCGAGATGGACCAGTTCGTTCGTCAACTTCGGGCTCGAGGGTGGCGTAACCTGCGGAAAATGGGCGGGAGACGATACCTGTACACGGCTGTCGTAGCTAGAGCGGTTCCGCGTTCCCGTGGGGTTCGTGGTGAGTTGTTTTGGGTTGGCCGTCGTTTTGGGGCTGATTTGGGGTGGTCGTCGACTTGTGGCGGCGCAGTTTGTGAGTGCGGACGGTCGTTTGGGGCCGCGGGGCTTCGCTGTGGTTGCAGGTGGTTGAGATGCGGCTCGGATGCAGGTCTGGTCCTCATTGGCTCCGATGTCAGGAGTGGATTGTCCTGTGGGGCAGCCAATTACAGCCGGTTTGGGTCTGCGAGAGCCACTCGGGTGCGGTAGTGAGCGTTCGCTTTTGGCCGCTCCAGGCCAGTTTATCTGGCCAAAATCGGAGGCGCAGGCCAGCTGTGCTGGCCGCGGTGGGCGGAACGCGTAGGCCAGTCAAGCTGGCGGCGGCTGGCTATTCCGCCAGTCTCGCAATCAATGTGTGCACATTCGTCGACGAGCATGCTTCATCGTATGCCGCCAAAGGCACTTCATCGAGCACCTCATCATCTGCAACCATCGTGATGTAGAACTCCTGGCCGTACTGCTCGCGGAACGCGATCACCTTGGTCAGAATCGATGCCTTCGGGTCTTCGATTGCTTCGATGACGACACCCTTACCCTCGCGGCCGCGGCCACGGAGGACGATCATTGGGGCGTAGGCTGCTACTTTGGTCTCGCCGAGGCGGATCTCGTAGTGGCGCGGGCTATGGCTGTGCACGACGCCGGCGATGCCTAGTCGATTGCAGAGTTGCTGCTCCATGCGGTTCGACAGCATGCGGCCGCCGCAGCGGCCAAAGCCGCCACCGCCGCCACCGTGAGCCATCAATGGGTTGTCGTCATCGACACTGGCGACTGCGCGTGGCAGGAAGATTGTGCTAGGAGCTTGTGCCTTGGCTCGCGAAGCGCGCTTCGGGGCGGCTCCACCAGTCGTGCCAGATCCCGCAGCTCTCTTGGGAGCCGACTTCTTCGCGGTCGCTTTCTTGGCCGGGGAAGCCTTGTCAGCGGTAGCTTTGCTTGCAGGTGCAGCGGTGGTCGCCTTCTTCGTAGTTGCCTTTTTGGTGGTTGCCTTCTTCGTAGTTGCCTTCTTGGTGGCTGTCTTTTTGGCGTTTGGTTGGCTGGGGGATGCTGTCGTAGTTTTCGATGCCATGGGCACGTCGATTTAGTCGGTCCGCCTGGCTCTCTATCGATATGCGCTCGGGCGCAATTAAGTGGGTTCGATCGGGAGTTTAGCCCGGTATGGGCTCGGGGCACGGCTGCCGGAATTGGTCAGGTATCCTAGCAGAGTTCAGCCAATCGTGAAGCCCCGCGACTGACGTTGAGCTAGTAGTTACGCTAGCCCACTATCACTTCCCGATGAGCGAACATTCTTCCGCACGCGTTCTGACTGCGCCACTGGCTGTCTTTCTGGTTGTTGTGCTCGGCATTGTTGCGACGGCCTGGATGTTTCGCCATCCAAGTCCCGACCTGGATGGTTCGATCGAGATGCTGGCTGACGGCGACCTTGACCAGCAAGAAAGGTCACGCATGTTGCTGCGAGTGAAAGGTTTAGCTGTCAATTCGGACAGCCTGCGGCAGCGCTGGGCCGGCGCGCTTGCGGCGATTTCGCTGCAGGACCGGGCTGCATTTGAGGCCTTTGAAGCGACGCTAGGCGATGGTCAGGCCAGGGTGCTTCCTGCTGAGCAGTGCGAGTGGTTGGCGATGGGGGATGTCGTCTTGGCGAATGTGCATCTAGCAATGACTGCAGAAGCATCCGGAGATCATGACCGCGCGTTGCGAAAATGGGGGCAGGTTCGTGAGCAGGCCAGGGTCACGGCGAATGGCTTGGCCGGCGAGTTGGCCAAGGCCGCTGAGCAGCGCCTGCAGTAGTTCTTCTGCGGCCGCCAATTTGTCTGCGCGCTGGCCGAATTTGTGGGTCCTGTCCTGGTCTCGTGACGCAATTTTGGTCTCGAGACCTCGACGACACGTTTTTGTCTGTCGACTAATCGAGTTCGAGGCCGCGTTCTTCCTCTTCGGTGATGCCTTCTCCGAACGAGCTACCGAGATACACGCGGCGAACTTGTTCGTCCGCGACGATCGTTTGTGCGTCGCCGTTGGCGATTACCTTACCCGCGCTGATGATGTAGGCGCGGTGGGTGATGCGTAGGGTTGCGATGACGTTGTGCTCGGTGATTAGAATTGCGATGCCCGACCGTGCAAGTGCTGCGAGGATCTGTTGGATCTCTTCGACGGTGATGGGGTCGACGCCAGCAAAGGGCTCATCGAGTAGCAGCAAGCGCGGTTCGGTTGCCAAGGCGCGCGCAATCTCGAGGCGACGCTTTTCGCCGCCAGACATCGTTTCGGCGATGGAGTCAGCGACATGCATCAGTTGCAAGTCTTGCATTAACTCCCGCGCAGTCTCTTCGCGTTGCGCTCGTTTCATGCCACGTGCTTCAAGCACGCAGCGAATGTTGTCGATCGCGCTCATCTTTTTGAAGACCGACTCTTGTTGGGCGAGGTAGCCAAGGCCGCGCCGCGCACGTCGGTACATCGGCTGCTTGGTGATGTCTTCGCCGTTTAAGATGACCTTGCCGCTGTCTGGTGTGACCATGCCAACCACCATGCGGAACGTGGTTGTTTTGCCTGCACCGTTGGGTCCGAGTAAGCCAACGATCTCTCCTTCTCTAACGCTCAAGCTGACTTGGTCGACAACCCGGCGGCCGCGGTAGGCCTTTACTAAGCCGTCGGTCTTGAGGATCTCTTTGGCCTGTTTCTCATCAGGCGCGACGGTGTCTGGAGTTACGTCTAGGTCGGTCACTTGATGTCAGCTGTTTGGGCGGAGGCTGCGCGCTCGGTGGTTACGGGGCAATTTGAGCGCTCGTATGGTAGCGCCTGCTTAATCTCGCCCCGTAGTGTTTTTGGTGGCGTTCGGCATCATTGCCGCTGGGCGGGCCGAGTTGCTATCGCACGAAGCCGAAGCGGTTCGGCCAGTTGCTGCCGGTGAGCCAACTGATTGGGCGGGATGGGTAGAACACCATTAGTGCGCGGCCCTGAATGTCAGAACGTGGCACATACGAGATGCCCTTTGCGTTGGTCGTGTTGAGAGCACTCCATTCGGCCTTGGGATCGCCTGGATCAGCGTCGGGGTTGCGGAACGTGACATCGCCATTGCCCCAGTTAGAGCCTGGTTGTCCCTTGAGTTGCAGGATCTCCCCGAACTCGTCGATCATTACGATCGTGTTTTGGTCGGGCAGAGCGATCGGCGTCTCGTCGCGATCCGGAGCATTCGCGAGCGGCATCGAACGCTTGTTGCCGCGGATCTGACGCACGCAGTCAGGGCTGTCGAGCGGCACAATGTTGTCATCCTTGTCGACGCCAATGGTGATGGCTGTCCAACCACGTGAGTCAATCGACTGCAGCGTGTTGTCGCCCATCATGTAGTAGTGGTCCGCTGGCACTTCGATGATCTCAGGCGCAGTTTCGCGGGTGTAATGCTGGTCGCGGTCGATGCGGACGTCGGTCATCGTGACTTTGCCAGTGCCGGAGCAAAGGAACTGTGGGTTGACCTTGCGATCGTTAGGTGCCTTGAACGGGTTGGCTGGCGGGATAACGCAGCCTTCGCGGCAGCTCCACTTTGAGCTTTCGAAGCGTTGCAGCTCACTGCCATCTTGCCACGCGATCATCTGCTCGTCGACGTGGGCAAACGACAGTTCTGTTGCTTCGCCGGGCGTTAGGCTGATTGGGAACTCTTCGGATTTGCCGATCACGAGATCCTTGTTGGCACCGCGCACTTCGAGCACGCCCTTGTCGCCACGGACAACGAAGGAGTAGGTGTACTTCTCATGGTCCGGCCGCAAAACCTCGATTGCCAAGGCGAACTCTTTGAGGGCCTTCTCCGTCGTGACCGTGCATGTTAGGCGAAGGTCGGGGACGATCTCCTGCGATCGGTTTTGGTTATAGAAAAAGCCATCGCCGTTATTCTTGTCGCGCATCGGTCGCGAAACATCGATGGGGTAGCCGTCCCAGACGCGGTTGACTACGCCGCCGTCGACCGCATCGCGGAAGAACATGCGTGCGGTTTTGCCATTCGGTTCGATCACGAAGCCGTTTTCAATCTCGGAGACTGCACGTGGCGGCGATGCGCCGAAAATCTCCGGCAACGACTTGGTTTCGGCGCGTGTCTCGCGTCGCTGTGGATAGATGTTCTTCCACATCACCTCTTGCAGATCGTCTGGCTTGCGCAGCACGGTGTAT
>Ga0315332_10001295_pt1 | contig 13112 bp, 13 predicted proteins | sample M110034915metaG_FD_203455 | JGI IMG/M metagenome (GOLD analysis project Ga0315332, IMG submission 203455) | Ammonia-oxidizing marine archaeal communities from Monterey Bay, California, United States - M1 100m 34915 | ecosystem: Environmental > Aquatic > Marine > Intertidal zone | place: USA...
CCCGGTCGGTCGCGCTCTATCCCGGGACCTACTCCGGGCCCCACCCCGCGTCGATCCCGGCGGGCGTCGGCTGGATGTTGGGACTCGGGTCGAGAATGGTCTTCACCTCCAGCGCGATCGATCAGCCCGGCAAACACGTCGCGAACGCGATCCACGGCCGTTGGCTCGGAGGCTCCCACGTCTTCGATGAGTCCGACGTCTGGCTGCTGGTCGGTAACAACCCCCTGATCTCGATGTCCGGCGGGATCCCGCCTTCGAACCCGAGCAAGCGGCTACGCGACGCGAAACGACGCGGCCTGAAACTCCTCGTGATCGACCCGCGCAAGAGCGAGGTCGCGCGCTTCGCAGACCTCCACCTCCAACCCAAGGCCGGCGAGGACCCGACGATCCTGGCGGCGATGCTCCACGTCATCCTGCGCGAGGAGCGCTACGACGTCGACTTCTGCGAAGCCCACGTCGACGGCTTCGGCGCGCTCGCGGACTCGGTCGCCGACTTCACCCCCGCCTACGCGGCCGAGCGGGCCGGGCTCCGTCCGGAGGAGATCGAGCAGGCCGCGCGGCTCTTCGCCGGCTCGGCGCGCGAGGGCGACCTGCGACGGGGCTGCGGGGTCGCCGGGACCGGACCGAATATGTCGCCCCACGGCAACCTGACCGAGTATCTGCTGCTCGCGATGAACACCGTCTGTGGGCGCTGGCGACGCGAGGGCGACCGCGTCCCCAATCCGGGGGCGTTGCTGCCGCTGGCGACGCCGAAGGCCCAGGCCCTCCCGCCGCGGGCCGGTTGGGGCAAGGGGGAGAAGCTCCGCTCACGGGAGCTGGTGAACTCCGCCGCCGGCCTGCCCACGGCCGCGCTCGCCGACGAGATCCTCTACGAGGGCGAGGGAGGCATCCGCGCGCTGATCTGCATCGGCAGCAACCCCGTCGCCGCCTGGCCCGACCAGCTGAAGACCCTCGCGGCGATGGAGTCGCTCGATCTACTGGTCACGCTCGACATGAAGATGTCGGCGACCTCCCAATTCGCCGACTACGTCATCGCACCCAAGCTCTCGCTCGAGGTCCCGGGCCTCTCGGTCTCGAGCGAGGCGATCGAGCAGACCTACGTCGCCCACGGCTACCCCGAACCCTATGCGCAGTACACACCCGCGCTGGTCGACCCGCCCGAGAACGCGGACGTGATCGAGGAGTGGGAATTCTTCTACGGACTGTCCCAGCGCATGGGGATCGAGCTGCGCTGTTACCCGATCCGCCCCGAGACCGGCGTGCTGCGCGAGCGGCGCGAGGCCCTCGATTTCGACATGGCGCATAAACCCACGACGGACTGGGTGCTCGACGGCTTGATGAGCGGCGCCCGCATTCCGGTCCAAGAGCTGCGCCGGCACCCGCACGGCAAGATCTTCGACGACATCGAGGTGCTCGTCGGCCCCGCCGACCCGGATTGCAGCGACCGGCTCGACGTCGGTAACGACGCGATGCTCGAGGAGCTCTCCGCGATCCGGCAGGAGGAGACCCTCGACGACGCGGACTTCCCCTTTCGTCTCATCTCGCGACGGCTGCCGAACGTCTACAACTCGAGCGGGCGCGACATCGCCAAGCTGAACGGGCGGAGGCCCTACAATCCCGCCTTCCTCCACCCCGACGATCTCGTGCGGCTTGGCCTCGCCCGGGGCGACCTGGTCGAGATCCGATCCTCCCGCGCCGCGATCCTGGGCGTCGCGGAGCCCGCCCCGGAGGTCCGGCCGGGCGTCATCTCGATGGCACATTGCTTCGGCGACGCAGGGGGGCCCGACGACGAAACAGACGAACGCATCCGCGAGATCGGCAGCAACACGGGTCGGCTCGTCGACAACGAAGGCGTATTCGACCCACATACCGGAATTCCGCGCATGAGCGCGATCCCCGTCGCGATCCGCCCGGCCTCAGCACGCACCGATCCTCGAACCCCACATTGAAACTGGATCGAGGCGAGAACTGAAGATCGCCGCATCGCCGCGCGGGCTAGGCCGCCGAACCCGCGATCCGCCGACCCAGCCGGCGCAGATGATGGGTCGAGCCGCCGAGCATCAACTCGAGGTGGCGCGCATAGAGGTAGTAGCGGTGGACCGGGTACTCGCGATCCACTCCGATGCCGCCGTGGATATGTTGGGCCGCAAAGGTGACACGGAAGCCCGCCTCCGCGGCCAGATGCTTGGCGATCGCGACCTCCTCGTCCGCGTCACGGCCCGCCGAGATCCGCCAGGCGACTTCCAGCGCCGAGAGCCGAACCGTCTGGGTGTCGATGTAGGCGTCGGCCTGGCGATGGGCCACGGCCTGGAACATCGCGATCGGCTGATCGAATTGCTTCCGCTCCTTCGAGTATTCGGCCGTCGCCTCGAGCGCCGCTTCGCAACACCCGAGCGCCACGTTGCACAGCGCAGCATTCGCGCGCAGCTGGATCCACTCGATGATCTCGCGGCCCCGGTCCAGGCCCCCCAGCAGCGCGCCGGCGTCGAGCAGCACGCCCTCGAGCGTGAGCCTCGACTCGGGCATATAACTCGTCGTCTCGAGCGACTCGAGCGTAACGCCCGCAGCGTCCGCATCGACCAGGAAGACGGCCGGGCCGCGATCCGTCCGCGCCGAAACTAGAATCTGACTCGCCAGCGCGCCGGCCGGCACGTAGGATTTCACGCCATCGAGCCGCCAGCCGCCTTCACGCGCAGACGCCTCGACCCCCGGCGCCTCGATTTCGCCCTCGGGCTCGACGAGCGCCGCCGTCAGCATCCGCTCTCCCGCCGCCAGCGCCGGCAGGATCGCCTCCTTCTGTGCTGCATCGCCGAACTCGGCGATCGCCAGACCGCCGAGCACGACGGTCTCGAAATAGGGAACGGGGGCGGTCCGTCGGCCGATGTGCTCGAGCACGCCCGCGACCTCGAGGAAGCCGAGGCCGCCACCTGCGTATTCGGTCGGGACCGCGACGCCGACCAGCCCCGCCTGGGCGAGCTTGGCCCAGAGGTCCGGGTCGAAGCGCGGCCCCTCGGCCCGCTCGAGCTCGAGCAGGCGCTCGGGCGGTGTGCCCTCGCCCAGGATCTGGGCGGCCAGGTCGAAGATCGCCTGTTGTTCTTCCGTGTACGCGAAATTCATCTCGTTGCGAAGCTCCGCGGCCGGGCTCAGACCCGGGGAATGCGCGGCAGACCCAGGCCGAAGAGGCCGATCAGGTCGCGCTGGATTTCGTTCGTGCCGCCGCCGAAGGTCAGGATCAACAGGCTGCGGTACAGGTTCTCGACCATGCCGCCGGCAACCGCCTCGTCGCTACCGCCGCGCAGATAGCCGCGCTGGCCCATCACCTCCATCAGGAGACGAAACGCGTCGAGGAAGAACTCGGTCCCGAAGACCTTGATCGTGGAGGCGTCGGCCGGATTCAGCCGCATGCCCTCGGTCGCCGTCCAGGCCACCTTCCAGTTGAGCAGGCGCAGCGCGTGGATCCCCGACTTCACCTTGGCGAGGTTCACCTGGACCCACTCGTCATCGATCACGCGCCGACCGTCGGGCCGCCGTGTGCGCCTGGCCCAATCGACCACCGCGTCATAGGAGCCCTCGATCATGCCGGGCGCGCAAAGCGTCACGCGCTCGTGGTTCAGCTGGCCCGTGATCAGCTTCCAGCCCTGATTGAGCCCGCCGACCAGATTCTCTTTCGGCACGCGGACGTCGTCGAAGAAAACGGCCGCAATGTCGTGGCTCGAAAGCAACTCGAGCCTGTCGATGCGGATGCCGGGGGTCTTCATGTCGACGAGCAGCATGGAGAGCCCGCCGTGCTTGGGCGCCTCCTGATCCGTGCGCACGGCAAGCCAGCAATAGTCGGCGCCCGTAGCGAGGCTGGTCCAGAGCTTCTGGCCGTTCACGATGAAGTCACCGCTGCCGTCGGGCGCGGGGTCGGCACGGGTCTGGAGCGCGGCCAGGTCGGTGCCCGCGCCGGGCTCGCTATAGCCGATACAGAAATGCAACTCGCCCGCGAGGATCTTCGGCAGGTACTCCCCCTTCTGGGCCTCGCTGCCGTGGGCCATGATGATCGGGCCGACGCTGTTGACCGTGAGCAGCGGCACGGGAGATTGCGCGCGCATCGACTCGTCGAAGAAGATGAACTGCTCGATCTCGCTGCGGCCCTGACCGCCGTATTCCTTGGGCCAGCCGATGCCGAGCCAGCCATCGCGACCCATCTGGCGCACGAGCCGGCGATTCGCGGGCCCGATGCCGTGCTCGGCCGCGAGCTCGGCGCGGACCTCCGCGGTCAGCATCTCCTCGTAATAGGCGGCCAGCTCCTGGCGCAGCACGCCCTGCTCGTCGTCGTAGCCGATGTACATGGCTTTACTCCCTGGCGGATTCGGGAGGGTCCTCGATGGGCGTCGCCCGCGCCACTCCAGTATCCCCCGCGACGGCTCCTCAGCGGTCCGGCAACGGACCCGTGAGCGACGCTCGCTGGGAGACCTCGAGCAGGTTCCCGTCGGGATCCCGGATCATTGCCATCCGGGCGACCTTGCCGAGGTTGCGCGGCGTCACCACGACCCGGCCGCCGGCCGCCTCGATCCGGGCCACCTCGGCGTCACAGTCGCGCACCTGCACGGTCAGGTAGAGCCAACCCCGCTGGGCCTGCGCGAAACCCGAGGGCGCGTCGGCTCGCTCCTCGAAGAGCAGGACCGAGTCTCCGCAGCGCACCCGCCCCGGAGCCTCCTGCGCGAAGCCCAGCGTATCGCGGTAGTAGCGGATCGAGCGCGCCCGGTCGGGGACCACGAGACGGACCCCGATCTGTGTCACTCCGTCGCTGCCCATGGGCACGAAGATCACGCGGTTGCCGTCCGGATCCGCGAGCGCGCGAGGCGCATCGAGACCGGAGCGCGCGATCAGCAGGGCTTCGATCCCCGAGCGCTGTTCGCCGTCGGTCGCGTCGCGGAGGTTCACCTTGATGACGGAGCCGCGCTCGTCGAAGCGATGCTGGTCATGGCCTCGCGCGACGGGCAACACGTGATCGAATGCCAGTCCCGCCTCGTCGCGCCAGAAGTCGACGACCTCGAGCCGATCGCTCACGAGCCCGACGTCGAGCTGGTCCTTGACGACCTCGATCACGCCTCTTCTCCGAGCTTCGCCGCCACGAGCGCGCCGAGCTCCTCGACGGGCCAGATCGGATCCTCCGCGGCGCGCATCCCGATCGGCTGCTCGCGGTAGGCGTCGAAGAGGCCGACATAGGGCCCGCTCGTGCTGAAGAGCCGCCCGCTGACCTCACTCGACGCATCGCCTAGCAGATACGCGTAGATTGGCGCGCAGGCCTCGGGCGGCGGCACGTCGAGGCTCGCCACCGCGGCCTCGGGCGTGAGCAGCCCCCGGGCCTCGAGCTTCGCGATCAAGCCCTCGTAGTCGGGTCCCGAGGAGAGCCGGGTCTTCGCCCCCGGACAGACGGCGTTGACGCGGATGCCATCGGCTCGCAGGTCGGTCGCAAGCGCGAACGTCAGGCTATTGATCGCACCCTTGGCCGCGGGGTAGGCCGTCCCCCCGAAACCGCCGAGGTGGCCGTGACTGCTCGTGTTGACGATCGAGCCACCCCCGGACCGGATCAGGTGGGGCACCGCCGCGCGGATACAGAAAAACGTCCCATCCAGGTGAATCGAGACGACGCGCCGCCAATCTTCGAGGTCGATTTCGAGCACCGAATTCTCGGGCCGCCCCGCGATCCCCGCGCAATTGACGAGCCCATCCAGACCGCCGTAGCCCTCGACCGCCGTCTCGACCAGCGCGCGTGCCGCTTCGACGTCCGCGACCGACCCGACGTAGGCGAGGCCCTCACCGCCGGCGCGGCGAATTTCGTCGAGGAGGGCGGCGAGCTCGGCCCGCGCCCGATCCGCCCCGCCCTCGCCCTGGCCGGAACCGTTCACGACGACCTGAGCCCCCTGCGCAGCCAGACCCAGCGCGACGGCACGCCCAATCCCGTGGCTCGATCCGGTGACCACGATCCGCTTGCCCTCGAGTACCCGCGCCATGGCTGCCTCCCTCTGGGCGCCACGCGAAGACGCGTGCGCGCCGCGAGCATCGCAGACGCGCACCCGGATCGCCGGGCTGCCGGGCTGCCGAATCCAGCGCAGGGCGCGTTATGATGGGCGACCCCTCGAATCGCGACTGCGCCGGGGGACCCGTACCGAGGAAAGGCACGACACCACCATGGCCACAGCCAGCGACCTGATCGGCGGCGCCGGGATCATCGATTGCATGATCGGCTTCCCCGCCAGCGACTTCTCCCAATACGAGTTCATCCGGGCTCAGCTCCGCGACAGCGAGTCCCGGGACGGCTTCGACTTCCCGGTCGAATATATGTTCAAGAACGTGCCGAAGGAGCTCTACGGCGCCGAGAACCCGATCGACATCACGCTCCACGAGATGGACCGCTTCGGCGTCGAACGCGGTCTCGTCGGCGTCGGCGGCGATGTCTCCGCCCGAGCGCTCAAGGAGCACCCGGATCGCTTCATCGCCTCGGGCTCGGTCGACCCGAACGAGGGCATGGAGGGCGTGCGGAACATGGTTCGCCAATACGAGGAGTTCGGCGTGCGGGCCTTTGGCGCCTTCCCGGCGGGCTGCAACCCCCAGGTCGCGATCGACGACGCCAAGTTCTACCCGATCTACGCGAAATGCGTGGAGCTCGGCGTACCGATCTTCGTCTGCGCCGGCGTGCCGGGCCCGCGGCTACCGATGGACTGCCAAAAGGTCGAGCGCATCGACCGCGTGATGTACGACTTCCCGGAGCTGGTCTTCGTGACGCGCCACGGCTGTGAGCCGTGGGAGAAGCTCGCCATGAAGCTGATGCTCAAGTGGCCGAACCTCTACTACTCGACCTCGGCCTTCGCCCCCAAGCATTACCCCGAAGAGATCGTCAACTACGCCAATACGCGCGGTGCCGACAAGATCATCTACGCCGGCTATTTCCCGATGGGACTCTCGCTCGAGCGCATCATGACCGATATGCCGACGGTCGGTTTTCGCGACCACGTGTGGCCCAAGTTCCTCCGGGAGAACGCACTCAAGGTGCTCGGGCTGGACGCCTGAGCAGATGAGCGAGTCCGAACCCGACTTCGAGGCGCTCGCGGGCGCCGCCGACTCCGTGCGTCGTCTCACCGCCCACCTGCGCAAGACGAAGGCCCCCGCGTCCCTCATCGCCGAGGTCGAGGCGGGCGTCCGCGCGCTCGCGGAGAAGCTCGCCCCCCACGATCACGAGGGGCCCTTCGGTCAACATCGATTGATCCTGAGCGAGAGCCTCGACGATCATGCCCACGAGACCGACGACCCCGCCCGATATTTTCCCTATAGCCCGATCGTCGGCCCCTTGAACCCGATCGCGCCCCTCGTCCGCTGCGAACTCGTCGGCCGTGAGCTGCACGCCACCCACACCTTCGAGCCCCAATACAACGGGCCCCCGACCGCGGTGCACGGCGGGGTGATCGCCCTGGTCTTCGACGAGCTGCTGGGGACCCTCGGCGCGATGCTCGGCATCGGGGGCTTCACGGGGACCCTCGAGGTCGTGTACCGCTCACTCACACCACTCCAACACCCGGTCCGAATGCGCAGTTGGGTGGACGGCGAGGAGGGCTCGAAGGTCTTCATCAAGGGCACGATGCACACCACCGACGAGGGCGCCGAGGAGCGCCTCTGCGCAGAAGCCCGGGGCATCTTCATCCGGCCGAAGGTCCCGATCCTCAAGGACGCACGGGCGCGTTCCGAAGCCGCCGGCACGACTTGACCCCCCGCACGACCCAAGCCACCGACGCCATTGCATCCCTCCACGAATCGACGCCGCCGACGCCATTGGGTCCCCCTCCACGAACCGACGCGGCCGACGCCATTGGGTCCCCCTCCACGAACCGACGCGGCCGGCATGAGTGAACGCCTCGCGCCGACCGGGTAAGGAGCTCCCGCGCCGATGACGAGCCGACTGGATCTCGCGCTGCTCGCCGCACTGGGGGCCGTCTGCTGGATGGTCTCGACCCTCGCCGCCGGCGGCGGCGCGCTCACCTTCCTGCCCGCGGCCAGCTGGATCCTCGAGCCCCGGTCGATCCCCCCGATCCTGGCGATCGCCTCCGTTGCCTCGAGCCTGCAGCGCTGCTGGCTCTATCGGGAGGCGATTCGGCCCCGCATCGTCGCCAGCAACGTCCCGGGCCTGACGCTCGGCATCGGCCTCGGAGCGTTCGCACTCCGCGATCTCGACCCACACTGGCTCTCGCTCGGGGTCGGCGGCTTCCTCGTCTGGATCTCGCTGCGACATTTTCGGAGCGGCCGGGCGCTCGTATTCGACGGCCGCCCGTCGACCTTTGCGGCCGCTTCCTTCGTCGCGGGCACGCTGTCCACGGTCGTCGGCGCCTCGGGACCCCTCATGAACCCGATCTATCTGGGCGCCGGGATCGTCAAGGAGGAAATGATCGGCACGAAGGCGGCCAGCACGCTCTGTATGCAGGCCCTGAAGATCGCGGCCTTCCTATCGCTCGGCCTGCTCAGCCGCGACATCCTCGTCTCGGGGCTCGCCGTGGGCGTCGGCACCTTCGTCGGCAACGCCGTGGGGGCGCGCCTACTCCGGCAGATCTCAGTCGAGCGCTTCAAGAACGCGGTCCACGCCGTCGTCCTGCTCGCCGGACTCTCGATGATCGCCCGACAGCTCGTGTCCGCCTGAGTCGCTGACCCGCCGAGTCGCAGGTGACCCGAGGCCTAACGCGCAGCGAATCGACCGTCGGCCCCTCGATCGGACGCGACGGCGCTTCGGGTGTGCCGATCGTGCCCTCTCGCGCCCCCCCCAACCCCTGGGAGGGGTAGGATTCGCCTGGGCCGACGCGACGGGGCCGACAGCCGAGACCACGAGGAACGCGCGCGATGCGAGTGATGATGACGGGGGGGACGGGCTTCGCGGGGTCCCATACCGTGCGCCGCTACGTCGAAGCCGGTCACGAAGTCCGGCTCCTCGTCCGCGATGCCGATAAGGTGCGTCGGGTCTTCGATCCCCAGGGCATCGCAATCCCCGAAAAGGACGTGATCGTCGGAGACATCACCGACGCCGAATCCGTGGGGCGAGCCCTGGAGGGATGCGACGCGGTTTTCCACTGCGCCGCGCTCGTCGACATGCGGCGCAAGATGGCGACGAAAGTGCTCGAGACCAACGCCCGGGGCGTTGACCTCGTGATCGGCGGTGCGGTCACGCGCGGGCTGCCCTCGATCGTCTACGTCTCGAGCACCTCGATCTTCTTCCGGCCCGGCTCCGAGCCGATCCATCTCGACCTGCCGGTCCAGCCGGGCACGACCGCCTACGCCCAAAGCAAAGCCCAGGCGGAGCACGCGGTTCGGCGCCTCCAGGCCGAGGGCGCGCCGATCCGGATCTCGTATCCGACGGGCATCGTCGGCCCGGATGACCCGGGACTCTCGGACGCGAACGAGGCCGTCTACATCTTCTTCAAACAGACCGGAATCACGACCTCGAGCGGCTATCAGATCGTCGACGTGCGCGATCTCGCGGAGCTCCACCTGAGACTGCTCGAGCGCGCGGAGGGTCCCGCGCGCTACGTCGCGGCCGGCCCCATGCTCGACTGGCGAGAGACCTATCGCGTGCTCGACGAGATCACGGGCACGCGACTCTGGCGCTTCCCCATGCCCGGCGCCCCGCTCCGCGCCCTGGGGACCCTGGGCGACGTATTCAAGCGCTGGATCTACGACTTCCAATTCCCGCTCACCCGCGACGCGATGGAATATGCGACCCAATGGCCCGGCGTCGATGGCGAGCGGACCACCCGGGAGCTTGACCTCACGTTCCGCGGCGCGCGGGAGACCTATACCGATACGGTCCGCTGGCTCCATCGGGCCGGCCATCTGTCGGCGCGGCACGTCGGCCGCCTGGCGCGAGACGAATGAATCCGCCCGAGGCCCAACCACTCTAGTCGGGCGACTCCAAACCCCGACGCCGCCACCAGATCGACAGCCGCCGAGCCAGCCGTTCGGCCCAGGGCAGGCGTCGTATTTGGACGGGTGCGCCGTCACGATGGGTCTCGATGCGCTCGCCTGCGATGCGCTGCTCGACCCCGCCTGCGAGTAGCACGCGAAAGGGCCGATCCGGATCCTCCACCGCCCCCGCCGCAACGACCCGCACGGGCATCTCCTCGCGGTAGCGGTCGGCGATGGCCTGCAGCGCGGACGAATCTTCGAAAGCGCCGGCCCGGACCTCGTGGATCGTGAGTCGCACGCCCAGACCCGTCGAGCCGAGGTCGACCACGCCCCCCGTTCGGTCCGGCCGCTCGTCGTCCTCGAGCCCGCCCTGCAGCCACAGGCAATGGTAGCCACGACAAACCGGCGGCCGGGTCGCGTGGACCGCACAGCCCCCTTCGGTTCGCTGATGCGCGCAGTCGCGGCCGGCGGGCTTCGCCAGCTCGTCGACCCGCAGCACGCTGCAGCAAACCGAGCAGGTCCCGCAGCGCCGTCCTTCGGCGCGCTTTTGTCGATCCGGATCCGCGGAGAGCTGGGCCACCGTCGATCGCCTCAGGCCGGAATCGAGTTCGCGCCACCGCGGGTCCAGATCGACGCGGTCAGCTTCAGGCCCGGGCGATCCTTGCGCGACTCGAACTGCTCCCAGACCCGCTCGTCGCCCGTATGCTCGATCTGCCAGGAGCCGCTCGCCCGGGTCTTGGATTCGAGCTCGGCCTCGGGCTGATCGAAGCGGTGAGTCGATTGGAAATCGTTCCGCTCCATCCCCTCCCACCCCGCCCACACCTGGGTGTCGACACCGCGCAGATCGAGGTCGTGGAGGCGCTTGGCCTCTTCGAGCGCGAAGAGTGGCTGAACCGGGTCCATCGCGCGGGGCCTCCAGGCGATCGAAACTCGAAAGAAGAGCTAGCCGGTGGCGCCCGAAGGTCCGCCAGAGCCGAAGAAGACGAGCAGAGAGAGGTCCTCGAGGATCTCGCTGAACTCGTGGGGGCGATCCGCCGGGACGTAGAGGATCGAGCCCGGCCCGAGCTTTTTGACCTCTCCTCCGAGCCGGATCGACGCGCTGCCCTTGAGGACGAAATAGACCTCGTCCTCGTCGTGGGTCGTCTGGTTGTCGGTCGAACCCGCCCGCAGAGAATAAATCCCGCAAGAGAGCTGCGGCACGCGCAGAAACTCGAGATAGGGCGTCTCCTGCCCCTCTGCCCGCTCAACGATCTTCTGGAGATCGAAGTCCTGCCATCCGCTTGCGCTCATTGTCTTTCTCCGTCCACACGACGCTAGCAGCCCCCCGCAGACCCTGCGCGGCCCGCGCATGGCCCCGAGCGCCCAGCCGAGGCATCTTATCCGCGTGTCCACCGAACGCTCGCACCCCACGTCGACCGCGCTTCTCGGCGTCGCCTCGGTGGTCGTCATCGTGGCTGGCCTCAAGGCCGCCAGTTCCCTCTTCGTCCCCTTCCTACTGGCGGGCTTCGTCGGTCTGCTCTGCGCACCAGCGCTCTTCTGGCTGCGAGACCGCGGGCTGCCTACGCCGCTCGCGCTGATCGCCGTGCTGCTCGGGCTCTTCGGGATCGGCGCGGTCTTCGGTGGATTGATGAGCTCCTCGATCAACGAATTCACGCGGCTGCTGCCCTCGTATCAGGAGCGCTTCGGCTCGGTCGTCGGCTCCATCTTCCAGACCCTCGCCCGCTTCGGGATCGACTTCGGAACCTCACTCGAAGAGGCCAACCCCTTCGACCCCAAGGCCGCCCTCGGCATGGTCGGCAACCTGGCCGGCAACCTCGGCTCGCTGCTGAACAACGCCTTTCTGATCTTCCTGACGATCTGCTTCATCCTGCTCGAAGCCTCGAGCTTCCCGGGCAAGGTGCGCGAGGCCTTCGGCCACTCGCCCGAGGTCGAGCGCCGGATGACGGAGATCGGCGAATCGATCCGGCGCTATCTCGGGATCAAGACGCTCACGAGCATCCTGACGGGTCTGCTCGCGTACACCGCCGTGATGATCCTGGGCGTGCAGTTCGCCCCGCTCTGGGGACTCGTCGCCTTCCTGCTGAACTTCGTGCCCGCGATCGGCTCCGTCATGGCGGCGATCCCGGTGATCGCTCTGGCGCTCGTCGACAACAGCATCCAGACCGCTGTCTTCGTCGCGATGAGCTACATCGGCATCAACATCGCGATCGGGAATTTTCTCGAACCCCGTGTGATGGGCGACGGCATGGGGCTCTCTCCCCTGATCGTCGTGACCAGCCTCGTCTTCTGGGGCTGGGTCCTCGGACCCGTCGGCATGGTATTGGCCGTCCCCCTGACCGTGATTTTGCGCATCCTGCTCGGCGCTCAACCCCAGACCCAGTGGGTCGCGGTCCTCCTCGGGCCAGCAACGCCGGCGCCCCGCTTCGCACTCAAACCCAAAGACGAATCCAAAGAAAAAGCGATGGAGGCCTCTTCGTGACGGATCGAGACGAAACCCATTCCCTGCTGGTCGGCTATGTGCTCTGGATCTTTGGGATCCTGGGGGCTCACCGCTTTTATTTCGGGAAGCCGGTCTCGGGCACCCTCTACTTCTTCACCCTCGGACTCCTCGGCATCGGCTGGCTCGTCGACCTCTTCCTGATGCCCTCGCTCGAGCGCAGCGCCGAGCGCCGCTACACCTCGGGTCCCCTCGACTACACGATCGCCTGGGTGTTGCTCACCTTCGTCGGTGTCTTCGGCATCCACCGCTTCTACCAGGCCAAATGGCTCTCGGGCGCGATCTACCTGTTCACCGTCGGCCTCTTCGGGATCGGCATCGTCTACGACTTCTGGACGCTCAACGACCAGATCAGCGAAGAGAACGAGCGCGCCTAAGCCGCTCGCCCTGCGGCGCCGGGGTCGAGCGCAAGCGAAGCCGGGGTCAGGAGGCGTTGGCGATCGTCTCGAAGGCCAGCCGTACTTCGTCCGGCGCCTGCACGAGCTCGACCAGCACGCCCTCCGAGCCGACCGGGAAGTCGGCGTTCCCCTTCGGATGAATGAAGCAGACGTCGTGACCCGCCGCGCCCTTGCGGATGCCCCCCGGCGTGAAGCGCACGCCCTGACCCTCGAGCCACTGGACCGCGCGCGACAGGTCGTCGATCCAGAGCCCGATATGGTTCAGCGCCGGCTCATGCACCTTCGGT
>Ga0315332_10001304_pt1 | contig 13091 bp, 6 predicted proteins | sample M110034915metaG_FD_203455 | JGI IMG/M metagenome (GOLD analysis project Ga0315332, IMG submission 203455) | Ammonia-oxidizing marine archaeal communities from Monterey Bay, California, United States - M1 100m 34915 | ecosystem: Environmental > Aquatic > Marine > Intertidal zone | place: USA...
AATCGGCATATTCGGAACATACCTAGTGACAAGATCGCCCAGAAAACTCTATTTGACCGCGATTTACCCGCTATTTCACCCAATTTAAAAAGCGAGAAAAAATCAGCGGCGGCACTTTGGAGCAAGCGAGGAGCAAGCTTTATCCGCCGCTTTGGGGCGATCCGACTGTCATTCGCGTGTCGAGAGCAGGAGGCAAGCTAGTGACGCTGAGATGCTAGCGAATCGGGGTTACAGCCAGCCGCGGACAATGAAACCGACAATCGCACCTATCAGGAGGCTGGCTGGAACAGCAATGGCAAGCGAAATTGCAATCGCAAGTGTTGAGGTCGATCTGGCAATTGGTTCCGCCGACCAATCTTCGGGTAGCGGCGGGATCGTCGAAAGCGAATCTGATTGCCTTTCCGGTGAAAGCGGATTTCCCGACCCGTGTCCTGAATGATTGAGCTCAGTTAGCTCGGGAGTTTCACGCAGTTGTGACGGTTCTTTGGGCGGAGGTGGAGGCGTCCAAGCTTTTCGGTCGATGGGCACATCCACGATTTCGGTGGGGCTGTTGGCCCATGGCTCAAGTCTCTCGGCGACCTCGTTCCCCGTTTGGATGCGGCGAGCCGGGTCCTTTTCCATCATGTCGGCGATCACATCAACAAACTCCTCAGACAATTCCGGGGCAAATTTTCGTGGATGCCACGGGGTTTGTTCACAGTGCCGACGACATTTGGAACGCGAGTCTCCACCAGGAAACGGTACCTTGCCCGTGACCGTGTAATACAGGGTGCAGCCGAGCGAATAGATATCGCTCAAAGGGCCGACCGATTTTGGAGTTTGGATTTGTTCAGGAGAAAGGTAATCGGCAGTGCCGACAATTTTTCCCGCTCTCGGATCGTTCTCGGGACTCATGCTCCAAGTCGCTAGCCCGATGTCGGAGACTTTGGCATGTCCTTCGGGAGTCACGAGAATGTTACCGGGCTTCACATCCCTATGTACCATGCCTAGTTCATGAGCATATTGCAGTCCCTGTGCCGCTTGGGAAACAATGACTGCGGCATCGTTCATCGATAGCGGGCCGTTGTTGCGAATCAAGCGTCGCAGGTCTTGTCCTGGAACAAACTCGGTAACCAGATAATGCACATTGCCGTCTTGTCCTGCATCAAAAGCCCGGACCAGAAAGGGATTGTCCAAACCCGCCTGAAGTCGGATCTCGTGCATGAAGCTCGCGCGAGATTCAGCCGTTGATTTATCGAGCGGCAAAACCTTGACGGCACATTCGCGTCCCATCACGCGGTGGACACCTTTGAAGACATGTCCCATGCCTCCTTGCCCGATACCATCGGTGATCAGATAGCCACCGAGGGTAAACTTGGTGTGTCCCACATTCAACTGTTGAGCTTGATACTCGGTGATCAGCCCACTTTTGACCAGTGCGGCGGCTATGATATTTGGGTCGTCACTACCCGCGGTTTCGACAACCTTTTCGTACTTGCGCTCTGTCACCAGTCCGCTGACAATCGCGGCTTGCTTGAAAGAAAGTTTGGGCTGTGGTTCGCTTATTGACATGGTCTCAGCGTATCAGAAAACGGATTCTCTCCAAACGGTTTCGGGCCGTTAGCGACCCGCAGCCTGATCAAAGATTCTGCTTCAATCAGGTGTTCGCCGCAAATACGACCAATATCTCGCTGCTGGCGTGACTTTGCATTGTCAAAGAAACCAGATCACCTTCGCAAGTCAGCGGCAGCAGGTTTGATGAGGTGTCCCCTGCATCATTTTCTTCGTGTGATTCTGAACCTTCCGACTTTTCAGAGGTCTGCTTGCCGCTAAGAACTTCCTCAAGCGTTGCCTCCAACTTGCCCGTCATCATGTAGGCAGATTCTACATCTCTCAGGAATCGCAAAGACGCTTTGCATTGTTGAGATTTGGTCTGAACCAGCCTGATCATTGCGTACAGTTGGCCATCTTCTGATCGATCAATCTTCAACTCTGAAACGAGCAGATCGCGAGGTGACGTGTGGAGCAGCCAACCACTCGTCGGCGCGTTTTCCGATCCTCTCACTTCGATCTGCTTCGCGCCGGTCAGTAGTTCGCGTGCAGCGTTGACTGGGTTCGGGACGTCCATGCCATAGTTCATGTTGAATTTGGCCTCGGTGTCACCCGGCACCGCGATCAAAGTATCAAGGAAACGATTTCCGACTCGTCGGTGGAATGCAGAACCGTTGCCGCAAATCAACGTTTGACGCTCGGATTCGTCCAAGAGGATGCCCAGCGGAGAGACCACGCGGCGTGAGCCCGGGCGGTGCATTTTGTCTCGAATTAGTGCTCGACAGATCGAAGACTCGTTCGCTACCGCGGCGCGTAGCGCATAGTAGTTGTCCCATGGTTCCCCTTTCAGCTCGTGGAGCACGTCGATTTCGCCCGAGACCATCAGCGTTCGAGATCCACGGGGAAGTGAGTAGCGGAGGGTGAAGTTGGCGAGAACCGCTTCGCTGTTGCTGTCGATTAGCTCACCCTTGGCTTCAATGGTGCCAATCGCTGCGTTGGTGGTGATGATTCGATGGCCGCTGCAACGCATCAAGGTTTCCTCGCCCGGCGTGCTTTTTTTGGAATCAGAAGGCAGTGGGCTGCAGCGGACAAGACGCATGGAAAAACGATTACCCCGGGCTCCACCGCTGTAAATGCCAGCGATTCCACCCGTTTCAGCGCTGATCGCAATCTCCATGAACTCATTGGTCAGTGAGCGTTCGTCTGCAATTGGCTTCACGCCACCCAGCAGGCTCTTGCGAAGACGTGCTCCGATACCGCCTCTTGGGTTGTTTTTAGAATCGCTTTGGCGAAGTAACACAAATCCGCAGGCGGGAATATCAACGGTGGTTTCGGTGACGTTACCTTCCTGCGAGGCGGCAAAGATATGTTCAGCTTTTGGCGGTGGATTACCCGAGGCTGTGACACGCGTTCGCAGTCCATTGGAATGTGGATTCAGCAACAGGATGTCGCTGTCCCGGCTATCACCTTCCTGAGTTGTTTCGCTGAGAGTGAATCCCATGGCTCGGGCCAGGTCTGTTCCCGGAGCAGGCGGTTCTGTCCCGCTGACGTCTGTTTTGGGGGAATCTGTTTTGCCAGATGTCAAACGCGCCATGCCGACGAGCAGTTTGTTTTGTTCGGCGATCAGTTCATGGCGGAACTTCTCAGCAGCAGCCTCAATGGGCTGAGGTGTTCCACTGGCTATCAAGGTACTCAGCCACTCGGCAGCGTCGGGCGAAGAAGCAGAGAGATTCCCGTTGTGATAAGGGTGCTCACCTTCTCGGAAGTAGTCAGCAAGTGTCCAGAACCGACCCAGCGACAAACTCCAGCTTGCGATGCATTGCAAGTCTGCGAAAGAGTCGCAGGCTTTACCCGGCCAATGAGCGAGCAGAGCCGTTGCAATTTCACCACTGTCGATTGCTTCACCCAGCTTTGCGCCCAGATTAAGAAACGCAGCGTCGCTGGCAGCATCGATCGGCTTGGCGGTCAAGGCTTCAAGATCGCCTGCGGCTGATTGCATAATGACTTTTGCTTCATCACCAAAGCCTCTTCCCCCCGCAAAGTCGATGGGGATCATGCCGCAGTAGCCGATTCGGGCCAAAGTCGGCGTCAGGTCAGAAGGCGTTGTTCCGGCAAAACGTCCATAGACGGCTGGAGTGATACCGATGGACTGCTCAATTTGCCTGTGGCAGTCGATAAATGTTGACTCGGCCTGTGACAGGGTCATGGCGTCAAGGCAAATGTTGTCTGCCGGTCCACCACCGGCCCAGCCCATGGTTTCGCATTTCAGCAAGTCCTTAAGTGTGTCAACTCGGGGGTCGCTTGATTGGGCCAACACTCGGCACAGATCAACATCAACAAGGATGTTGGTTGGTACCTGCTTGATTTCTGAATCAGCGTCCTGATTGGGTGTCGTATTTTCAGTAGCAGTTTGCGAGGCGAGTTGCAGCAAGGAATCGAGTGTTGACTCGCTGGTCAGCACCAGGTCGATCAAGTGGGGATCAGATGAGAAGTAATGGTCACGCTCTTCAGCAAGGCAATCAAACACGTCGTGCAGAGCCGCGATGGATTCTTCCGCTTGACCGTCGATAAATGCTTTGGCTGCTGCCACCAAGCGATTTTGCAAATGGATTTCATCCAAGTTGCTGGTGTACCGCAACCGCCGGGTCATCACTTGGATTTGCAGGGAAGCATAAGCGGCCGCAAAGAAATCTTGTTCAGTCACCGTCCGCGATCCGTCAGTGAGTGGCGGGCATGGTTCCAGATTAAGCTTGTCAAGCATCTCGTCACGGCTGTTGCCGGTCACCCAGCACGCCTCTTCGGTTTGCTGAGCGCGAAGTTGATAGCCATCGGGCAGCATGTTGACGCTTGGGTTGGGCGCCGTGAACAAACGTTTCCCAATAGGCTCGGGAGGGGCATCTGCGCGATGCCAGGTCGGGATTTGCGTGGTCTGGGCCAGCAGGCGTGGGTGCCACAGCACCGTCCAGGCAGCTAGCAGGCTACGAGCGTCATAATCGGATAAATCGGAAGGGAAATCTTCCAGCGTCGACACGGGAATGAGGACGCAGCACTCGTCAAAAACTGGCATGGCGGAATAAATTTGACTTGGAAGTGCGGGAATTGATAGACTAAAGCGATGTGGGTCGGCAGCATTCGCGGTGTTCACCGCAGAATTCTGACCCAGTATGTCATTACTTTTCTGTTATTTTCGTCGATTGATATTCCGAATAATCCGTTTTCAGAGGTGGACATGGCTCGACGCTGTGTTTAAACCGAGATTCCTTCATGTTCCTGCCGCAGTTTTTTTCCATTTCTTATCACACGCGGTAGAATGAAGAGAGCAGTTTTCGGATTGTAACTGTAACGGTGGCTCCGGTCCCGTGGGTGTCAAACCAAACTTTTCCTATTTGTTGGCTTCTGATGTCGTGATCTGGGCTTTCACAACCGTGGTTTTCCCGTGGCAAGGCAGCGTTTCCAGATCCGATCGATGAATTACAACCCTGTTTCCAGCATTTTTTAGAATCGCAGATTTCCTATGGCAAAAAGTCAGAGCGTTTGGGGCATCGAGATTGGCCAAACCGCACTCAAAGCATTGCGTTGCACCATGGTCGATGGCGAGGTCATGGCTGACGCATTCGATTTCATCGAATATCCCAAAATCCTCAGTCAGCCCGAGGCTGACGCCGATGAGTTGATAGCCGACGCGATTGGCCAACTGCTGGAGCGGAATGATGCCATCACGGACAAAGTCTGTGTCAGTGTTCCCGGGCAAAGTGGTTTGGCAAAGTTTTTCAAACCACCGCCGGTTGAGGTCAAAAAAGTAGGCGATATCGTCCGCTATGAAGCAAGGCAGCAGATTCCATTCGATCTGGCGGATGTTGTCTGGGACTTCCAGATGATGCCCGGCAGCATGGTGGAAGAAGGCTACGCTCTTGAGAGCGAAGTCGGGCTCTTTGCCATGAAACGCGAACAAGCCTATCGGCAACTGGCTCCGTTTGATCGCGCCGACATCGAAGTCGATGTGGTCCAGCTTGCTCCGTTATCGCTTTACAACATGCTGGCTTATGACCGCATGAACGAGCGTTTGGATGCGGATGTGTTCGATCCCGATAATCCGCCAGCCTCCAGTGTGGTGCTTTCCATCGGTACCGACTCCAGTGATCTGATCATCACAAATGGTTTCCGTATCTGGCAACGCAGCATGCCGATCGGTGGTAATCACTTCACTCGCCAACTGACCAAAGACCTCAAGCTGACCTTTGCGAAAGCTGAGCATTTGAAGCGAAACGCCCGCGAGGCGGTTGACCCCAAACTCGTCTTCCAAACGATGCGGCCCGTCTTCAATGACTTGGTGACTGAAGTTCAGCGTTCGATAGGCTTCTTCCGAAGCCTCGACAAGAAAGCCGAAATCGGTGATTTGTTGCTGACCGGTAACACGGTCAAGATGCCAGGTTTGGCCGCCTATCTTGAAAAGAACCTCGGTTACGATGTACAGGTTCTGGATCGATTCAATCGACTCACTGGTGATGACGTGCTGGCCAATCCAGCTTTTCGTGACAACGCGCCAACCTTCGCGGTCTGCTACGGACTCTGCCTGCAAGGCCTGAATAATTCTCAGATGCACACCAGTCTGGTGCCGAGGGAAATCCTGACAGAACGGATGATCAGAGCCAAGAAACCTTGGACCGTTGCTGCACTGGCGGCGCTACTGTTGGGCATGAGCGGCCATTACGCTTTCACCGAGCGTAGTTGGGCGACCACGCATGACGATGTGTGGTCCAACTCGGTCGCTGCGGTCACTGCTATGGAAGGGTATAAGTCTGATCACGAAAGTCAAGATTCCGAGCTTGATGCGAAGCTGTCGTACCTCAATGTGATGGGCAAAGAGGTTTCCGGTAATGCCGAACGACGTTTGAAATGGCTTGAGATCATCAAAACAGTGAACAACGCTGTGCCACGCAAAAGCTTTGTCGATGGCAAAACACCGACGCGACAGGAAGTGCCGCTCGACGAACGCGAAGACATCCACATCACTCGTTTTGATACCAAGTACTACGAAGATCTCAAAGATTGGTGGACCGAAGAGTTGGCTCAACGCTACCGAGAGGAAATTCGGAACTGGGCTCTGTTGACCAATAATGAGCTCGATGAAGAGGCGAAAGCAGCACTGGAGAGCGATACCGGGCCGGAGGGCTCAGGTTGGGTGTTTGAATTGTCCTGCTACCACGATTACAACAAAGAATCGCTCACGACTGGCGGTGGTGAGATCGGCAGTAACCATGTCCGCCGTGTTATGACTAGCAGTTTTCTGCCGGATACTCCCTTGAGCAAGACTGTGGAACTGCCACGTCCAGATGGGGGAAAAGAGGTCTTCACCTTGGCGGAAATGGGGATCACCTATCCGCTGATGCTCGATGATAATGAGCCCAAATTGGTCAAAATCGCAAATCCGGACTATGACCCCGCTGCCGGTTTCGGCGACGATGAGGGCGAAGGAGTGGGCAATGGACAGGATGATGAGGATAAAGAGCCCGCTTTTTTCCAAGTCCCCCGTTTGGAGTTCGTTTTCCAAATGGTGTGGCAGGAGCAACCGCTAGCTGAACGCGTGGCCAAGAAAGATGCCGAGCGGGCCGCAGCGGAAGAGGCAAGAAAGCAAGCAGAAGCTGATAAGAGGGCTGCAGAAGCTGCTCCCACGACACCCTGATTGAATGAATCAATAGTTCGCCTGCGAAGCAAATTGCTGGGCTGCGAACGTTTACACCTAACACGCAACGGTTTTGAATCGTTCGTCTCAAGCACTACTCGTTACTAATTCTGTAAAGAACTGTCATGGATCAGCTGAAAACTCAACTCGCCGTTGTTGGTAAGCACGGGTTTTGGATTTCGAGCGTGCTCGTTTTGTTGGCCTCCTTGGGGGTTTGGTACATGAGTACCTCAACTCTCAAGAACGAGAATGCTTCACAAACATCGAAAATCGAGGGCAAGATCAAAAGCGTAAGCCAAGTTCAGGATGAACTGAGCTCAATACCTAATGATTTGTCTCATGAGGAGATGCAGAAGCTCATCAGCAAGCGACAGGGCGAAGTTTTGAAGTCTTGGGAAAAACTTTACGATCGCCAAAAAGACATTCTTGTTTGGCCCAAAAACACTTTCAATGACCGATTCCTCAACGAGTTCATCGATAAGGAAAACGGAACCGTCAAATTGCCGTTTGAGCATTTCGTGAAATTTCCAACGGAAGAGAAGGACGAGCTCGCAACAACCTTGCGTCGGCAATACGCCAACTACATAAGCAACACGCTTCCAAAACTCGCGGCTGTCGCTGGCACCGAGTGGACCGCCGATTTCGAGCAGAAAGGTGGTCTGGGTATGGGAATGGAAATGGGAGGCGCTGAGGGACCCGCTGGTTCAGGACCCAACCGGGGTGCTGAGGTCGATGTGACCGGTGCGACCACCGAGCCGCTTGTGAAATGGTCCTCGACTAGCCAGTCGGCAGTCTTGGGTGACCTCTTCCCTTGGCGAGGTAAATTGCCGGAAACGTTAGAAATCTACTACTCGCAGGAGAACCTTTGGATTCTGCGACAATTGCTCGAAATCATTTCCGATGTGAATGCTGGAGCTGAGCAGCCCTACCAGGCAAAGGTCCACGAAATTGTGCAAATTGAGATTGGAAAGTCGGTCAGCACCACGCCAGGAAATATCTCCAAGCCGGGTGAAACTGGGGGAGCCGATGGTGGAATGGGAATGGGGATGGGCATGGAAGGAATGCCTGACATGGATATGGACATGGGTGGTGACATGGGTGGTGACATGGGTGGCGGCATGGCCGGCAGCACGGCAAAAAAAGATCCCGCTGACAATCGCTACGTGAACGTCTCCAATGAACCGATTGAAGGAGCAACTTTGAGGAACGCTCTAGAAAGTAATAGTCCGAGCGATGCCAGCCTTGCCGTTGCCAAGCGAGTGCCCGTGATGATGAAGCTGAATATGAATCAAACAGCCGTGCATGAATTGGTTGCACGCTGCGGTAGCGCCGATCTGATGGTCGAAGTCCACCAAGTTCGAGTGCTCCCGCAAGGAACCGCTGGAGGCGGGATGGGCGGCATGGAAGGCGGCATGGAAGGCGGCGAAGGAGAGATGGGCATGGACATGGGAGGTGACATGGGAGGTGACATGGGAGGTGGCCCTGGCGGGATGGGAGGACCCGGTGGCATGGGATCAGGTGGCGGTGGAGGCGGAGGTTTCCCCGGTGGCGGAGCCGATGACAGCGAATTCCCACTTGATATGTCGGTCGAAATCTACGGAATCATTTACATCTATAACCCGCCAGATCCAGGGAAGCTTGGTGTCGAGCAGGTGACCGAAGATACGGTCATTGACGTCGTGGACGGCACAATGGGCAACCAGCCGAATGAAAACGCAGCACCTGCGACCACGACAGATCCTGCTGGCGGCACGACACCTCCTGCCGGCGGCACGACACCTCCTGCCGGCGGCACGACACCTCCTGCCGGCGGCACGACACCGCCCTCGGGTGGCGGCAATCCACCGGTTGCCGGTGCTGATTCAGGCACTGGAACAACAGTTCCGGCGCCCTCCTGATTCTGCGTCTGATCATTTGCAATCGATTCCCGTTAACGCGGCAAAACAAAATCACTCGTTCCCTATCTCTTCGAAACTCATAGAGTGGCATTCGCATGGATACTGATAAAATCAAAGACTTCGTTGTCTACAACTTCGAAAAAATGATTCTGGTTGTCGTCATTGGAGCGTCGGTTTTTCTAATCTACAGCGGTTCGCAGCAAGTTGTGTTCACTGCTAAAAACGATCCTGATCAGTTGAAGACGAAGGCGAATCAGGTGAAGTCTGATATCGACTTGGATCACAACGATGTCGTGATCGATGGTGAGGGAGATTCTGAGCGTCCCAGTCGTAGACCGACATTTGACATCGTTGCTGCAACCGACCGATCTGCAACTCGTGTGGACGACAGTTCTTACAAGCCGATCAACAAATGGGTTGCCGGAACTCAATCCGGTCAAAAAATTCGCCGTAAAGATCCACTGCTGTCGCCACCGGAAAGTTTAGTGCTAACGGCAGTGGCGTCTGTGATTTCGGTGCAAGGCGGTAAGGACGAGACGTATGCCCTCATGGATTTGGAAGCAGCGGATCCTTTGGAGAAAGTGGAAAAGAAATCCCGGCGAAAGAAACGCCGAAGTAATCGCGGCGCGGCGGACGAAGAGGAGGGTATGGGCGAAGATATGATGGGCGAGATGATGGGCGAGATGATGGGCATGGGAGCCGGCCCTGGTGGCTTGGGCGACTCGACTGGCTCAGACGGCCCTACTCGCAAGTTCGATGGTCAGTTTGACTTTGGCTATCGCCCGCTGACTGAGGACAAGATCAACCCAGTGCCAACCTTCGGCAGGTTCATTGTGGGAACTGCCGTGGTGCCCTACAAACAAATCTACGAGCAATACTCGTTGGCATTGAGTGACGGTCAGGGATACAAGCCCGGCAGAGATACACCGATGTTCTGTGACATGCAGATCAGACGCGCCGACGTGACCGGTAAATCAGTCAAAGACTTGAAAGAAGAGGACTGGGTAGCACTGCGTTGGGACCGAAAACTGTTAACGGAATTAGCAGCTTACAAGTGGGCTGGTTTCGCGCCTGAAATCATTCCAGACGATTATCGTGATGATGCATTATCACTTTGGCTGCCGCCTGTGATGCTCGATGATTACAGGTCGTATGCATCGCACCCTCTGATTCCGAAATTGTCCCGCGTTGAACTCGAGAAGCAGGCCAAGGCTCAAGATAAGGGTGACGAGGGGCCAGTCGTATTCAACTTTGATGGAGATGACAACACCGAACTTGTCTCGCCTGGCAGTTCGCAAACGAGCGGTGGAGGCTCCATGGGCGGTATGGGATCGATGGGTGACATGATGGGCGACATGATGGGCGACATGGAAGGCATGGAAGGCATGGGCGGAGGCATGGGCATGGGCATGGGCATGGCCATGATGGGCCGAGGACTCGATGCCAATCCACCTCAATACAAACTCGTCCGGTTTTACGACTTTTACACCGACGAGTTGTTCAATACGAGAATTCCGGAAAGCCCAAAACCTGGGAAAAGCTACGTCTACAGCATCCGCTACGCAGTGGATGATCCAAACTTTCCGCGATTCCCTGCCATGCAGCCACAACTCAATACACTCGATCCCGATGTTGCGACACGCGTGAAAGAGATGATGACAAATGTGAAAACGATCGACGACAGAACAAAACTGTCGAAGAAGTGGAGTGCTTGGAGTGCACCATCCGAACCCATCAGTCTTCCCACGGTGGAGGAGTATTACGTTGGTCCTGTCAAAGGCGGAAAGGTGAATCTTTGGAGCGTCGCTGGTAAAGAGGTGAAATACATTCGCGATCTGCCGACCGCCACTTTAGCGACTTGTAACTTTGATGCGAAAATTGACGCCAAAGTTCCTGTGCGTGTTGAGCAGTTGATTGAAGGTGCCATCTTGAGTGCCAAGGCAGATCACGCCGATGTGGTTGATCCCATTACCATGGAAGTCAAAAAGACGGCGCCGGTCGAGTACGTCAGCGAAACGACCATTGTGGACATCGACGGCGGCTTGCCACTTGACATTACCGAGGACCTGACGGAACCGGGGATGATCCTATTGTTCGATCAGGATGGTTCATTGCATTTGAGTGATGACGTTTCCGACATGGAGATGTATCGCATCAACTCCTACGCAGATGAACGCGGTGAATAAGTCACCGTGATACGCTCGAATTCTGAGAGCCATTGGTTAGCTGTGAGCTGACTCAAACAAACGACGCAAAAAGGTTCGATGCTGATGCATCGGGCCTTTTTCTTTGCCCCATCCAAATGGCTGGGCGGCGGTTCCACGAGGGATTTTTGAGATCAAGGTGCAGATCGGTTCACCCTCGGAAATCCACGTTCCATCGGCTGGAAGATCAGAAAAAGTCGATTGGTACTGACTGTCGTTCGATGGTGTCGTCGAGAAGGCGATGAGGTCTTGTGAAAATTGAAATGGCTGACGGGCAAAGACAATTCTTTTCAGGTATTGGAAACCTTCCGCCGACGGTGATCCAACGGAATGTGAGGTTCCATCAGGATGGGAGTTGAACTCAGGTAATCGTGAACCGTTACAAGCTGCAAACATCACCCCAAAGAGTGAGTCGGTCTGCTTTCTGTCCTGCATCCATCTTTCGATCAGTTCACTCGAACCACTCCATCTCGGATTGACTTCGAGAACAAACGTGTCGCCTGAACGGTTGATTACCAAATCAAGGTTCAAGAGGCCTCGGTACCCAGTCTCAAGAGTGATCTTGAGGCCCAATTGTTGGAGGCTTTGTTGGAGGGAATGGGGAATGGGGACAGGGCCAAAGGAGCCCCGATAAACGAAGGGCAGGTCACCTAGGTGGGTGAACAGAGACCGGCAGATGCCAAGTAGACGGCAATCCTCGCCATTGCAGATGAGGGTGGCGCCGTGAGGACGTCCAGAAACCCACTGCTGAAATATCTGACGAATTGCTTTTCTGTTTTCGATTTGCGGCACGATCTCGGGACTCGCCTTGAGATTGGGCCTGGGAAAGCCAGTGTGTCCCCATGTCGATTCGGAGCCAGAGTGTGCAGGCTCGAGTGGCGGGCACGGAGTGTGCCAACGAACCCCCAAACCCCCGCACGATTTCTCGGTTTTAATGAGCCAGCGTTTGCCCCAAGTTTGAGGGGGGGCTGCATCGGGGACTCGCACATCAAAGCTGTTTGGAAAGTTCAGGCCACATTCTTTGCTCAGTTTTTCGAGCCATTGAGGATCATTCCAGCGATCAAAATCAGGGTTTCTGAGAGGAGGCACCAGATCGCTAGCGGCTTCTTTCGACGGGAAAGTCCTCGCGGTAGGGGGTGGAGGCAGGAGGGTGCCAGCGAAATCTTGTGCAGAATTGAGCCCTCCCACAACGAAGTGGGGAAATTTTTGAAACCGGCGGATGGCTTCTGGATTCGTCACGAATTCATTGAGAATCCAGAACTCCTGGCATGCTTGGCGAGTGTCGATATCACCAAAATGATCGATTCCTAGAACGCGAAAGCCGGCTCGATTGGCTGATTGCGCGGCGGAACGAATGGAGGCCCCAATCAATACAACCGTTCCAGCGGAGATTTCGCCTTGATTGCGGGGTCGGTTCGGGGTTGCGGGTGGTTGCATCGTGGGTGTGGTTTGCTACTTTCTTCGGCTGGAAATGCTTGTTTTCCGCCTGCCATTTTTGCAGCGACACGTTCGCGGTGGCAGAGAGACAGCAGCGGAAGTGACCGTTTCCTCTATTGCTTTAAGAACTGACTTGATTGAGATGATCGCCAAGATGGCGGGGTCGAGTGAGTTCTAGCAGTTTCCTCATTCCAATACTCGCTCAAATTTAGGTCCCCTCATGCAATTCCACGTTGGTGAAGCACTGGTCGGTGATGGTAACGAAGTCGCACACATTGACTTGATGATCGGCAGCAAAGATGGACCCGTCGGTGTTGCGTTTGCAAACGCATTGTCAAC
>Ga0315332_10001305_pt1 | contig 13090 bp, 8 predicted proteins | sample M110034915metaG_FD_203455 | JGI IMG/M metagenome (GOLD analysis project Ga0315332, IMG submission 203455) | Ammonia-oxidizing marine archaeal communities from Monterey Bay, California, United States - M1 100m 34915 | ecosystem: Environmental > Aquatic > Marine > Intertidal zone | place: USA...
TCTGCCAGTTATCCGCAACCGCCAACTTCGGGACGGCAGCCAACAATTCTGCAGCCTGCCAAACGCCACCGACCACCAACTGTGCCGCCTGGCGATCCGCAGCCAAAACGTCACCACTTTGGACAAATGCCAGAATGCGCATTTCACAGGCCCTCCGCAGCGGCAACAATCGCGCTTCAAGAGCTGTTATCCGGTCACGCTGAGCCCCGGATAGCGGCTGCTTCATAACCCGTTGCAAAGATGCGGCAGCACTACCCAACTCATCTGCCGAAAGATGGCTCTCGAACAATGACACCAAACTAGCGAAGCGATCATCTGACACGCCTGATTCGGCCTGCCGTTGCGGTAAGCCTTCATCACCGTCAGCGCGCGAGCTCTCACCGCCGCCACCATGCACTGCGCCAGTCGATTGCGTGCCTGCGGCTACTTGTGTCTCTCCATCTGAAGCGCCATCGACCACTGCGCCCTTCGCCGGCTGCACGGCATCTACTGGTCCAACAACCTGCGGACTCGGCTTAGACGTTGCGGCCTCTGGGGCCCGCAGAGATCTGTCACTAGCAGCTCCAGCTTGATTCACACCACGACCAAGACCGTCACCATCACCCTGCTCGGGACTCAGCCCCGAACCAAGCCAGCCAAGACCCTGACCAACGAACCAAAGTACACCAACGGCAACCGCCAGCACCAAAGGTCGTCGCCGCCGCCTAGCACGGGGCGCCGCGACAACCGCAGGCGTGGGCCTTACCGGGGGCGTTGCTGATTGTTGCTGGCCTCTGGAGGAATCCACCATATCGCTATTGTTGCACTTCCAGGGCCTTCCGGTGAAGGCGTAAGACGCTCTCCTCATCAGTGAACGCCGCCAAGCTCTCAACCGGGACCCATTGCAACTGGTTAGATTCATCGGACAGCACCAGTTCTTGCCCTGGTTCCGCACGAAGCAAAAAACGAACGTCCCAGTGCTCATGCAGTGGCTCGCTTTTTCGCGCGGGAATCTTGTGAACGTCCAGATCAAGCGGCACGAGATCTCCACCAAACCACGGCACAAACGTGAACGCCTGCATGCCGGACTCCTCCTGAGCCTCGCGCAAGCACGCCAATTCGACCTGTGATTCACCGTCTACGTGACCACCTAGCTGCAACCAACGACCAAGCTTCTTGTGATGGGTCATCAATACAGAGTCGCCGCTCGGAGAAAGGATCCAGGCAGACGCCGTGATGTGGCCTGGCACACAAGCACGCAACAAGCAGTCCTCGTGCTCACTCACAAAGGCAAGAAAACGATCCGTCAACGCCGATTCGCCAGGCCACCGATCGGCGTAGCGCGCCAACATGTTCACCAAGTGTTGTCGATGCATGTCTTCATATGTGAGTTCTCTAACGAGTCATCAACTCGTCAGACGCAACCAGATCTTCACCGATAGGCACAGAACGCCTGGACTCCAGAGCCTCCGGCGAATGGGGCAAGCAGCAAACATGCGAAACCTCGCAGAGCCACAGCATGGCGCAAGCAAAGCCAGCAGACCATGAATCCACGATCTGCCCAAGCAGGCACGAAGCTCGAGCAACCATACTTCGCCAGGAATCGGGACGGCACCAGCCAAAGGCCTCGAAAACGGCCCTCCCAAATCAAACCAGCAGAGCCGCCCTGATTTCCCCATTGCTCCGCCAACCGCCCACAAGCGCTGTCGCAGCGGGCAATAAAAAAGGGCTCGCCACTTTCGTGACGAGCCCTCTCAAGTTGGTATCCCGTAGGGGATTTGAACCCCTGTTACTAGAATGAAAATCTAGGGTCCTAGGCCGGACTAGACGAACGGGACTGACTTTTGCGGCGGGAAGACTAGGCAACTGACCAGCGAAAAGCAAGCCATCTGCGGCAGCAATTCTCACCCGCTCAGAACTGGCTGAACCTGGCCGTTAGCCGAGATTCTTCCACTCCTTGACGCTCGGCAGCTCCTGCAAGGAAGCCAATCCAAAACGCTCAAGGAACTGTTGGGTTGTGCCGTATTGCAGCGGCCTACCAGGAACATCGGCACGGCCAGCGACCTTAACCAGCTTGTGCTGGAGCAAGGTCCTCAGCATCGGCCCAGCCTTAACTCCGCGAATGGCTTCGATCTCGCTGCGCATCACCGGCTGCCGGTAGGCAATCACGGCCAGGGTCTCGAGAGCGGCAGGAGACAGCTTTTCGAGCTTCTTGACCCCGCGCAGACGCTGTAAATACGGGAACGCAGAAGCACCTGACATCCAGCGCACCGTGTCGCCAACACGCGTCAGCTCAACCGGCAGGCCGATGCCACGTAACTGGCTTTGCAGCAGTTCTAGGCCTTCTTCGACCAACTTCTGCGTCGTATTGCAGGCGCGAGCCAGGCGGAGCACGGTCATGCCCTCACGCGATGTCATCATCAGCACGTAGATCATCCGCGCCACTTCGGCAGTATCCGCGAGATCCGGCACGATCGGTAAACCGTCTTCGCCCAGTTCGCTATCAACCAGATCCTCTTGGCTATCCAGTTCGATAGTGTTTGATTCGGCCACTACGGCAGCACGGGCATCATCTGCGCCGACTTCGCCGTCCTCAGGCTCAACGTCCTCAGGCTCAACGTCCTCAAGCTCAGCGCCCTCAAACTCAGCCACAGAATCGGAATCAGGCTCCTCGTCGCCGGTCGACACCTCATCGGAAGGCTCCGAGTCAACTGGGGCCCCTGAGGACTCAGACTGCGCATCCCCAAGGGGCAAATCGCCCTCAGGACCACTAGCTGAGCCACCGCCCAAGCCGTCACCGTCCGAAGAACTATCCATTGGGTTAGTCACCGCAAGAAACCGTTCGGCCAAGAAGGGAACGCCCATACCGGCAAGACGGTCCCCAAACTGGGGCACGCCACCGGTGTCATCACCGATGTGCCCAAGCTCGAACCGCTGCAACTCTTCCGGACCTTTCTGGCGTTCGCTGACCGGAGTCGCGCCGGTTTCATCCGGCGGCAACTCTCGCGAGATGTCGTCCATGCGCCTTTTCTATCGCAACGAAAGCCCGCTGTCACTTGCCGGACTCCTTAGCTTCGCCCTCTTCTTCATTCCGCCAGCGCAGCGTGTAGGCAGTTGTCTCCAATGGCGTCACCGGCATGCGCTCCAAATCGGCGTCGATCTCCTCGCGAACGGCCTCAAACGGCACATCCCGGCCAGGTCGATGCTCTAGGCAATAGACCACGAACCATCTTTGTTCGCCGCCCCACTGCGCTTCAAATGGTTCGGATACATCACCCTTTTTTAGATCAAATGCGCGCGTTGCGGCTGGATGTTGGAAGCCGCGCCCAAACGCGGGCAGCAAACCGCCATCGCGACGTGAAGGATCCTCGGACCAGCGCAGCGCCAGCGTCGCAAAATCGGCTCCAACCCCGACCTTATCGCTGACCTCCTGAGCAATCTTGCGGTCCTTATGCACCATGAAGCGCACCTGGACACGATCTTCACGCAACGACAGGTAACGCAACACATAGCCCTGATAGAGCCTCTGGGCGGTACGCAACCGTAGCGATGACCGCCAATCCTGCTCACGCATGCCAAACAACCGCCCAACATAATCTGCGAACGAAACCCCCGACAGCTCGGCCTTGACCTGGAGCCGCAACTCGCGCTCTTCGCTCGCGGCTAGTTCGGACACGCGATCTTCCGCAACGCGCACTCCATATTGCATCGCGTGACGTGCGACCAACACGTCAAAGATCAACAAGTCGACCGCCGAGAGCGCTAGCTTGGGATTTGCGCTCAACAATCGCGTAAACGCATGACTTTGACGCAGGACCAAGTCGCCAATACGAGCGACCTCGTCATCTTTGGCGCCCTCGCTCGGCAGCAGAATCTCTGGGCCAAATCCACCTGCAAGCGCTGGCGCAACAGGCAAAACAACCTGAGGAGCCGGGGGCAGTGGATCCGGGTCATCCCTGCTTGGTGCCACCGGATCAGGCACGCCTGCCAGCGAGCCGCTAGCTCCACCGGCGCAACTCGTCAGCAGCACAGCCAACAAACCCGTGAGGATGGCTACTGACGGTAAGCGCCCCACGCCAGCCACTAGTATGCCTTGAAGCTGCGCAACCACTTCGTGCCTTGACACAGGTAGCACTTCGAACGCACAGGCTTCCCGTCGCCGCCGACTTCAGGCGTGGTACCTTCGCCGTAGCACGAGATGCACTGATGGACTGATGCGTATGTGACGACCATTTGCCCGCTGTATTCAGCGTAGTAAGCGCGCAGCCACCCAACACGCTCCTGCTTCGAAGCATCGAGCCACCAACCTTCATCGGTTTGCGCCTTCTTCTCAGTGCCGGCCTGCGTCGCACTACGACGGCGCTCCATTGCTTGGCGGAGCAACTTGGCGAAGCGCTCAATATCCCGATCCTTACCGGCTGGCTGCTTCTTTTCCGTGCCCTGCTTGTCTATGGACTTCTGCACAGCAGTGTCTTTGAGGATCTCTTTGTCACCAAGCACCCACGAACCGATGCCGTAGTTAAAGGTCTGGGTGCGCTTGCCGATGGAGTAGCTGGCACGGTTCGCCCACATCTCCTCGATCTCAGCACCCTCCAGCGACAGCGACTTCTCCAGCTTGGCGACGATCGCCTTGCCCATGTCGTTCTCGGCAAAATCACGAGCAGCCTGAAGAGTGAAGCCTTCGGCCCCCACTTGCTTCTCCGCGACAGAACGGATGTTGCGACGCCACTGGTCAGCGACACGCTGAGTGAAGAAGCGAGTCCTAGCCTGCTCAAAGCGGGTCTTCTCGCGTTCAAACTCCGTCTTGAGTTTCGTGTTAGGGAAGTTCGTCTCAAAGCTGGCGACCAACTCTGCACCCTTGGCGAACTGCTTCATCGTGCCGCGACTACGCGCAACCTGAATCTGCTCGAGCACGCCAAGCTCCTTAGCCGCTGCCTTAAACCGCTTCAAGCGATCGATCAGCATGCCTAGCTTTGCCTTGTCACCCGCATTACCGAGCTCTAGCGCTTTATCCAGGTGCTCGGAGGCGCGGTCGTAGCCACGGAACTTGATCAGGTCCTCGGCCAGCAGCATGTGCTTGTTGGCGCTATCGCCAGGTGCATGCTTGCCCAAGTAAACCGCATAGAACTCCTCCTGCGTGTAAACCTGCGCAGCCGGAACTTCGACTTGATGAACACGTTGCAGATTGGCTCGCGGCACGCGGTAGGGAACGCCCTTAACCTGCACGACCAACGGATCGCCACTCGCGTCGGTGATCCGACCGGTGATCGACTGACGTGTGCCATTATGCAAATAGGTGACTTCGTCAGCACGAACGAGGATCTCGTCCTGCGAATCACCCATCAGGTCAAACTTGCGCTTCCACTGAGTCGCACTAGCCGTAGTCAGATGATCCCAGCGGAGGTCCAGAACACCACCGTTGTCGAGACGCCGCACCCTAAGGCCATCGCCATTGGCTTCTTCAACACTGGCAAGAAGCATACGGCCATCGGCTAACTGCACCGACTGGGCAGCCAGCGAGGCTCCCGCGAGAAAGGTCATCGAGACCAGAAGAGACTTTATGAATCGTTGCATTAGATCACCAAGAGGGCGCATCTAGGGTTAGACGGAATGCGGTAGTAGTTGCTGGTAAGCGTCACTGTTTGTTATCTGTGTTCTTAGCGCGGAGGAAGCGCACCACCGTTACGGAATGATAATACCCGATCTCGCAACGGCAGTTCCCTCGACACAACCCGGAGGAACTCCGCGACCACTGGCTCCCCCTCTTCAAGCCATGTGGCTTCAAGCTTGACCAACCAGAGTTGCGGGCGATCTTCATCGGCGGTAGCTGTGGCGGACCACGTCATGCCAGGAAATCCAGGGACGTCCTGGTCAATCAACGGCACGAACTCAAGATCAAATGGCGAGCTATCGCCATTCGTCGATCGAATCGACTCATTTTGAATGCGGTGCATCGCGAGGTCACACATGGTTACGAGCGCGTGACGTGCATCGGTTGTACGGCGCTGACTAATGCTCGACGACAACGCACCAAGCACTGCGGTAACGCCGAACAATAAAATGGCCAAAGCAGCCATCATCTCGACGAGCGTGAAGCCGTCCTGATGACCTTCGCAAGAATTGTTGAGAAGTTGCTTAGCCATTCCAATCATCCTTGGCGTGCAAGATCGGCACGACGAACTCGACCGTGCGCCCAACGTGAACAAGAGATCCTCTCTCGTGCGAGATCGCCTTGGTCGCGCGCTGGCCGCGGCGAAGCCCAATCAAACGGTCACCAGACAAACTGGCGTATCGCATCCACTCGCCGCCAATCTTGATGAAGCCGCCATCGTGCGCGCCAGGGAATACAGTGCCATCATACAGCTCAAGCGACTGCGAGTCGCTCGCCAGATCGCCACTGAGCAATCCTTCCGGAGTTGCGTCGCCCGGCTGGGCAACAGCACAACGCACCATGATCGCGTGAGGATGAATGTCGTCGCTCGTGTCATGCTCACTAAACGGGCCGACATCGTAGGCAAACGCGCCACCGCTGATCTCATCAACGAGCCAACCGCCACGCGCGCTATCCCAGACACCTTGCGGAGCCTGTAGATTGGCACTGTCGTTCAATCGGCTAAGAACACTCCCGAGCACACCTGCTCGTCCACCCCACGATGTTGTGTTCTGCGACCAAAATGAAAACTCAACGTGCAGCAAGTTCTGAAGGATCGGCTCAGTAATCTCACGTAGCAGGCTGCCAGGAAGCTCATCAGATCCGGGAATGATTGCTTCAAATGGATCGACCATTCGGTTTGGCCCAGCCGGGAACTTCTGTCCGGGCAAAAACCAACCGGCTCGCAACTCAACCAATGCGTCATCAGGCCCCTCTTGGCGAGCGACCATAAGCATCACATTGCCGACACCCCGCAATGGCTCACTGATACGCCGTTGCTCAACCTCAAGACTCACCTGCTCAGGTGCCATCGTCGGATCATCTGACAATATCTGACCGACTAAGGCCGAATCGATGATGCGAAGCTCCCGATCAGGCAACAGGTGAACGGCTGCACGCAAGATTTGCGAACGAGACGCATCGCGTTCTGGCAACGCCGGCAAACCAATCGGGAGCAACTGGACCACGAGACGGTCTTCAACACTCTGGCTGTCGCGAGTGGTTGTGCTGCCGCGCAATTGCGTCAACTCTTCTGTAATGACACGCTGCGCATGGCTACTGCGATCCGCGAGCATCTGACTGGTCTCACCGTCGCGGAACGTCTGCAGACCACTGTCGACAAGCTGCACCAACATCAGCAAGAAGCCAGACAGGATACCCATGACAATCAGTAGCTCGATCAGGGTGAAGCCCTGCTGATTGCAACGAACACGATTAACCGGATGGTGATTCATCGCGCCGTCACCTGCTCGTCAAAGATACGACCCTGGCCCTCATACTGGATCCTCACATCTTCAACCCGCGCTGACGTTTTCCAGCCGTGCTGAGTGAACGTCTGCAGGTCAACGCAACCGGGCTGGTAGACAGTCTGGAAGCGGATCTCAATACGTGACGCGCCGCGATTCAACTTGTGGGCGACACCGTCCGCTGGCTTGCCAACGAACTCCCACGAGCCCGGATACGCCGAAGCATCTGCGGTCCATGGCGCCAACGAGTCAGTCCGCACGCGACAGGTAACCTGGACCCGCGGGTCTTTCGTCTCTTCACGCCACCTTAGGTCGCGGAAGAAGACAGGTGCCTCGTTGGTCGTCAGCTGTGAATAAGCGAGTTCCGGATCGTCACTAAACTCGGCATAGCGATCCCAATAACGGAACGGCCAAGAAATGACGACCTCGCCAGCACCGCCCCCCTGAGGCCGCGTGCCATAACGGCCGCGAAACAGACCGCGCGCCGATCTTGTGCCCGTATCGACGGTGCCATCTTCGTTCGGCGGATACCAGTTTGGCATCTCAAGGGTGTTCGCGCTGTTACGACTCCATGTGTAGTGAAGCAGCTCTTGCCCCATCAGCACGGTTCCAGCAATGGGCATCGGCGTGACATCCTGCACTGGGATGACGGACTCGTTGCCACCAACTCCTCCCGTCAGAATCGCGCATGCCCGATGCGTCAAGAATTTAACTCGTGCGCCGCGATCGTGTCCTCGAGCTTCCGTGTTCAACAAGCCGCGCCCGTTCTGGGCAATAGTAAATACGCCGTTGGAGCGCGCTGAGTAAGCCATGACCTCGTCATCAACCTGAATCAGCCCACCGTTCTCCGGATAGTTCGCACTGAGATCTCGACCAGCCCACACCGCACCAATCGAGTTGTTGTAGTAGAGAGGGTTGGTAGTCAGTTGCTGCGCATTCGCATCCATGATCTCTTCGAGAACTAGATCCTGCGCGATGTGAGCAATCACTTCGACTTCATCGACGACCCCCTGGATCGGCTGATCGCCACCAACGCCCGCACCAATGCTCGGCTCAGCACAGAACGCCGCCGGCAGTTCACCACTTGGGAACTTAACGATGCGGTCATACATGCGCGGGTCTTCAAGCACCGTGCCTTGTGCAGGGCCCTGGAACAGGCTCTTCACATCGTCACGCAACCCGATCAGCTGGAAAGGCCATGGCCCAAGCAACTCAGGCGGCGCGCGATCCGCCTGCAAATTGTCGGATCCCCACCGGTAGGCCTTCCAATTTACAGAATGCCACTCAACGGTTGGTCGGTCTGAGCCACTGGCAACCGACCCTTGCACAAGAGCGACGCGATCGTGACGACTAATGCGACCACTGTAGGCGCTGTAATTACCCCAGCGCCGCAGACTGATGCGGTGACACTGCAGCACCTTCGCACTGTTTTGAGGGTGAGACGAAGTGCCAGTAAAGGGATCACCGCGGAACGCCAAACGCCTGCGCGCCCAGTGGATCTGCGGGAACGTACTTTCTAACTGAGGCGTGTAGCCAATGAAGCCGCTTGATGGATCAACTTGCCCCCACGGCGGTTCCACGAGGTCTTCGACAGTGTTGGTTTGGTTCGGACCCAAGGGGCCGACCTGCACGGTGCGACGACTCGTGCTGCGCGTTAGTTCGCGGTAGACACTGGCCCAAGCAGCCCGGTTACCACGCACCAAGTGCATGTTGTCAGCGATCGCGTCATACCGAACCCACTCGGTATCTTGGTCACCACCAGCCGGAAGTAACTGCACCCACTCGCTCATCATGGTTGCCGCTGGATCCCAAAGTGTGTTGGTGCCTTGTACTGGAATCGAGATTGGCACCACCCAAACAATCCGCGCGGGCAGGTCATCCCAAGTGCCTTGCCCACCCTGAAGAGTCCAGTTGTTGTTGAAATCCGTAACGAACTTACGCGCCGTCTGATCGTAAAACTGCGTATCGATCTGATTGTCTTGACCCGGCAACGTTTGCGCCCGCTGAACTCCAATCAACTTGTGTCCTTGGCGTGACTGGTAACGAACCAACTCAATGCCGCCAATTTCTGTCGGCGCACCACCGATCTGACCAGGCACGTTCGCCTCAAAGCTGATGCGGTCTTGAATGATCAGCGCGTAACCACCCGATGTGGAGAAGGCATCGATAATCTCCGCCTGGCCTTCGGCTGGCGGCTGTTCATCGCCACTAGGAATAGGATCCGCAAGCTGCAGATCCCCACTCCAAGTTTCATCAAACCCTACACCGACCCGAATCGGCGGGCCCATTGGCGGTGTGATCGAGATCTCGTCTGGATTATCAACAAACGCGCGAGCGACGGCAAACGCACCCAAAGCGCCACTCAGCGAAGTGCCGCCAACCATCATCGGCGTGTCTTCGGAAACAATCGATGCGTAGCCATAGAGCTCTACCAAAGAGCCTGCAGGATGCTCAGGGAACACATCGAGACTTACGCCATCGAACTGCGGATCGTTGAAGTCAACCGTAGGCTCGCCATTCGCATCGGTCGGTATATTAGGCCGATGCTCACGCCCTCGTTGGCGAGCTCCACGACCACCGAGAGAGTCCTTAAACTGACACTCGAACGAGTTGCCGTTAATCGAAGTGTATTCGAATAACTCAAGGCCGATGCGAAGGACGCCCACTGGCGGAAAGTCTTCGGTGCTTTCGACCTGAATACTGATGAAGCGCTCGTTACCGGGGGTGGCACTCGGATCTTGGCCAAACGGGACCGCGTTATTCTGCAGCCCTGGATCAAACACCGGCAACGCACCAGTTAGGTACGTCCGGAATTTGGTTTCCCCGCGCGTCATGCCATCAACGAAGAACGACATGTCAGCGGGTCGCCCGGTAGGAGCCGATACACTGATGTGCACAGGCGTGTCAGCTGGCAATGCCAACTCCGCCAACGGCAACTCCACTTGCGATGCGGTGCGCTCAACACCTGCCGGCGAATCACTAGGATTGGGGTCGATGCCCGCCTCATCAATGACCTCTACCAACAAATTGCCATCGCGTGCCAACACGCTCAAGCGGTTGCGGTCTGCATCACCATCGCCGTAGTCAAACAGAATGCAGTTCTCTAACGTCTGCGGCTCAAGCCAGAACGAAGTTGCAAAGCGCCCCATGAAGCCACCGTTAGCGGTAAACGGGAACGCAATTTGATCATGTCGACGATTGCCACTGGCCGGGGGCGTGCTACCAGTTGTTTGAGGCCCGATGTTGTTCATCACATACGGGCCTTCCTTATTAACATCACGACCACGGCGATGCGTGTTGGTCGCAAACGAATCCAATGCGAGCGGTGATTGCGTATTCGGCCAGCGGCGCCGGCGAGACATCGCAACGGATGGCTCGATACCTGAGTCGGCATCGTCATCGACGGCGTAACGCGCAGCTCCAAGCCCCATACTCGGGTAGGCCTTCGGCACAATGTGCGCGAGATAACGCGCGCTCGGATCGTTACCGGGCTGGTTCGGCTGCAAGTGCCCCAGATTGATCGGCCCACTCACCCAACCGGGCGAGCGACGATCCAAGACCATCGCATCCTCGAACGCGGACTGCGTGTCCCACTTACGTTCAATCCGGAATCCAGGCAAGACCGCAGCAAGACCAGTTCGCTCATGTCGCCCAACGACACCAGGTGCAATCAGACTGCGCGAACGACTAGCGGCTGCTCGGTAGGTCACCCAAGGACCACTCTTGAAACAAATCGGGGCGGTCCCCATCTCAAGCACGCTGTCGCGGCCAGTTCGCATGGAGCGATACAGATCAACCCACTTGTTGCGATCCGTGTTGTTGCCGGACCCCTGCAACTTTGGCACGAAGAAGCGATCAACGAGGTCCTTCCAACTCTCAAAGGGTCGGCCACCGGCCGACTCGCCCTCAATAATCAAAGTGCCCCGAAGCTCAGAGATCTCGCTAGCCAACTCACGCGCAAGACTTGGACTGATGTACGGCGGCGCAGGCTTGCGAGTATTGTTGTTGTTGTTGATACGCAGGTCAGCACTTCGACGCACGTGACTCAACAAGGCTACAAGGACATCTTCCGACGCAGTATTGATATTGACCGGCGCTGGAATCAGTGGCTCAACAACCGTGTCGATCGGCTCAAAGCTCTGGGTCACAGGCATCAACAGACCCAACAGAAACACCGACGGCAACTGCAACTGAGCTCGCCCCGGACGCTGCGTCGACGCCGTCATCAACATGCCGTATTCGACACGACCTGTAGCGAGGTCGCGAATACGCACTGTGCTACCGGCGCTCAGGTGCACCGCAGACTTCACCATCAGCGTGCGCGTCAGACCGCCTTGCAACGCATTGAAGACTCGCTCAGGGCGGCCCCAAGTCGGCGCGGTTTCCGATTGCGACTCGACGGAAAAGACTCGGTCAATCGCATCCAACTCACCCATCGTGAATGCGCCGAGTCCGGCCTTCGCGATATCCAAGACTTCGCGTGCGCTGCGATAGGAGACGCGCTTGCCGTCGCGACCAGGAGCAAAATAAGGCCAGATCGCCGCCAAGACGCAGCGATAGTCGAGCACCAAAGCACGCGCTGCGATTCCTTGCGTGCCATCGGCGAATCCCTGCCCGCGGAACAACCCGCGCTGCAAGCCTTGCAACACATTGCCATCGATCGAGTCGTAACTAACGATCTCATTCGCGAGCCAGAGATACCCCTCGTCAGGCAATGCCGCAGCATCCTCTACAGACGCAGAGGTAGCATCCGGCTCCAGGTCTTGACTCAAACGCGTCGCGGTGCCGATCGCATTAGCGAGCATCAACGGCGAGACCGAATCAAGCGACGCGAAACGCTGCAAGTCTTGGACTTCACCGCCAAGCAGAACCCTGCCGTCATCCTCAAGCGCCGAGAACGACTCCGGCAATTCGACACCTTGCGGATACTCATCGCGACCGTCGAAATCAGGGGTCGGATCCACGGATGGGTGCGATAACGCGACGTCACCAAGCATCAGGGCACGCACACTCGCGGACGCCTGCTCTGTCGATGTCTGCTCGACATCTCGCATGGCTGCATCAGCACCGACGCTCATCGAAATTGCGAACGGCAACGCCAGCAACATCAGCAATGTCAGCGCGAACAGCACTGCAAGCAACGCGAGGCCGCGCTCACCAGCTGCCGACGAGAATGCAGATGAATGCGTCATAAGTCAGACTCCAGATCTACCCAAGTGATCGTCGGCGCCTCAACCGGCTCGCCCCGCTTATCATACGTGAATCGGAAAGCGCGCGTCGGCTGCAGCTCAATCGGCAACTGCTGTGCAGCCGAATACTCAAAGACCATGATTCGGAACTCATCGACAAGGCCAGGAATTGGTGATTCCTTGGGTGATACATCAAGCACCATGTCTGCCGTCTGCTCTGGTGAACCAGCCGCGTCAACTCGCGCATACTCACGACCATCAACAGCAAGCCACAAGGTGCTGCCATCAGCCCCCACTTCCAGTGTGACCCAGCTCTCAATCGGCAGCGACTGTTCGCACTGCACGTTCTTGCGAACCTTCTCACCACCCAAGGCGGTCATACTCATACGCACATCGGGCCGTAACCCCTGATCGAGACGCACCTCAAGCAAAGGGGCCATATCGATCACGACACAGCCTTCGCGACGCTCGAGATAGAGATCCACGCGTATGACAAATCCATCGCGAGCATCGACAACTTCTTC